>DGYFJ06201__coassemble_835_pt1 | contig 18498 bp, 19 predicted proteins | sample DGYFJ06201__metabat2_high_PE_006 | metagenome-assembled genome bin DGYFJ06201 | reverse complement strand
GGCGGAGCGCAGCGACTTCGAGTGGTTCGCGCACGAGCAGGCGGCGGTCGCGGCCGGCGTCGCTCCGGGTGACGTCGCGGCGATTCGCGGCGGCGGCGAACCGGCGGATCCGGAGCTCGCCGCGGTCTGCCGCGCGACGCGCGCCCTGCACGCGGACGGCGCGCTCGACGATGCGGCGTTCGCCGAGACGGTCGACGCCGTCGGGCGCGAGGGGCTCGCCGAGCTCGTCTGGCTCACCGGCTACTACGCGATGCTCGCGACGTCGTTGCGCGTGTTCGACCCGCCGGTGCCGCCGGCCGCGCGCGGTATCTTCGCCGACTGACCCGCGCGACGAAGCGCCCGCCTCGATCTCTCGAGACGGGCGCTTCGTCATGCAGCGACGGATGCCCGGCGTTCGCCCTAGCCGGCGCCGTGCGAACGGATCCGTCGGCTCGCGATCACGATTCCGCCCGCGACGAGGAGCGCGAGGCCCGTGCCGACCAGGGCCGGCACGGTGTCGCCGCCGGTCGGCGACAGCTCGTCGGGCTCGTCCGGCTGCGTCGTCGGCTCCGGCGACGGGTCATCGGGAGCGGGCGTCGGGTCCGGGGTCTGCTCGGGATCGGGCGTCTGCTCCGGTTCCGGGGTCTCTTCCGGTTCCGGCGTGGGCTCAGGCTCGGGGGCGGGCTCCGGCTCGGGCGTTCCTTCGGCGCTCGCGGCGCACGTGAAGCTCGACGCGACCTCGGGGTCGCCCTCGGTGTAGGTCGCGACGGTTGGGTACGGGCAGAGCGGCCGCGTGCGGTCCGCGGCCCAGTCGGCCGGCACCTCGGCGTTCTCGCCGCCGGGGTTACCAGCGCCGCGGGCGGACGCGACGAGCGTATCGGGGGCCTGGCCATTCTCGACCCAGTCGATGAGCGCGCCGAGTCCGTCGAACTGATCCGTTGCGGCGCCGCCGCTGACGTGCGCCATGCCTGGTACTTCGAAGTAGCGTACGAAGTCGTCCGCGTCGGCGTACGCATCCGAGACGCGGTCGTACCAGGCGGCCGTGTCGTCGGGACTGAACACGCCGTCCGCCGCGCCGTGGACGACGATCATCTTGCTGCCGGTGTCACGCAGCACGTCGAGGTTCGTCTCGTCCGGGGGAGTCATGAACTCCATCGCGCTCTCGCCGGCGATGGACTCCTCCCAGATCCCGGCGGCCTTCTCATCGATGTCGACGCCGAGCGCATAGCCGGGCAGGTCGGCGAGGATCTCCGGCGATTCGGGCTGCGGCGAGAAGACGAAGCCGACCGCCATCGGATCGAGCATCATGCTCGCATCGAGCTTCCACCCGGCCCAGCCATCGTTCGCGATGCCCGCATCCCACGGGAACGAGGTGTAGATCGCTTCGCCACCTGACGTGACCGCGCCTGCCATGACGCGATCCAGGACCGCGATCGTCTCTTCCGGGAGACAGTTCTCGGTCGCGCCGTCGACGCACGACGGGACGTCACGCGGCGCCTCGAAGATCTCGGCGCAGCGGTCCGCATCCTGCACCATGCCGTCGGCGAGCCCGTCGACGGCATCGCAGCGGTCGAGCACCGCCGTCGCGATGGTCTCGCGGTGCGCGTCGGTCAGCGCCGAGCGCAGGTCGCCCGCGGTCTCGGCCACCTCGTTCCACTGCTGGGCGCCCCAGATCTGCGCGACCGCCGCCTGCGGGAGGTGAAATCCGGGCGCGACGGGCAGGAACCCGTCGTAGAGGTCGGCGTATCGTGTCGCGGCGACCATCGTGTGGCGGCCGCCGTTGGATCCGCCCGCAATGTAGGACGTGTCCGGCCCGCGGTCGTAGGCGGCCGCGATCAGTTCCTTGGCCATCGGGGTCAGCGTGCCGACGGCCTGGTAGCCGTAGTCGAGACGCGCCTGCGGGTCGAGGCCGAACAACGGATTCTGGTCCGGCCCGTGGCCCGCGTCGGAGCTGAGGACCGCAAAGCCCATCTGCAGTCCGTTCTCGAGCTGGCCGCCGGTGATCGCTCCGAACGCAGGCACGACGTTGCCGTCCATGCCGCCATTCGCCTGGTACAGGAAGCGTCCCGCCCAGTCGGTCGGCAGCCGCATCTCGAAACCGATCGCGTAGGTCTGCCCGTCGACGTCGCTCAGGCGCTCGTTCATGCGCCCGGTCACGAGGCAGTGCTCGCCGACCGCGGCCCCCGCGTTCTCGAACTCGCCCGCGGGGACGAGCTCAGCAGCATCGATGGTGGTGCTCTCGAACGAGAAGTCGACCAGCCCATCGCACTGCGTGAGGGTGCCGGGTGCCGCCGGATCGACCTGTGCGGCGGGGGGAGCAGCGGCGGCCGCCGCCGAGCCTCCCAGGATGAGGGCGAGAGCGGCTCCGAGTGCCGCCGCGCCGTGGAGAGTTTTCGACACGTGATCCTCCTCATTGAGGTGCGCGCCAAAATCGTTATCGGCGCTGCGTAACATCCTGGCCACTTACGTTGACATTCGCAATAGTTGTGATGTCTACTAAACGTACCCAGCACCCGCGCCGCCCGGCGCCCTCAGTCACGAAGGAGTTGCTGAGCATGATCACTCGCACCCGAATCACCACCGTCGGCGTCATCGCCGCCGCCGGTCTGCTCCTCGCATCCTGCAGTTCTGGATCCCCGAGCGGCGGATCCGAAGGCGGTGCCGCCGAGGGCGGCGCCGGCACAGAGGAACTCACCCCCATCACCGTCGGCCTTCTCACGATCGCCCCGGCCGCGGCCGTCCAGTACGGCGTCGACCAGGGGATCTTCGAGGAGCACGGCATCGATCTCACGGTCGAGACCGCGCAGGGTGGCTCCGCCATGCTGCCCTCCGTCTCCACAGGCGCCTACGACTTCGGCGTCGGCAACCCGCTGTCCGTGCTCACCGCCGCGACGCAGGACATCGACATGCGCATCGTGTCCGGCTACTCGTTCTCGCTCGAGGAGGGTGACGACATCAACGCCGTCGTCACGCGCACCGAGGACGGCATCGAGTCGTGGAGCGACCTCGAGGGGCTGACGGTCGCGACGAACACGATCAAGACCCAGGGCGACCTGACGATCAACGAGGCCGTCGAGCTCGATGGCGGGGACCCCAGCAGCGTCGAGTACGTCGAGATCCCGTTCCCCGACGCCCTCCCGCAGTTGGAGGCCGGCAACGCCGACGCCGTCTGGATCCCCGAGCCGTTCCTCTCGCAGGCGCTCGCCGACCCGGATACCTACTCGGTGCTCGGCTACCCGAACCAGGCCGCGCTCCCGGGCGTGCCGACGATGGTGACGTTCTCCTCCGGAACGATCGTCGACGGCGAACCCGAGAAGCTCGAGCTCTGGCGCGAGGCGCTCGCCGCGACCCTCGATGCGGCGAACGAGGACCGCGAGGGCTACAACGCCACCATCGAGGCCTTCACGGGCATGCCCGCCGAGGTCGTCGAGGGCATCGGGCTCGAGCGGTTGACGGCAGATCTGGATCCGCAGGTCATCACCGACCTCAGCGCCATGGCCGCGAAGTGGGGCTTCATCGAGTCGGAGCCCGACCTCGACGTTGTGATCGCGCCCTAACCTATGGCCGCGCCCGACACCGTCACGCGGGTCGTCGCGGTCGCCGAGCGACGCAGCAGGCGACGGAGGTTCCGCCCCCGCCGCCTGCTGCTCGGTCTCGCCGGCATCGTGACGTTCCTCGCCATCTGGGAGATCGTCTCCCGGACGAGCCTGCTGAACCCGACGTACTTCCCGCCCGCCACGAGCGTCGCCTCGACCCTCGTCACGAACGCGACGTTGACCGGCTTCTGGAGCGCCGTGGGCGTCACGGTCGGCACGTGGGCTCTCGGCATGCTCGTCGCGTTCGCGCTCGCGGCTCCCCTCGGCGTGGTGATCGGGCTATCCTCGTTCCTTACGCGGCTGACCCGCTCGACGGTCGAGTTCCTGCGCCCGATCCCGTCGGTCGGTCTCATTCCGCTCGCGGTGCTCGCGCTCAGCGTTCCGCTGCAGCAGAGCCTGCTGATCGTCGTCTACGGCGCGTTCTGGCAGATCTTCGTGCAGGTGCTCTACGGCGTCGCCGACGTCGACACCGTCGCGATGTCGACGGCGCGCAGTTACGGCTTCACCTGGTGGCAGCGCGTGCGCGACGTGGTGTTCCCGACGATGTTGCCGTACCTCATGACGGGCGTGCGCCTGGCAGCGGCCGTGGCCCTGATCCTCACGGTCACGATCGAACTGGTCGTCGGCACGTCCCAGGGTCTCGGCTACGAGATCGGCCAGTCGCGCAACGCAGCACTGTACGAATCGACGTACGCACTCGTGCTGTTCACCGGGCTGCTCGGTGTCGCGATCAACCTCGTCGTGCGGTTCACCGAGAAGCGTGTGCTGTCGTGGCACCAGTCGGTGAGGGAGGACGCCTGATGCGCAAGGTCCTGTCTCCCATCGGCTTCGCGCTCGGTCTGCCGATCGTCCTGATCGTGATCTGGTACGTCGCCACGCTCGGCGCGACCAACCCGTTCGTGCCCAAGCCGGTCGAGCTCGTGCAGGAGTTCGGTGCCGTGTGGTTCGGCGACCGCTTCTTCGGTGACGTGGTCCCGAGTCTCTGGCGGTTCGCCGCCGGGACGACGATCGCGATCGTGCTCGGCATCATCCTCGGCATCGCCGTCGGCCTCAACCGCGGGCTGCGCGCGTTCACCGAGCCCGTGTTCGAGTTCTTCCGCGCGCTGCCGCCGCCCGTGCTCATCCCGATCCTCGCCCTCGTGCTCGGCCGGACCGACGGCATGCGCATCTCGGTGATCGTGCTCGGCGCGATCTGGCCCGTGCTGCTCAACACGATCGAGGGCGTCCGCGCCACCGACTCGGTGCAGACGGAGACGAGCCGGTCGTACGGGATCCGCGGCTGGAACCGCGTGCGCTTCCAGGTGATCCCCTCGGCGATGCCGCAGATCATCGCGGGCGTGCGCCAGAGCCTGCCGATCGGCATCATCCTCATGGTGATCGGCGAGATGCTCTACGCCACCGCCGGACTCGGATACTCCATCACCCAGTTCCAGCGTCAGTTCGCCGTCCCCGAGATGTGGTCCGGCATCCTCATGCTGGGACTCATCGGCTATGCGGTGTCGATGCTGTTCAAACTCGTTGAGAGCCGCGCGCTGCGCTGGTATCACGGACTGAAGGACCTTGAGAATGCCTCCTGAGAACACGACCCCGACCGTCGGCCGCGGACGGACGCTTCCGCCCGAGCAGACGCTGCTGTCCGTGCGTGGGCTGCAGAAGATCTACGAGACCGATGACGGCGGCATCGAGGCGGTGCGCGACCTGACGTTCGACCTCGGTCGCAACGAACTGACGTGCCTCGTCGGTCCGAGCGGCTCGGGCAAGACGACGCTGCTGAAGTGCATCGCGGGACTGCTCGAACCGACGAGCGGCGAGGTCGTGCTCGACGGCAAGCGCGTCGTCGGCCCGCCCAAGAAGATGGCCGTCGTCTTCCAGGAGTACGGCCGGTCGCTGTTCCCGTGGCTGCGCGTCGCCGACAACGTCGAGCTGCCGCTGCGGAACGCGGGTGTGCCGAAGGCCGAGCGACGTCAGCGCGTGGCGACGGCCCTCGAGAGCGTGGGGCTCGCCCACGCGGGTCGTCAGTATCCGTGGCAGCTCTCGGGCGGGATGCAGCAGCGCGTCGCGATCGCGCGCGCCCTCGCGTACGAGCCCGAGGTGCTTCTGATGGACGAGCCGTTCGCGGCGGTCGACGCGCAGACGCGCGCCGACCTGGAGGACCTCGTCCGGTCGATTCGTGAGCGGCTCGGCGTGACGATCCTGTTCGTCACGCACGACATCGACGAGTCGGTCTATCTCGCCTCGCGCGTCGTGATCCTCTCGTCCTCGCCGACGGTGATCCAGGAAGACATCGAGATCGACCTGCCCGACGAGCGCGACCAGCTCGAGACACGCGCGCTGCCGAGGTTCACCGAGCTTCGTCACCACGTCTACGAGCAGATCCAGCTCGCCAAGGAAGGCTTCCGACCTGATGAGGCGCATGTGCGCTGATCGTGCGAACACTCCGACATTGACCCCAGGGCTCCTCGCGGCCCTGGGGTTCGTCGGGATGGCGGGATCGCTCGCGACAGACCTGTACCTGCCGTCCTTCCCGAGTCTGCAGTCCGACTTCGGTGTGACCGCATCGGTCGTGCAGCTCACCCTCACGGCGTTCCTTGTCGGCGCGGCGGCCGGCCAGCTCGTCGTCGGCACAGTCTCCGATGCGCTCGGCCGACGACGGACCCTCCTCGTTGCGCTGGCGCTGTATGCGGTCGCCGGATTCGCCTCCGCCCTTGTCGGATCCATCGAGGCCGTCATCGCACTGCGCTTCGCGCAGGGCCTCTTCGGAGCCGCGGGCGCGGCGCTCGCGCGCGCGATCGTGACGGACCTCGCCGACCGCACTCAGGCCGCGCGGGGCATCAGCATCGTCGTCGCGATGATGGGCATCGGACCGATCCTCGGCACGCCCATCGGAGCGCTGCTGGCCGAATGGGGAGGATGGCGACTGGCGCTCGCGGGGCTCGCGACGATCGCGACCGCGATGACGGTCGTGACGGCGCTCGCCATCCCCGAGTCGCTCCCGCCCGAACGCCGTCATCCCGCCCGGATCGGACGGCTGCTCGGAAACCTCGCGCACCTGGCGCGCGACGCGCCCTTCGTCGGATATGCAACGTCATACGCGTTCACCTACGGCGCGTTCATCATCTACATCGGGTCGTCGTCGTTCATCGTGCAGAACCTCTTCGGCCAGACGCCCGTGACATACGCGCTCGCCTTCGCCGCGGGATCCGCGTCCTTCGTGATGGGGGCGCTCGCGAGCGGCCGCCTCGCGACCCGCATCGGCGTCGGGCCCGCACAGCGGATCGCGCAGCTCGCCGCCGTGGCCGCCGCAATCGTGCTGCTGTGCCTGATCCTCACAGCCACGCTCACGTTCGCCCTGTGGATTCCGCTGACGTGCGTGTTCGCGGCGGGCATCGCGGGCGGCATGTCGAGCTCGACCGCGCGGGCACTCGGGCGCACCCGCACCGCGGCGGGTGCCGGATCCGCCGGCCTCGGTCTGCAGCAGTACGTTGTCGGCGCCCTCGCGACGCCGATCGGTGGCCTGTGGGGCGATGACACGGCGCTGCCGGCGGTGTGCGGCATGATCGGCGGCCTCCTCATCGCTCTCGCGGCGGCGGCGTTCGGCGGATTCCGCGAGGCGCGCGAAGCCGCCTGAGACACGACGATGCCCCCGGACGGATCCGGGGGCATCGTTCAGGTCGTTGCGTCGTGCGCGGTTACTTGACCCACGACGGCGTGACCATGAAGGTTGCGTACTGCCCGGTCTGAACCTGCGGCGGAACCTTCACGGCGTGCATGATGGCGATCACGAGACCGGCGATCGCGACGCCGATGTACAGCAGCTGGCCGAGGATGGGGATCCAGATGATCAGCAGCGCCGCGACCATCGCGATCGTACGGATGAGCTGGAAGTTCAGGTTGTCCGCTACGGCCTTGCGCGTGGCGGGGTCGACCTTGTCCTTCTCGATCAGGAAGAAGATCAGCGCCGGCAGCCACGCGAAGAACACGCTGAGCCACAGGTTGAGCTGCAGGTTCGAGTTGTCCGCGGGCGGTCCGTATGCCGGCTGCTGGTATCCGCCCTGCGGCTGCTGCGGATAGCCGTGCGGAGGCTGCTGCGGGTAGCCCTGGGGTGGCTGCTGCTGCGGGTAGCCCTGGGGCGGCTGCTGCGGGTAGCCCTGCGGGGGCTGCTGCTGCGGCGCCGGGGGAGGCGTCGGCTGGCTCTGCGGCTGCTGAGGGGGCTGCGGAGGGGTCGGCTGCTGCTGGCCCTGCGGCTGCTGCGGCGGCACGGCGCCCGGTGCGCCCTCGGCGCCCTGCTGCGGATCCGTCGGGTTGTCCGTCATGGCTCATCCTGTCTGTCTGTGTGGGGTGAACGCCGCGGGCGACCGCGGCATTCACTCTAAGAATGCCAGGTCCGTGCCGTCGGCGCGAGGAGGGCGCGGCTTCTGCCTCAGCCGCGGCCGCGCTTCGGCGTGCGGATCGTCTCCGTTTTCCACGGCTCCTGCGTCCCCGCCTCGCGGGTGGGGCGCACGGATCCCGTGAAGCGCGCGCGCAGGTCCGCCTTGCGGATCTTGCCCGACGCCGTGCGCGGGAACTCATCGATGACGCGCGTGGTGCGCGGGATCTTGTACCGCGCGATCCGGCCGTCGAGATGTGTGACGAGCTCCTCGCTCGAGAGCGCGTCGCCTTCGCGCAGCGAGACGATCGCCCACGGCACTTCGCCCCACCTCTCGTCGGGTACGCCGATGACCGCGACGCCCGTGACGCCGTCGATGTCGGCAATGAGGTTCTCGATCTCGGCGGGGTAGATGTTCTCGCCGCCCGAGATGATCATGTCCTTCAGGCGATCGGCGATGAACAGGAACCCGTCGTCATCGAGATAGCCCATGTCGCCGGAACGGAACCAGCCGCCGGGGCGGAACGACTCCGCCGTCTTGTCCGGCAGACCGTGGTAGCCGGCGAAGACGTTCGGGCCCTGGATCTCGATCTCGCCGATGGTGCCGCGCGGCACCACCTGTCCATCCTCATTCGTGATCCGGATGTTCGTGAACGTGTGCGGGAGGCCGACGCTGCCCTGCTTCTCGCGCGTCCACTGCGGCGGAAGGTAGGTGGCGCCCGGCGAGGTCTCGGTCATGCCGTACCCCTGCGAGAACGCGAGCCCGCGCTCCTCGTAGGCGTCGAGGATCCGCGTGGGCACGGCGGATCCGCCGCACGTGAGCCGCCGCAGCGTCGACAGATCGGTCTCGGACCACTTCTCGTGGTCGGCGAGCAGCTGGTAGGTCGTGGGCACGCCGCTGAGCGAGGTGATCCCGTGGCGGCCGATCAGGTCGAGCGCGCGACCCGCGTCGAAGCCCTTCTCGAGCACGATGGTGCCGCCGACGAGCACGAGCGGCAGCGCACCCATGCCGAGCGCGGCGACGTGGAAGAGCGGTGAGATGAGCAGGCCGGTGTCGGCGTCGGAGAAGCCGTAGTCGATGACGGCGTTGAACGACACGTAGGTGAGGTTCTCGTGGCTGAGGACGGCGCCCTTGGGGCGGCCCGTCGTGCCGGAGGTGTAGATGATCGCGGCGGGCTCCTCGAGCGCCATGGTCTCGGCCACCCGTCCGCCGCGCGAGAGGGTCATGAGCTTCGGGAGCGTCTCGCCGGTCTCTCCCGCCGTCGGGATCACGTGCGCGACGCCGGCCGCCTCGATGCCCGGTGCTGCGCGCTCGGCGAATTCCTCGTCGTGGATGAGGGCCCGCGCGCCGCTGTCGGTGAGCACGTGAGTGATCTCGGGCGGCGCGAGCCGCGTGTTGACGGGGACGAACACCGCGCCGATCTGCGTGCACGCGAAAAGCGTGAAAAGGAACTCGGGGCTGTTCTCACCGAGGTACGCCACGCGATCGCCGCGCGAGATGTCGCGCACGTGCAGCACTTCGGCGATCTGGTCGACCGCGTCGGCGAACTGCCGGTAGGTGAACGTGCGCTCGCCGAACACGAGCGCGAGCTTGTCGGGCTGCTTCAGGCGCCGCTTCGAGGTCCAGGCGCCGATGCCGTGGTTGAACATTCGTGAACGTCCTCGTTCGTGTCGTGAGGGTCGCCAGAGATTGCGGGCGGAGTGCCTCCGCCGCCGCAATCTCTGGCGACGCTGGGGTGATTACGCGTAGAAGCGGTACAGGCTGCGCGTGATGACGGCCGGACGCTCGGATCCTTCGACCTCGAACGTGTGGTCGACCGCGAGCTGGTAGCCGTTGCCCTTGACCTCGGTGACCTCGGCGATGACGGCGTTCATGCGCACCTTCGCGCCGACGGCGACGGGGGAGACGAAGCGCACCTTGTCGAGGCCGTAGTTGACCTTGGTCTTCACGCCCTCGACGTCGCACAGGTCGCTCCAGAACTTCGTCGCGAGCGACAGCGACAGGAAGCCGTGCGCGATCGGGCCGCCGAACGGACTCTCGGCCGTCGCACGCTCGGGCTCGACGTGGATCCACTGGTGGTCGTCGACGGCGTCGGCGAACGTGTTCACGCGGTCCTGCGTGATCTCGAACCAGTCGGTGAAGCCCAGGTCGCGACCCTCGAGTGAGGTGATCTCGGCGTAGGGGACGACGGTCTGCGTAGTCATATGCGGTCCTTCCGTGGAGGTGTCAGGTGAATGCCGACTGGTCGGTGAGCGACCGGCCGACGATGAGGGAATTGATCTCGTGGGTGCCCTCGTACGAGTACACGGCCTCCGCATCGGCGAAGAACCGGGCGGCGGCGTGCTCGAGGAGCAGCCCATTGCCGCCCAGGAGCTCGCGGCCGAGGGCGACGGTCTCGCGCGCCCGCTCGGCCGTAACCATCTTGGCGAGGGCGGAGTTCTCGTCGCTCCAGATGCCCGCGTCCTGCTGAACGGACAGCTCGACAGCGAGGGCGAGACAGCTGGTGGCGTTGCCGAGCATGCGCGCGAGCTTCTCCTGAACCAGCTGGAAGCCGCCGATCGGCCGGCCGAACTGCTCGCGTTCGCGCACGTAGGACAGGGCGGCCGCGACCGCGCCGGCCTGCAAGCCCGCGGCGATCCATGCGACGTCCGAGCGCATCCGGCGCAGCACATCGGCGACGTCGCGCCACGAGTCGATGCCGTGGAGCCGGTGGTCCTCGTTCACGCGCACACCGTTGAGACGGATGTGGAAGTTCTGCATGATGCGCAGCGACACCTTGCCCTCGATGGGCTCGAGCGTCACGCCGGGGGCATCGCGATCGACGAGGAACGTCTTCACGCGGCCGTCGGCCGTGTCTCGGGCGAAGACCGCCAGCACGTCGGCCGCGTCGGCACCGCCGATCCACTTCTTCTCGCCGTCGATGCGCCACGTGTCGCCTTCGCGCGTCGCGGTCGTCGCGAGGCCGCCGGCGATGTCGGATCCGTGGTTCGGCTCGGTCAGCGCGAACACGCCCCGCATCTCGAAGCGGCGTACGAGCGGGTCCCACCGAGCGGCCTGCTCGGGCGAGCCGCCGTGGTTCACGATCGCCCGGAACAGCCCGGACTGGGCGTTGTACATCGTCGCGACAGACGTGTCGCAGCGCGCGAGCACGTAGTTGCGGAAGCCGCTGAACAGGCTCGAATCGGCCTCGGCCGCATCAACGCCGGTCGGCTCCATGAGTCCGAGCGGCACGAGCTCGCCGAGCACCTCGTCAGGCATAACGGCCCGCTCCCACGCGTCGGCGAGCAGGGGCCGGATCCGGCTCTCGAGCACGTTCGCCAGCTCGTCGAGCGCCGCGCGGGCAGAACTCGAGAGGTGGCGCTCGGTGAAGCCGAGGCGATCGAGAACGGGATCGGCGGTCATACGAGCTTCAGCAGACGTGCGGCGTTGAGCTTCATGACGTTCGGCAGCACCTCGGGTTTGAACGTCTCGACCTTCTCGGCATCGCGGATCCAGCGGTCCGGCGTGAGAAGCGGGAAGTCGGATCCGAACAGCACCCGATCCTTGATGAGCGAGTTCGCGTACCGCACGAGCGACGGCGGGAAGTACTTCGGGCTCCAGCCCGACAGGTCGATCCACGTGTTGTGCTTGTGCGTCGCGACCGAGAGCGCCTCGTCCTGCCACGGCACCGACGGGTGGGCCATGATGATCTGCAGGTCGCCGTAGTCCGCTGCCACGTTGTCGAGGAGCATCGGGTTCGACAGGGCGAGCCGCAGTCCGCGCCCACCCCGCATGCCGGCGCCGATTCCCGTCTGCCCCGTGTGGAACAGCGCGATGACGCCCGCGTCCTGCAGCGCGGCGTACACGGGAGCGAACCGGTCGTCGCTCGGGTCGAAGCCCTGCACGGTGGGGTGGAACTTGAACCCCTTCACACCGCGGTCGATGAGTCGGCCGATCTCGTCCAGCGCGTCATCGCGGTTCGGGTCGACGGACCCGAAGGGGATGAGCACGTCGCTGTGACGGATCGCACCGTCGATGATCTCGTCGTTCGACAGCGGCGCCTGCTTGAGGTGCGTCGTTGCGTCGACCGTGAAGACGACCGCGGCCATCCGGCGCTCGCGGTAGTACGCGGCGATGCCGTCGACGTCCGGGCGCGGCCCGTCGGCGCGGAAGTACTTGCTCGCGGCCTCCGCGAGGTCGGCGGGCAGCGAGGACTGGCCCTCGTGGTCGACCTCGATGTGGACGTGCGTGTCGATTGCGTCGATCGACGCGAGGTCGATCGACGTCTCGTAGCGGGCGCTGGTCACGACCGCGGCTCCGGAGCGAGCTCGTCGGGCAGCTGCGGGAACTTCTCGCCGACCGTCTGCAGCTCGCCGACCGCGTCGGAGAAGCCGGATGCGAGGTCGTCGTACGACCAGCCGCCCTCGCGGTAGACCGTCGTGACGGCCTCGGGGTGCGACCACAGCTGCAGGCGGTCGCCGCCCACGCCGACGACCTGGCCGGTGATGCCGTTCGCGGCGTCGGAGGCGAGGAACGCGATCGTGCCGGCGACGTCGTCGGCGGTGCCGAAGCCGAGCTCCTTGCGGAAGAACTCGGGCATGGCCTCGCCGCGCTCGTCGGCCTCGACGGCCTTCTGGAAGAACGGCACGGTCTTCGTCATGGCGGTGGCGGCAACGGGGATCACGGCGTTGACCGTGATGCCGGCCTTCTTCAGCTCGAGCGCCCAGGTGCGCACCATGCCGACGATGCCGGACTTGGCGGCGGCGTAGTTCGTCTGGCCGAAGTTGCCGCGCTGCCCGGTCGGGGAGCCGATGCACACGATGTGGCCCTGCGTGCCGGCCTCGCGCCAGCGGGTCGCGGCCTCGCGCACGCAGGTGAACGTGCCGCGCAGGTGCACGTTGATCACCGCGTCGAAGTCCTCGTCGGTCATCTTCCACAGCGTGCGGTCGCGGAGGATGCCCGCGTTCGTGACGAGCGAGTCGAGGCGGCCGTAGGTCTCGTACGCGTGGTCGACGAGCGCCTTTGCGGTCTCCGTGGAGCCGACCGGGGCGACAACGGCGCTCGCGGTGCCGCCGGCGTCGGTGATCTGCTTCACTGCGGCGTCCGCCGTCTCCTGGCTGACGTCGTTGATGACGACGCTCGCGCCCTGGGCGGCGAGTTCGCGGGCGTAGGCGAGACCGAGCCCCTGGCCCGATCCGGTGACGATGGCGACGGTGCCCGTAAGCGTCATGGCGTTCTCCGTTTTCCGTTCGATCTGCAAGTCTCCGTCCATCCCATCGCGAATGCTTGAAAAAGTCAATGGTTGTTGTATGCATGAGTTTGCTAAAGTCAATCCATGACTCCCGCGCACGCCGATGTGGTTCGAGGATCCGCGCTCACGCGCAACGTGAGCTTCCTCCTCACCCGAGCGAGCGTCGTGGCGGCCCAGCGGGACAACGAGGCGCTCGCGCCCCTCGGTCTCAAGGTGCGCTCGTTCTCGGTGCTCGGTCTCGCCCTGGACGACCAGCCGCCGACGCAGCGCGAGATCGCCGAGTTCCTGCGCCTGGATCCGAGTCAGGTCGTCGCGCTCGTGGACGATCTCGAGCAGCGCGGGCTCCTCGCCCGCGAGACGGATCCGCGCGACCGCCGCGCGAAGGTCGTCGCGGCCACGCCCGCCGGCAGCGAGCTCTACGAGACCGCGCGAGAGACCGTCGTCGACATCACGGCCGGCGTCGACGAGCACGAGGCCGAGACGCTCCGCCGCGCGCTCGCGAAGCTCGCGTTCGAGGCGTAGCGCCCGCTCGCGAGGAGGGGTGTCGCGCATGGACGACCGCGCCGGCGAGGGGATGCTCGAGCGGAGCATGCGGATCCTGGCGTGCTTCGACGAAGACCACGACGCGCTCACCGCGGTCGAGATCGGCGCGCGGACGGGGCTGTCGTCGTCGACGCTCCACCGGATCCTCGCCCAGATGATCGACCTCGGCATGATGGTGCGCGTCGGGGGACGCCGGTACGCGATCGGGTCGCGCCTGTGGGAGCTCGGCGAGCTGTCGCCGCTCGCGCTGCGCCTGCGCGAGCCCGCGCTGCCGCACATGGTGCGGCTGTACGAGGCCACGGGCGAGAACGTCCACCTCGCCGTACTCGACGGCGATGGGCCGCGCTCGGCGTCGGCGCTCTACGTCGGCAAGGTCACGGGCCACCAGTCGATCCCGCTGGTCAGCCGCATGGGCGGGCGTCACCTGCCTCACGCGGTCGGGGTCGGCAAAGCGATGCTGGCGGCGCACAGCGACGACTGGGTCCGCGAGTACTGCTCCGTTCCGCTGGTGCGCGAGACGACGCGCACGATCACGGATCCGGAGCAGCTGCTCGCCGACATCAGGGTCACGCGCACGCGCGGCTACGCGCTCGCGCGCGAGGAGATGACGCTCGGCAATATCTCGATCGCGGCGCCCCTCGGATCCGTGCCAGGACTGCCGGTCGCGGCGATCGGCGTCGTGGTGCACATCGAGCGCGCCGACGAGCGGCGCCTCGCGGCCCTCGTGCGTCAGGCCGCGCACGACCTGACGAGGGAGCTCAATTCTTCCCACTGAATGGGAATCATCTCGCGCCGACCGGGGATCGCGCGTCACGCTGGAGAACACACCCCGCTGTCGAAGGAGACGCAGATGACAGACACCCCAGGGGCGGCCGCACCGGAATCGCTGCTCGCCGCGCCGGATCAGGCCACGCAGGCCGAGATCACGAAGGAGATCCAGGATCTCCACGCGAGCTACGCCGAGCGCGTCGCCGCGGGCGAGAGCCTTCCGAAGACCGTGCGGGACTTCCCGCCGTATCGGTCGAGCATCCTCCGCCATCCGACCAAGAACCCGCGGCTCGTCGACCCCGAGACGATCGAGCTGTTCAGCCCCGCCTTCGGGCAGCGCGACGTCGCCGCGATCGAGAGCGACCTCACGCTGCAGCACACCGGCGAGCCGCAGGGCGAGCGGATGACGATCGAGGGCTACGTGAAGGACAGTTGGGGGCGTCCCGTCGCCTCCCAGCTCGTCGAGATCTGGCAGGCCAACGCCGCCGGGCGCTACATCCACCAGCGCGACCAGCACCCGGCGCCGCTGGACCCGAACTTCACGGGAGCTGGCCGCGTCGTCACCGACGCGAACGGGTACTACAAGTTCACGACGATCAAGCCGGGCCCGTACCCGTGGAAGAACCACATCAACGCGTGGCGTCCCGCGCATATCCACTTCTCGATCTTCGGGTCGGCGTTCACGCAGCGCATCGTGACGCAGTCGTACTTCCCCGGGGATCCGCTGTTCGCCCTCGACCCGATCTACAACACGATCCGAGATCAGAAGGACCGCGACCGACTGATCGCGACGTACGATCATGACCTGACGGTGCCGGAGTTCTCGATGGGCTACCGGTGGGACATCGTGGTCGACGGGCCCGATGCCACGTGGACCGAATCTGAGGAGGGGGACCACTGATGGCCGAGAAGACCCTGGAGCCGACGGCGGGCCAGACAGTCGGGCCGTTCTTCAAGTTCGGCGTCGAGTTCGACGACATGCATGAGGTGGCCTTCCCGCACAGTCCTGGCGCGATCGTCCTCGGCGGCACCCTCACAGACGGCGACGGCAATGCGATCCCCGACTCGGTCATCGAGATCTTCAGTGCTGACACTGACGGGTCCGTGCCCACCGCACGCGGCACCCTCGCGCGCGACGGCCACTCGTTCACCGGCTTCGGACGCACGTTCACGAACGACGAGGGCGAGTACGAGTTCTGGACGAGGAATCCGGGCGCGACCGACGAGGGGAAGCCGCCGTTCTTCGCCGCGATCGTCTACGCGCGCGGTCTGCCGGACAAGCTGCACACCCGCATCTACCTCCCCGAAGCCGTCGAAGCGGGGCAGACGGACGCGCTCCTGTCGTCGCTCAGCGACGACGAACGCGCGACGCTCGTCGCCACGCGCACCGCAGACGGTTACCTGCGTCACGACATGCGCCTGCAGGGCGAGAACGAGACCGTGTTCATTGCCTACTGACGCGCCCTTCGACACCGGCCTGACCTCGCCTGTTTCAGCGGGGCGGGATCAGGCCGTGTCGGACGGTGCCCTTCTCGCCGCGCTCGTCGAGGCCGAGGTCGCCCTGACTCGCGCCCTCGTCGAGCGCGGTATCGCCCCCGCCACCGCGGATCCGTCCGCCTTGCGTGAGGTCGAAATCGACCCGGCCGCGCTCGCGCGCGATGCCGTCGCGGGCGGCAACCCCGTGATCCCCCTCGTGAAGGCCCTGCGCGCAGGCGCCCCGGAGTCGCTGCGGGACTGGATCCACACCGGCGCGACGAGCCAGGACATCCTCGACACCGCGCTCATGGTCGTCGCTCGCGATGCCGGGTACGCCGTGCTGAAGGACCTCGTCCGCGTGAACGAGGCGCTCGCCGCGTTCGCCGCTGCCCACCGGGGCACCGTCGCCGCCGCGCGCACGCTCACGCAGCATGCGGTGCCGACGACGATCGGGCTGCGCGCAGCGAACTGGCGTCGCGGCCTCGCCCGTGCGATCGACCGGCTGGACGACGCTCTCGCCCAGCTTCCGGCTCAGCTCGGCGGCGCGGCGGGGACCATGGCGGCCCTCGCGGAGCGCGTGCGCGCGCGCGGCTCCACGGACGATTCTGCAGAACGACGGCAGGAAACCGCGGACGGCGCCGACTCCGACGGACTGTCCCGCGAGCGACCGGACGCTCCCGTACTCGTGCAGGAGGTCCGCCGGGCGTACGCCGCAGCGATCGGCCTGCAGCACACCGACACGCCGTGGCACACGCAGCGCTGGCCGATCACCGAGCTGGGCGACGCCCTGACGCAGGCGATCGATGCGCTCGGCAAGATCGCGACCGACGTGGCGACCGCGTCGCGCACCGAGATCGGCGAGCTCTCCGAGCCCACGGGCGGCGGATCCAGCGCGATGCCCCAGAAGCAGAACCCGACCCGCAGCGTGATGGTCCGCTCGGCCGCGCTTCGCGCGCCGCAGCTGAACGCCACCCTCCATCTCGCGTCAGCGCTCGCCGCGGACGAGCGCCCCGATGGCGCGTGGCACGCGGAGTGGCCGACGCTGCGCGAGTTGCTGCGCCTCGCGCTCGGCAGCGCGGCGCACGCCGCCGACCTCACCGAGGGCTTGCGCGTCGACCGCGACGCCGTGGACCGCACCCTCGCCGCGACCGGCGGGCTCATCGTCTCCGAGCGACTGGCCGTTGCGCTCGGCCGCGAACGCGCGGCAGAGGTGGTCGCCCGCGTCGCCGACGGCGTGCCGATCGCCGACCTCGTCGCCCCGGAGTTGTTGGATCCGGACGACTACATCGGTCTCTCAGGCCCGTTCACCGATCCCGAATGAAGGAGCATCGTGGCACGTCCGGATCTCGCCGTCACTGAGCCCATCGGCGCCGAGGGCGCGCCCCTCATCGTCCTCGGACCCTCGCTCGGCACCGCCAGCGCGGTGCTCTGGGAGGACGTCGTGCCGATCCTGGCCCAGCGCTTCCGCGTCGTGACCTGGGACCTGCCCGGCCATGGCGCCTCGAAGCCGCCGACCGGGCCGTTCACGGTCGAGGACCTCGCCGATGCCGTGGCGGACGCCGTGCGTTCCCTCGGCGAGCCCGTCTTCGCGGCCGGCGTCTCGCTCGGCGGCGCCGTCACCCAGGCGCTCGCCATTCGTCACGGCGATCTCCTGCGCGCGGTCGCCGTCGTCTGCAGCGGTCCCAACTTCGCCGCCGGGGCCGAGGCCTGGCTCGAGCGCGCGGCCACGGTGCGCGCGCAGGGCACGCCCGTGCTGATCAGCGCGTCCGCGGGCCGCTGGTTCGCTCCGGGATCCATCGCCGCGCGCCCCGACATCACGGGCCGACTGCTGCACACGCTGTCCGACGCCGACGACGAGGGGTACGCCGCGTGTTGTGAGGCGCTCGCGGAGTTCGACGTGCGCGACCAGCTCGGATCCGTCACCCGGCCGATGCTGGTGATGTACGGATCCGACGACACCGCGACGCCGAAGGCAGACTCCGAGGCGATCGCCGCGGCCGTGCCTGACGCGCGCCTTGTCGGGATCGACGACGCGGCGCACCTCGCGCCCGCAGAGAAGCCGGTCGAGGTCGCGACCGAGCTGGTGACGTTCTTCGAAGGGAGCAGCCGATGAGCCGTCCGATGGGTGAGGGAATCACCGATGCCGAGCGCTATGACAACGGCATGGTCGTGCGCCGTGAGGTGCTGAGCGACGAGCACGTCGACCGTGCCACCGCGAACCAGACGCCGCTGACGGAGGAGTTCCAGGACTTCATCTCGCGCTATGCGTGGGGCGAGATCTGGACGCGCCCCGGCCTGGAGCGACGCATGCGGTCCGCGGTCGTCATCACGGCCCTCATCGCCCACGGTCACGACGAGGAGCTGGCGATGCATCTCCGCGCGGCGCTGCGCAACGGCCTCACGGTGGACGAGGTCAAGGAGATCATCCTGCAGTCCGCGATCTACTGCGGGGTGCCGGCCGCCAACACGGCCTTCCGCATCGCGCAGGAGGTCTACGGGGAGTAGGGCCGCAGGTCCGTGGGCGACGGCGGTGTTGCGG
>DGYFJ06201__coassemble_828_pt1 | contig 18742 bp, 14 predicted proteins | sample DGYFJ06201__metabat2_high_PE_006 | metagenome-assembled genome bin DGYFJ06201 | reverse complement strand
ATGCGTCATCCTGGCCGCGACGCTGCCCTGGCCATCGGTGATCGGCGGTGTCGTTGTTGTCACGGCGGGGATCGCGGTGCGCGGGATCCGCCTCGTCATCGAACGCCGATCCGTGTGAGGCTCGAGTCTCGGACAGCGCGCGGCGCACTGATAGCCTCGCCCACGGGCCGCGAAGACGCTGGCGGGGCCCTTTCGATGAGGTGAGGTGTGATGCTGGGACGCGCGATCGATCGGCGACACGGCGGCCGTGCCATCTTCTTCGCGAGTGAGGATCCGACCGGTTCCGCAGGCTCGTCGGACGAAGGCGTGACCGGGTCTGCGGACACGGTGCCGACGACCTGGCGGCGGTCCGTCTCGATCTCCCGCGGCGGCGCGATCACGCTGGGTGTGCTCTTCGGCGCGACGAACCTTGCGCTCGTCGCGGCGTGCGTCGTGGGGTTGCGCACGGACGGAAGCGTCCCTGTTCCCCTGTGGATCGCGCTGGCGATCATGCTGCCGGTGACGCTCGTCGCACTCGCATCGCTGCGCTTCGATGTCCGCATCGATGAGCGCGGTGTCGTGGCACGCGCACCGCTCGGCTGGCCCCGCGTCCGGGTCCCGCTCGAGAAGATCACCTCCGCCGAAGTGATCGCGGAGGTGAGTCCGCTGGCCGACTTCGGCGGCTGGGGGTGGCGCACTGTCGGCGCGGGCGACGGCGTCGTGCTGCGCACCGGCGAGGCGATCCGCATCGGCCGCGACCGGCGCAGCGACCTCACGATCACAGTCGATGACGCGGCGGGCGCCGTCGCCGTCCTGAACGCCCTTCGACGTGAGGCCGGGCACGCGGTCGATCGCCCCTGAGGCACGCGGGCGAACCTGTTCGCCGCGCCGCCGCGGTGCGAGATACTCGACGAAGCGATTGACCGCGCCGGAGGAGCCACCGTGACGTTGCACCACATTCCGCTGACAGCCGCACGACTCGAGCGGGGGCTGTTCGACTCCCGTCGCCGCCTGAATCGCGAGTACCTCGCTGCCCTGCAGCCCGATGCACTGCTGCAGAACCACTACATCGAGGCCGGTGTGGGATCACAGCTCTGGCACCTGCACCCCTCACGGGATTCGTCGCGCGACCGCGGCCTCGATCGCCACTGGGGCTGGGAGACGCCGGGCGCGCTCCTGCGGGGGCACTTCGTCGGGCACTGGATGTCGGCGGTCGCGCGCGAGGTCGCAGTGACCGGTGACGGCGTGCTGCGCGCGCAGCTCGACGCGGTGCTCGACGGCCTCGAGCGCTGTCAGCGCGAGAGCGACGGGGAGTGGCTGTGGGCGATCCCGCCGAGCGTCCTGCGTCGCCTCGACGAGGGACGCTCCGTATGGGCGCCGCAGTACAACATGCACAAGACCCTCATGGGCCTCGTCGACGTGCACCGTGACCTGGCCGACGAGCGTGCGCTCGCGCTCGCCCGGCGCGCGACTCAGCCACTGCTACGGTGGGTGCGCGGTCACGATGACGCCAGCTTCCAACGGATCCTCGAAGTGGAGACCGGCGGGATGCTGGAGGTCTGGGCGGATCTGTTGGAGGCGACCGGCGATCCGATCTATCGCGAGCTGCTCGACCGTTACTATCGCCGCTCGCTGTTCGACGGCCTCCTCGCGGGGCACGACGTGCTCACGAACATGCACGCCAACACCACCATCCCGGAGGTGCTCGGCGCGGCGCGCGCCTACGAGGTGACCGGGGACGACATCTGGCGGCGGATCGTCGAAGCGTATTGGGACTGGGCGGTGGTGCGCCGCGGCACGTTCTGCACGGGCGGGCAGACGTCCGGGGAGATCTGGACGCCACCGTTCGCCTTCGCGGCGCGACGCGGCGAGAAGACGCAGGAGCACTGCGCCGTGTACAACATGATCCGACTCGCCGACGTCCTGCTCCGCTGGACCGGAGACCTGTCGTACGCCGACTACATCGAACGAAACCTCTACAACGGTGTCCTCGCTCAGCAGCATCCGCAGACGGGGATGGTGGCGTACTTTCTGCCGCTCGTCGGCGGTGCCCGAAAGGACTGGGGGAGCCCGACCGAGGACTTCTGGTGCTGCCACGGATCGCTGGTGCAGGCGCACACACGCCACGCGCAGCTGGTCTTTTACGCCGACGGCGACAACGAGACCGTCACGATCGCGCAGTTCATCGCGGCACGGGCGAGCGTGCCCGTCGGCACCGCGACCGCCGATCTGCGCCTGGAGCTCCTCGACGAGGCCGATGACGTCGGTCCGGACGCGAATGCGGGGGCCGCCGGGGACCGGCATCGCCCGATGCGCACGCGGATGCGCGTGACCGTCGATGCTCCGGCGTCGATGCGGGTGCGGATCCGCATTCCGGAGTGGGCGGAGGGCGCCCCGGAAACGTCGGCGGACGACCTGGTGACGCGCGAGGGCGACGCGCTCTTTCTGGCGCACCCCGGCGGCAGGCTCAGCGTGGACGTCTCCTTCCGGTATGCGCTCCGCGCGGTGCCGATTCCGGACGAGCCGACCACGGTCGCATTCGCCGAGGGGCCGGTCGTGCTGGGCGGTCTCGTCGACCGTGAGGTGGCCCTGACCGGAGACGCGAGTCGCGCGCCCGAACTGCTCGCGCGCGACGACGAACGGCACTGGACGCGGTGGCTCCCGCGCTACCGCACGGTCGGGCAACCGGTCGCGATCCGCTTTCGACCGCTGCACGAGATCGCCGACGAGCCGTTCGCTGTGTACTTCCCCGTCGTCGGCGGATCCTGACGCGCGGTGTCAGCCGAGGTGCAGTTCGAACGTCGCGAAGGAATGCGGCGGCAGCTGAGCCGTGAGCACCCCATCCTCGATCTGTGCCTCGAGCGGCGCGGGCGCGACGCGATCGGGGGCATCGGGGTCGTTGAACGTCGTCGCGCTCTCGCCGGTCAGCACCCGTGCGCGGGTGAGCTTCGCGGCACGGCCACGCAGGTCGACACGGACGCGGCAGTCGGCGTCGACCGACATGTGCGTCAGCGAGATCAGCGCCGCATCCTCCGACGTCGAGGCGGACAGTGACACGAGGGTGAGCTCGTCGTCGCCGACCATGGTGGTGGGCGCCTCGAGCAGATGCGCCGATAACTGCCGCGCGTCGTGATGCCCGGAGTTCATTTCGAACACGTGGTACGTCGGCGTCAGGACCATGCGATCGCCGTCGGTGAGCACCATCGCCTGCAGTACGTTGATCGTCTGGGCGATGTTGGCCATCGCGAGCCGCGAAGCGTGTCGATGGAACACGTCGAAGTGGATCCCCGCGACGAGCGCGTCGCGCACGGTGTTCTGCTGGAACAGGAAGCCGGGGTTGGTGCCCTCCGCGGCGTTCCACCAGGTGCCCCACTCGTCGCATACGAGATCGATGCGCCGGTCGGGGTCATACGAGTCCATGACGGCGATGTGTCCGCGGATCACGCGATCGATGTCCGTCGCGTACGCCATCGTGTCGTAGAACTGCGCGTCGGTGAACGCAGTCGCGTCCTCCGTGTTGATGCCGGATCCGGAGTGCGTGTAGTAGTGGAACGAGATCGCCTCGTACGGCAGGTTGTTGTACAGAACGTTGGTGTGGCTCTCCACGGCGCCCTTCATGAGGGCGCGCGTCCAGTCCAGGTCGTCTTCGTTGGCGCCCGCGGCGATGCGCACGAGTCGGTTGTCACCGTGGTTGCGGCTGTACATCGCGTAGCGGCGGGCCTGTTCCGCGTAAGCCTCGGCCGACATATTGCCGCCGCAGCCCCACGGCTCGTTTCCGAGCCCCCAGAACGGCACGCGCCACGGCTCGTCGCGGCCGTTCTCGCGACGAAGGCGCGCCATGGGGCTGTCGTCGCCCCGGGTGAGGTACTCCGCCCATTCCGACATCTCCTGGACGGTGCCGCTGCCGACGTTGCCGTTGACGTAGGCGTCGGCGCCGAGGAGGTCGCACAGGTCCATGAACTCGTGGGTGCCGAAGTGGTTGTTCTCCACGACGTCGCCCCAGTTCGTGTTCGCGATGCGGGGGCGTTCGTCGCGCGGACCGATGCCGTCGCGCCAGTGATATGCGTCGGCGAAGCAACCGCCCGGCCACCGCAGGTTCGGGATCCGGAGCGCGCGCAGGGCGTCGACGACGTCGCGGCGGATGCCGCGCACGTTCGGGATCTCGGAGCCCTCGCCGACCCAGAAACCGTTGTAGATGCAGCGCCCGAGGTGTTCAGCGAAGTGGCCGTAGAGGTGGCGGCTGATCCGAGCGCCGACCACGTCGAGGTCGACGACGGCGCGGGCGACGGCGCTCAATGTGCCGCCCCCCAGTCGGCGCGCGAGGTCCGTGGCACGATGGGCGGCCGGGTGGCCGTCGTCATGAGGTCGATGCGACGCCCCTCACGCGCGGAGTCCGTGAGCGCCGTCATGATCTCGAGCACGTGCAGGGCGATGTCGCCGTGCGCGCGGGCGCCGCCGTCCCGCACGAAGTCGATCAGTCCGATGCCGCGCCCGGCGTTCTCGTAACCCGCGCGCACGGGCAGCGAATCCCAGTTGTCGGCGCCCGGACGCCTCAGACGCACCTCGCCGTCGAAGAAGTTCGGATCAGGCAGCGCGAGGGTCGCCTCCTCGCCGTGCACCTCAATCGGCGCGGCCTGGGTGGCGACGCCGTCGAAGCTGAACGTCACGGTCGAGACCGCGCCGCTGACGTGCTCGAGGATGCCGGTGACGTGCGTGTCGACCTCGACCGGGATCTCCTCGCCCGCGCGCGGCCCCGTGGCGATCTGCCGCACGTCGCGCGATCGCGACGATGCGCCCGAGACGCGTGCGACAGGGCCCAGCAGGTGGAAGAGCGCGGTGAGGTAGTACGGTCCCATATCGAACAGCGGGCCGCCTCCCTCGCGGTAGTAGAAGTCGGGGTGCGGGTGCCATGCCTCGTGGCCGGGAGCCGTCCAGGAGGCGACGGCGGCGACCGGGCGGCCGATCTCGCCGGCGTCGACGGCGGCCCGGGCGGTCTGTACGCCGGCACCGAGAGCGGTGTCCGGAGCACAGCCGACCCACGCGGATCCGGCCGCGTCGAGGATCTGGCGCGCCGGCGCGACCGTCGGGGCGAGGGGCTTCTCGCCGTAGACGTTCTTGCCGTGGCGGAGAGCCGCCAACGCGACGGGAGCGTGTGCGGCGGGCACGGTGAGGTTCAACACGGTGTCGACGGCCGGATCCGCGAGGAGTTCCTCGACCGTGAGCGAGCGACAGCCGGGGATCCGCTGTGCACCCGCGGCCGCGCGCGCCGGGTCCAGATCCGCCGTGGCGACGATGCGCACGTCAGGATGCGCGGCGAGCGTGTCGAAGTACTGTCCTGAGATGACGCCGATTCCGACTATTCCGATACCGTGCGGCTCGCCCACAGCATTCCCCTTTCGATGATGGTGCGCACATTCACGTCCCGGAGGACGACCGGACCGTGTCCGGGGGTCGCGACGAAGACACGTCCTCGGCCCCAGCGCCGCGTCCACACGGCGGGAGTGACCACCGGGCGATGCCATGGGTGGTGCGCCTGGACGGGATGGGTGGTGGTCGCGAGGACGTCGTTGAGATCGTCGGTCAGCACCCAGTACTGCTCTGTCTTCAGGGTGAAGTCCTCGAGACCCGCCATGATCTCGTGTTCGCGACCGAGTTCCGTCAGATCCACTGTGTAACAGAGGTAATTGTCCGACTCGTCGCCGGTGCGGTCGTTGGGGTGCTTCGCCGGGTGCGTCGCGAACTGCCCGCCGATCAGGTGCAGATAGTCGGAGTTGCTGCGGTACGAGTCGGCGATTCCGCCGTGCCAGCCGGCCAGACCGGTGCCGCGCTCGACCGCGCGGCGGAGACCGGTGAACGCCTCCGTGGAGATCTCCGACATCGTCACCGACTGCACGATCAGATCGGTCTTGGCCATCGTGGTCTCATCGGCATAGACGTCGTTCGACTCCGCGACGTTCACCTCGAAGCCGCTGCGTTCGAGGAATGGCAGGAACATGTCGGTGGCCTCGACGGGGCGATGGCCCTCCCAACCCCCGCGAACGACCAGCGCTCTCCGAGTGGTCATGTGCGCTCCTTCCGCTGTGATGCATCGCGAGCGAGGTACGCGTCGACGTCGGCGTCGACGTCTGCGCGTCCTCGAGAACCCGTGCGGATCGCGAGAAACACTGCCAGGTGCGTTGACGAATGTCTCGTAAATTGCGCAAAATAGACGGATGCGCGCTCCCTCCCGGGTCACCCTCGCCCGTGTCGCGAGCGAATCGGGCGTCAGCGTCTCGACGGCATCGCGAGCGGTCCGCGGGCGCGGAGATATGTCGGCGGCCACGCGCGCCCGTGTGCTGCGGGTCGCCGATGCACTGGGCTATTCGCCGACGGGGGAGAGGCGCGGGCGGCCGCGGGGTGGCACCTCGCTCATGTTCGACCTCGTGCTCGGACACTTTCACGACCCGTACACCGACGAGGTCACGGCGGGAGCGCGAACGGCTGCCGCCACGCTGCGGTACGACCTCGTCCTGACGACGGCGCACGGGAACCCGGACGACGACTGGCCGGACCGCATCCGCTCGCGCGGCACGGCGGGTGTCATCCTCGGCCTGCTCGTCCCGACCGCGGCCCAACTGGGCCGCATGCGCGAGGCCGGGATCCCGGTCGTGCTGCTCGAGCCGCCCGAGGAAGCACCCGAGCGTCTGCCGAGCGTGCGCACGACCGACCACGCGGGCGGCGCCGCGGCCGCGCAGCACCTCCTCGAACGCGGCGTGCGCCGCTTCATCGTCATCGGCGGGGCGCCCTCCTACCGGTACGGTCGCGCCCGGGTTGAGGGCTTCCTCTCGACCGTCGAGCGTGCAACGCCCGGCGCGCCCTGCGTGCGGACCGAGGCCGACTGGGGCGCGATGGGCGCGTGGCGTGCGTGCGCGCAGTCCCTCGCGCAGATCGGGGGACAGGGGCCCATCGGGGTGTTCGCCTGCTCGGACGAGATGGCGGCGGGCGCCTACCGCGCGATCGCCGAAGCGGGCCTGGTGATCCCGCGGGACGTGATGGTCGTCGGGTTCGACGACGTGCGCGGCGCCCGGTGGCTGCACCCCTCGCTGACGACGATCCGTCAGCCGATCCGCGAGATGGCGGCGGCCGCGGTGCAGATGCTCGCGCGCCAGGTCGCAGGTCGCGACCGCGTCGACGACGTCGTGCACCTCCCGACCGAGCTCGTGACGCGCGGGTCGACGCGGGCGCGCTTCCCCGTCTGACCTCCCGACGGTCGGAGATCGATCTCACAGGGTCTTGTGCCGGAGCCTCGACCTGTGCGAACAATGGTCGGATGAACGCTCAGCGCCTCATCCACCTCACCGCCGGCGACGTCTCCGTCGTCCTCGTCTCGTCCGATCACGCGCTGCCGGTCATCGCACACTGGGGTCCACGGATCCGCGCCACCGACGACGACCTCGTCGCGTTCTGGGACGCGGAGCACCGCCCGGGGCTCGAGGGCGTCTCCGACGTGCCGTATCGGCCCTCGCTGCTCCCCGAGCATGGGGCCGCGTGGTTCGGCCACCCGGGGTTCGAAGCGCATCGCGCGGGCGCCGCCTGGGCGCCCCGGTTCGTCGTGCGGTCCGTCGAGATCGACGGCGGCGAGATGACGCGCGCCGTCGTCCAGACCGGACCGGCGCGTGTGGCGTTCACAGCGCACGACGAGTGGGCGGCGGTCGAGCTCGAGATCGACCTCGAACTCTCGCCGGAGGGACTCCTGCGGGTGCGCAGCAGCGTGCGAAATGGCGCCGCCTCCGGCGAACCGCTCGAGATCCAGGGGATGACGCTTGCGCTGTCGATCCCGACGCGGGCGAGCGAGCTGCTCGACTTCGCAGGGAGATGGGGGCATGAGCGACTCCCGCAGCGGCACCCGGTCGTGCGCGGTGCGCACGTGCGTGACTCGCGGCGCGGACGGACGGGCCTCGACGCGACGACCATCCTGGCGGCGGGCGTTCCGGGGTTCTCTTCGGACGCGGGCGAGGTCTGGCTCGGTCACGTCGGATTCAGCGGCAACCATCATCACGCGCTCGAGCGCGGCGACGCGACGCTCGCGTTCCGCGGCGGGGAGCTACTGCTCCCCGGAGAGGTCCGCCTCGCGCCGGGAGAGGCCTACGAGACGCCGTGGGTCTACGGCAGCTACGGCGACGGGCTGGACACGGCGTCGGCGCGCTTCCACGCGCATCTGCGGCGTCGCTCCCGCTCGAGGTTGCGGCCGCGTCCCATCACGCTGAACGTGTGGGAGGCCGTGTACTTCGACCAGGATCCCGAGACGATTTTTGAGCTCGCGCAGGAAGCGGCGGCGCTCGGGGTCGAGCGGTTCGTCCTCGACGACGGGTGGTTCCGGAACCGTCGGGACGATCGTGCGGGTCTCGGCGACTGGACCCCCGACCTCGAGGTGTGGCCGGAGGGCCTCGCTCCGCTCGCTGACGCCGTGCGCGAACTCGGCATGGAGTTCGGCGTCTGGGTCGAGCCGGAGATGGTCAATGAGGACTCGGACCTCGCCCGCGCACATCCGGACTGGATTCTGCGCGCGCGACCGGAGCTGCCCGCGCTCTTCCGTTTTCAGCAGGTGCTGGACCTGACCAATCCCGAGGCATACGCGCACATCCTCGACGCGCTCGACCAGCTCGTGCGCGACACCGGCGCCGCGTACGTCAAGTGGGATCACAATCGCGACCTGATCGCCGCCGGTCATCCGGCGAGCGGAGGTGCCGCGGTGCACGAGCAGACGCTCGCGGTCTATCGCCTGTTCGACGAGCTGCGCGAGCGGCACCCGGCCCTCGAGATCGAGAGCTGCGCGTCCGGCGGCGGACGCATCGACCTCGGGATCCTCGAACGCGCCGACCGCGTCCACCCCTCGGACAACCACGATCCGTTCGACCGCTTCCAGCTGCTGCGCTGGACGGGGCTGCTGGTGCCTCCGGAGATGCTCGGATCGCACGTCGCGTCGCCGACCTCGAGCGTCACGGGGCGCACGCACGACCTGCACTTCCGCTGCGCCATCGCCTTCCTCGGCCATTTCGGAATCGAATGGGACATCCGCGGCCTGCCCGACGACGAGCGCGCGACGCTCAGGCACTGGATCGCGCTCTTCCGTCGTTTCCGCGGCACGATCGCAACGGGGCGCCACGTCGGCGGCGGAGAGACGGATCCGATGGCCCCCTCACTGCGCGGAGTCGTCGCTGCGGATCACTCGGAGGCGCTCTACACGATCGTTGCGCCGCCGACGGCAGCCGACACCCTCACGCGGGTGCGACTCGTCGGCCTGCACGACGAGCGTCGATACCGGATCTCGGCCGACCTCCCGGCCTCGCTCGGGCCGCCATGGCAGGTGCCGGACTGGTTGCGTGAGGCGGCGGCACTCGGCGACGAGACCGGCGCGCGCGTGATGTCGGGCGCGATGCTGCGCGATGTCGGCTTGGAGTTTCCGACGTTCCACCCTGATCGTGCGGTCGTCGTCCACGCGAGCGCGGTGAGCTGACGCGGAAGACGCCCGCACGACTCACCCCTTGAAGGCGCCGTCCATGATGCCGGCGACCATACGTCTGCCGACGAAGAAGAACACGAGCAGGAGCGGCAGGGTCGCGAGGAACGACCCGCCCATGGTGAGGGCAAGGTCGATCGTGCGGTTCGCCTGAAGCTGTTTCAGCGCGATCTGGACGGTGAACAGTTCTGGCGACTTGAGCACGATGAACGGCCACATGAAGTCATTCCACACCGCCGTGAAGGTGATGAGCCCGAGCACGAACGCCGCAGGACGCACAACGGGGAATCCGATCCGCCAGAACACCTGCCAGCTGTTGCAGCCGTCGATGCGTGCGGCCTGCATCAGCTCGTCGCTGAGGGTCGTTGCCATGTGCTGCCGCATCCAGAAGATGCCGAACGCGCTGGCGAGCCCCGGAACGATGATCGCCTGGAGCGTGTCGACCCAGTCGAGCCACGAGATGATCAGGTACTGGGGGATCACGCTGAGCTGAGCGGGCACCGTCATCGTCAGCAGCACGATCAGGAACAGCGCGTTGCGACCAGGAAAGCGCAGCTTCGCGAAAGCGAAGCCGGCCAAGGCGCACAGGATCGCGGCGAGGACCGCGACCGTCAGCGACACGATCACGCTGTTGATCAGCGACTGGATGAACGGCACGGTCTCGAAGACCTTGCTCGCGACCTCGACGAAGTTGAACCCCGGGTACAGCCGCGGCGGAATCGAGGTCACGGCGGATGCGCCCACGGACGCGATGACGAACATGTAATACAGCGGGAAGACGCTGATGATGACCGCGACGATCAGCATCGCGTACACGGGCCACGGCACCTTGCCGACGCGGTGGCCGCGCTTGGAGCGGTTCGGCCGCATCGGCAGGGGAGCGGCCCCGGCGGCCTTCGGGAGCGACTGGTCGACGGCGGACATCAGCGAGCCTTCCGTGTGCGGGTGGTGAGGAAGAAGTTGATGAGCGAGACGACGACGACGATCACGAACAGCGCGACGCCGATCGCGGATCCGTAGCCGAACTCGAACTGACCGAAGCCCTGCTCATAGAGGAAGAGCGCGAGCGTCTGGCACTGACGTCCGCCGCCACACGTGAGACCGGACTCTGGGGCGACGAGGAGAGGCTCGGTGAAGATCTGCAGCCCGCCGATCGTCGACATGATGACGGTGAAGATGATGATCGGGCGCAGCGATGGAATCGTCAGGTGAATGAACTGCTGCCAGCTGGATGCACCGTCGACGGACGCCGCCTCGTACATCTCACGCGGCATCGCCTGGAGCCCCGCGAGATAGAGCAGCGTGTTGTATCCGAACCATCGCCACATCACCATCGACGAGATGACGACCCACGAGCCGACCTGCGACGACAGGAAATCGACGCCGGGCTGGCCGAAGAGGCCGAACACCCAGGTGATGAGGCCGAAGTTCTTGTCGAAGATCTGGGCGAATACCAGGGCGGTTGCAGCGACCGACGTGATGTACGGCACGAGCAGCGCCATCCGGAAGAAGTTCGCCGCCTTGAGTGCCGCGTGATTCAGCAGGTGCGCGAGGAGCAGCGCGAGGAGGAGCTGCGGGATCGTCGAGATGAGGAAGATTCCGAAGGTGTTCACGAACGCGTTCCAGAATCGCGGATCGTGGAATAGCCGTTCGAAGTTCGCCAGGCCGACGAACGTCTGCTCGCCGACGGGGTTCCAATCGAACAGGGCGACGTAGAACGTGAACAGCAGTGGGAAGAGGCCGAAGACCGCGAAGATCACGAAGAACGGGGCGACGTACGCGTACGGAGCGATGCGTTCGGCGAACGTCTGGCGGATCTGGATGGTCGGCGGCCGGTCGCGGCGGCGCACCTTTTGGACAGGGATGGCGGATGCAGTCGCGGTCATCATCTACCTCGGTCGGGGCGGTGGCGCCGCGCGTGGCGCCACCGCCGGTGTCAGATGGGTGTGTCAGCCGCCGATCGCGGCGTTTGCGCTGGCGACGGCGTCGCCCCAGGCATCGGCCGGATCGACGTTGCCGGCCTCCATATCGACGAGCACGTTCAGCAGTGCCGCGCCGATGGCGCTGGTGTCGGGTCCGTTGTAGAACGAGTTGAACTCGAGCACCGAATCGCTGATGATCTCGCCGATCGCGGAATCGCCGAAGAACTCGTTCTGGTATTCGCGGATCTCGTCGCTCTCGAGAGCAGCCTCGGCCGCGGGGAACGTGCCCGTCTCGGCGAAGTGCTCCTCCTGGCCCTCGGGCGACAGCATCGTCTCGACGTACTGCCACGCGGCCTGCGGGTTGTCCGCCCGGGCGGGGATGGCGATCACGCTGCCGCCCCAGTTTCCGCCGACGCCGGGAATCGAGGCGACGCGCCACAGTCCTTCGGTGTCGGGCGCGTCGGTCTCGAAGCTCGAGAGCATCCACGACGGCGCCGTCGTCACGGCGAACTTGCCGTTCGCCTTGCCCGGCGCCCATCCGGACGACCAGGCGGCGATGCCGGCGCTGATGTCGGAGTCGTACGCGCGCACCGCGACGTCAAAGGCCTCCTCGACCTCGGGGTTCGTGTCGAAGACGAGCTCGCCATCAGGGGAGTAGTACTTCTCGTCGACCTGGTTGACCGTCGAGAAGAAGACGGTCGTCTCGACGTTGTCGACGAACGGCTCGCCGGTCGCCTCAACGTACTGCTCACCCATTGCGATGAAGGCGTCCCAGCTCGACCACATTTCGGCGACCTCATCCGGATCCGTCGGCAGACCCGCCTCCTCGAACAGGTCGGCGCGATACGCGAAGGCGAGTCCGCCGACATCGGTGGGGATGCCGATGATCGACCCGTCCTCACCCGTCGCGGCATTGATGGCCCAGTCGAGGTATTCCTCGCCGACGTCGTCACCGCCGAGCGTGCGCAGATCGGTGAAGTTGCCGGGATTCTCGACGAACTTCGGCAGGTCGTCGTTCTGGATCATGACCAGGTCCGGCACGCGTCCTCCGGCGAGTGCTGCCGTCAGAGCGGTGGCTGTCTCGGTCGTGCTCCCCACCTCGGAGAGCTTGACGTTGGCATCGGGGTTCTCGTCCAGGTAGCGCTCGACAGAGTCCTTCTGGCCGATGCCGGTGAAGGACCAGAATTCGAACTCGGCGTTCGGGTCATCGGACGCGCCGCCCGAGCCGCCGCCTGAGCAGCCGGTCAGGACGAGTGCGAGCGCTCCGGCCAAGGTCACGCGCAGGGCGATCTTGCGACGGTTCACAACGGCTCCTCTTCGTTGGGGACATGCGATTGCGATCGAGAGCACCATGCTCTCGGCGAGAGAACGATCTCTCAGGATCCACACGATAGCCGTCACACCGTGGCCCGGCAACCCCTCGCTTCGCTCCAGCTTCGCGTGGGAAGTGTGCAATGATCGTGACGCGAGAGATCGATCCACTACGCTTTCGCGAAAGACCTCAGGAGAGGGAGCAATGGCCCGACCCACGATCATCGACGTCGCCAGAGCAGCCGGCGTCTCGCGCGCAACGGCGGCTCGCGTGCTCGCGGGTGCCACGAACGTCGACCCCGCGATGACGTCCGCCGTGGAGCGCGAAGCGCGCAATCTCGGATACGAGACGAACGCCGCCGCGCGCGTGTTGCGCGGCGGCCGCGCTGGAGCCATCGGGCTCGTGGTCGCGTTCAACGAGATCGGCAGCATCAACGGTACGTTCTTCGCCACGGCGCTCAAGGGAGCGGCGAAGGGCCTGTCTGCGGGCGACGTCCAGCCTGTGCTGCTGCCCGCCGACGACGAGGACCGGACGAAGATCCCGAAGTTCCTGCGGTCCGGCGCCGTCGACGGTGTCGTCGTGATCCTGCAACACGAGATCACGCACCTCGTCGAGGTGCTTGCTGACGCGCCCGTGCCGATCGCCTGGGTGGGACGCCCGCACGGCGACATCGGGCCGGATCCCATCATCGTCGACGTCGACAATCATGGCGGCGGCGTCCTGGCGGCGCGCGCGCTGGTCGAGGCCGGCCGTCGCCGGATCGGGATCATCACCGGGCCGCCCGACATGGAGCAAGCCAACGACAGGGCGCGAGGCTGGACCGAGGAGCTCACACGGTCCGGGATCGCTCCCGGACCGATCGTCCACGGCGATTTCACCGTCGACAGCGGGATGGCGGCGATGACGCGGCTGCTGCAGCGCGATCCGGAGCTCGACGGCGTGTTCGCGTCGTCCGACCTGATGGCCGCGGGCGCGATGCGCGTGCTGCAGGCGGCCGGGCGCCGAGTGCCCGTCGACGTCTCGCTCGTGGGCTTCGACGACGTGCTCATCGCGACGACGTCCGAACCGCCCCTGACGACGGTTCGGCAGCCGCTCGAGGAGATGGGACGCGCCGCCGCAGAGGCGCTGATCGCCGTGATCCAGGGCGATCCGGTGGATCGGGTGCGGGAGTTCCCGACCGCGCTCGTGCGGCGAGAGTCGCTGTGAGAACCGGCGACGCGGTCCGGGAGTGCGGGTGACGCGCTGGCGCTTCACGACGCGGACGGCGGCGCCGACCTGGGAGGACGGGCTCGTCGTCGGTAGTGGACGCATTGGCGCGATCGCATACGGACCGGCCGACGCGCTCACGATCGCGCTCGCTCACGAGCGCTTCCTCCTTCCGGTCAACCCCCGGCCCGATGCGCCCGACCTCACCGGCGTTCTCCCCGAGATGCGCGCCCGGATCCTCGCCGGTGACGGCTCCGCGGCCGCCAACCTGCTCGAGTCAGCCGCGAACGAGGCCGGATACGACGGCCTCGTCTGGACCGACCCGCTCGCCGTGTGCGCGACGCTCGCGGTGGCGTCGCCCGGAGGCGTCACGGATGCGGTGCGCAGCATCGATCTGCGCCGGGGCACGGCGACGATCGCGTGGGCGGACGACCGTGGCGGCGAGCGCCGCGTGACGCTGGTGGCCCCGCGCGGCACGGACTCTGTGTGGATCGCGCTGGAATCCGACCTCGCCGCCGAGGTGACGTTGCGACTCGGGCTGGATCCGCGCGACGACGGCCCCGCCGCGTCCTTCGCACCCGACTACTCCGGGCGGGTCACCTCGGCCGTGGCGGGTGGGCGAATCGGTCGGCTCGAGCTGCGCGATGCGCACGGCGAGCGCCTCGCCCGCGTGCGGGCCACCGGGGCGAGGTCGTGGGACGCGGGTGATCCGCAGGCACTCGTCGCGCGCGTGATCGTGCCCGCCGGCGGCCGCACGCTGCTGCGCCTGGACGTCGAGGTCGCCGGCAGTCCGGTCCGGCCGGCCGACGACGCGGACTGGGACGCGATCCTGCGCGACCAGACCCGGCCGCATCGTGAGCTGGTCGAGGCCTCGACGCTGCAGCTGGAGGGACGCGAGGGTCGGGTCGTTGAGGAGATCTGGGATCGCGCGGCCGCAGGTGATCCGGCGGCTCGGCGGCGGGCGATCGAGATCGCCTACGCCGCTGGTCGATCGCACATCATCGCGGCCACCGGCGAGCTGCCTCCCACGCTGCAGGGAGTCTGGCAGGGCACATTCACGCCGGCCTGGTCGGCCGATTACACCCTCAACGGAAACGTGCAGAACGGCGGGATCGCGGGGCTCATCCCGACGGGAACCCCCGAGTTGGCTGCCTCGCTTCTCGAGCTCATCCTGCCGTTCGCCGACCACTACCGCGCGAATGCGCGCCGCGTCTTTGGAGCCGACGGCATGCTGCTGCCGTCGCGCATGTCGACGCACGGTAAGGCCGATCACTTCAACGCCCGGTTCCCGCACCTGTTCTGGACGGGATGCGGCGGCTGGGTGCTGCGGGTCATCGCCGATCTGGTCTCGGTGACGGGCGACCGTTCGCTCGTCGACGACCGCGTGTGGGAGCTCGTCGACGGCGTCCTCCGATTCGCCGAGACGGCGACGGTGTCGCGCGATGGCCTCCGGCACTTCGTGCCGAGCTACTCGCCGGAGAACACTCCGTCAGACGCCGAATCCTCGCTCGCCTCGGACAGCACGGCCGACGTCGCGATCCATCGTGACGCCGCCCGCGCCGCGGCCGTGCTCGCGCGCGCTCGCGGCGATGAAGCGCTCGAGGAGCGCTGGACCGCGCTCGTCGACGCGCTCCCGGACTATCGGATAGCCGACGACGGCACGCTCGCCGAGTGGATCGGCCAGCCGTGGCGCGAGAATCACGCCCATCGACACGCGACGCAGCTCTACCCGCTCTGGTACGAGGTCGACCCTGCCTTCACGGGGCCGGGGGAGCGAGCCGCGCGCCTCCGCGAGGCCGCCCGGGCCACGATCCGGGCCAAGATCGCGTGGCGGGCGGCCGACCCGACGCCGCCGCCCGGGCGCATGGAGATGGCGTTCGGCCTGGTGCAGCTCGGGCTCGCATCGGCGGCGTTGGGTGACGCCGACGACGCGCTTCGGTGCGTGGAATGGCTCGCCGTCGATCACGTCGCGCCTGCGCTGACGACCCGTCACGATGCCGGGCGCATCTTCAATCTCGACGCGAGCGGCGGACTGCCTGCGCTCGTGGCCGCCATGCTCCTGGGATCGACCGCCGACACCCTCACGGTCCTTCCCGCCCTTCCCGAAAGCTGGCCGACCGGGCGCGTGACGGGGCTGCGCGGACGGGGCGGCGTCGTCGTCGACGTCCTCGAATGGGACGGTTCGTCGTGCGCGCTCGAGCTGCGTCGGCTCGACGCGGCCGAATGGCTCTGTCCGGATGGCCGTGTGCGCCTGCTCCCCGGGTCAGGTTTCCGGTGCGAGGACCCGCGGGACGAGGAACTCACGCTGCGGGCCGGCGAATCCGCGACCGTACGGCTCGTGCGCGCCCGAGCCCGGTGACCCTCGCACGAGACCTGGCAGGATCGGAGCATGACCCTCATCCACTCTGCGCAGCTTGTCGCCGACGGCTCGACCGAGACCGACGCGTGGGTGCGGTTCGCGGGCGACCGCATCGCTGCCCGCGGCATGGGATCCTCGTGGCGCGCCGAACAGGATGAGGACGTCGTCGACGCCGACGGGGGCATCCTCGTTCCCGGCTTCGTCGACCTGCACTGCCACGGTGGGGGAGGCGGCGCGTTCGACGGTGACCCTGCGGCGATCCGCGACGCACTCGCGACCCACCGCGCGCACGGCACGACGCGCAGCGTGCTGTCGCTCGTGACGGCCCGGATCCCGGACCTCGCCCGGCAGGTCGGCGCGATCGCTGACGTCGTCGACAGCGATCCGCTCGTGCTCGGCTCGCACCTCGAAGGCCCGTTCCTCGATCACGCCCACCGCGGCGCCCACGATCCGACGCTGCTGACCGATCCGCAACCGCGCGACGTCGACGCGCTCGTCGAAGCGGGGCGCGGATCCATCGTGCAGGTCACGATCGCCCCGGAGCGGCCCGGGGGCCTCGACGCGGTCGACCGCTTCGTCGCCGCGGGCGTGCGTGTTGCGGTCGGACACACCGCGGCGAGCTACGACGAGGCTCTCGCGGCCTTCGACCGCGGCGCGTCGCTGGTCACCCACGCGTTCAACGCCGTCGACGGCATCCATCACCGCGCGCCGGGGCCGGTCGGCGCCGCGCTGCGACGCCCGCACGTCACGATCGAGGTCATCAACGACGGCGTGCACGTGCATCCTGCCGTCGTGAAGATGCTGTTCGACGCGGCTCCCGGCCGCGTCGCGCTCATCACCGATGCCATGTCCGCCGCCGGAAAGGCCGACGGCCGCTACGACCTCGGAGGCCTCGCCGTCACCGTCACGGAGGGCGTCGCCCGGCTCCTCGACGGGGGAGCGATCGCGGGGTCGACGCTGCTCCTCGACGAAGCCCTCCGCCAGGCGGTCGACGCGTGTGGTCTCCCGCTCGTCGACGCGGTCGACGCCCTCACGCGGATCCCGGCGCGTGCCATCGGGCGCGATGACCTCGGCTCGCTCTCGGTCGGCAGCGCGGCCGACGCCGTGCTGATGTCCTCCGCGTTGCGCGTGCGCCGCGTCTGGGGCGCGGGTCGCGAAATCGGCTGACGGACTACGCGAGAGTCTCGATGCGTGCGGATGCGTCGGCCGCCGGGGTGTCCCAGAGTGCCGCGACGGCGTCCGCGAGCGCCTGTTCCCGTCCGGCGAGCTGATCGACGCGGAAGATCGTGCAGGATCCGGTCTGTGCGCGCTGATGTGCCCGCGCCGCGGAAGAGAAGCCGTGCGCGACCGCGTGGATCCAGGCCTCGGTGGCGGCCTTCATGGCGACGTAGTTCGCGCCGCCGGCTCGCGGTCGGGTGACCTGCACGGATGAGACCACCGCGACGCGCGCGGCTGGCGACGCGTCGAGCAGCGGCCAGGCGGCCCGGCACGTGTGGCGCACGGCCGAGAGTGCTGTCGACAGGAACGCCCAGTCCTCGTCGGACTGACCGGAGATGCCCCCGCCGCCGCGCCACCCGCCCACGAGCGGGATGAGACCGTCGAGCGAGGACAGCGCGCCGATCTGTTCCTCGACCGCGGCGGCATCGGCGAGGTCCAGCTCCATCGTCAGGAACCCGCTGTCGGCGAACCGGGCGAGCTTCTCCGGCGAGCGGCCCGCGACGATGACGCGTGCACCGCGGCCGCGCAGCGCGTGAGCGCACGCCCAACCGGCCTCGGACGTCCCGCCCGCGAGCAGAACCTGTCGTTCCTCGAGAGTTCCCCGAATCGTCATGTTGCCATCCTCGCGCGTGATCGCGGCCCGCGCCACCGCCCGCAGCGCGGGGGCGACGCTCGCCGGATATCGGCCGCCGCGGCGACGCCATAGACTGTGCGGTGGGTCTCATCACCCGACAACGCCCACATTTCAAGGAGTACATCCGTGGCACAGATCGAAGCAGTAGGCGCACGCGAGATCCTCGACTCCCGAGGGAATCCGACCGTCGAAGTTGAGGTCCTCCTCGACGACGGAATTGTGCAGCGCGCGGCGGTTCCGTCGGGCGCCTCAACCGGAGCATTCGAGGCGTACGAGCTGCGCGACGGCGACAAGGATCGCTATGGCGGCAAGGGCGTGACGAAGGCGGTCGCGAGCGTGATCGACGAGCTCGGTCCCGCGATCGAAGGTCTCGACGCCGCAGACCAGCGTCTCGTCGACCTGACGCTGAACGAGGTCGACGGCACGGCCAACAAGAAGCGTGTCGGCGCCAACGCGATCCTCGGCGTCAGCCTTGCCGTGGCCAAGGCGGCCGCAGACAGCGCCGATCTGCCGCTGTACCGCTACGTCGGCGGCGCGAACGCGCACATCCTCCCCGTCCCGGCGCTCAACGTCATCAACGGCGGCGAGCACGCCGACAACGGCATCGACATGC
>DGYFJ06201__coassemble_820_pt1 | contig 19037 bp, 18 predicted proteins | sample DGYFJ06201__metabat2_high_PE_006 | metagenome-assembled genome bin DGYFJ06201 | reverse complement strand
ATGCCGCTCGTGCTCGCTCACGCCCTGATCGACATCATCGCCTTCGTCGGCTATCCGCTCGCGGTGCCGTTCCTCCCGTAGTCCCCCTCATTTCCACAAGTCTCCGACGAGTCCGGCGCGATTCGCTGCGGACTCGTCGGAGACTTGTGGACTTGTGGAGCGTCACACTGCAGCGGCCCGCAGGGCCGGGAGGATCCGATCCGTCATGAGCGGAGCGAGGTCGGGCGCCGCGGAGACGGCCGGATCGACCCACCGGAGCTCCTCGATCTCGGCCTCCGGCGCCGTCACCTCGATGGGCGGATGCGTGAACACCGTTCCCCGGACGACGTACCCGCCCTCATTCGCGGCGGGTGCCTCGAAGACGCCGAGCAACCTCATCAGCGTCGGTTCGAGGTCGACGCCGAGCTCCTCGCGAACCTCGCGGATCGCGGTGTCGACGGCGCTCTCCCCCGGATCCGGCTTGCCGCCCGGCTGCATGAACCGCGTCGTGCCACGCTTGCGGACCGCGAGCACGTGCCCCGTCTCGGGGTGCCGCAGCACGACGGCGCTCACGTGGATCCGCCGGCGATCGTGATCGATCACGCCTCGAACCTCGCCGAGCCCTCGCGCGTGAGCGCCACGTGGATCCGTTCGCGCATATCGTCGCCGAGGCCCGCGCTGCCGAGTTCGGAGACGGGACACCACCAGGCGCGCGTGTTCTCGCCGTCAGCCGGGTGCGGATCGCCACCCGTCCAGCGACAGCGCACGACGTGGTCGAGGAACTGCGCCTGATCCCCGTTCGAGAACGTCATCGGCGGCATCGAGTGCACCCACACGAGCGCCTCGGCCTCCGAGGTCATCCCGGCCTCTTCCTCGACCTCGCGCACCGCGGCGCTCGCGGGCTCCTCGCCCGGGTCCACGATTCCGGTCACCGGAGTGATCCGCCCGTTGTCCGCCCGCTCGACGAGCAACACACGGTCGTCCTTCACGACGACGGCCGTCACTCCGATGAGCCAGAGCGGGTCGTGCCCGATCTTCTCGCGCAGCCGCAGGATGAAATCAGGAGTCGCCATCCCCCGACCCTATGCGTGCCCCGCTCCACGGCTCCTCACGACACCGACGAGTCCGCAAGTCTCCGACGAGTCCGCAACGAATGGCGACGGACTCGTCGGAGACTTGCGGATATCGGTCGGACGCCGGGCCCGCCCCGCGGGATAGCGCGGGCGGGCTTGGGTGGGTCGCACCAGTGCGGAGTCGGGTGCGCGGGGCATACCTCGTCCACAGGCGAACGATACGCCCTTTCTGTTCCCGATGGCGGGGTTCGCAGCCATGTGACTCACACGGATATGCGACGCTCGGCGCATGTCCATATTCTCGCCGACACGAAGGGCGCCGCACGGATCACCGGGCAGGTCCGCGGCCACTCTCGCGGTGATCGAGTGGCTCGGGCATCCGATACCTGAGCTGCAGGTGGTGTTCGACCTCAAGGGGTACGGCGAAGCGCGCGTCGACACCTACTGGCGTGACTCCGATGTCGTCGGAGAGGCGGACGGAGACATGAAGTATCGCGATGATCCCCGCGGGTCGCACACCGCGATCCTTGTGGAGAAGAAGCGCGAGGATGCGCTGCTGACGCGCTGATGTCAGCTGTCGGCGAGCAGACGCCGGCCAGCCACCAGAACGTCCGACCGCTCATAGCCGCGTCCGTCGTAGAACGCGAGCACCGGTGCGTTATCGGAGCGCACCATGAGCTGCACCTTCGGACATCCGAGTGCTTCGAGACGCTGCTCCGCCTCGCGAACCAGCGCGGATCCGATCCCCTCGCCCGTCCTCGATGGGTCGGTTGCGAGATAGTAGAGCCAGCCGCGATGACCGTCATAGCCGGCCATCACGGATCCGACGACGCCCTCGTCGTCCGCGACGAGCAGCAGATCCGGCCAGACGGCGCGAGCACGGGCGATGTCAGCACGCGGGTCGTTCCACGGTCGAACAAGACCCGTGCTGTGCCAGAGGGCGATGACCGGCTCGATGTCGGCATCCGTGATCGGACGGATTCGCACGTCGGTCACGGCAGCCGCTGCGCGAGACCGTTGCGCACGCCCGGCCACTCCGTGTCGAGGATGGAGTACACGGCCGTGTCTCGGACGTGGCCGTCGCGGAGGATCCGATGACTACGCAACATCGGAGTAGACGAGAAGCTCATTCGGCGACCCTATCGTCGGACGCATTTCCGCAAGTCTCCGACAGGTCCGCAAGTCTCCGACGAGTCCGGTGCAAACAGCTGCGGACCTGTCGGAGACTTGCGGACTCGATGGAGACTTGTGGACTTGTGGGGGCGTCGCGCCGGGCGGCTCGCGCGCCGCGACCGGCGACGGCGCACGGCCCCTCACTCCCCCTGCGCGAAGAAGGCGCGCTCGTGTTCCGCCGACTGAACGAACGCGCGGCGCATGAGCCGCAGTCGTGCGCCAGGTGCGCGTCGTGCGGCCTGCTGCACCCATGCGATCGCGGCCCGTGTGTCACGCGCGAACTCGTCGGATCCGTAGGTGTCGAGCCAGTCTCGATACGGATGGTCCGCGCGGTTCGCGGCGGCGAGGTCGCGGCCGATGTCGTCGTAGAGCCAGAAACACGGCAGCAGGGCCGCGACGAGCACGCCGTGGTCGCCGGTCGCGGCCGCCCGCTCGAGGTGCGCGAGGTAGGCGGCGGCCTCCCGGGACGGCGTGCGCGCCTCGGTCGCGCCGTGCGCGCGGTGCAGCTCCATCTCAGTCTCGCGACACGAGGCCGCCGACGCCTCCCAGAAGCGACGTTCCGCGCGCGTGGGTGCCACGACCGCGGCGCGCGCAAGCAGGTGAGCATACGCCTCGAGGTAGATCGCGTCTTGTCGTAGGTATTCCGCGAACCGCGCGGCGTCGAGGGATCCGTCCGCGAGCTGCGTCACGAACGAGTCGGAGACGATCGCGGCGCGGAGCTCTGAGATGTCCTCCCACCACGCGTCGAGCTCGGCGTCACGACGCGGCGGCGCGATGCCGGCACGCAGCGCGTATGCATGGTCGACCGGACCGTGCCCGCCGTCCGAGCCCACCTCGAGCCCGTCGGCGGCCGCGATTGCACCGCGCAGCCACTCTCTCGCGAGCCGCGCGGACCATGCCCAGCGCACGTCGTCCGCGAGCGCCGTCCGGTCGCCGGCTCGGATGGAGGCGATCGCCGATGACAGCGAGCATCCCGTGCCGTGGGTGCTGGCCGTGTCGATCCGCGTCCCGTCGAACGCGGCGAGCACACCCGCGGATCCGACGAGCGCGTCCGGGCTGCGATCGCCGGGAAGGTGGCCTCCCTTGGCGTAGACGAGCACCTCGTGGCGCGCGGCGAGCCGCTGCGCCTGCGCGAGCGCCTCCGGCCACTCGCGCGCCTCGGGTTCGCCGACGAGCACCGCCAGCTCCGGCAGGTTCGGCGTGATCACATCGGCAAGACCGACCAGCCTCGTCAGGGCCGCCTCCGCGGCAGCGTCGAGCAGACGGTGACCGCTCGTGGCGATCATCACCGGGTCGAGCACGACGGGCGTGGATTCGCGGCGCGCCGCGAGCCAGTCGGCGACGACGTCGATCACGGTCGCGTCGGCGAGCATTCCGATCTTCACCGCATCGATACGGACGTCGGCGTCGAGCGCCGCCAGCTGCTCACCGAGGAACGCGGCGGGCGGAACGTGGACACCGGCCACGCCCTGGGTGTTCTGGATCGTGAGGGCCGCGATCGCGGCCATGCCGTAGCCGCCGGTCGCCTGGATCGTCTTGAGGTCCGCTTGGATCCCCGCCCCTCCCGACGGGTCGGATCCCGCGATCGTGAGCACGTTGGGCACGGGGTGCGCGGCGCGTTGCCACTCGTGGTGCAGCTCCCGAGCGGCATGCTCAGGATCCGCCGCGCGGCAGATCGCGCGCACGACGGCGATCCCCGCCGCACCGGCCGCGATCGCGTCCGCCGCGTCGCCCACGCCGACGCCGCCGATTGCGACGCACGGCAGAGCTCCCGCGGTCTGCGTCGCGCGAGCGAAGCCATCCCATCCGAGCGGCTCGGGTGCGTCGGGTTTCGTCGGCGTCGCGCGCACGGCGCCGACACCGAGATAGTCGACGGTTCCCGGAGAGAGCGTGCGGGCACGTGTGATCTCGTCGCCGGTCGACGCGCTGAGGCCCACGATCGCCCGCGGCCCCACGCGTTCGCGCACGTCTTCGACGGGTTCGTCGCCCTGCCCGACGTGCACGCCATCGACGTGCATCCCCGCCGCACGCGCGGCGAGGAAGACGTCGACGCGGTCGTTGATGAGAAGCACCGCTCGGCCGGCGATCGCCTCAGCGCAGGCGTCAACGACGCGGAGGAGGTCGCCATCGGCGAGGTGCTTGCCGCGGATCTGTACCGCGGTCACCCCGCCCTCGACCGCCGCCGCGACGATCGCGGCGGGGTCGCCGTCGTCGATCGTCGCGAGGTCGGCGACGAGGTACGTGCTCACGTCGATCATCGTGATGCCAGCTCGGCGGTCGTCACCGCATCGAGCGCGTCGAGGAAGCGCACGGCGAACGTCCCCGGGCCGACGTCGCCCTGCGCTGCGCGCTCGGACGCGGCCGCATACAGCTCGTGGGCCGCGACGGCGCCCGCGAACGGATCCGACACCGCAACCGCTGCGGCCACGATCGCGCCGAGCGAGCAGCCGCCGCCCGTGACGCGCGTCAGGAGCGCGTCACCACCCGTCACGCGCGCCTCGCCGGTCGGCCCGACGATGAGGTCGACGGGCCCCGAGACGGCGACCACCGCCCCCGTCTCCGCGACGAGCCGCTCGACGGCGCTCCGTGCCGCCTCGACGCCATCGGTCGCGTCGACACCGCGACCACCGGTTCCCTCGCCCGCCAGCGCGCGGATCTCGGACGCGTTGCCGCGGATCACGTCGGGCCGCAGGCGCAGCAGCTCACGCGCGAAGTCGGTGCGCAGCGTCAGCGCGCCGACGCCGACCGGGTCGAGCACCCACGGGGTCTGCGCGTCGTGCGCCGCCGATGCGGCTTCGCGCATCGCCCGCCGCTGCTCGTCATCTGGCGTGCCGAGGTTGATCAGCAGCGCCGACGCGTTCGGCGCGAGCTCGGCCGCCTCGCCCGGCACGTCCGCCATGACCGGCGCGGCGCCCGCCGCAAGCAGGGCGTTGGCCGTGTAGTTGATCACGACCGCGTTAATGATGCACTGCACGAGGGGCACGCCCTCGCGAAGCGACTGGAGAATACGGGCACTGGCGTCCGTCATGATCGACATCCCTCCGCTCGTGTGAACGAGATCAGGTTCTTCGGGTGTGGTCTCAGTCCCCGGCGGGGACACCCCGTGTCTTCTGCCGACCACCGTAGCGGACACCCTTACGGTCATGCGTACCCGAAGTCCGCGTATACTTCAGGTCACAGCTACCTGAACCACAGTGAGGACCACGCATGCCCGCCACCCGCGTCACGCTCGGCCCCTCCGTGGCCGATGCGATCTCCGCTTCCCCGGACGACTCCTGCACGACCGATCTCGCCGAGTCGCCCTGGTCTTTCGACGACGTGCCCGGCTACGGTCCCGGGTCGTCGATGGCGGATCCGTTCCCGCAGCACGCTCCCGTCCAGAGGGACCTGCCGCCCACCTACCGCGACGCCTCGGACGACGAGCTGCACGCGCGGATCCGTGTCGCCCGGGAGGAACTCGGCGAGCGCGTCGTGATTCTCGGCCACTTCTACCAGCGCGACGAGGTCGTGCAGCACGCCGACTACGTGGGTGACTCCTTCCAACTCGCGCGTGCCGCGACCGAGCACCCGAACGCCGAGGCGATCGTGTTCTGCGGCGTGCACTTCATGGCCGAGACGGCCGATCTGCTGTCGGGGCCCGACCAGGAGGTCGTCCTCCCCCACCTCGGCGCCGGGTGCTCCATGGCCGACATGGCATCGATCGACGAGGTCGAAGACTGCTGGGAGCAGCTCGAGGACATCCTCGGGCCGCTCGACGAGCCGGACGCCGATGGCCTCGTGCCGGTGATTCCGGTGACGTACATGAACTCCTCGGCCGCGATCAAGGGCTTCGTCGGCCGCAACGGCGGCATCGTGTGCACCTCGTCGAATGCGCGCACGGTGCTCGAATGGGCGTTCGCGCGCGGCCGGCGCGTGCTGTTCTTCCCGGACCAGCACCTCGGCCGCAACACCGCCAAGGCCATGGGAGTGCCGCTGACGAGCATGCCGATGTGGAACCCTCGCCAGCCCCTCGGCGGATCCTCCGCGTCCGAACTCGTGGGCTCTCGCGTCATCCTGTGGCACGGGTTCTGCTCGGTGCACCGCCGCTTCACGACCGCGCAGATCGACAAGGCGCGCGCCGAGCATCCTGGGGTGCGCGTGATCGTGCACCCCGAGTGCCCCATGCCCGTCGTCGATGCCGCGGACGAGTGGGGGTCGACCGATGTGATCCGCCGCGCGATCGAGGGCGCGACAGAGCCGCAGACCTTCGCAATCGGCACCGAGATCAACCTCGTCCAGCGGCTCGCCGCACAGCACCCCCAGCACACGATCTTCTGCCTCGATCCTGTCGTCTGCCCCTGCTCGACGATGTACCGGATCCACCCGGCCTACCTCGCGTGGGTGCTGGAGCGCCTCGTCGCCGGCGAGACGGTCAACCAGATCACGGTCTCCGATGACGTGGCCGCCCCCGCCCGTCTCGCGCTCGACCGCATGCTGGCGGCCACCCCGTGACGTCCTCCCCCTCGACCCCGGAGCGCACATGCTGACGACCGCTGCCATCGATCGCGTTGTTCGACTCGCCCTCGACGAGGACGCCCCGTGGGGCGACCTCACGAGCGAGGCGCTGATCCCCGCCGGCGCGGTCGCGCGCGCCGAGCTCGTCGCCCGCGAGGCCGGCGTGTTCAGCGGCGGCGACGTGTTCCGTGCGGCCTTCACCACCGCCGACTCACGGATCCAGGTGGAGATCCTCGCCGAGGAGGGAGGGCGCTTCGACGCCGGCGCCCGCCTCGCGCGGATCGACGGGCCAGCCCGATCCGTCCTGACGGCCGAACGCGTCGCCCTCAATCTCGTCCAGCGCATGTGCGGCGTCTCGACGTTGACGGCTCGGTTCGTCGACGCCGTCCGTGACACTCCGGCGCGCATCGTCGACACGCGCAAGACCACGCCCGGACTGCGCGCGCTCGAACGTCACGCTGTCATCGCGGGCGGCGGACGCAACCACCGGTATTCGCTGTCCGACGCGGTACTGGCCAAAGACAACCACCTCGCGGTGCTGGCGGGGCGGCCGCTCGCCGACGTGCTGCGCGACGCTCGAGAGCGTCTGCCCCACACGACGCACTTCGAGGTGGAGGTCGATCACGTCGACCAGATCGACCCCGTGATCGCCGCGGGCGTCGACACGATCATGTTCGACAACTTCTCGATCGACGACCTGCGACGTGGCGTGGAGCTCGTCGCCGGCCGCGTGGTTGTCGAGGCGTCGGGCGGCGTGACGCTCGACTCCGTCGCGGAGATCGCGCGCACCGGCGTCGACGTCATCTCGGTGGGCGCGCTCACACACTCGGCCGTCGCGATCGATCTCGGCCTCGACATCGCCCTGACGGAGGGCGCTGTCACCCCTGGCGCGCCGTGACCCTGTACCTCGATCACGCCGCGACCTCCCCGGTGCGTCGCGGCGTCCTCGACGCCATGGCGCCATTCCTCACCACGCGGTTCGGCAACCCGTCGAGCACGCACGCGGTGGGCGACGCCGCTGCGCGCGCCCTCGAGGAGGCGCGACGCGGTGTCGCTCGACACCTGGGCATGCGACCCAACGACGTGATCTTCACCTCCGGCGGCACCGAATCGAACAACCTCGCGATCAAGGGAATCGCGGTGGCCGCCGCACTCGACCGCGGCGCGCGCCACGTCGTGACCACGGCGATCGAACATTCCTCGATCCTCGAGCCGATGCGCCAGCTGCGGCGCGTGCACGGCTTCGAAGTGACGGTGCTGCCGGTCGACCGGCACGGCGTCGTGGACCCGGCTGCGGTCGGCCGCGCCCTCCGCGCGGACACGGCACTCATGGCGCTCGGCGCCGCGAACAACGAGGTGGGCACGGTACAGCCGGTCACGCAGATCCGCGACGTCTGCCGGGCGGCGAGCGTTCCGCTGCACGTCGATGCGGTGCAGGCCGCCGGGTGGCTTCCGCTCTCCGGCGTGGCGGCGGAGGGGCGCCGCTCGCCCCTGGGTGACGCGGTCGCGCTCTCCGGCCACAAGATCGGCGCGCCCGCGGGCAGTGGCGTGCTCGCGGTGCGTCAGCGGATCCCGCTCGAGCCGCTGCTGCACGGCGGCGGCCAGGAGCGCGGCCGGCGCTCCGGCACCGAGTCGGTCGCCGGGGCCGTCGCGCTGCGCACCGCGCTCGACGTCGCTGAGGCGGAGCGTGAGAGCGCCGCGCAGCGCGTCTCCGACGTGCGCGACGCGTTCGTCCGCGACGTGCTCGCGCGCGTCGACGGTGCGGACCTCACGGGCCACCCGACGGAGCGCCTGCCGCACATCGCGAGCTTCACGGTCGCCGGAGCGGGCGGCGAGAGCGTGCTGCTCGACCTGGAACGGCGCGGCGTGATCGCCTCGAGCGGATCCGCGTGCTCCGCAGCAAGCGTCGACCCCTCGCACGTGCTCGTCGCGCTCGGCATCGGCGACGACCTGGCACGCACCGCGATCCGGTTCTCACTCGCGGCATCGACCCCCGATCTGACGCCCGTCGTCGCCGCACTCGCCGAGGCCGTCTCGGCGCACGTGGGGGCGGGTCGGTAGGCTCACGGTGTGACACCTGCCGCAGACGATCCGATCCGCGTCGCCGTCTCGACCGTGATCTTCTCGGTGCGCACGCGCGAGGACCGCGACGTGCTGATGATCCCCCTCGTGAGGCGCACGCGGGATCCGTTCGTTGGATCCTGGGCGCTGCCCGGCGGATGGCTCGCGCCCGATGAGGGCCTCGGCCTCGCCGCGGGGCGGACGCTCGCTGAGACGACCGGGCTCGCGCCGAGCTGGCTCGAGCAGCTGTACACCTTCGGCGACCTCGACCGGTCGCCCTCCCGGGTCGTGTCGATCGTCTACTGGGCGCTACTGCGCAGCGACCTCGTGGAAGCACAGCGGGAAGCCGCCGACGCTCCCGAGAACGTCGCGTGGTTCGACGTCGACGACCTGCCGCAGCTGGCTTTCGATCACCAGCACATCGTCGAGTACGCCGTCTGGCGCCTGCGCAACAAGGCCGGGTACAGCCGCATCGCCGCGGGCCTGCTGCCGGACGAGTTCACGCTCGCCGAACTGCGCGCCGTCTACGAGACGGTCCTCGGCCGGCGTCTCGACCCGTCGAACTTCCGGCGACTGCTCGAGGGCAGCGAGGCGCTCGTACCGACCGAGCGATTCCGCACGGGATCACACCGCCCCGCGCGCATCTTCCGTTACAACAGCGAGGTCGAGCTCGCCGACCTCGGTCCGCTCGGCTCGTCCTGACGCCGGCGACCTGACGTCGGCGGCGTCACGCCGTCTACGTGACCTGCTCGGCGACGAGCGTCGCGTAGGACCCGCCCCGGGCGAGCAGTTCGGCGTGCGTGCCGCTCTCGACGATCCGGCCGCGCTCGAGCACGTGGATCACGTCCGAGGAGACGATGGTCGAGAGCCGGTGGGCGATCGTGATCGTGGTGCGCCCACGCGCCGCGAGATCGAGCGCGTCCTGCACGATCCGCTCGCCGACCGCGTCGAGGGCGCTCGTCGCCTCGTCCAACAGCAGCACGGGCGGATCCTTCAGCAGTACGCGCGCGATCGCGATCCGCTGCTTCTCGCCGCCGGACAATCGGTAGCCGCGCTCGCCGACGACCGTGTCGTAACCGTGCTCGAAGCTCTCGATGCGGTCGTGGATGTTGGCTTGGCGACAGGCCGCGACGATGGCTTCGGCGCTCGCGTCAGGCCTCGCGTAGCGCAGGTTCTCCTCGATCGTCGCGTGGAACAGGTAGGTCTCCTGACTGACAATGCCGACATGATCGATGATCGACGTCGACGACAGGTCGCGCACATCGGCGCCCGCGAACAGCACGCTCCCTTTCGATGCCTCGTACATCCGCGGCACGAGGTAGGCGATCGTGGTCTTGCCCGCCCCGCTCGGCCCGACGAAGGCCACGTCTTGTCCCGGTTCGACGACGAAGGAGACGTCGTCGAGCGTCGCGGTCGTCTCCGCCGCGGCATCCGGATAGCGGAACGTGACCCCGCGGAACTCGATGCGGCCGACCGGACCGGGCGCGTCGGCAACGTCGAGCGCGTCATCACGGTCCGCGATCGCGGGCGTCAGGTCGAGGTATTCGAAGATGCGTGCGAAGAGCGCGGTGGACGTCTGCACGTCCAGCGCGACCCGCATCAGGCTGACGAGCGGCATCGCGAGCCGCGCCTGCACGGTCGTGAACGCGACGACCGTGCCCGCGGTGAGGGATCCGACGTCACCCGCGAGCAGGAATCCCGCGGCGAGGTAGATGAGCGCGGGGACCGACGACATCAGCGCGCTCACGAGCGCGAAGAAGCCCTGACCGCTCATCGTCTGCCGCACCTGCAGGCGGATCTGGTTGCGGTTCTCCCGCGCGAAGCGCTCGGACTCGGCGCCCTGCCGGTTGAAGGACTTCGACAGGAGGATCCCCGACACGCTCAGCGTCTCCTGCGTGATGGCGGTCATATCCGACAGCGACTGCTGCGTCTCGGCCGCGATGCGCGCCCTGGCCTGCCCCACGCGGCGCTGCACGAACACGAGCAGCGGCAACAGGATGATCGCGATGATCGTCAGGCGCCAGTCGATGAGGATCATCGCCACGAGCGAGGCGATCACGGTCACGGCGTTGCCGACGATGCTCGTCACGGTGCTCGTCAGCACACTCGACACCCCGCCGATGTCGTTCTGCAGCCGCGACTGGATCACCCCCGTCCGGGTGCGCGTGAAGAAGGCGAGCTCCATCCGCTGCAGATGATCGAACATGCGTGTGCGCAGGTCACCCGCGACGCGATTGCCGACGCTCGAGGTCAGCCAGGTCTGCGCGACCTGCGTCACGGCCGCGGCCACGTACAGGCCGATCATGAACCCGATGAGCGCCCCGAGCAGACCGAGCTGCACGGGGCCGGAGTCGGGAAACAGCGCCTCATCGAACACGCGCTGGATGACGAGCGGCGGCACGACGCCGAGTACCGCACCGAGTATCACGAGCAGGATCGTCGCGAACACGCGTCGACGATACGGACGGAACAGCGCGAGGACGCGTCGCCCCAGGTGCGGGATGCGCGGCGCCTCGGCGTTTCGACGCCGCTGCGCCGCCACGTCGACGGGGCCCCGCAAGCCCACGCCCATCGGTCTGCCCATGCTCACACGACCGAGCGTATCGCGGGGCTCGGTAGGGCGACCCGACCGGTGCACGATGAGTATTTGCCGTGAGCAGCGCCCACCTCGTCCGTTGCCGAGTAGACTTACCCGGCTGCCTGCGAGGGACCTCTGAGACGCCCTGGCCCGAGGCAGATCGCCTTCTACTCTGCACGGAGTGCTTCTCGTGACGACCGATACCGGACCCATGCGCGCCCAGCCTGCCCCGCGCGATGCGATCGACCCCGCGGGTATGCGGGTGATCTGGCTGCTCCTCGTCGCGGCGTTCGTCGCGATCCTCAACGAGACGACGATGGCGATCGCCATCCCGCAGCTCAACATCACGCTCGGGATCCCCGAGGAGCAGGGCCAGTGGTTCACGAGCGCCTTCATGCTCACGATGGCGGTCGTCATCCCGACGACCGGCTTCCTGCTGCAGCGCTTCACGACACGGCAGGTGTTCCTGTCGGCGATCACGCTCTTCTCCGTCGGCACCGCCGTGTGCCTCGTCGCGCCCGGCTTCTTCGTGCTGCTCCTCGGCCGCATCATCCAGGCCGGCGGAACGGGCATCATGATGCCGCTGCTCATGACGACGATGATGAACGTCGTGCCGCCCCACTCCCGCGGGCGCATGATGGGCCGCGTCGGCCTCGTGATCTCGCTGGCGCCCGCACTGGGCCCGACCTTGTCCGGCGTCATCCTCGACACGCTCGGCTGGCGCTACATCTTCGCGATCATCCTGCCGATCGCGCTCATCGCGATGGCGCTCGGCGCCAAATGGATGACCAACCTCGGCGAGACGACGACCGCTCCGATCGACGTGTTGTCGGTCGTGATGTCGGCCCTCGCGTTCGGCGGCATCGTGTTCGGCCTGAGCCAGCTCGGCAGCGCCGAGGCCGAGGTCGGCGTCCTGCCGATCGCGCTCCTCGTCATCGGCGTCATCGTGCTCGCGGTGTTCGTCTGGCGCCAGGTGCGGTTGCAACGCTCCGACCGTGCGCTGCTCGACATGCGCGTGTTCCGCTCGAAGAACTTCGTCATCGCGGTGCTCATCATGACGGTGGTCTCGTTCGCGATGTTCGGCACCCTGTCGATGCTGCCGCTCGTGCTCCAGACCGTCTCACAGCTCGACGCGACCCAGTCGGGCCTCGTGCTGCTGCCGGGCTCCATCCTGATGGGTCTGCTCGGCCCGGTGATGGGGCGAATCTACGACGCGCGCGGCCCGAAGACGCTGCTGATCCCGGCCACGATCCTCATCGCGCTGGCGATGTTCACGTACTCGACGATCGGGCCCGAGACGCCGATGTGGTTCATCATCATCGTGCAGATCGCGCTGTCGCTCGGGCTCGCCGGGTCGTTCACGCCACTGTTCTCCGCGTCGCTCGGCTCGCTCCGCCGCCACCTGTACTCGCACGGCTCCGCGGCGCTCAACACGCTGCAGCAGGTCGCGGGCGCCGCCGGCACCGCGCTGCTCATCGGGATCTACTCGGCGCTGCTGCACACGGGCGTCGACGAAGGCCAGACGGCCCAGACCGCTGGCACGACCGGTGCCCACACGGCGTTCCTCCTCGGCGCGTGCATCGCCGTGATCCCGGTGATCTTGGCGTTCTTCATCACGAAGCCCGCCGACGATCAGGAGGAGCAGGCCCCGATCGAGGCCTGACGCGCTCGTGTGGCGCGGCCCGTCCGGCCGCGCGTCATCCGCGCGACGGATCCAGCTTCCGTCGCGAATGAAACGCGCGCGGCTCGCCCGTGAACGGATCCGCGAACTCGAGCGAGACGGCGACGAGCTGCAGCGGATCCGAGAAGTCATACGGATCCGAGTTCACGTCCCGCGGATACACGGGGTCGCCCACGAGCGGCATCCCGAGCGCGTTCAGGTGCACGCGCAGCTGATGGGTCTTGCCCGTGTGCGGCTGGAGGGCGAACTCCCCCACCCACCGCTCGGCGTGACGGAACGTGCGCACGAGACGGATCGACGTGCGGGCGTTCGGCTCGCCTGCGATCTCACGCACGGCGCGCTCGCCGTCGATCTTACGCAGACGGCTGAGCCGCTCGCGCGCCGCACCGGTCTCGAGGCCGAGCGGCAGGCCAGTGCCCGGCTCCCATCCGATCGGCAGCCAGGCGAGCGCGCGGTACGCCTTGCGGATGCGCCGGCGTTGAAACAGCACCTGATAGGCGCCCCGCGTGTTGGCGCGACGCGAGAGGACGAGAAGACCGGCTGTCACGCGGTCGAGACGGTGGATCGCCACGATGTCGTCCTCGGCGCGCGCGACGCGCATGCGCGTGACGACGCACTCGCGTTGGAAGACACCGTTCGGGGTCGACGCCAGGAAGTGCGGCTTGTCGACGACGAGCAGGTCCTCGTCCTCGTGCACGACGTCGATGTCGAACGGGACCGGCTTCTCCGGCGGGACCGGCTTGTGGAAGAAGTAGAACCCGCCCGGCACGACGGCATCGTCCAACCGAACTCGCACGCCCCGTTCGTCGGTCAGCTCTCCGGGATCGACGAACAGCTCCGGCGTCAGCGGTCGGCCTCCGAACGCCTGCTCGCGTCCGAGTCTCGAGGGGATCACCGTCTCTGCGAGCCATTCCCGTACGGTTGCCGGCACCCGCAGGTCACGCTCTGCGTGTGTCTGCGTCCCGCCGGGCGCCCGCAGGCGGGCGGCGGAGATGCCCTCGCGCGGCGCGAGAATGCGCCTGCCGAATCGTGCCACGCAGCAACCTTAGCCACGATGGATCAATGACGCGGCGCGTACGCCCGCGAGACTCGCTGTCCCCCCGGCGGGATTCGAACCCGCACTGTGCGAATTTTAAGTTCGCCGCCTCTACCGGTTGGGCTACGAGGGGATGCGCGAAGGGCGCCCCTCCACCGTAGTGGGAGGAGCGCCCTTCACGAACGGGATCAGGCGTCCTGCTTCTCCGGGGAAGCGGCCTTGACCGCCTCGGGCGCGACCTCATCCGGCTTCGGCTTGGGGCGCGAGGCGTACTCCTCGAAGAACGCGCGCGGGTCCTGAACCTTCTCGAGCTGCACGAGATCGCGGCCGAGGAAGAAGTTGTGCACCCATCCCCACAGCACGCGCCACTTGCGCTCCCACGTCGGCATCGCGAGGCCGTGGTAGCCACGGTGCGCGAGCCACGCGAAGAAGCCCGTCATTCCGAATTTCCCGGACTGGAACGCACCCTGGTACAGGCCCAGACCCGCGACGGCGCCGAGGTTCTTGTGGAAGTAATCGACCGGCTCCTCGCCGCGGATGACCGCGACGAGGTTCTTCGCGAGCAGCTTCGCCTGACGCACCGCGTGCTGCGCATTCGGAACGCACGTGCCGTCGGGCAGACCGCCGGTCTTGTCCGGAACCGCGGCGATGTCGCCGGCCGCCCAGGCCCCCGCGACGACGTCGCCCTCTTCCGTGACGACCCGCAGGTCGGCCTGGGTCGTGATGCGCCCGCGCGGCTCACGCGGCAGATCGCTGCCGCCGACGACCTTCGGGTTGGCCATGACGCCGGCGGTCCACACGATCAGGTCGGAGGGGTACTCGTCGCCCGTGTTCGTGGTGACGACGCCGTCGGTCGCATCGGCGACCTGCGTGTCGAGGTGCACGTTGGCCCCTCGCGAGGCGAGATCCTTCAGCACCTTCTCACTCGTCGCGAGCGAGACCTCCGGCATGATGCGGCCCATTGCCTCGATGAGGTGGAACTGCGTCTCGTCGAACGTGATCTCCGGGAAGCGTCCGAGCAGCGCGTTCGCAGCGGAGCGCAGCTCGGCGAACGCCTCGATACCGGCGAAGCCGCCGCCGACGACGATCACCGTAAGAAGCCGGCGACGAAGCTCGCTGTCCTTCGGAAGGCTCGCGGCCAGCTCGAAGTTGCGGATCAGCGTGTCGCGCGCCGCGACGGCCTCCTCGATCGACTTCATGCCGATCGCGTGGTCGGCGATGCCGGGGATCGGGAAGGTGCGAGAGATCGATCCGGCCGTGACGACGATCTGGTCGTACTCGTACTCCCAGTCCTCACCCCCGGGGGCGCTGATCGTCGCCGTCTTGTTCGCGTGGTCGATGTTCGTGACCTTCGCGTTGACGATCTTCGTCTTCTTGAGGTGTCGGCGGTGCGAGACGACCGCGTGACGGGGCTCGATGCTGCCAGCGGCCACCTCCGGAAGGAACGGAAGGTAGGTCATGTAGGGAAGCGGGTCGACCAGCACGACTTCGGCTTCATTCGACCGAAGGTGCTTCTCGAGCTTCCAAGCGGTGTAAAAGCCCGCGTAGCCGCCGCCGACGATGAGAATCTTGGGCACGGAAGAAAATCTCCTTGAAATAGTCAGGTGTTCGATTCGCGCTCCGCACGAAGCGATCGAACGCGCCGTGACACGACGATGACGCCGATCAGCACAAGAATACCAGCGGCCGTGATCGCCACGAGCGGCAGCGTCACCTCACGCAGGCTCTCGGGCGACGGCAGGAACGGATTGGCGGCTTCCGCGGGCGGATCCGGCGGCGGAAGCGCGGGCAGTTCGACCGGTGCGGGCGTCGGCGACGTGCCCTCTTCGACCTCGCCGGAGGACGACGCGCCGCGGTTGATCCGGATCCACTCTGCGAGCTCCGCGGCCGGGTCGCGCTCAACGGTCGCGACGTCGTCTGACACGGCCGCCTCGGCGTCGATGATGCCGTGTCCGTAGTTCGGATCGTGGGCACCGTTCTGTCCCGCCGCCGGGACGGCGGTCTCCTCGATCCGATGAATGAGGTTGCCCGCGTCGAGGTTCGGATGGGCCGCTTTGACGAGCGCCGCGACGCCCGCGACGATCGGCGCCGCGCCGCTGGTGCCGCGCCACCGGTCGATGCCGCCCGTGGGCCCGACGCCGATGAGCTTCTCGCTCGGCGCCGAGACCCCGATCGTGACGCCGCGCGTCGATGCGTCGTGGCTCGCCCGTCCAGACGGATCCACGCCGCCCACGACGAGTACGCCGGGGATCGTCGCCGGCGCGCCGACCATCATCGTGCCGCTCGCGCGGTTGCCGGCCGCCGCGACCACGAGCACGTCGCGCTCGAAGGCGTACATGAACGCCTCGTCCCACGTCTCCCCCCACGCGGTCTGGTTCGTCGTGACGGAGAGATTGATGATGTCGGCGCCATGGTCGACGGCCCAGACGATCGCGTTCGCCACCTGGTCGGCGAAGGAGACGTCACTCACGGATCCGAAGCCGATCGAGATCGACAGCAGGTCGGCCTCGGGAGCGACGCCGATCATGCCCTCGTCCTCCCCCGTGCCGCGCGCCGCGGCGAGCGAGGCGACCCACGTGCCGTGACTGCGCGTGTGGGCGTTGGTGCCGATGGGTGTGCGACCGTCCGGCGTGCCGATGCCCGAGACGTCGGTCCCGCCCGCGACCGCGTCGTCGAGTTCGTCGATCTCGTCGGCAATGCCGCTATCGATCACGGCGATCGTGACGCCCTCGCCACGCGTGGATTCCCAGGCGTCCTCGATGCCGTAGTCCTCGAGCCAGTATTCCGAGGCCCGGATCGGGTCGGGCGTGGGCGTCGGCGTCGGCGAGGGCGTCGGCGACTCGCGTGCCGCGGGCGCGTCCGGATCCGTGGCCGCAATGGCCGCGCCGGGTGCGGCCACAAGCGCACCCGCCGTCACGAGCACGGCGAGCGCCGCGCCGATCCTGCGATGCGCGCGGGTGGTCATGCCGCCGGAGCTCCGTCGTCGGCGAGAGCCGCACCGGGGTCGGTGCACTCGCATCGCTCGGGCGACCACGCCGAGCGCTCGAGCGCGAGGTCGCCGATCGGATTGACGCCGGGCCCCGCGGCAAGCGCGTGGCCGGCGAGGGCGTGGAGGCATTTGACGCGGGTCGGCATTCCTCCCGCGGAGACGTCGGCGATCTCGGGCACGTCGCCGTAGGGCGCGCGGTCTGCGAGGAACGCCGCGTGGGCGCGCGCGTACTGGTCGCGGACGACGGGATCCTCGGCGAGCAGGTGCGTGAACTCGACCATGACCTGACCGGCCTCCAGGCGCGACATCTCGGCGGTCGCGGCCGGGTGGGTCAGGTAGTAGAACGTCGGGAACGGGGTCCCCTGCGGCAAGCGCGGCGCCGTCGCGACGACGGTCGGGTTACCGCAGACGCAGCGCGCGGCGATCCCGACGACGCCGCGGGCGGGTCGGCCGAGCTGCGCGCTGACCACGCGGATCTCCTGCTCGCTGACGGGATCGAAAGGGGGAATCGTCACACCGCGAGGTTACCCGCGTTGTCTGGGGCCCCGCCGCCCGAGGCTCGGCGCGGCACAAAGTGCCGTGAGGAGAGGATCAGGGAGCGAAGACCTCGTCGTCGGACGCGACGCCCTGCTCGGCGAGGCCGGCCTGCACGATCGATCGCAGCGTGACCGTCATCCAGTCATGCTCATCCTTGGCGACCTCGTCATCGACCGGCTCCGGATCCTCGTCCTCGGCGGCGGGGAGATCGTCCTCGATGAGGTACACGATCTCGCCCGGCTCGACGTAGTACAGCCGCTCACGCGCCTCGCTCATGATGAACGCCGGGTCGTGCCAGCGGTCGCGCTCGACCTCGAGCTCGGCGATCTGCTCTTCCGCGAGGGCGACACTCGCCTCGGCACGTGTGATCTGCTGACGCATGTCGACGTAGCCGCTCACGGACGGGACGAGCACGAACGCGCCCAGGACGACGAGACCGAGCATGATGACGGTGAACCCGGACAGCCGGATCCCGCTCAGCCAGTCGCGGGCGGAGGGTCGCGGGCGCCCGGACCCCGCCCGGGAACGCGAAGAGGGGGCCGCGTGTCGTCGCATGCGGCCCCCTCTCTCGTGGTGCGTGTCGTTCGTCAGCCCTGGAAGCGCGGGTAGGCACCGCGGCCCGCGAACGTCGCCGCGTCGCCGAGTTCCTCTTCGATGCGCAGGAGTTGATTGTATTTCGCCACGCGGTCGCTGCGCGCAGGCGCGCCCGACTTGATCTGGCCGCAGCCCACCGCGACCGCGAGGTCGGCGATCGTGACGTCCTCGGTCTCGCCCGAACGGTGCGACATCATCGAGGTGTAGTTCGCGTTGTGCGCCATCGAGACCGCATCGAGCGTCTCGGTGAGCGTGCCGATCTGGTTGACCTTGACGAGCAGCGAGTTCGCGATCCCCTCGTCGATGCCGCGCTTCAGACGCTCGGGGTTCGTCACGAACAGGTCGTCGCCGACAAGCTGCACCTTATCGCCGATGCGCGCCGTGAGGGCGGCCCAGCCATCCCAGTCGTCCTCGGCCAGCGCGTCCTCGATTGTGACGAGCGGGTAGTTCGCCAACAGCTCCTCGTAGTAGGAGGTGAGCTGCTCGGCCGACATCTCCTTACCCTCGAACGTGTAGACGCCGTTCGCGAAGAACTCGGTCGACGCGACGTCGAGGCCAACGGCGATGTCCGTGCCGGGGGTGAAGCCAGCCTTCTCGATCGACGCCATGAGGAAGTCGAGTGCTGCGCGGTTGCTCGGGAGGTCCGGGGCGAAGCCGCCCTCGTCACCGAGGCCCGTCGCGAAGCCGCCCGTGAGCAGCTCCTTCTTCAGGACCTGGTACGCCTCGGCACCCCAGCGCAACGACTCGGCGAACGAGTCGGCGCCGTGCGGCACGAGGAAGAACTCCTGCATGTCGATGCCGTTGTCGGCGTGCTCGCCGCCGTTGATGACGTTGAGCGCCGG
>DGYFJ06201__coassemble_796_pt1 | contig 19978 bp, 17 predicted proteins | sample DGYFJ06201__metabat2_high_PE_006 | metagenome-assembled genome bin DGYFJ06201 | reverse complement strand
ATGACCGGGTGGAGTGGGAGGAGCGCCCAGGAGAGCGCAACGCCCTGGAGCGCCGTCTTGAGCTTGCCCATCCACGCCGCCGCGACCACGTGCGATCGCTGCACGACGAGGCGGTGCACGGTGATGCCCCACTCCCGGACGAGGATCACGACGACCATCCACCACGGGATCTCACCGAGGATCGCCAGGCCGACGAAGGCCGATCCGGTCAGCAGCTTGTCGGCGATCGGATCCCAGAGCTTGCCGAAGTCGCTGACGATCTCGTAGCGGCGGGCAAGCCATCCGTCGACCCAGTCGGTCGAAATCGCGACGATGAACAGGACCGCGGCCGCGACTCGTACGCCGAGCTGCGTCTCCCCCAGCCATCCGCCGATGAGCAGGAGGATGAAGAAGAGAACCGCAAGCGGGATCCGAGCGATCGTGATCGCGTTCGGAAGCTGGGGGTGGATCGCCATGAAGACAGTCTGTCAGTCGCGACCCGTGAGTCCCCAGGCGTCCTCGTCGTCGCTGACCTCGACCGTCGGCATGCCGTCGAACTGCGCCTCGATCGGGTCGGTCTCTGCGCTCGCGACGGGGGCCGTCTGCGGCACGTCACCTGCCTCCGGCGCGGCGGGCGCGGAGGGAGCCGAAGCCGGCGGCTGCTGACCCTTCAGGCGCGCCAGGACGTTCGGGAGCTGATCCGGCGTCACAAGGACATCTCGCGCCTTCGATCCCTCCGAGGGACCGACGATCTCGCGCGACTCCAGCAGGTCCATGAGCCGACCGGCTTTCGCGAAGCCGACGCGGAGCTTGCGCTGCAGCATGGACGTGGAGCCGAACTGGCTCGACACGATCAGCTCGGTCGCCGCGAGCAGCACCTCGAGGTCGTCGCCGATGTCCTCGTCGATCTCCTTCTTCGGTGCTTCGATCGCCTCCGCGACGTCCGCCCGATACTCCGGACGCGCCTGGCCGGTGACGTGCTTGACGACCGAATCGATCTCGTTCTCGGTCACCCACGCGCCCTGGAGGCGGAACGGCTTGCCCGAGCCCATCGGAGAGAACAGCGCGTCGCCCTGCCCGATGAGCTTGTCGGCGCCCGCCCCGTCGAGGATGACACGGGAGTCGGTCACGCTCGTCACCGCGAATGCGAGGCGCGAGGGGACGTTGGCCTTGATGAGCCCCGTCACGACGTCGACCGAGGGTCGCTGCGTCGCCAGCACGAGATGGATTCCGGACGCGCGCGCGAGCTGCGTGATGCGCACGATCGAGTCTTCGACGTCACGCGGTGCGACCATCATGAGGTCGGCCAGCTCATCGACGACGACGAGCAGGTACGGGTAGGGCTTGAGAACGCGCTCGGATCCCGCGGGCAGCTCGATCTCTCCCGCGACGACCGCGCGGTTGAAGTCGTCGATGTGGCGGTATCCGAACGACGCGAGGTCGTCGTACCGCATGTCCATCTCCTTCACGACCCACTGCAGCGCTTCGGCCGCCTTCTTCGGGTTCGTGATGATCGGCGTGATCAGGTGAGGCACACCCGCGTAGCTCGTGAGCTCGACGCGCTTCGGGTCGATCAGCACCATCCGCACGTCGCTCGGCTTGGCGCGCATGAGCAGGCTCGTGATCATCGAGTTGACGAAGCTCGACTTACCGGATCCGGTGGAGCCGGCGACGAGAAGGTGCGGCATCTTCGCGAGGTTCGCGACGACGAAGCCGCCCGAGACGTCCTTGCCGACACCGATCGTCAACGGGTGCGTCGACTTCTGCGATGCCGGCGAACGCAGGACGTCGCCGAGCGCGACCGTCTCGCGGTCGATGTTGGGGATCTCGATGCCGATCGCGCTCTTGCCGGGGATCGGTGCGAGGATCCGGACGTCGTTCGATGCGACCGCGTAGGAGATGTTGTTGGACAGTTGCGTGATCTTCTCGACTTTGACGCCGGGGCCGAGCTCGACCTCGTACTGCGTCACCGTCGGGCCGCGCGAAAAACCGGTCACCGAGGCGTTGACCTTGAATTCCTCGAACACCTTCTCGATCTGCGCGACCATCCGGTCGTTCGCCTCCGAGCTCACGACAGCAGGGGGTCCGGCCGCGAGCGAGGCTGGCGACGGCAGCACGTACGGCGACTCGGGTGGCTGCGGGCCGCGCGCTCCCGGGCCATCCGTGCCGAACCCGGAGAACCCGCCGAGCTCGCCGTCGAGACCCTCGTCGCCGTCGCCGACGAGACCGAGGTGGGCATCCTCGCCGTTCTGCGCACGCAGACGGGCGAGCGCCGGGTCGTCGAGCACCTGCGTGGCCTGATCAGTCGTGGGCGCGTCATCGATCTCGACGACGGACTGGTCGTAACCCCGGTCGTCCTGCTCGCCGAGCAGCTCGGTGAGCTGCTGCGGATCCGTGACGCCGTCGACGTCCTCCTCGCGGCCTGACGCGTTGCGTCGCCACCACGGAAGCTCGTCGGCGCCGTCGAACAGCTGCTCGTCGTCCTTCTTCTTGCGACCGCGACGCTTCCGCGCCGGCTTCTCGTCGAGGACCTTCGTCGCCGTCTGGTCTTCGGAGGTCGACTCGTCGACAGGCTCAGCGTCGAACATCCATGCGTACAGCTCGCGCAGGCGCCGGCCGATGCGGTTCGGCGGGGTCTTGGTGATGATCAACAGGCTCAGTGCGATGAACACACCGAGCACGACGTAGGCGCCGATCGGCGTCACGAGGAGCCCGAGGGGCTCGCCGACCATCCAGCCGAACAGGCCGCCCGATTCGCTGAGCGACGGCATGCCTTCGACAGGCGCGGGTCGCAGCAGCGCGAGATGGCAGATGGCCGCGACCGAGATGGTCAGCAGCGCGAATCCGATGCCGACGCGACCGTTGTCGTTGACGGTCGCCGGATGACGGAACAGCCAGCCCGCCAGCAGCAGGAGCAGCACGGGGAAGACGAACGCCGTCCGGCCGATGAGTCCGCCGAACGTGTACGCGCTGATGCCGGCGGCCACCTCGTTGCCGATGAAGAACCATTCCGTGACGGCTCCCGCCACCGCGAGCAGCACCAGCAGCAGCGGGAAGCCGTCGCGACGGTCGTCCTTCGCCAGGGTCTCCGAGCCGAAGGCGCGGAACAGACCGCCGACGGCCCGTGCGATGCCGTTCCAGGCACGCACGGGCACGGCCGGCCGATCGGGATCGTCGATGTGGTTCTTGGGCGCGGGCGCAGATCGCTTCGACGCGCCTCGTGCGGAGGCGCGCGATTCGTTCTGCGCGTTCTTCTTGGGCGCGGTTGACGAACGGGCCATGGGATCTACGGTACGTCCGACCCCGGACGAACCCAGGGAGGACGCGCACGGGAGGCCCCGATCGCTGTCAGATAGCGGCGATCAGGCCTCGATCACGAGCGGCACGATCATCGGGCGACGGCGCAGGCGCTGGCCCACCCACCGTCCGATCGTGCGACGCATCGTCTGCGACAGCGCGTGATTGTCTCGCACGCCCTTCTCGGCCGCTTCCTCGAGCGCGGCGACGATCTTGGGCTTGATCTTGTCGAACACTCCTTCGTCTTCGGCGACGCCGCGCGCGTGGATCTCAGGGCCCGTGATGATGCGCCCCGTCTTCGAGTCCATGACGACGATGACCGAGACGAACCCCTCCTCGCCGAGCACGCGGCGGTCCTTGAGGTCGGCGTCGGTGATCGTCCCGACCGACGAGCCGTCGACGTACACGAAGCCGAGATCGAGCTGGCCCGACACCCACGCCTCGCCGTCCGTCAGGTCGATGGACGTGCCGTTCTCGATGATGAACGTGGCGTCCTCGGCGATGCCGGTCTGGTGCGCGAGCTGGGCGCTCGCGGTGAGGTGACGGAACTCGCCGTGCACGGGGATGACGTTCTTCGGGCGCAGGATGTTGTAGCAGTACAGCAGCTCACCGGCGGCCGCGTGACCGGACACGTGCACCTTCGCGTTCGCCTTGTGTACCACGTTCGCGCCGAGCTTCGTGAGCCCGTCGATGACCCGGTACACGGCGTTCTCGTTGCCGGGGATCAGGCTCGAGGCGAGGATGACCGTGTCGCCTTCGCCGGGCTCGATCACGTGGTCGAGGTTCGCCATGCGACTCAGGACCGCCATGGGCTCGCCCTGCGACCCCGTGGACATGTACACGATCTCGTTGTCCGGGATATCGTGCGACTTCTTGTAGTCGACGAGCGTTCCCGCGGGCACCTCGAGGTAGCCGAGCTGCTGTGCGATCGTCATGTTGCGCACCATCGACCGACCGAGCAGCGCGACGCGCCTGCGGTTGGCGTGCGCGGCGTCGATCACCTGCTGCACACGGTGGACGTGGCTCGCGAAGCTCGCGACGATGACGCGCCCCGTGGTCTTGGACATCACCTGGTCGATGACCGGTCCGATGTCGCGCTCGGTGGGGGTGAAGCCCGGCACGTCGGCGTTCGTCGAGTCGGGGAGGAAGAGGTCGACGCCCTCCTCCCCCAGGCGCGCGAACGCACGCAGGTCGGTGAGCCGCCCGTCGAGCGGGAGCTGGTCCATCTTGAAGTCACCCGTGTGCAGCACGAGGCCGGCATCGGTGCGGATCGCGACGGCCAACGCGTCCGGGATCGAGTGGTTCACCGCGATGAACTCGAGCCCGAACGGACCGACGTCCAGCGTCTCGTCCTCACGGACGAGCTGCGTGTTCGGCGTGATCCGGTGCTCCTTGAGCTTCGCGGAGATGAGCGCGAGCGTCAGCTTCGAGCCGTAGATCGGAATGTCCGCCCGCATGCGGAGCAGGTACGGCACGGCGCCGATGTGGTCCTCGTGGCCGTGCGTGAGGACGAGGCCGACGACGTCATCGAGGCGATCGCGCAGCGGCTCCATGTCCGGCAGGATCAGGTCGACGCCGGGCTGGTGCTCCTCAGGGAAGAGCACGCCGCAGTCGACGATGAGGATCTTGCCGTCGAACTCGTACATGGCCATGTTGCGGCCGACCTCGCCGAGGCCACCGAGCGGTGTGAAGCGCAGCGCGCCGGACTCGAGGGCAGGGGGATCGAAGACAGGAGTGGACATAGCGCCTTTCCGCGCGTGCGCGCAGGGTCAGACGTCACCGAGTGGTGCCAGGCACCTGGGGCAGTGCCCCACCCGCGGCCGCGTTGCGGTCGGGGCGGAAGTTCGACACGTCCACGCCGTCGATGCCGTCGACGAGGGCGAATTCGTCCTCGATCACAGCGGCCTCCCATTCCTCGGGACCGACGAGCGGCAGGCGCACGCGCGGACTCGAGATGCGGCCGAGGCCGTGGAGGATGTACTTCGTGGAGACCGTTCCCGGGACGTGAGTCATCACGGCGCGGACAAGCGGTTCGAGCTTCTTGTGCTGCTCGGTGGCGGTGGTGAGGTCTCCGCGATTGACTGCGTCGACCATGGTTCGATATGGGCCGGCGGCGATGTTCGCCGTGACGCCGATGAGGCCCGAGGCGCCGATGGACAGGAGTGGCAGCGAGTTCGCGTCGTCGCCAGAGAAATAGATCAGGTCAGTCTGGTTGAGCACGCGGCTGACCTCGCTGAAGTCGGCCTTCGCGTCCTTCACCGCGAGGATATTCGGATGCTTCGCGAGACGCAGGAAGGTCTCGTATCGGATCGGCACGCCCGTGCGCCCGGGGATGTCGTACAGGATCGTCGGCAGATCCGTCGAGTCGGCGATCAGCCGGAAGTGGGTGAGGATGCCCGCCTGCGTCGGCTTGTTGTAGTACGGCGTGACGACCATGATGCCGTCCGCGCCGGCCTTCTCGCTCTTCTCGTAGAGCTCGATCGCGTGCGCGGTCTCGTTCGACCCGCCGCCCGTGATGATCTTCGCGCGACCCGATGCGACGGACTTTCCGACCTCGACGAGCCGGATCTTCTCCGGGTCTGTCAGGGTCGAGGTCTCCCCGGTCGTCCCGGTGACGACGACGCCATCGGCTCCCGATACGATGACGTCGTCGATGAGCTGCTCCGTCGCATCCCAATCGACCTCGCCGTCGGGCGTCATCGGCGTGACGAGCGCGACGAGGACCTGGCCGAACGGGTTCTCGGGTTGCGTCATTCCTCTAGGCTAGCGCGCGCGGAGCGTCGCACGTACATGAGCCAGCGATATCGCGTGCCGGTGCTGCTCGTGTGCCAGCCCGGCTCCGGGTCGCACGATGAGAGGTTCCACTCCTCGCCGAGCTCCGGCGCGGTCGTGTCGCCGTCGACCGCGAGGTCGATCTCGGTCACGGCGATCTCGTCGAGATCGGTCATCAGCTGTCGATAGATCTCGCCGCCACCGATGACCCACGCGTCGCCGCCGGCGATCCGGACCGCTTCGTCAGGCGACGAGACGGTCTCGCCGCCCGGCGCCTCGAACGCAGCGTCACGGGTGACGACGATGTTGCGCCGACCCGGCAACGGACGAAACCGGTCCGGGAACGACTGCCAGGTGCGCCGCCCCATGATGACGGCGGATCCCGCGGTCATCCGCGAGAAGTATGCGAGGTCTTCGGGAACATGCCACGGCATGGTGCCGTCGGCGCCGAGGATCCGCCCGTGGGCCTGCGCCCAGATCGCCCGCAGCACGCGTCTAGACCGCAACCGCGCCGCGGATCGTGGGGTGGTGTCGGTAGTCGACGAGCTCGAAGTCGTCGAATTCGTACGAGAAGATGCTGTCCGCCGGGCCGATCTTCAGCTGCGGGTAGGGGTAGGGATCGCGCGACAGCTGCTCGGCGACCTGCTCGCGGTGGTTGTCATAGATGTGGCAGTCGCCACCGGTCCAGACGAAGTCACCGGGTTCGAGGCCCGCCTGCTCGGCCATCATCATCGTGAGCATGGCGTAGCTGGCGATGTTGAACGGCACCCCGAGGAAGAGATCGGCGCTGCGCTGGTAGAGCTGGCAGCTGAGGCGTCCGTCTGCGACATAGAACTGGAACATCGCGTGACACGGCGGCAGCGCCATGTTGTCGACCTCCGCCGGGTTCCACGCGGAGACGATCATGCGACGCGAGTCGGGCGTCGCCCGGATCTGGTCGAGCACCTTCTCGATCTGGTCGATGTGCCCTCCGTGGGGAGTGGGCCACGACCGCCATTGCACGCCGTAGACGGGGCCGAGGTCGCCGTTCTCGTCCGCCCACTCGTCCCAGATCGTCACGCCGCGCTCCTGCAGCCAGCGGACGTTCGAGTCGCCGCGGAGGAACCACAACAGCTCCAACGCGAGCGAACGGAAATGCACGCGCTTGGTCGTGATGAGGGGGAAGCCCTGCGAGAGGTCGAAGCGCAGCTGCCGGCCGAACACGCTCGTGGTGCCAGTCCCCGTGCGATCGGATTTATGGGTTCCGTGGGCGAGCACGTCGCGGAGGAGGTCTTCGTACGGAGTGGGGATCGGCGCCGACATGCATTCAGCGTATCGCCCCGCGGCGAGTGTGGTTAGGCTGGCCACGACCGGGCACATCCCAACCCCTCGAGGAGGCAATTATGTCGGTAACCAGCGAAGCGACGGCAACGTGGTCCGGATCGCTCAAGGACGGATCCGGATCCGTCGAGCCGGCCTCGGGAATCGGCACGTTCCCCGTTGACTGGCGTGCGCGCAGCGAGGGCGCCGAATCGACGACGACGCCGGAGGAACTCATCGCGGCGGCGCACTCGTCGTGCTTCAACATGGCGCTCTCGAACGAGCTCGGCCAGGCCGGCTTCACACCGGAGAACGTCCGCACGACCGCGTCGGTCACGTTCGTTCCCGGCACGGGGGTGACGGGCAGCCACCTCAACGTCTCTGCCAGCGTGCCGGAGATCTCTGAGGACGAGTTCCAGAAGATCGCCGAGGGCGCGAAGTCGGGGTGCCCGATCTCGCAGGCTCTCGCCGGGATCGACATCACGATCGAGGCGTCGCTCGCGTAACCGCCATCCGCGGGCACGGTGAGGTCACCCGCTGCGCGAATGTCGTGTCGACGCCGCGGTCGCGAAGGATCCGCAAAGCGAATCCTTCCCGCCAGGCCCGATGCCAGCGGCATCGACACGACATTCGCTTCGCTCCCCTCTCGTTATGCTCCGCGGCGCTCGAGGCGGATCGCCTGACGCGTCGCGGCCCGCGCCCGTCGTCGGTCGCCGGCCGCGTCGTATGCGACGCCGAGCCGGAACCACGCCCGCCAGTCGTCCGGCGTCTGTTCGACGGCAGCCCGGTAAGTCGGGAAGACCTCGTCGGCGTCGCGGCGTGCGACACGGCCTGACGGCATCAGGTCGACCTCGTCGTCGGGAAGGGCGCCTTCCGCCGCCAGACGCCTCGCGAGGCGGTCTCCCCGCCAGCCGAACCACAGCTCGCGTCCGAGTGCCCACGCGCCGACGAGCGGAAAGACGATGAGCGCCCCGCCCATCACGACCGCGATCGGTTCGCCGGTGTCGAGACCCGCGCCGATCATGGCGATGGCGCGGCCGCCGAGCAGCCAGATATAGAGACCGAAGACGACGGCCATGACGGCGACGCCGATGCGGACGCTCACGACGTGGGGCCGCCCGACTCCGCGGATCCGGGCCGCGGATCGCCGATTCCGATGTCGATGAAGTTCTCGAGCCCGACGGTCACCCCGCGCCGACCGGCGATGCCGGAGAGCGCGATGCGGATTCCCGGCGCGTACGCCTCCGCGGGGTCGGAGGTGTCGTGCACGATCGAGAGGGTCTCGCCGGGCCCGGACAGGATCGTCTGCTGCTGAGCGACGACGCCGGGACGTCGCAGCGAGTGCACGGGCACCGTCGCGACCCGCTGGCCACGGGCGCGCTGGTCGGCGTACGGGGCCTCGACCGGGAGATCTCTGGCCGCCGAGATCAGCTCCGCAGTGCGCACGGCCGTGCCGCTGGGCGAGTCGATCTTCGTGTCCCGGTGCGCCTCGATGATCTCCGCGAAGGGAAAGAAACGTCCGGCCGCCGCGGCCAGAGCGGATCCCAGCACCGAGCCGAGCGAGAAGTTCGGCACGACGACGACGCCGACCTCCGCGGCTTCCGCGGGCTGGCGCAACCCGGCGACGCGCTCGGCGGACCAGCCGCTCGTCGCGATGACGACGTCCGCCCCGCGCTCGATCGCGGCGCGCACGATGCGCTCACTCGCGTCAGGCGTCGTGGCGTCGACGACGAGGTCGGCGCCGTCGAGCTCGTCGAGGCTGCTCGAAGAGGTCAGCACTGCGTGCAGGTCGTATCCGGGCTCATCCTCGATGACAGTGCGGATGATGCTGCCGAGCTTGCCGTTGCCGGCCAGTGCCACGCGTCTCATGCGTCCATCCTACGGAGCCCTCGAGACTCAGACGGGCGGGACCTCCGGGAGGCCGGTGCGCAGTTCGTACGGCAGGTGGGCGATGTCGTTGTGACTCACGAGGTTCCACGGCCGCCCCTGCTTCTGAGCGAGGACCGTGAGACCGCAGTGCGCCTGGTTCAGCGTCATCCAACGCCACTCCTCGGCACCGAGCACCTCGCGGACGAACCAGGAGATCACGAAGTTGTGCGAGATGAGCAGCTCGTGCACGTCGCCGGACTTGCGCACGAGGAACTCGCCGACGGCGTCGGCCATCTGCGCCTGTCCCGCTTCGACTTCTTCGTCGCTGATGCCCCCGAAGAACGGCTCGAATACCGACGGGGTCTCGTCGGTCATGCCCGTTGGCACACAGTCGAACAGCAGCGCGTGCGGCTGCGGGTCGATCGCCGGCATGCGATCCGCAAGGATCCGTGCCGTCTCGGTCGCGCGCACGAGCGGCGAATGCCACACGGACTCGAACGGCACGCCGGAAAGTCGATCGGCGAGCAGGGCCGCCTGGCGCACGCCGCGCGCGGACAGCGGTCCGTCTTCGAGACCGTGCTCGGCGTCCTGATGCTCACCGTGGCGTACAAGGTAGATGTAGTGCGTCACAGCCGTCCGCTTCGTCGTGGAGTTCCGAGCGCGACCAGGATTCCACGGCCGCCGCCCGTGGTCCAGCCTATCGCGAACCGATGCGGTCGAGTCGCGCGGCCTGTGCCGACGTCAGCTCTGCGGTCGCGGCCGGGGCGAGATCATCGATGTGGTGCACGGCGAGCACGTCGACCACCGGTGCCACCACGCCCCGCTGTGCGCGCACCCACGCGAGCGCCGTGGCGGCCGCGGTCAGACCCGCCTCGCGCGAGACGGCGTCGAGTGCGCGCATCAGTCGTCCTCGGAAACGAGGGATCCCCGCCCGCGCCGGGCGCGGGACGTGGGCCAGCAGGCTCAGGGGGATCGCGTCGACGGGCATCACCGCCACGCGCTGCGGCACGACGACGCGACGCAGATCGCCTTCGAACCCGGCTCGGTCGCCGAGGCCGTACGGAGTCTCGAAGACGTCGATGCGCGGGTACCCACCGGACGCCAGCACCCGCGCCTCGAGCAGCTGCGTGGCATCGAGGCCGTAGGCGCCGACGGAGCGCACCGCATCGGAGGCGACGAGCGGCTCCGCGGCCGCGAGTGCGTGCTCGAGTCGCGTCGCGTCATGGCCCTGGGCGGCGGTGTCGAGCGTGAGCACGTCGACGCGCTCCGCCCGCAGCCCGCCGAGCACGCGTGCGAAGCCCGCTGCGAGGCGCTCCTCCCCCGTGCGCGTGCGCCGTGGTGCGCCGACACGGACGGACAGGAGGATGTCGTCCCTGACGCCGCGTGAATGGATCCAGCCGCCGACGAGGTCGAGGACGTCCGCGTCACGGTCGGTGACGTGCACGGCGTTGCCGCCCGACTCCGCGTAGCGATCCAGTATCGCGGTCGCGGCGCGGGAATCGATGCGGCCGAAGCCCGCAGTGCCGAGTGCGAACGGGAACACCTGGAGTCCGGTGCGACCGAGCGGCACCCGCGGACCGTGTGCCACAGGCGGCCCGACTTCCGGAAGCGGTGCCGACGGATGCGTCGTCGCGTGGTCGTTCCCCGCACTGTGCGTCCGAGTCGGTGCTGTGTCCATCTGGTCCCCTCGATCCATTGAACCCCGCTCCCACCGGACCCCGGGCGCGACACGCTTACGATTCGGTCACGGATCCGGACGACGACGCGGCTCGGACGCCCCTGGGGAGCGTCCGAGCCGCGTGGCGTCTCGCGTCAGATGGATCAGGCCTCGACAGGCTCCTCGGCCGTCTCCTGGTCCTCCTGGACGAGCTCGAGCGACAGCTTGCCGCGGTCGTCGACCTTCGAGATCCGCACCAGGATCTTCTGGCCGACCGAGACGACCTCCTCGATGTTCTCGACACGCTTGCCGCCGTTGAGCTTGCGCAGCTCGGTGACGTGCAGCAGGCCGTCCTTGCCCGGGAGCAGCGAGACGAACACGCCGAACTTCGCGATGTTCACCGCTGTTCCGAGGTACTGCTCACCGACCTCGGGGTTGGTCGGGTTGGCGATCGCGTTCACCTGAGCACGGGCGGCCTCGGCGGTCGGGCCGTCCGTCGCGCCGATGTACACGGTGCCGTCGTCCTCGATCGAGATCGTCGCGCCGGTCTCGTCCTGGATGCCGTTGATCGTCTTGCCCTTCGGGCCGATCAGCTCGCCGATCTTGTCGATCGGAACCTGCACGCTGATCACGCGCGGCGCGGTCGGCGCCATCTCATCCGGTGCGTCGATCGCCGAGTTCAGGACCTCGAGGATGCGCAGGCGCGCGTCCTTCGCCTGGGTGAGGGCACCGGCGAGAACCTCGCTCGGGATGCCGTCGAGCTTCGTGTCGAGCTGGAGCGCCGTGACGAACTCGCTCGTGCCCGCGACCTTGAAGTCCATGTCGCCGAGCGCGTCCTCCGCGCCCAGAATGTCTGTCAGAGCGGCGTAGCGCGTCTCGCCATCGACGTCCTCCGTCACGAGGCCCATCGCGATGCCGGCCACCGGTGCGCGCAGCGGCACACCCGCGTTGAGCAGCGACAGCGTCGAAGCGCACACCGCGCCCATCGACGTCGAGCCGTTCGAGCTCAGCGCCTCCGAGACCTGGCGGATCGCGTAGGGGAACTCCTCGCGGGTCGGGAGCACCGGAACGAGGGCGCGCTCGGCGAGGAAGCCGTGCCCGATCTCGCGACGCTTGGGGCTGCCCACGCGACCCGTCTCGCCCGTCGAGTAGGGCGGGAAGTTGTAGTGGTGCATGTAGCGCTTGGATGTCGTCGGCGACAGCGAGTCGATCTGCTGCTCCATCTTGAGCATGTTGAGCGTCGTGACGCCCATGATCTGCGTCTCGCCGCGCTGGAAGATCGCGGAGCCGTGCACGCGCGGGATGACCTGCACCTCGGCGTCGAGCGGGCGGATGTCCGCGAGCCCACGGCCGTCGATGCGCGCACCATCCGTCAGAATGCGTCCGCGCACGACCTCCTTCGTGACGCCCTTGTAGGCAGCCGAGAACTCGAGCGGCGCTGCGGCCGGAAGCTCGTCGGCCTCCGTCTTCGCGATGAGCTCGTCCTTGACGCGCGCCTTGAGGGCGTCGTCGGCGCTCTGGCGCTCTGACTTGTCGGCGATCTGGTAGATGCCCTTGAGCTCCTCGAGCGCCTTGTCACGCACGAACGAGAAGACCTCGTCGCTGTAGGACGGGAAGACGGGGAACTCGAGCGGTTCGCGGGTCGCCTGCGACGCCATCTCGGCCTGCGCCTCGACGAGCTGCTTGATGAACGGCTTCGCGGCCTCGAGACCGCCGGCGACGATCTCCTCGTTCGGCTTCACGGCGCCGCCACGGATGAGGTTCCACGACCCCTCGGTCGCCTCGGCTTCGACCATCATGATCGCGACCTCGCCATTGTCGAGCACGCGGCCCGCGACCATGAGGTCGAAGACGGCGCTGTCGAGCTGCTCGGCGTTCGGGAACGCGACCCACTGGTCCTCGTGCTGGCCGAGGCCGGGAACGAGCGCGAGGCGCACGCCCGCAATGGGGCCGGAGAACGGCAGACCGGAGATCTGCGTCGAGGCGCTCGCGGCGTTGATCGCGAGCGCATCGTAGAACTCGCCGGGCGCGATCGAGAGGACGGTGACGACGATCTGAACCTCGTTGCGCAGACCCGTCACGAAGGACGGGCGCAGCGGGCGGTCGATCAGACGGCACACGAGAATCGCGTCGGTCGAGGGACGGCCCTCGCGACGGAAGAACGAGCCGGGGATCTTGCCGGCGGCGTATGAGCGCTCCTCGACGTCCACCGTCAGGGGGAAGAAGTCGAAGCCCTCACGCGGGTGCTTGCCTGCGCTCGTCGCGGAGAGAAGCATGGTCTCTTCGTCGAGGTAGGCGGCGACGGCTCCCTGCGCCTGCTGCGCAAGGCGACCCGTCTCGAATCGAATGGTGCGGGTGCCGAATCGTCCGTTGTCAAGGACAGTTTCGGCCGCGGTGATCTCTGGACCTTCCACGAGGCCTCTCACTTTCTGTCGTGCCCGCGCATACGGGCGTACGTCGGGAGCAGGAGAGGAGATGTGTGCTGGCCACCAGGAGAAACCCACCGGGACGTCCGGGAGATCACTTCTAGGGACCAGCTCCTGCACGAGCCTGCTCCACTGAGGTATTGAGTTGTTCGGCGCCAGCCTATCAGCGAGGGGTGTGAGAACGCCGGTGCGCTCAGGCTCCCGCCGTAGCCGTCGCGATAACGTGAAGAGGTGACTGACCCCAACGCTCTCATCGGCTTTCTCGGGATCGGCATCATGCTCGCCCTCGTCGGCCTGATCATCATCGCCATCACGAAGCCGATACAGCGTCACCTGCCGTCGTCGCCGACGGTCCAGTTCGCGCCACCCCCTGGCGACGTCTTCGAGCACGGGCTCGCGCTCCGCGCTGACCGCCGGGTGCTCTCCGCGGCACTGACCGGGCTCGCCGTCGCACGCCGCATCCGGATCCTCGCACCGCGCGGACGGCGCGGACCCGTCGCCGTCGAGGTCGTCGATCGGGCGAGTCTGACGCCGCGTGAACACGCGTTCCTCTCGGCGTTGCGCCCAGGACGGCTGCGGCCGCGACAGCAGGCGCGCTACCTGCGGGCCCTGCGCGAAATCGGCATCGAGGTTTCCGACGTGGCCCATGCTCCCGACGTGTTCTTCGTCAAGGGGCGTGCGGCGTTCCGGCGCCGTCAGCGCAAGCAGCTGACGCGCGTGATCGACGAGACGCGGCGCGAGATGCGCCGCGACGATCTCGTCCGTCGCGGATCCGGGTCGTTCCACCTCGTGCTGCTCTCGCTCATCTTCCTCGCGACGGCTGTCCTCGGCGCCGTCCTGATCCTCGGTGCGATCCTCGAGGGCGCGTGGCTCGGTGCCCTGGTCGTTCTGGTGGACATCGCGCTCGTGTTCTGGGTGCTGACGCTCGCGCCGCCGCCGCTGCTGCGCTTCACCGACCGCGGTCGCGCCCTGCGGACGCACCTCTCAGGCCTGCGCAGCTACGTTCGGCTCGCCGAGGGTGAGCGGATGCGCGCGCTGCAGTCGATGGACGGCGCCCTGCGCACCGGCGCGGGTGAGGCGACGGCGGGGGGCCGCGCCCTCGGGATCTCTCCCCGCCCGACAGCGGCCGACCCGGTCGCGCAGGCGCAGCTCGATCGCTACGTGCTCATCGAACGCCTCCTGCCGTACGCGATCCTCTTCCGCCAGGAGCGCTCGTGGCAGCGGGAGTTCCAACACGTCGGCGGTGCGCCGGACTTCGCTCAGAACGTGCGTACGCTCGGTGCGACGCTGAATGGCCTGATGGTCGTGCTCGAAGTCCTCATCATCATCGGCAAGGTCGCGCGTGTGATCGGAGTCGTGCTGTCGTTCTTCGCTCGAGCGTGACTCCCCCGGGTCTCACAACGCCGCGGCGCCGTCCGATCCCTCGCGGTCACCGCGGTGGTTCGGCACCACGACGTACTCGCTGTGCTTCGCGGAGAGCCCGTCGCCGGCGGCGCGCCCGTGCAGCCGACGCCAGACCCACGGCAGCGCGTGTCGGGTGAACCAGCGCCGACCGGAGGTGTCGGCCGAGTGCAGCGCGTCGTCGAGGTCGCCGAGCGCCACCGCATCAGGAACGCCGAGCACCTCGGCTGCCCGGTACGACAGAAGTCGGTGGCCGCGACTCGCGAGATGCACGCGGTCCTCTGCGAACATCTCGGGATCCGCGAGCTCGGGAAGCGCCTCGACGTCGACGATGAATGATCCCGTCTGCCATGCGATGCGTCGCAGCTCGTGCGCGAACCGCGCGAAGCGACCGGCGAACATGCGGACGGCACGGCGCCGCGGAAGGAACGGCGTCACGAGTAGCACGTCTGCTCCGCTCGCGCGCACGCGACGCACGTCGCGTTCGAGCTGATGCGCAAGGCGCACCGGATCCGCGACGTGCGTGACGAGGTCGTTCGCTCCCATGAAGATGGCGACGAGATCCGGATCGAGCGCGAGTGCGGCGGGAACCTGCTCGCTCGCGAGGTCGCGCACGCGGCGGCTGCGCACCGCCAGATTCGCGTATCGGAACTCCTCGCCCGCGCTCTGCGCGAGCATGGTCGCAAGCCGATCAGCCCACCCGCGGACGTCCCCCTCGTCCATGCGCGACGTATCACACAGGCCCTCGGTCAGCGAGTCGCCGAGCGCGACGAACCGGCGCCAGCGCGGTGTCCCCGCACGCAGGACGGGCGTCAGCGGGCGCGTCGCCCCGCGGACAACGAGACGATCGTCGAAGCGCCGCAGCCGCGCGGCTTCCTCATAGTGCGCCACGAGCTGTTCGGTGAGCGCTCGCCAGGTGCGCTGCCGAACTCCGTCACGCGCCGCTGACCCGAAGGAGCGCCGCTTCGCTTCGTCCCCCAGCAGATCCTCGACGCGCCGACGGAGGTCGGCGAGGTCTCCCGGTGCGTAGAGCCAGCCGTCGATCGAGCTGCGGACGAGATCGACAGGGCCGCCGGATCCCGTCGCGACGACCGGAACGCCGCTCGCGAGCGCCTCCTGAACGGTCTGACAGAACGTCTCGGCCTCGCCCGGATGCACGAAGACGTCGAAGCTGGCGATCGCTCGGCCGAGATCGTCGCCGTCGAGGAATCCCGTGAAGACGGCGCCGTCGAGCTCGCGCTCGAGCCGAGCGCGCTCCGGTCCGTCTCCGACGATCACGAGCCGCGCCCCAGGGATCCGTGTCAATGACCGCAGGTCCTCGACCTGCTTCTCGGGGGCGAGGCGTCCGACGTACCCGATGATCCGTTCGCCGGGCGCGACCCGTTGCCGCCACGCGTCCGACCGATGTGCGGGCGAGAACTTCACCGAGTCGACGCCGCGCCCCCACCGCCAGAGACGGTCGACCTCGAGCGCCGCAAGCTGACGCTCCGCGGCGCTCGACGGCACGAGGGACAACGTCGCCCGACGGTGCAGCCGCGCGACGTGCGCCTCCGCGAGGGCGGCGACGCCCGGCACCCCGTACTTCGCGGTGTAGGCGATGACGTCGGTCTGGTAGACGGCGACCGTCGGGAGGCCGAGGTTATCTGCAGCCACGAGCCCCTGCCATCCGAGCACAGCGGGCGAGGCGAGGTGCACGACGTCAGGGGCGAAGCCGGCGAGGATCCGCTTGAGCTGCGCGACCGGCGCGAGCGCCACGCGCACGTCCGGGTAGCTCGGCAGAGGAATCGACGCGAGCAGCGCGGTCGCCGGAAGCGTGTGATCCACGTCTGCGCCGGATCCGCCCGCCGAGCGCGGCGCGACGACGAGCACCTCATGGCCGAGGTCACGCAGGTGACGCGACGCGTGCAGCACGGAGTTCGTGACGCCGTTCATGTGCGGAAGGAAGCTCTCGGTGACGATCGCGACGCGCATGCCCTCATCGTGGCGCCGGGCCGCGTGTCACCTCGAGCCGACGCGGCGGATGTTCCGCAGAGTTCACCGGCCCGCCCACTTGCGCCCCCGTACCGTTCACCGCGCACCGCGAACCCCCGCGAAGCGCGAGTCAGGTGAGCAGGTCCGCGAAGGACGTCGCGCCGCCGAGATAGGCCTCGGGCGAGTACGGATCCTGCGCGGCACGGCGGGGGGCTCCCGCCAGCCGGTCGGCGAGCTCACGCGCGGCGCGATCGATGCGCTTCTGCAGCGGCGCGACGCGATCGGCGCCCTCGCCCCAGTCGTCGGACGCGGCGAAGACGCCCGTCGTGACCGGTTCGGCGTGCAGGTACGTGAACAGCGGCCGGATCGCGTAGTCGATCGCGAGCGAGTGGCGCGGAGTTCCTGCCGTCGCGCCGATCAGCACCGGAGTGCCGTCGAGCGCGTCGCGATCGAGTGCGTCGAGCCAGCTCTTGAACAAGCCGGAGTAGCTCGTCGAGAAGATGGGCGTCACCACGAGGAGCGCGTCGGCGGCGGCAACGGCCGCGTTCACCTCGGCGAGCGGCTTCGGAGCGAAGCCCGTCAGGAGGTGGTTCGTGATGTCGTGGGCGACGTCGCGCAGTTCGAAGACGCGAGCGGTCGCCTCGATCTCCCGCCCAGCGAGCTCGGCCGTGACCGCGGCGGTGATGCGGTCTGCGAGCATACGGGTCGACGACGGCGTACTGAGCCCCGCCGACACGACGGCGATGGATCGGACCTCGCTCATCGGCCACCTCCGAGACCGAACGCGCTTCCCGCCGGCGACGACGTGTCCTGGTATGGCGAGCCGCCGGTGACGTTGTCGCCGCGGTTGGCGTTCGGGCGCGGCTGGCGCGGGGCGGAGTCGCCGTACTTCGCTCTCACACGCGCGGCGTGGGTCGGAGCGTCGGGAACGGTCGTCGGCCGATTCTTCTGCAGCTCACGGCGCAGTACCGGGACGACCTCCTCACCGAGCAAGTCAATCTGCTCGAGAACCATCTTCAGCGGCAGCCCCGCGTGGTCGACGAGGAACAGTTGGCGCTGGTAGTCACCGAACGTGTCTCGCATGGAGGCGTACCGGTCGATGACCTGCTGCGGCGAGCCGACCGTCAGCGGCGTCATCTCGGTGAAGTCCTCCATCGTCGGACCGTTGCCGTAGACGGGAGCGTTGTCGAAGTACGGGCGGAACTGATCCACCGCGTCCTGCGAGTTCTTCGCCATGAAGGCCTGTCCACCGAGCCCGACGATCGCCTGCTCGGGCGTGCCGTGACCGTAGTGCGCGTACCGCTGGCGGTAGAGCCCGATCAGTCGTTGGTAGTGCTCCTTCGGCCAGAAAATGTTGTTGGCGAAGAAGCCGTCACCGTAGTAGGCCGCCTGCTCGGCGATCTCCGGAGTGCGGATGGAACCGTGCCACACGAACGGGGGCACGTCGTCGAGCGGCCGCGGCGTCGAGGTGAAGCCATTCAGAGCCGTGCGGAAGCGGCCCTCGAAGTCGACGACGTCTTCACGCCAGAGGCGGTGCAGGAGCTGGTAGTTCTCGATCGCGAGCGGCAGGCCCTCGCGGATGTCCTTGCCGAACCACGGATAGACCGGCCCGGTGTTGCCTCGTCCCATCATGAGGTCCGCGCGCCCGCCAGCGAGGTGCTGCAGCATCGCGTAGTCCTCGGCGATCTTCACCGGGTCGTTGGTCGTGATCAGCGTCGTCGCCGTCGACAGGATCAGTCGCTCTGTCTGCGCCGCGATGAACGCGAGGGTCGTCGTCGGCGACGACGAGAAGAAGGGCGGGTTGTGGTGCTCGCCGAGGGCGAAGACGTCAAGCCCTGCTTCCTCGGCGTGCGTCGCGATACGGACGATGTCGCGGATCCGCTGCGCTTCGCTCGGCGTCTCGCCCGACACCGGGTCGCGCGTGACATCGCTGACGGACATCAGTCCGAACTGCATCGCCGTGCTGTTGGCGTCGTTCATGAAGCCTCCGCTCATTTCCATGTAATTGAATATACATGATGCAACGCAGGCGTCGCGCAGCTATTCCCGGAACGACGAAAGCCCGCCCCACACCGTGGGACGGGCTTTCGAGAAGTCGATTGAACGCTGGGCGCTCCCTTCGGCTTCTGCGGCTGATCGGCATGCTCACCGGGCGAGCCGGTGAACCAGACAGCGCTGGCCGATACAGGCTTCGTCGTTAGCGACGGAGACCGATGCGCGCGATCAACGCGCGGTAACGCGCGATGTCGACGCGCTGCAGGTAGCCGAGAAGGCGGCGGCGCTGACCGACGAGCAGGAACAGCCCACGACGCGAGTGGTGGTCGTGCTTGTGCTCCTTGAGGTGCTCAGTCAGGTCGGAGATCCGCTGCGACAGCAGAGCGACCTGCACCTCGGGGGATCCGGTGTCACCGGGGTGCGTCGCGTACTCTTCGATGATCGACTTCTTGACGTCAGCTTCCAGTGCCATAGAAATTGATCCCCTTCCTCGTCATTGCGCGGCGCTCCGCACCGAATGTGCGAGCTCTCTGTATCCGCGGCCGTTCTGACGGCAATCAGTGAGTCTACCCCACGCGCACGCGCGCCCCTCCCAGGATCCGGAAAGGGGCGCGTGGGTCTTGCGACGCAGCTCAGACCTGCAGCGTGCCCTGCAGGTCGAGCGTGATCTTGACCGTCTTGCCGACGAGCACACCGCCGGTCTCGAGCGCGGCGTTCCAGTTGAGGCCGAAGTCCTCACGGTCGATCGTCGCCTCGGCCGTCGCGCCGCCCTTGTAGTTGCCCCAGGGGTCGGAGCCGAAGCCGCCCAGCTCGAGTGAGAAGGTGACGGGACGAGTGACATCCTTGATCGTCAGGTCGCCGTCGACGACGAAGCCGTCGCCCTCCTCGCGCACACCGGTGCTGACGAACGAGATCGTCGGGAAGTTCTCGGCGTCGAAGAAGTCTGCGCTGCGCAGGTGGCCGTCGCGACCCTCGTCGTTCGTGTCGACCGACGCGACGTCAGCGGTCGCCTCGACCGTTGCGTCGAGCGGGTTCTCCGGCAGCACGAGCGTCGCCTGCTTGACGAGGAACTTCCCCCGCACCTTCGAGATCATCATGTGACGCACCTCGAAGTTGACGTCGCTGTGCGACGAGTCGAGGACGTAGGTGCCGGCCTTGTATCCGGGGATGTCAATGGTCATGCGCTCTCCTTGCCGCTACGGCGATTCGGTGGCGCGACTCGTTCGCGCTCCATACAAGTATTCACGCGCATGCATTTGAAGTCAAGTGAATAGATTATGAATCGTCCGTGGCACACTCGTGGGCGGGCCCC
>DGYFJ06201__coassemble_786_pt1 | contig 20208 bp, 20 predicted proteins | sample DGYFJ06201__metabat2_high_PE_006 | metagenome-assembled genome bin DGYFJ06201 | reverse complement strand
GCGAGCGACATCGACACGACGGTTCCGTTCTTCGACCACATGCTCACGGCGTTCGCGAAGCACTCGCTGACCGACCTCACCGTGCGCGCAACGGGCGATACCCACATCGACGTGCACCACACCGTGGAGGACACCGCGATCGTGCTCGGCGAGGCGATCCGCGAGGCACTCGGTGACAAGTCCGGCATCTCGCGCTACGGCGATGCCCTCGTCCCGCTCGACGAAGCGCTCGCTCAGGCGGTCGTCGACATCTCGGGACGCCCGTACCTCGTGCACTCCGGCGAACCCGACGGGTTCGAGCTGCACCTCATCGGCGGCCACTTCACCGGCTCGATGGTGCGTCACGCGTTCGAGGCGGTCACGTACCACGCTGGCCTCACGGTGCACGTGCGCGTGCTCGCGGGCCGCGACCCTCACCACATCGCCGAGGCCGAGTTCAAGGCGTTCGCCCGGGCGTTCCGACAGGCGAAGGCGCTCGACGCCGCGGTTGATGGGATCCCGTCGACTAAGGGCGCCCTGTAATGGCGCGAGCCCCCGTCGTCGCGATCCTCGAATACGGATCCGGCAACGTCCACTCCGCCGTCAAGGCGCTGGAGGTCGCGGGAGCGGACGCGCGTCTGACGCGTGACGCGGGTCTCATCGCCGCGGCCGACGGACTGCTCGTCCCCGGCGTCGGCGCGTTCAGCGCGGTCATGGACCAACTGCGCGGCGTGCACGGCGACATGATGATCGAGCGTCGTCTCGCCGGCGGTCGACCGGTGCTCGGCATCTGCGTCGGGATGCAGATCCTCTTCGATCGCGGCACCGAACGCGGCGAGGGTGCCGAAGGGCTCGCGCAGTGGCCGGGAGAGATCACCGAACTCAATGCACCCGTCGTGCCGCACATCGGGTGGAGCCGCGTCGAACCCGGCGCTGGCTCGCGCCTGTTCGCGGGGATCGAGGACGAGCGCTTCTACTTCGTTCACTCGTTCGCGGCCCAGGACTGGACGCTCGAGGTGGACCCGCCGTTCCCGCACCCCGCGGTGACGTGGGCGACCCACGGATCCCGTTTCGTGGCGGCTGTGGAGAACGGTCCGCTGACCGCGACGCAGTTCCACCCGGAGAAGTCCGGCGACGCCGGCATCGCGCTGCTGCGCAACTGGATCGGAACCCTCTGAGCGGTGCGCCCCGGTCGGATTGTGCGGAACCGGGGGAGCCGTCTAGCCTTAGCGATTGTGCATCCGCAGGAGATTCCCGCGGCGATCGAGGAGAGATGAACGACTTCGCTTCTACACCCGGCCTGACCCTCCTGCCCGCCGTTGACGTCGCAGACGGCAAGGCGGTCCGCCTCACTCAGGGCGAAGCGGGATCCGAGACGAGCTACGGCGATCCCGTCGAAGCCGCCGAGCAGTGGCGCGACCAGGGCGCAGAATGGATCCACCTCGTCGACCTGGACGCGGCCTTCGGGCGCGGTGAGAACACCGCGATCCTCCGCAAGGTGATCAAGCACATGAAGGGCATCAACGTCGAGATCTCGGGCGGCATCCGCGACGATGCATCACTCGAGGCCGCGCTGGCCTCGGGGGCGGAGCGCGTCAACCTCGGCACTGCCGCGCTGGAGAACCCCGACTGGACCGAAGCGGTCATCGCCCGTTACGGCGAGGCCGTTGCCGTCGGGCTCGACGTGCGCGGCACGACGCTCGCCGCACGCGGCTGGACCAAGGACGGCGGCGACCTCTGGGAGGTGCTCGAGCGTCTCGAGCGTGCCGGATGTGCGCGTTACGTCGTCACAGATGTGACGAAGGACGGTACCCTTCGCGGTCCGAACATCGACCTGCTGAAGCAGATGACAGAGCGCACCGACAAGCCGATCGTCGCCTCCGGCGGCGTCTCGAGCCTCGATGACATCGCTGCGATCCGCGACCTCGTCTCGCATGGTGTCGAAGGCGCGATCGTGGGCAAGGCGCTCTACGCGGGCGCGTTCACGCTCGCCGAGGCGCTGGATGTCGCCGGACACTGACGGCGGCGACGCGCGGCCGCTCCCGCCGCACCTCGCCGACTCGGCGGGGCAGCCGTGGGAGGGCCGTACGTTCCAGCAGAACCCGGCCGCGGGCGACGACGGATCCGCGGACCCCGCGCTGTGGAGCGCCCTGACGCAGTTTCGTGAGGGAACTGCGGAGATGACCGACGTCGTCGATGCGCTGCGCGAGGCACGCGTGCTCGTGCCGCTCGTCGCCGAAAAGGGCGAAGAAGGCGTCGGCCCGACGGGACTCACCGTCGACAAGACCCAGGAACTGTCCATCGTCACGGTGTTGGCGCCCGACGGCAGGAAGGTGCTTCCGGCCTTCAGCTGTGTGGAGACGATGCGCGCGTGGAATCCTGAGGCGCGGCCGATCCCGGTCGCGGGCACGCGCGCGGCCCTCGCGGCCGCGGGGGAGGACACCGACCTCGTCGTGCTCGACCCGACGAGTCCGACGGAGTTCGTCGTGCGCCGCCCTGCGGTCTGGGCCATCGCACAGGCTCAACCGTGGGTTCCCGCGTGGTTGAGCGAAGAGGTCGTGGGCGCGTTCCACGCATCGATCGGATCCGAGCTCGCCGTCCACGACCTGCGTGTCGAGCCCGGTGACCCCGAGGCGCGCCTCCGTGGCCCTGAGGTCACCGTGACCCTCACGCTCATGCAGGGACTGGACCGCAGCGAGCTCGACACGGTGATGCAGCGCCTCGCGAAGCGCTGGGCGGCCGATGATCGGATCGCCGTTCTCGTCGATTCCATGCAGGTCTCCCTTCGCTGACGCCCGAATGGCGCGCTGACGGCGTTCGCCGCAGTGTCGCTATCGGTGGTTCGCCGGACGTGCACACCGAATGCACGACGCACGTGAGCTGTGGAGATACGCCCTAGGAGACGGGGCCCGTGAACTTCTCCCCCGGCCCCTTGCCGATGGGGTCGGGGATCGCGGAGATCTCACGGAAGCGCAGCTGCAGAGAACGCAGTCCGTCGCGGATCGGACGCGCGTGCATGTCACTGATCTCCGGTGCGGCGGCGGTGACGAGGCCAGCGAGAGCGTTGATCAGCTTGCGGGCTTCGTCCAGGTCGGTGAACCGCTCCGCATCGGGATCCTCGCCGAGCCCGAGCTTGACGGCGGCGGCGCTCATGAGGTGCACGCACCCCGAGGCGATGACTTCGACGGCCGCGACGTCGGCGATGTCGCGGACGGCGTCGGTCGCCGCCGCAGCGCGCTGCTGCTGCTCCCAGTGAGCGTGACGCTCGGCGTCGAAGGAATGTGCGTGATCGCCGGTCGTCGTGCTCATGAACTGCCTTCTGCTAGACTGTTGCGGGCTCCGAACCTGGTTCGGACGAAAGAGGATCTCCATCCCACCCGCGCTTGCCGTTCCAGGCTACCGGGTCCACATGACACTCCGCCCACCGCAAGGTGGGTAGGGGCGGGCAGTTGCTCGCCTGAGGGTGAAGGTGTGCGCGAGCGGTCTGTCGCGTCGCACGGGTGGCTGGTGATGTCTCTCCCGCCCGTGGCGCGATCCTCGCATCACGGTGGCTCATCGACTACCGCACACTAGGAGTTCCGCATCAGCGATCCCCGTATCAACGAGCGCATTCGCGTTCCCGAGGTCCGTCTCATCGGGCCCGGAGGCGAGCAGATCGGCGTCGTCGCAAGCTCGGTGGCCCTGCGCCTCGCGCAGGAAGCCGACCTCGACCTCGTCGAGGTGGCACCCAACTCACGTCCTCCCGTCGCCAAGATCATGGACTACGGGAAGTTCAAGTACGAGGCCGCGCAGAAGGCCAAGGAAGCACGCCGCAACCAGGCCAACACGGTCCTCAAGGAAGTCCGCTTCCGCCTGAAGATCGATCAGCACGACTACGAGACGAAGCGCAAGCGTGCTGAGGGGTTCCTCAAGGCCGGCGACAAGGTCAAGGCCATGATCCTGTTCCGTGGGCGCGAGCAGCAGCGTCCCGAGATGGGCGTTCGCCTGCTGATGAATTTCGCTGAGGAAGTCGCTGAACTCGGAGTCGTCGAGTCGCGGCCGAAGATCGACGGGCGCAACATGGTGATGATCATCGCCCCGACGAAGAACAAGTCTGAGGCGAAGGCGGAGCAGAACGCGCAGCGCGCGGCCAACAAACAGGCAGCGCGCGACGCCAAGCACGCTGACAAGGAATCCGCGAGCGAGTAGTCACGCAGAATGTCTTCCCGCCGCATGCGCGGGCAGAACCCATGTCGCCTCCAGGGGCGCACACGTCAAGGAAAGAACAATGCCGAAGCAGAAGACCCACTCGGGAGCCAAGAAGCGCTTCAAGATCACCGGCAGCGGCAAGCTCAAGAAGCAGCAGTCGGGAATGCGCCACAACCTTGAGCACAAGTCGAGCCGCCGGACGCGTCGCCTCAACAAGGACCAGATCGTCGCCAGCGCCGACGTCAAGGCCGTCAAGAAGCTCCTCGGCCGCTGAGCCGCTCGAACCGAATTCGTTAAGGAAACATCATGGCAAGAGTCAAGCGCGCGGTAAACGCGCATAAGAAGCGTCGCGTCATCCTCGAGCGTGCGTCCGGCTACCGCGGTCAGCGGTCGCGCCTCTACCGCAAGGCCAAGGAGCAGGTCACTCACTCGCTCGTCTACGCGTACCGCGACCGTCGTAAGCGCAAGGGCGACTTCCGCCGCCTGTGGATCCAGCGCATCAACGCCGGCGCACGCGCGAACGGCCTGACGTACAACCGCTTCATCCAGGGCTTGAACGCCGCGGGTGTCGAGGTCGACCGCCGCATGCTCGCGGAGCTCGCGGTGAACGAGCCCGCGACGTTCGCGAAGCTCGTCGAGGTCGCCAAGGGTGCTCTGCCCTCCGACGTCAACGCGCCGAAGGCCGCGTAACCAGGTCTTACAAGAGGGGCGCTCCCGAACGGGAGCGCCCCTCTTCGCGTCTCCACGACGCGGTCGGTCTTCGTAGACTGGGGGGATGCTCGAGAACCCCCGTGCCGCGCGTGTCCGCACGATCCGCAAGCTCTCCCAGCGCAGTGTGCGCCGTGACACCGGGCGGTTCGTCCTCGAGGGGCCGCAGGCCGTCCGAGATGCGCTCGCGGCCCGTCCCGATCTCGTCGAGCAGCTGTATGCGACGCCGACCGCTCTCGAGAAGCACCGCGACATTCGCACTCTCATCGATGACGCCGTGGCGGAGAACCCGGAGCTCGAATGGGAGTACGCCGACGAGACCGTCATCGACGCGATGTCGGACACGGTGACGCCGCAGGGGGTCGTCGCCGTGGCGCGGCAGAACCCCACGGCGCTGAAGGACATCTTCGCGGGCGATCCACGACTCATCGTGGTCTGCGAAGAGGTGCGAGACCCCGGTAACCTCGGCACGATCCTGCGCGCGGCGGACGCGGTCGGCGCGGACGGCGTCGTGCTCACCGGCCGCACGGTCGATCCCTTCAACGCGAAGGTCGTGCGGTCGACCACCGGTTCGCTGTTCCACGTCCCGTTCGCTGTCGACGCGGATCTCGCGGATGTCGCGGTCCGCGCCCGTGCGGCAGGCCTCCAGGTCTTCGCAGCCGACGTCCGGGGGGAGGACCTCCTCGGCGCGCGCCGGGAGGGGGCACTCGAGAACCCCACGGCCTGGGTCTTCGGCAACGAAGCGCGAGGGCTCACGAGCGACGCGGTCGCCCTCTGCGACCGGTCGCTGAAGTTGCCGATCTATGGGCGGGCGGAGTCGCTCAACTTGGCGACTGCCGCGAGCGTGTGCCTGTACGAATCCGCGTTCGCGCACCGCGCTGCGTGACGGTCTGGTAACGCTCGGAAATTCGTCGGCGCGTGAGCGTAGCGCGGCGGGGATTCTCAGTCTAGGCTGACCGCCATGGCAGAGCCGCTCGTTGTCATTGACCATGTCGAGAAGCACTACGGTGACTTCCACGCGTTGAAGGACATCAACCTCACGGTCGATCCCGGTGAGGTCGTCATCGTCATCGGGCCGTCCGGTTCCGGAAAGTCGACGCTGTGCCGAACGATCAACCGTCTCGAGACGATCACGAGCGGGTCCATCACGATCGACGGCAAGGAACTCCCCGCGGAGGGCAGGGACCTCGCGAAGCTCCGTGCCGAGGTCGGCATGGTGTTCCAGTCGTTCAACCTCTTCAGTCATCTGACGATCCTCGAGAACGTGACGCTCGGACCGATCAAGGTCAAGGGGATGAAGAAGGCCGACGCCGACAAGGAGGCGCGACGCCTGCTCGACCGGGTCGGCATCGCGCACCAGGCCGAGAAGTACCCGGCGCAGCTTTCCGGCGGTCAGCAGCAGCGTGTGGCGATCGCACGCGCACTCGCGATGCACCCGAAGATCATGCTCTTCGACGAGCCGACGAGCGCGCTCGACCCCGAGATGATCAACGAGGTGCTCGACGTCATGGTCGACCTCGCTCAGGAGGGCATGACGATGGTCGTGGTGACCCACGAGATGGGCTTCGCCCGCAAGGCCGCCGACCGCGTCGTCTTCATGGCCGATGGCGAGATCGTCGAGCAGGCGAAGCCGGAAGACTTCTTCACCAATCCCCAGTCGTCGCGCGCGCAGGACTTCCTTTCGAAGCTTCTCACGCAATGACCCACGGCGCCGCGCACCACACACAGCGGGCGGCGCCATCTCACCACCACACCAGGAGGAAAACATGCGAAAGTTCCGCAACGCAGCGGCCGTCGGGATCGCGGCCGGAGCAGTCTTCGCGCTGACGGCGTGCAACAGCGGCTCGCCGACGGGCGACACGGGCGGCGACGCTCCCGAGCAGGAGATCTCGGAGGACGTTGCTCTCGAGGGCAGCCCCACTTACGATGCGATGGTCGAGCGCGGAGGACCGGTGATCGGTGTCAAGGAGGATCAGCCGAATCTCGGATACCTCGACGCCACGACGGGCGAACGCAGCGGTTTCGACGTCGAGATCGCGCGCTGGATCGCGGCCGAGCTCGGCTTCAGCGAGGACGACATCACGTACGAGCCGATCGCGTCGGCGAACCGCGAGCAGGCGATCGTGAACGGCGACATCGACTACTACGTCGGCACGTACTCGATCACCGATCAGCGCAAGGAACAGATCGACTTCGCCGGGCCGTACTTCGTGACCGGGCAGGGCTTCCTCGTCTCCGGTGACAGCGAGATGACCGAAGTCAACGACGTCTCCGACTTCAATGGGATGACCGTCTGCTCGGCGACGGGCTCGACGCCGATCCAGAACATCAAGGAGAACTTCCCGGAGATCGACACGGAGGAGTACGACATCTACTCCCAGTGCGTCGAGGACCTGCTCAACGACAGGGTCGACGCGGTCACGACCGACGCGGCCATCCTCATCGGCTACGCGGCGCAGGACCCCGACAACCTCAAGGTGCTCGACGGCCTGTTCACCGAGGAGCGCTACGGCGTCGGCATCCCGAAGGGCGACACGGCACTGCAGGAGTTCATCAACACCACCTTCACCGAGGGTGGCGACACCTGGCAGGAGATCTTCGACGCGACGCTCGGTCAGTCGGGCATCGAGATCGATCAGCCGGACGTCGACCCGGTCGAGTGATCATCACGGGTGCGGGGCCAGGCCGGCCCCGCACCCGCACGGGCAAAGAGAGAGGTAACGCGTGGACGCCATCTTCGGCAACCTCGACCTGTGGCGCGAGGGGATCACCTTCACGCTCATGGTGTTCGTGTTCGGCGGCATCATCGCGCTCGTGCTCGGCACGATCGTCGGGGCCATGCGCGTTTCACCGGTGCCGATTGCGCGGGCGGTGGGGTGGGCGTATGTGAACCTCGTCCGGAACACCCCGCTGACGCTCGTCTTCTTCTTCTTCATCTTCGGGTACAGCGCGCTCGCGCTCCCCGCCCTGTCGAACACCGTGCTCGGGATTCTCGCGATCGGCGTGTACACCGCGACGTACGTCGCCGAGACGCTTCGTGCGGGGATCAACACGGTCCCCGTCGGCCAAGCCGAGGCGGCGCGAGCGATCGGCTTGCCGTTCGGTCAGGTCATGTCGGTCGTCGTCCTGCCGCAGGCGTTCCGCTCCGTCGTGCCGCCGATGATGAGCGTGCTCATCGCCCTGCTGAAGAATACGACCGTCGCCGCCGGGTTCTCCATCTCGGTGCTCCCCGCGCTGCAGGCGTCGATCTCGAACTCGCACACGCGCCCGGGAAGCCCGATGGAAGTGCTGCTCTGGGTGGCGGCATTCTTCATCGCCGTGGTGATGCTCCTCACCTGGCTGCAGCGAACGCTCGAGAACCGATGGAGGATCGCACGATGACGTCCGTTCTCTACGACGTGCCCGGGCCCCGGGCTCGCCGCCGCAATGGCATCCTCGCGGCGGCGACGATCGTCGTCGTTCTCGCGGTCGTCGCGTTCGTCGGCTGGCGGCTCGCGCTGACCGGCCAGTTCACGGCCGCCAAATGGGAGGTCTTCTCCTACACCACCGTGTGGATGTCGATCGCCGAGTACGCCTGGGGCACGCTACGAGCCTTCCTGCTGGCCGGTGTCTTGAGCCTCGCTCTCGGGTTCGTGCTCGCCATCGGCCGACTCTCCGCTCACGCGTGGATCCGGATACCCGCCACGGTCCTCACGGAGGGGTTCCGCGCGGTTCCGGTGCTCGTGATGATGATGATCCTCTACTACGGCCTTCCGACGCTCGGCATCGCGATGTCGCCGTACTGGGCCGTTGTCCTCGCGCTCATGGTGTACAACGGATCCGTCCTGGCCGAGGCGCTGCGCGCCGGCGTCGAAGCGATCCCGCGCGGCCAGAAGGAGGCGGGATACGCGATCGGACTGCGGAAGAGCGGCGTGATGACGCTCATCCTGCTGCCGCAGGCGGTCCGCGCGATGCTTCCGGTGATCATCGCGCAGCTCGTCGTGACCATGAAGGACACCGCGCTCGGGTTCATCATCACCTATCACGAGCTGCTCTACTACGTGAAGCTGCTCGCGAGTCAGGCGACGCTGGGTCGCCCGATTCTGCAGGCGGCGTTCGTCATCGGCGGCATCTACATCGTGATGTGTCTGCTGTTGTCGTGGCTCGCGAACGTCGCGGAGAAGCGCAGTCGCCGGTCGCCGAAGCAGGTGGTCGACGAAGCCGACCCCGCCGCCGACGACGAGGGGACCATGACCGAGGCGATCGCGGCGCAGAAATCGACCGGGAAGTTCTGAGCCGACGATGCGCGACTGGCATACTTAATCCGTGCCCGCTGCGCTGACTCGCATGTCCCTGAAACGCCTCGCGTTCGCCCTCATCGCCATCGGCGCTCTCGCCGTCGCCGTCCTGCCGGCGTCCGCGTCGGCCGACGAGGCGACGCCGCCCGCCGACGAGATCCCGTTGCCGGAAAACGGCGACTATCTGGGGTCGATGACCGAGGACGAGGCCGACCCCGGCGGATACGCGCAGACGATGCCGGGCGTGCAGCCCGCGACGCTGAAGGGCTTCGACCCCGGCAACATCATCAATGACAAGACGATGTACCGCTCCGGCACGATGTCGGCAGCGCAGATCCAGCGATTCCTCAACGGCAAGGTCGCGAAGTGCGACCCCAACTACACGTGCCTCAAGAACTTCGCGATGCGCACGGCGACGAAGCCGGCGAACGCCTACTGCTCCGGAGCGTACCGCGGCGCCGCGAAGGACACGGCGGCGCAGATTATCTCGAAGGTGTCGAAGGCGTGCCAGGTCAGCGAGCGCGTGCTGCTGGTGACCCTGCAGAAGGAGCAGGGGCTCGTGACGCACACGTGGCCGAGCGACTGGCGTTACGACATCGCGATGGGCTTCGGATGCCCGGACGGTGCGGCGTGCGACTCGCAGTACTTCGGGTTCCAGAACCAGGTGTACATGGCGGCGAAGCAGCTGCAGCGCTACACGAAGGACTCGTACTTCAGCTGGTACCCCGTGGGCAAGACCTCGCAGGTGCGCTGGCACCCGAACGCGGCCTGTGGATCCGGTCCGGTCACGATCCGGAACAACGCCACCGCGGCGCTGTACTACTACACGCCGTACCAACCGAACCGCGCGGCGCTCAACGCGGGCTACGGCACGGGGGATGGGTGCTCGGCATACGGCAACCGAAACTTCTACAACTACTTCACCGACTGGTTCGGCTCGACGCAGGGCGGCGGAGGCGGGGGCACGGCCAATCCGCGCGACAGCGTGGCGGTGCACCGCTTCTGGAGCGCGAAGTTCGATAACGCGCACTTCTACACCCTGAATGACGCCGAGGCGAACACCCTGCGCCGGACGGACCGGAACTGGGCGTATGAGGGGCGCGACTTCCGCGCGTGGCCCGTGTCGAACGGATCCTGCCGCGCCGGCACGATCGCGGTGCACCGCTTCTGGTCGTCGAAGTTCGCCTCGCACTTCTTCACGACCAATCAGGCGGAGATGAGGGACGTCAGGGCGAACGATCGCAACTGGACCTACGAGGGCATTGGCTTCTGCGCGGCGACGAGTAGCCAGGGGGGCACCGTGCCGGTGTACCGCTTCTGGAGCGAGAAGTTCGGCAAGCACTTCTACACCGCGAACGCGACCGAGGCACAGAACCTGCGCCAACGCGACCCCAATTGGAAGGCGGAGGGGATCGCTCTGTACGCCCCGAAGGGGTGAGCGAGGCGCGCCCGGTAGACTCATCTCTCGTGTCTGACGTACCCGAGATCACTCCCGAGCGAGTGGACGCCGCCGTCGCGGACGCCCTCGCTGCGGCCGCCGATGCCCCCGATACGGTCACGCTGAAGAAGGCGCGCTCCGCGCACCAGGGCGACGGCAGCGCGCTCGCCGCGTTGAACGCGCAGATGCGCGACATACCGAAGGACCGCAAGGCGGAAGTCGGCAAGCTCGTGGGGCAGGCGCGTGGCCGTGTCGCCCAGGCGTTCCAGGCGCGCGAGGAGGACCTCAAGGCAGCGGAGGACGCGGCGCGTCTCGAAGCCGAGCGCCTTGACATCACGGCGATTCCCCAGCGCACGCGCACCGGTGCACGCCACCCCGTGGCGCTCATGCAGGAGCGCATCGCGGATCTCTTCGTCGGGATGGGGTGGGAGATCGCCGACGGACCGGAACTCGAGCACGAGTGGTTCAACTTCGATTCCCTGAACCTGGATGAGGATCACCCCGCGCGCCAGGAGCAGGACACGTTCTTTGTGGATCCGCCCGAACGTCACCTCGTGATGCGCACCCAGACGAGCCCCGTGCAGATGCGCACGATGCTCGAACGCGACGTGCCGATCTACATCCTCTCGCCCGGCAAGGTCGCGCGCACCGATGAGTTCGACGCGACGCACCTGCCCGTCTTCACGCAGGCCGAGGGCCTCGTCGTCGACAAGGGCATCACGATGGCGCACCTCAAGGGCGCGCTCGATCACGTCGCCAAGCAGCTGTTCGGCGACGCGGCGGAGACCCGTCTGCGCATCAACCACTTCCCGTTCACGGAGCCGAGCGCCGAATTCGATCTGTGGCATCCGACCTTCTCCGGCGGCGCCCGATGGATCGAGTGGGGCGGCTGCGGCATGGTCAACCCCAATGTGCTTCGTGCGGCGGGCATCGATCCCGAGGTGTACAGCGGGTTCGCCTTCGGGATCGGGATCGAGCGCGCGCTGATGTTCCGGAGCGACGTGCAGGACATGCGCGACATGGCCGAGGGCGATGTCCGCTTCAGCGAGCAGTTCGGGATGGTGGTCTGATGCGCGTCCCGCTTTCGTGGCTGCGTGAGTTCGTCGAGGTCCCGGAGGGCGCGACGCCGGACGACGTGTACGCGTCGCTCGTGGCCGTCGGCTTCGAGGAGGAAGACGCGATCGGCTTCGACGTGACCGGCCCGGTCGTCGTCGGACGGGTCGAGTCATTCGACGCCGAGCCGCAGAAGAACGGCAAGGTCATCCGCTGGTGCCAGGTCGACGTCGGTGAATCGGAGCCGCGCGGCATCATCTGCGGCGCACAGAATTTCCATCCGGGCGACAAGGTCGTCGTGAGCCTTCCCGGCGCGGTGCTGCCCGGGCCGTTCCCCATCTCCGCGCGGAAGACGTACGGGCACGTGTCCGACGGCATGATCGCGTCGGCGAAGGAGCTCGGCCTCGGCGACGACCACGACGGCATCATCCGGCTGGCCGAATGGGGCCTCGACCCCGAGGTCGGCACGGACGCGATCGCGCTTCTCGGCCTCGACGATGTCGCGGTCGATGTCAACGTCACGCCCGACCGCGGCTACGCGCTGTCCATTCGAGGCCTCGCGCGGGAGTACGCGCTCTCGACCGGCGTGGCGTTCGCGGATCCGGGCCTGCGTGAGCCGGCCGACGTCGCGCCAGGATCCGGCTTCGCACTGACCATCGCAGACGACAACCCGATCCGGGGCCAGCAGGGCGTCGTGCAGTTCGTCGTGCGCACGGTGCACGGCGTGGATCCCTCGCGCCCGACCCCGACCTGGATGCGTTCACGCCTCCTGCTCGCCGGCATCCGCCCGCTTGGCATCCTCATCGACATCACCAACTACGTGATGCTCGAACTCGGCAATCCGATCCACGGGTACGACGCGGACCGCCTCGAGGGCGGGATCACGGTCCGGCGCGCGACGGAGGGGGAGAAGCTCACGACCCTCGACGGCGTCGAGCGCACACTCAGCGCCGAAGATCTGCTCATCACGGACGACTCGGGGCCGATCGGTCTCGCGGGCGTCATGGGCGGATCCACGACGGAGCTGGGCGACGACACGACGAACGTCGTCGTCGAGGCGGCCGCGTTCGAGTCCGTGTCGATCGCGCGCACCGCGCGACGTCACCGCCTGCCGAGCGAGGCCTCCAAGCGATTCGAGCGGGGCGTGGATCCGCTGGTCGCGCACGCGGCCGCTCAGCGGGTGGTCGACCTGATGGTCGAGTTCGCGGGGGGAACAGCTGGCGAGGTCGGCACCGACCTGGCGTACGCGTACGAGCCGCTCACCATCGAGCTCCCGGAGGCGTTCGCGGCCGATCTCATCGGCGTCTCGTACGACGCCGACCTGCAGCAGCGGATCCTCGAGCGGATCGGATGCGGCGTGGCTCGCTCCGAGACAGGCTTCGCGGTCACGCCGCCCTCATGGCGCCCCGACATCACCGATAAGTGGAGCCTCGCGGAAGAGATCGCCCGCGTCGACGGTCTCGACAAGGTTCCGTCGATCCTGCCGACTCCGCCCTCCGGTCGCGGCTACACCCGCGCGCAACAGGCTCGCCGCCGCGTCGCGGATGCGCTCGCGGCCGCGGGTCTCGTCGAGACCATTTCCTTCCCGTTCGTCGATGAGCAGGCGAACGCGCTGTACGGTTCGGCCTCGGGTGACGGGGCGCCCGCGGTGCGCATCGCGAATGCGCTCGACCAGACCGCGCCGTTCCTGCGGCGCTCGCTGATTCCCGGACTGGTCGCCGCCGCGCACCGCAACCTCGCGCGCGGCGTGACCGACCTCTCGCTCTTCGAGACGGGCGCGGTGTTCCTCCCCGAGGACGGCGTGACGTACGGGACGGACTTCAACCCGCCGCGCGCCGCGCGCCCGTCGGACGACGACCTCGATCGGATCCACGCGTCGATTCCGCCGCAGCCGCGTCACGTGGCCGTGCTGTTCGCCGGCGACGTCGCTCCGAAGCAGCCGGGACGCCCCGCGGAGGCCGCGGGTCTCGCGTCTGCGCTCGACGCGGTTCGCGTCATCGGCGCCGCGGTCGGCGTCACGATCGATGTCGCCCAGACGCAGCGCGCCGCTCTTCACCCGGGGCGCGCGGGGCAGTTGACGGTCGCGGGGGAGGAGATCGGGTACGTGGGCGAGCTCCACCCCGACGTCGCGAGCGAGGCCGACCTCGTCGGCCGCGTCGTCATCGCGGAACTCGACCTCGACCGCGCCATCGCGCTCACGCCGAGTCGCGTGACCGCGGGATCGCTGTCGACGTACCCGGCCGCGACGCAGGACGTGTCGGTCGTGGTGCCCGCGGAGCTTCCGGCCGCCGACGTGCGCGCCGCGCTCGTGGAGGGCGCCGGGGATCTCCTGGAGCATGCGCGCCTGGTCGATGACTACCGCGGGCAGGGCCTGGACGAGGGGCAGAAGTCACTCACGTTCGCGCTCCGGTTCCGCGCCGAGGATCGCACGCTCACCGCTGCGGAGGCGTCGGGGGCGAAGCTGGCGGGGGTCGCGGTCGCTGAGCAGCGCTTCGGAGCACGAATCCGCGACTGACGTCGACGACCGAACGGACGCCCGGGGCACACCCCGGGCGTCTTTTCCGTGCACGCACAGGCAGGATTCAGCGAACAATCATCCGTTTGCTAGGGTGGTGTGGTGCTCGCGCATCAGCGCGAGGGTAGGAGTGGAACGACGGCTTCGTTCCTCCGGCCGCGATCGCCGTGTCACAGACGGCTCGAATCGCCTCGCATGAGGACCCCCTCGCACCGCTGTGCCTCTGCGCACAGCGGTGATTGAACCATGCCGGAAAGGAGCTGCACCCCGGGCTGTTCGCCCGCGCTGTGACCGCAGCAGTGGCCCAGGTTCGTACTCATCCTCCTGCGCGACGAGCTCGCGCGACTCGAGAAAGGGAACGCCTTCGTGGGCGAACTTCAACAGATCGCATGGCCCGTCGTGGTCATCCTCATGCTGGCCTTCTACGGCGGCAGCTTCTACATGTCGACGCGCATCTCCCGCAAACGCGAGAATGCCGATGGATACATGACCGGCGGCGGAAAGATCGGTTTCGGCATCTCGGCGGCCTCGATGACCGCCACCTGGATCTGGGCGTCGTCGATGTACGCGTCCGCAACGTCGGGCTACCAGTTCGGCATCTCCGGCCCGATCCACTACGGGCTCTGGGGAGCCCTGATGATCCTGCTGATCTATCCGTTCGGTCGCCGCATCCGCAAGGTGGCACCGCGTGCGCACACGATCGCCGAGGTGATGTTCGCTCGTCACGGTCGTTCGAGTCAGCTCATGCTCGCCGGATCGAACGTTCTCGGCAGCGTCATCAGCTTGACGTCGAACCTCATCGCGGGCGGCGCTCTCATCTCGCTGCTGTCGCCATTCACGTTCACGCAGGGAATCCTGGCGATCGGCGCCGGCGTGCTCCTGTACACCCTGTGGAGCGGCTTCCGCGCGTCGGTGCTGACCGACTTCGCGCAGGTCATGGCGATGCTCGGTGCTGTCGTCGTCATCGTGCCCGTCGTGTTCTTCGCGGCCGGGGGTCCCGGGCTCTTCGAGACCGGTGCCGAGAACCTCACGCCGGAGCAGGGGAACTTCTTCTCGTCGAAGGCCTTCTTCGAGCAGGGCGCGCCGTACATCGCCGCCGTTCTCGCCTATGCGATCGGCAACCAGACGATTGCGCAGCGCCTGTTCGCGGTGCGCGAGGACCTCATCAAGAAGACCTTCGTCACGGCGACGGTCGGCTACGGCGCGACCATCATCGGCGTCGGAATGCTCGGAGTGATCGCGCTCTACGCGGGCATCGAGCCGCTGGGCGGCGACGTCAACAACCTGATTCCGCAGATGGCCGCGACCTACCTGGGACCGGTGCTGATCTGCGTGTTCTTCGTGATGATCATCGGTTCGCTCTCCTCGACCGCCGACTCCGATCTGACGGCGCTGTCGTCGATCATGATGGCGGACGTCTACGGCCAGAACGTCGCGGGCAAGCGCAACGCGAACCCGAAGATCATGCTGCTCATCGGCCGCGTCACGATGATCGTGGCGGTCGTCGCTGCGCTCGGCTTCGCATCGATCCAGTTCAGCATTCTGGATCTGCTCGTGTTCGTCGGCGCACTGTGGGGCGCGCTCGTCTTCCCCGTGATCTCGAGCTTCTACTGGAAGCGTGTCACGAACGTCGCGTTCACCGTCTCCGTGCTCGTCGCGCTCGCGGCCTTCATCCCGGTGCGCTTCGAATGGATCCCGATGACGGGCGCGATCGCGATCACGAGCGACGTGCTGTCGACCGTCGGCGTCGGAGTCGTGCTCGGCCTCATGGCGTTCGGCTTCCTCGGGCGTCGCGCGGGCCTGATCATCGGAATCGTCGCGACTCTGGCGAGCGCGCCGTTCGCCATGGGATTCCTGCACCAGTATGCCGTGCTGTCGGGCTCACTCATCGCCTATGCCGTCAGCACGATCGTCTGCGTCGCGATCACGATGTTCAACACCTCGAAATCGTTCGACTTCTCGCTCATCAAGGTGCGCACGGGTGACTTCGACCCCGCGGATGAAGAGCAGGAGACGAAGGAAGGAGCCACGCGATGACCGTCGCACTCACCCTGTACGTGCTCGTGTGGCCGGTCATCGTGGCCGGCACTCTCGCCGTGCTCATCCGAGCGTTCGTGAAGGACGCCCGGAGCGCGCGTGAGCAAGGGAAGCAGATCATCTGACAGCCGCCGGACACGGTCGACACCGCACGACGCAATAGAGTAGACCCATGACGTATTCGGTCGCCGTGTCCGGCGCCTCCGGCTATGCGGGCGGCGAGATCCTTCGCTTGCTCGCGCGCCACCCTGATGTCGAGATCCGCACGGTCACGGCGCATTCGAGCGCGGGCGACCCGCTCGTGGACCACCAGCCACACCTGCGTTCGCTGCGGCAGCTCACCCTGCAGCCCACGACGCCCGAGGTGCTCGCGGGCCACGACATCGTGTTCCTCGCGCTGCCACACGGGCAGTCTGGCCAGTACACGGATGCGCTCGGCGACGCCGCGCTGATCATCGACGCGGGCGCCGATCACCGGCTCACCTCCGAAGACGACTGGAACGCGTTCTACGGCGGATCGTTCCACGAGCCGTGGGCGTACGGCGTGCCCGAGCTGCTCGTTGACGGCACCAAGCAGCGCGAGCGTCTCGCCGGCGCGACGCGCATCGCGGCGCCGGGGTGCAACGCCTCCACGGTGTCGCTGAGCATGGCGCCTGGCGTCGCCGCGGGCGTCGTCGACGCGACCGACATCGTCACCGTGCTCGCGGTCGGCCCGTCGGGCGCCGGCAAAGCGGTCAAGCCGCACCTCCTCGGCGCCGAGCTGATGGGATCCGCGACACCGTACGCGGTCGGCGGGACGCACCGACACATCCCCGAGATCCAGCAGGCCCTGCGCGCAGCAGGCGCTGCCGAACCGCGCGTGTCGTTCACGCCGGTGCTCGTGCCGATGGCGCGGGGGATCCTCGCGACGACTTCCGCGCCGATCGCGGAGGGTGTGACGGACGCGGAGGTGCGCGACGCGTGGGAGAACGCGTACGCGAACGAGCCGTTCGTGCAGCTCCTGCCCGAAGGTCGCTTCCCGCGCACCGTCGATGTGACGGGCGCGAACACCGCCCTGATGGGGCTCGCGATCGACCGTTCGGCGAACCGCGTGGTCGTCGTGACCGCCGTCGACAACCTCGCGAAGGGCACGGCGGGAGCCGCCATCCAGTCGATGAACATCGCGCTGGGCCTGGACGAGACGACGGCCCTCCCCGTGGACGGGGTCGCCCCGTGAGCGTCACGGCAGCCGCCGGCTTCACCGCGGCCGGCGTCGCAGCGGGACTCAAGAGCACCGGCAAACCCGACGTCGCACTCATCGTCAACCGCGGACCGCAGAAGGTCGGCGCAGCCGTCTTCACGACGAACCGCGCGAAGGCCAACCCGATCATCTGGTCGCAGCAGGTCGTCGCGGATGGCGTCGTCGAAGCGATCGTCCTGAACTCGGGCGGCGCTAACTGCTTCACCGGGTCGTTCGGGTTCGAGACGGCGCACCACACGGCCGAGCAGGCCGCGGGCGCGCTCGGCGTCGGGGCGGGCGATGTCCTCGTCTGCTCGACCGGCCTGATCGGCACCGGCGATGAGACCTTCCGCAGCCGCGTTCTCGACGGCGTGACGCGCGCGGCAGCCGAACTCTCCGAGCGCGGTGGCGACGAAGCCGCGCACGCGATCATGACCACAGACACCGTGCCGAAGATGGCAACGGTGTCGCGGGACGGCTGGACCGTCGGCGGCATGGCGAAGGGCGCGGGCATGCTGGCGCCCGGCCTCGCGACGATGCTCGCCGTCATCACGACCGACGCCGAGCTCTCGGCCGACGTGGCGAATCAGTATCTCCGTGACGCGACGCGCGTCAGCTTCGATCGCCTCGATTCCGACGGCGCGATGTCGACGAACGATCAGGTCACGCTGCTGGCGAGTGGCGCGAGCGGCGTGCGCCCGGATCCAGCGTCGTTCGGCGCGGCGTTGAGCGAGGTGTGCCTCTCGCTCGCCGAGCAGCTGATGGGCGATGCCGAGGGCGCAAGCCACGACATCCTGATCCGCGTCATCGGCGCCGCGAACGAGAACGATGCCGTCACGGTCGGCCGCTCCGTCGCGCGCAACAGCCTCTTCAAGACCGCCATCTTCGGCAACGACCCCAACTGGGGGCGGGTGCTCGCCGCGATCGGCACGACGGATGCGGAATTCGACCCGTACGACGTCGATGTGACGATGAACGGCGTGCGCGTGTGCACGAAGGGCGGCCCGGACAGGCCGCGCGAAGACGTCGACCTGACACCGCGCCGCACCGACATCGAGATCGATCTGCGCACGGGCGACGCCGAAGCGACGATCATGACCAACGACCTGACGCACGCGTACGTCCACGAGAACAGCGCCTATTCCTCATGACACCGATCGACCTGCAGCAGACGAGTGCGGAAGAGGCCGAGTTCAAGGCCTCGACGCTCATCGAATCGCTCCCGTGGCTGAAGCAGTACCGAGACGAGATCGTCGTGGTCAAGTACGGCGGCAACGCGATGATCTCGGAGGAGCTGCAGGATGCGTTCGCCGAAGACATCGCGTACCTGCGCTATGTCGGCATCAAACCCGTGGTCGTGCACGGCGGCGGCCCCCAGATCTCGAACATGCTCGACCGGCTCGCGATCCCGAGCGAGTTCAAGGGCGGCTACCGCGTGACCTCGACCGAGGCCATCAGCGTCGTGCGCATGGTTCTGACGGGCCAGATCAACCCGCAGCTCGTCGCCAAGATCAACTCGCACGGCCCGTTCGCGGTGGGGCTGTCCGGCGAGGACGCAGCGCTGTTCGGCGGTCGCCGCCGCGGCGTGGTGATCGAAGGGCGTGAGGAGAGCCTCGGACGCGTCGGCAACGTCGAACGCGTGGATCCGAAGCCCGTGCTCGACCACCTGCGTGCCGACCGGATCCCCGTTGTCGCCGGGGTCGCGCCGGATCTCGACAACCCCGGACACACGCTCAACATCAACGCGGATGCGGCCGCTTCGGCCCTTGCGCGCTCCCTCGGCGCGAAGAAGCTGGTCATCCTCACGGACGTGCCCGGCCTCTACGCCGACTGGCCGAACCGCGATTCGCTCGTCTCGCACCTCACGTCCGCCGAGCTGCGCAGGCTGCTCCCGAAGCTCGAGGCCGGCATGATCCCGAAGATGCAGGCATGCCTCGACGCGATCGACGACGGCGTGCAGAAGGCGTCCATCATCGACGGACGAGTGCCACACTCGGTCCTCGTCGAACTCTTCACGAGCAACGGCATCGGAACGGAGGTCACGGCAGCATGAGTCACGACTGGAAGGACGCGGCCGGCCGCGATCTGATGAGCCTCGGCGGACGACTGGCGAACCTCGAGCGCGGGCGCGGATCGCACGTGTGGGACGTCGACGGTATGCGCTACCTCGACTTCCTCGGCGGCATCGCCGTCAACTGCCTCGGCCACGCACACCCCACCTTCGTCGACGCTGTCGCGCAGCAGGCCGGCCGCCTCGTGCACGTGTCGAACTTCTTCGCCTCGCCGCAGCAGTTGGAGCTCGCCGCGCGCCTCAAGCGCCTTGCTGGGACGGGCGAGGACGGACGGGTGTTCCTCGCGAACTCGGGTACGGAGGCAAACGAGACCGCGATCAAGCTCGCGCGTCTGCATGGCAACGCCACGGGCGCCGAGACCATTCTGTGCCTCAACGGCGCGTTCCACGGTCGCTCCATGGGCGCGCTCGCGATCACGCCGAAGGCGGCCTACCAGGATCCGTTCGCCCCGATGATGTCGGGAACGAAGGCGATCGATCCGACGATCGAGGCGCTCGAGGAGGCGTTCGCAGCCGGCGGGGTCGCCGCGCTGTTCGCCGAGCCGATCCAGGGAGAGGCGGGCGTCGTCCCACTGCCGGACGGCTTCCTCTCTCGGGCGCGTGCGCTCGCGGACGAGCATGACGCGCTGCTGATCCTCGACGAGGTGCAGACCGGATCCGGACGCACTGGCGACTGGTTCGCCTTCCAGGCGGAAGGCATCACGCCAGACGCGGTGACCTTCG
>DGYFJ06201__coassemble_764_pt1 | contig 20927 bp, 18 predicted proteins | sample DGYFJ06201__metabat2_high_PE_006 | metagenome-assembled genome bin DGYFJ06201 | reverse complement strand
TTGAAGTCAAGTGAATAGATCATGAATCGTCCGTGACACACTCGTGGGCGGGCCCCGGCAGGGCCCGCCCACGAGTGGAGGATTCAGGAGGCGTCGACGAGGTCGATGATGAAGATGAGGGTCTTTCCGCCGAGGAAGTGACCGGCTCCGGACTCGCCGTATGCGAGGCGCGGCGGAATCGTCAGGCGGCGTCGACCGCCGACCTTCATCCCGGGGATCCCGTCCTGCCAGCCCTGGATGAGCATGCCGAGAGGGAACTGCGCTGGCTCGCCGCGGTTCCAAGAGGAGTCGAACTCCTCGCCGGAGTCGTAGTCGACCCCGGCGTAGTGGATCGTGACGGTCGCGCCGGGCTTCGCCTCGTCGCCAGTGCCGACGATGATGTCGTGGACTTCGAGCTCGGTGGGTGCCGGGCCCTCAGGCGGTTCGAACTCGGGCTTCGTGCGTTCTGCGGTCATGCTCCCATCCTGACCGATGCGAACACGGACGACCACCGAATGCGCTCTCGGCGAAACGCCATCGTCGAGACAGAGAACCAGCGCCCGGGTCTCGGCGAGGCCGGAGAACGCATCGGGCGCTGGTCTATGAGGAAAGAGTCTCCCACTGTGGCGGGGAAGTCAAGACCCCGTCGACCAATCGTTACCAACCCCGATCGGTGCGAGGAGGCGCGCGCGGGTGCTCATCATGCGCGCGAGCAGAACGTGCTCGTCCGCGGCCGCGAGGGCATCCGTACCGGTGATCGCGCGCTGGCGAGCCCACGCGAGTCGCGCGCCGTCATGGATGAAGTCGCGCATGATCGGGCGTCGATCGCCCGGCAGGCTGCGCGCCCACGCGAGCCCTGCGGTCCGTCCCGGCTTCGTTGACAGCATGTCGGCCTCGGGCGCCGTGAACCATCCGGCGCGCACGTAATCCTCGAGACGCTCTCGACGCAGCAGCAGCTCCGCGCGACGGATCCGGATCGACACGGCGATGAACACGATGAACAGCGGCACCTGGAGCAGCACGTACGGCAGGAAAAAACCGGCGAATGCGGCGCTCGCGTTCCAGAAGGCGTGCAACACGATCGCGACGAGGAGGCCCAACAGCCAGGGGAAGAACACCGGTCGCGCGCGACGTACTGCGAGGCCGACCGCGAAGCCACACGCTGCCGTGAACATGATGTGCGCGAACGGCGAAAGGATGGCGCGGAGGAAGAACACGGTCGTGAGCTCGCCGACCCCTCCGGCCAGAAGCGCCTCGACGAAGTACTTGATGTTCTCCACGAACGCGAATCCGGCGCCGATGAGGCCTCCGTAGATGATGCCGTCGAGCGTGCCGTCAAGACTGCGCTTCGCCATCGCGAAGATCAGGAGCATGCCGAGGCACTTGAGGATCTCCTCGACGATGGGCGCCTGCACGACCGACCCGAACCACGAGAACATGGTCGCGTACGGCACCGTCGTGTAGAGGAACACGCCGACCAGGAGGGTCAGCGCGATCGACACGAACGCGCCCCACGCCGTCGCGAAGACCAGCATGCCGACGGGTTCGGGCTCCCAGCGGTCGAGCCAGAGCAACGCGAGCACCACGGCGGCGAAGGGCAGGAATGCGATGACCGACGCGAGGGCCGGTGCGGCGAGTCCGTACTCCGCGAGGAAGAATGCGAGCGTGGCGAGCGCGAAGAGCCCGATAAAGGGCCACGTCCATACCCAGACGGTGCGTCCCTCTTTGACGAGCGACGGCTGTGCGACCGGCAGGTGCGGCTCGCTCGCAGGCGCGGGAGAGATCTGCGCGCCCTCGGCGCGTGCGGGTCGGGCGAATGCGCGCGGGTCGGACTTCCCACCGTGAGAACTCGTCATCGTCTCGAAGTCTATTCATCTGCGGCTCCGCGCCCGACGGATAGGCTGGTTTCATGCGCTTCGCCCACGTGATCCTGCCGGAGTCCACCGAACCTGCCCTCGTCCACGTGACGGATGCCGGCGTCGTCGCCGTCGCCGACCTCCTCGCCGACGGGCCGACCACTCTCGAGCAGCTCATCGCGCGTGGACCGCAGGCCACCGCGGAGACCGAGGCCGCAGCGGCCGCCTATGCGGGCGAACGGCTCGACGTCGCGGAGGTCTCGTTCGCACCCGCGGTGCTCACCCCGCCCTCGATCATGGCCATCGGACTGAACTACGCCGCGCACGCGGGCGAGCTCAGCCTGACCAGCGACGATACTCCGACCGTGTTCACGCTGTGGCCGAACTCGCTCGCCGGTCACGAGGGCACGACGACCTGGTCGCGCGCGATCAGCGAGTCGGTGGACTTCGAGGCCGAGCTCGGCGTGATCATCGGGTCGCCCGCGCGGGACGTGTCCGAGGAGGACGCTCTCGATCACGTCTTCGGCTACACCGTCGTCAACGACATCTCGGCACGCAACATCCAGTACTCCGAGGCGCAGTGGTGCCGCTGCAAGTCCTTCGACGACTTCACCCCCGTCGGCCCGTACGTCGTGACAGCCGACGAGATCCCGGATCCGCAGCAGCTTGCGATCTGGACGAGCGTCGACGGCGCAGTGATGCAGGATGCGTCGACGAACCAGATGATCCGATCGGTCGCGAAGCTCATCGCGCACCTCTCGAGGGGCATCACGCTGATGCCCGGCACGCTGATCTCGACGGGCTCCCCCGGCGGATCCGGCTACTCGCGCACCCCGCAGGTGCTGCTCGTGGACGGTTCCACCGTCACCGTCGGCGTCGAAGGACTCGGCGAACTGACGACGCACTGCCGCACCGTCGCGTAGCGCGTCGAGTCCGGGTTGCCGGAGAGCGCGTCGCGCTATTCGGCGAGGCCCATGACGTCGAGGATCCAGGCGAGTTGGTAGGCCCTCTCGCGCCACGAGTTGTAGCGACCGCTGACGCCGCCGTGTCCGGCGACCATCTCGCACTTCAACAGCGCGTCGGCGCCGGCTTCGCGCAGCCGGGCCACCCATTTGGCGGGCTCGACGTAGTACACGCGGGTGTCGTTGAGGGAGGTCGTCGCGAGGATCCGCGGGTAGGTGACGTCGTCGCGCACGTTCTCGTACGGAGTGTACGAGCGCATGTAGTCGTAGAAGGACTCGTCGTGGAGCGGGTCTCCCCACTCCTCCCACTCGATGACCGTGAGCGGGAGCGACGGATCCAGGATCGTCGTGAGCGCGTCGACGAACGGGACGTCCGCGAGGATCCCCCCGAACTGCTCGGGCGCGAGGTTGCAGACGGCGCCCATGAGCAGGCCGCCCGCCGAACCGCCTTCGGCGACGAGGCGATCCGGGCTCGTGTAGCCGTTGTCATTCAAGAAGCGGGCGACCTCGACGAAGTCGGTGAAACTGTTGCGTTTGTGGGCGAGCTTGCCGTTCTCGTACCAGGCGCGTCCCATCTCGCCCCCGCCGCGCACGTGCGCGATGGCGAAGACGACGCCGCGGTCGAGCATCGACAGCCGTGACATGGAGAAATGCGGATCGATCGAATGTTCGTATGCGCCGTAGCCGTAGAGGTGCACGGGCCGTGGCGACTCCCCCGGCATGCCGAACGAACGCTTCCAGACGAGCGAGACGGGGATCTCGGTGCCGTCCGCGGCGGGCACCCAAAGCCGCTGCTGCGCGTAGTCGTCGCGGTCGTACCCACCGAGCACTTCAACCTGCTTCAGCACGGTGCGTTCGTCGGTTGCCACCTCGTAGTTGAGCACGGTCGCGGGCGTCGTCAGGGAGTCGTAGTTCAGCCGCACGATGGGCTGCGCCCATTCAGGGTTTCCGGACGCACCGGCCGTATAGAGAGGCTCATGGAACGTGATCTCTCGCACGTCGCCACTCGCGTAGTCGAGGATCCCGACCCGCGCGATGCCGCCGGAGCGATATTCGACGATCGCGAAGTCCCGCAGACAGTCCACGTCCTCGAGCCGGACGCCGGCGCGGTGCGCGATCACGGTCTCGGGCTCCGCCGCCGGGTTGCCCACGGGTACGCGCTCAAGGGTGAAGTCCTCGGCGCCGTCGTTGTGGAGCACGTAGAACCAGTCTTCACCGTCGACGACAGCGTGGTCGACGGCGTACTCCACGCCGTCCTCGCGTGAGAACACCGTGTACGTGTCGACGTCCTGGCCTTCGTAGAGGAGTGGCACATCGTCGGCGCGGATGATCGTCACGTCGGTCGTCGTGTTCGACCCGGCCACGATCTGGAAGAAGTCACGACTGCGCGTGTATCCGGCACCGACCCAGAACGCCTCGTCCGGCTCGTGGAAGATCTCGACGTCGTCGTCCCGGCCGGCATCTCCCACGCGATGCAGCCATACCCGGTCCGGCCGCCAGGCGTCGTCGACCGTCGAGTAGAGGATGAAACGCCCGTCCGGGGTGAAGCTCGCGCCGGCCGCTATGCCTTCGAGCACGTCGGGCAGCGGTTTCCCGGTATCGATGTCGCGTACGCGCACGGTGTAGCGTTCGTCACCGGCGAGGTCGACGCCCCACAGCATGGTGCCACCGTCGAGCGTCACGCCGAAGGCACCGAGGGCGAAGAACTCGCTGTCGGCGGCCTCGACGTTCGCATCGAAGAGCACCTGCTCACCGGGGATCTTCTCGTCGACCGACAGCACCGGCGGCGTCCAGTCCTCCGGGTCCGAGATCGGCGCACGGCACTGCAGTCCGTACTGCTGGTCCTTGATCGAGCGCCCGTAGTACCACCAGTCGCCGCGGCGGATCGGCACCGACAGGTCGGTCTCGCGCACCCGCGACCGGATCTCGTCGAAGAGCTTCTCCCGGAGCGGCTCGAGGTGCGCCAGTCGCTCTTCGGCGTACGCGTTCTCGGCTTCCAGGTGCGAGATGACGGCGGGCGACTCCTTCTCGCGCAGCCACTCGTACGGGTCGCGGAACACCCGACCGTGGTGCGAACGTGTCGTGAGGACCTTCTTCGCGATGGGTGCTGCCGTCACACCTCCAGGTTACCGTTGGTGCCATGTCGTTCGGTCAGCACGCTCCCGCCTCCCACACTCTCGTCCACATCAGCGACACGCACCTGCTCGGCGCGAACCCGCGTCTCGGCGGCACGATCGACGTGCGGGCCAATCTGCAGGCGATGCTCGACCGGATCGAGCGCCTCGACCGTGCCGACGTGATCATCATCACCGGAGATCTGACCGACCTCGGCGAGCCCGACGCGTATCGCGAGCTGAAGCGTCTCGTCGAGCCCGTTGCCGCGCGCATGGCGGCGCCCGTGCTGTGGGTGGCGGGGAACCACGACGAGCGGCCCGCGATGCGCCGCGACCTGTTGGGCGAGGACCCGTCTGAGCGCGCGATCTACACCGCGATCGACGTCGGCGGCCTGCGCGTGATCGCGCTCGACTCATCGGTTCCCGGCTGGCATCACGGCCGCATCGACGACGAGCAGCTGCGCTGGCTGCGTGAGACGCTCGCGGCGCCCGCGCCGCGCGGCACGATCGTCGCCCTGCATCATCCGCCGCTGCCGAGCCACGTTCCGATGTTCGACATCCTCGAGCTGCAGAACCAAGCAGCACTCGCAGACGTGATCGACGGATCCGACGTGCGCGCCGTGCTCGCTGGCCACCTGCACTATTCGATGAGCGGATCCTTCGCGGGGGTTCCGGCCTTCGTCGCGGCGGCGAGTTGCTACACGATGGACGTCGCTCGTCCGCCGCGCCGGATCAACGGCATGGACGCGGGACAGACCTTCCATCTCGTGCACGTGTACGACGACCAGATCACCAGCACCGTCGTTCCCGTCGACGCCGCCGACCCGGCCGAGGTCTTCACACCCGAGTGGTACGAACAAGTGGAGCGGATGACTCCCGCCGACCGTCTCGAGTTCTTCTCGCGAAAGCGGCCCGAGCCGTTAGCCTGAGGGCATGGCACCCGCGACGACGCGAACTGAAACCGACTCCTTGGGCTCGAGGGAGATCCCCTCCGACGCCTATTGGGGGATCCACACACTCCGCGCCCAGGAGAACTTCGACATCACCCGGCGCGCGATCTCGGTGTATCCCGAGCTCGTGACCGCGCTGGCGATGGTGAAACAGGCGGCGGCGCGCGCGAACAAGGAGGTCGGGGCGCTCGACGCGGCTCGGGCGGACCTCATCGACAACGCGGCGCAGCGTGTCATCGACGGCGAGTTCCACGACCAGTTCACGGTGGGCGTGATCCAAGGTGGCGCCGGCACCTCGACGAACATGTGCGCGAACGAGATCATCACGAACATCGCGCTCGAGATGTCGGGACATGAGAAGGGCGATTACACCTCCCTCTCCCCCACCGACCACACCAACCGTTCGCAGTCGACGAACGATGTCTATCCGACGGCGTTGAAGATCGGTGTGCTGCTGGCGCACCGCACCCAACTCGACGAGCTCGACCTGCTACGACAGTCGTTTGCGCGCAAGGCCGACGAGTTCCGTGACGTCGTCAAGGTCGGTCGGACCCAGCTGCAGGACGCGGTGCCGATGACGCTCGGCCAGGAGTTCCACGGCTTCGCCACGACGATGGGCGAGGACTGGAACCGGCAGGCGTCGAATTCCGAACTGCTGCTCGAGATCAACATGGGCGCGACGGCGATCGGCACCGGCATCAACGTGCCCCGCGGCTACGGCGAGTCCGTCCGCAAGCATCTGTCAGAGATCTCTGGCCTCGACCTGCGCACGGCGACCGATCTGATCGAGGCCACGAGCGACACGGGTGCGTTCATGTCGTTCTCCGCCTCGATCAAGCGAACGGCGATGAAGCTGTCGAAGATCTCCAACGACCTGCGTCTGCTGTCGTCCGGACCGCAGGCGGGGTTCGGCGAGATCAATCTGCCGGCCCAGCAGGCTGGATCCTCGATCATGCCCGCCAAGGTGAACCCCGTCATCCCCGAGGTCGTCAACCAGGTGGCGTTCGCCGTCGCCGGCAATGACATGACCGTGACGATGGCGGTCGAGGGCGGTCAGCTTCAGCTCAACCCCTTCGAGCCGGTGATCGGCCACGCCCTGTTCCAGTCGATCATCTGGATGCGGCAGGCGATGCGCACGTTGCGGGTGAACTGCATCGACGGGATCACCGCGAACACCGAGCGTCTCGGCGCCATGGTGGGCCAGAGCGTCGGCGTCATCACCGCGCTGACGCCGTACATCGGCTATTCCTCGGCAGCGGCACTGGCGAAGACTGCGTTGCTGACGGGGCGCGACGTCGCCGATCTCGTCGTGGACGCGGGTCTCATGGATCGCGCCCAGGTCGAGAAGTACCTGCGCACGGAACGCCTGACGGGCCTCGAGCCGCCAACGACCGCGATCCCCATCATCGCCCCGGAGGATCTCCCGTAACGCACGTCGACTGAGGCCAACGTCGCGACCCGCCTCGCAAGGCGGCCGAAGGAGGCGTGCTGACGCACGTCGACTGAGGCCAACGCCGCGACCCGCCTCGCAAGGCGGCCGAAGGAGGCGTGCTGACGCACGTCGACTGAGGCCAACGCCGCGAGGGGGGGGCTGTGGGGTCAGCCGAAGAGTGCGGAGGCTTCTTCGTAGCGGGAGTGGGGTACTTCGTTGAGCTCGCCGAGGGCGTCGTCGAAGGTGACGCGCTCGATCTCGGTGCCACGCATCGAGAGCATCTCTCCCCAGGCGCCGTCGACGACGGCGTCTGCGGCGTGGAGGCCGAGGCGCGTCGCCAGAACGCGGTCGAAGCCGGAGGGCGAGCCGCCACGCTGGATGTGACCCAGCACGGTCGAGCGGGTCTCGATCCCGGTCTTCTGTTCGATCATCGGGCCGAGGACTTCGCTGATCCCGCCGAGGCGCGGCCGGTTGAACGCGTCGAGGCCCTTGTCGGAGTATGCCTCTTCCTGGCCCTTCAGCTTGAAACCTTCGGCGACGACGACGAGCGGAGCACGGCCGCGCTCCGATGCGGACTCGACCTGCTCGCAGATGTCGTCGATCGTCAGGGGAACCTCGGGGATGCAGATGATGTGGGCACCGGCGGCCATTCCGGAGTGCAGGGCGATCCATCCGACGTGACGGCCCATGACCTCCGCGACCATACAGCGCTGATGGGAGTCACCGGTCGTACGCAGCCGGTCCATCGCCTCGGTGGCGATATTCACGGCCGTGTCGAAGCCGAACGAGTAGTCGGTCGCCGCGAGGTCGTTGTCGATGGTCTTCGGCACACCGACGACCGGCACGCCTTCCTTCCACAGCCGGTTGGCTGCCGCGAGCGTGCCCTCGCCGCCGATCGCGATGATGCCGTCGATCTTGTGACCGTAGAGGGTCTTGGTGATGTTCTCAGCGCCGCCGCGGTCACCCTCGTAGGGGTTCGTCCGGCTCGTTCCGAGAATCGTGCCGCCGACCTTCGACAGCCCCTTCACGTCCGCACGCTGAAGGGGGAAGAAATCGGCGTCGACCAGACCGCGCCAGCCGTCGCGGATTCCGACGAATTCGATGCCGTACTTCCGCGAGCCCTTGAGCACTGCTCCGCGGATGACGGCGTTCAAGCCTGGGCAGTCTCCGCCCGATGTGAGGATCCCGATCTTCATGCTCCGAGACTATCGGTTCCGGCCGGTGCGACGTTACGCGGAAAGCGCCTCACGGAGGAGTGATTTGAGCGTCGCGAGCTGCACGGATTCGACGTCCTCTGCCGGCATCTGCGCACCGTCGAGGGCGCGGGCGGCGAGGCCCTCCTTCGAGTCGATCAGTTCGGCGATCCGCTGATCGATCGTGTGCGCCGCGACGATGCGCCACGCCGTGACGGGCTCGCCCTGTCCGATGCGGTGCACGCGGTCGATCGCCTGCGTCTGCTCGGCGGCGGTCCAGCTCAATTCGGCGAGGACGACGTTCGAGGCAGCCTGCAGGTTGACGCCGACACCGGCTGCCGTGAGCGAACACACGGCGACGCCGACGGCGGGGTCTTCGTTGAACGCATCGATTGCGTCCTGCCGCGCCTGGGCCGTCTGCTCGCCGCGGATCGACACGGAGGTGAGACCGGCTTCGCGGAAGTGCTTCTCGGCGCTGTCCATGACGTCGATGTGCTTCGCGAAGAAGACCACCTTGCCGACCGAGCGCTGCAGTTGCACCGCGTAGTCGGCAGCGAGCTGAGCCTTGCCCTGTCCGATGCGGCGCACCATCGAGAAGACGTTGTCGCCGTCGGTTCCCGCCGCGCGGGATTCGTCGAGCTCCCCCGACGCCACGAGATGCACGATGTCTTCGTCGATATCCCCCGGCGCGCGCTCGCGATCGCCGCGCGCCGTGAGGATCCGGTGGTAGCGGTCGACGAGGCGTCGCTGGAGCTCGCGCTCCGCCTGCGCGATGGAGCGGCCGAACTCGTCGTCCAACTGCACCGGCATGTCGGCGATGAGCTTGTCCGGAAGGTCCTTCGCGACGTCCCTCTTGCGGCGACGCACGATGCCAAGGTCGATGACGGCCTGGCGTGCTGCCGGGTAGAACGATTTGTCCGCCGGTGTGTATCCCGCTGCGTCGAGGCTCTCCATGAGCTCGGGGCCGGGCTTCGTGCCGTCGGCCCATCCGAGGAACCGCCAGATCGCGTCGAAGTCCTCGACGTCGTTGATGAGCGGCGTTCCGGTCAGCGCCATCAGCAGGGGGTCTCCGCCCGGCGCGGTCTCGCGGATGCGTTGGCCGAGGGCGAGCACATTCTGCGACCGCTGCGAGCTGAGGTTCTTGATGAAGTGCGCCTCGTCGACGACCATGCCTCGCAACCCGATCTCGCTCAGCCACGCGAGGTGGCGGTCGAGGATCTCGTAGTTGACGATGAACACGTCGGCGAATGCGTCGACGTCGTTGCCGTCTCCCGTGATGACCGTCGCGCGACGCTGCGGGGTCCACCGCTCGACCTCGCGCGCCCAGTTCATCTTCACCACATTCGGGACGACGACCAGCATCGGGTAGGCGTTCGCGACGCTGGCGGCGAGCACCGACTGCGCAGTCTTTCCGAGGCCCGGCTCGTCGGCGAGCAGGAATCGACGGTGCCCGGCACGCACGGCCTCGAGGAACCGCGACTGGTGGTCCATGATCTCGAGGCCGCGCGGCGAAAGCCGATCGAACTCGGGCAGCTCCGGGAGCTGCATCGTCGCGGCCCCGCCGCCGGCGCCCTGAGCGAACGCCTTGTAGAGCGGCCCCATCAGCTCCCAGCTGTCGAGCTGCCGACGCGGCTGGGTCGCCGGTGTGAACCGGGACGGCTCCGGGGCGAGGAACGGGTTCGAGTCGATCCGGGCCTCGACCTGAGGGGGCCGCACGGCCCGCTCCGCTGCCACGGCCGGCACGATCGGCGCCGCGACCTTCGGCTTCGCATCGTCGATGACGAGGTCCTCGGGTGGCAGTTCGACTCCCGCGTCGAGCAGCCAGTCGCGGCGCATGCGCTTCGCGACGGGACTCGTGGCCTGGTCGACTTCGAGCAGCTGGATCAGCGAGGTGTCGCGTGCCGCCGTCTTCGCGAGGATCGTCGCGACGCCGTCGAGTCGCTTGAGCAACTCTGCGCGCGCCGAATCGGAGAGCTCGTGGTCTTCCTTGACGCGTGCGCGCTCTTCGCGCACGAGGAAGGCGATGACCTGGAACTTCACGCGGTTGGTCGGCCCCAGCTTGTTCTTCTGAGACTTCGCCTCAACCTCACGCACCTTGCGCGCGAGGATCGGGATGATCGGTGCCACGTCGTCGCGTCGTGCGGACGAGGACTTCTTGCGCTGTCGCGCGGGTGCCGTGGTCGGCATGCTCCTCCTGAGCCGAATAGCCGTTGCCGTCAGAGGCGAACGGGCCGTGAGGTCGTGCATCGCAGGTTGCGGCTGTGAGCCGGTCCGACGAACGCGGACTGAGCGCGCAGCCGTCGTCCCCCGCGGGTAACGCTAGATATTCTACGCCATGCCTTCCACTCCGGCGGTAACCTGGACCCATGCCCACCGAGCTGACAGAAGAATACGTCGCGTCGACGATCGATCACGCGATCCTCAAGCCGGATCTCGCGCGTGCAGATGTCGACCGCGAGCTCGACATCGCCGCGGAATGGGGCGTGTTCAGCGTGTGCGTTCGCCCGTCGGACGTCGCGTACGCGGTTCGGCGTCTCGACAGCACGGGTGTCGCCGTCGGCACCGTCATCGGGTTCCCCCATGGCACCACGTCGACGGCGGCGAAGGTCGCCGAGCTCCGTCAGGCGCGTGCGGACGGCGCGAGCGAGTTCGACATGGTGGTGCACATCGGCGCCCTCCGCGACGGCGATGACGACCGCGTCACGGACGACATCCGCCGCGTCGTCGAAGCGGCGGACGGCATGGTGACGAAGGTGATTCTCGAGACGAGTCTCCTCGACGACGAGCAGATCGCGCGCGGCTCGCGCCTGACGGAGCTGGGTGGCGCGGACTTCGTCAAGACGTCGACCGGCTTCGCGGGCGGCGGCGCGACGGTACCGCACGTCGAGCTGATGCGAGCGTCCGTCTCCTCGAAGACCCAGGTCAAGGCCTCTGGCGGCGTGCGCGGTCTCGATGCCGCCTCGGCGATGCTCGCAGCGGGCGCGACGCGGCTCGGCACGAGCGCGAGCGCGGCGATCCTCGGCGAATTGCGCACGCGACTGTCGGGCGGTCCCGCTTCGTCCGCAGAAGACGGATCCAGTTACTGACGCAGTGCGTCACGCGCGGCATCGACGTCGTCGCGCATCTGAGCGATGAGAGCGTCGAGGCCTTCGAACGCGACCATCCCGCGGAGTCGCGAGACGAACTCGACGTCGACGGTGCGTCCGTAGAGGTCGAGGTCGTCGCGATCCAGCACGTGCGCCTCGACGACGCGCTCGGGCACGTCGTCGAATGTCGGATTCGTGCCGACAGAGATCGCCGCAGGGTGCCGCGCGCCGGACCCGAGGACTCCTTCCGCGGGCCGCACGGAGAGCCAGCCGGCGTACACGCCGTCGGCGGGCACGAACCCGTCCAGACTCGGAGCAAGATTCGCCGTGGGAAAGCCGAGATCGTGACCGCGACGCTTGCCGTGCACGACCTCGCCGCGGACGCCGTGGTCGTGGCCGAGGAGCTTCGCGGCACGTTCCACGTCGCCGGCCGTCAGCAGCTCGCGGATCCAGGTGGATGACACGCGTCGGTCATCCGCGACGTCGGCGGAACGGCTCGCGACCGGTGGAATGACCTCGACCGTGAAGCCGCGTTCCTCGCCCATGCGTCGTAGCAGCGTCGCATCGCCCGCGCCGCGGTGCCCGAAGCGGAAGTCCTCGCCGATGAGCACGCGCCGTGCGCGCAGCCCGTCGACGAGGTAACGCAGGACGAACTCCTGCGCGGGAACTGACGCGAGCGCCGCGTCGAACGTGAGCACGAGCGCCGCGTCGAGGCCGGCCGCCGCGAGAAGGTCGATCTTCTGAGCGATCGACACCACCTGCTCCGGGGCCTTGTCGGGCGCGATCGTCGCGAGCGGATGGCGGTCGAACGTCACCGCGACGGTGCGCGCATCGTCGGCGGCGGCGTCCACGAGCAACTTCTCGATCAGCGCGCGGTGGCCGGCATGGACGCCGTCGAACTTGCCGATGGCGACGACCGTGGAGCCGAATTCATCCGGCATCTCGGCGGGGTCGTTCAACACGATCATGCGGTGTCCTTCCGTGCGCGCTCGCGTTTGGTTGCGAGGTACCAGATGCCGACGAGCGGCAGCACGAGAGGGATCCATACGTAGCCGCTGCCGTAGAGCGACCACACCGTGGCGTCGGCGTGGAAGATCTCCGGGACGGCCCAGCTGAGCGTGCCGATCACGAGAACGCCGACGAGTTCGAAGAGCACCGCGGCCCAGGCGACGCGATACCACCTGCGGCTCGCGGACAGCATGAGGGCGACAGTGGCGATCACGTAGACGACGGCGGCAGCGGCGCTGAGCAGGTACGGGATCGGCGCCTCGTCGAACCGGCCGACGATCTGGACGAACGATCGCCCGCTCGCACCGAGCGCCATAACGCCGTAAACGAACGTGAGCACGGTGCCGATGCCCGTGACGCGGCGCGATGATCGAGTGTCAGACATACCTGAGCCAGTTTATCCGGCGCGTGACGGCGTTCAGGCCACGACCTGGATCGTCCAGATGACATGCATCCGGTAGAGCATCACCGCGACCGCGAGCACGAGCACACCCATCACGACGACGCTCCAGCGGCCGCGGTCCACGAACGCCCAGACGATGCCGGCGATCGGAAGAACCGCCGCAGAGATCAGGTACGTCCAGAACTCGAGCAGGCTGCCGGTCGGCGCGTTTCCGGCGAACGGAGCGACGATCGCGACGACGATCTGCGCGAGGAGAAGGAGCTGCACGAGCGCGAGGGATCCGACCGAGACGTCTCCGGGGCGGCGGCCAGCGAGACCCAGCGCCACGCACAGGACGCCCGCGACGACGGCCACGACGATCTGCGCGATCGTGAACCACAGAATCATCGGTCTTCTCCCTGCCGCTCCGGCATGTTCATCGTGCTCTTCATCGTCTCGCCACGACGTTCGACGACGCCGATGAGCTCTCCGTCTGGGTCGACCGCGGCGCGGTGGCCGTCGAATGGCTCGGGCACGGCGACACGCTTGCCATGGCGCAGGTCGCGCGCGACGTCGGACGTGACCTCGAGCGCACCCAGCACACGAGCGGCGACGTCCGCAGGCGGCAGGATCGGTGCCCGTTCGAGCTCGTCTGCTCCGCTCGCCTCGTCGACCGAGAACTCGCCGATGCGCGTGCGACGCAGCATCGTCAGATGCCCGCCGACGCCGAGAGACGCACCGAGATCGCGGGCGAGCGCACGGATGTAGGTGCCTGTCGAACAGTCGATCTCCGCGTCGATGTCGATGAATCCGGCGTCACGGCGGACCGCGGAGACGGCGAACCGCGAGACGGTCACGTTCCGCGCAGCCAGCTCGACCGTCTCGCCGGCACGCACGCGGTCGTAGGCGCGACGCCCATCGACCTTCACGGCCGAGACGGCGCTCGGCACCTGCGCGATGTCGCCCGTCAGCGCGGCGACGCCATCGCGGATCCGTTCGTCGGAGACCGCCTCGAGGTCGGCGCGCGAGCTGACGTCGACGACGTCGCCCTCGGCGTCGTCCGTGCTCGTCGCGGATCCGAGTCTGATCGTCGTGCGGTAGGTCTTATCGAGCCCGACGATGAACGTCAGCAGGCGCGTGGCCGCTTCGACCCCGACGACGAGCAGCCCCGTCGCCATCGGGTCCAGCGTGCCGGCGTGGCCGACTTTGCGGGTCCCGCGCGCGCGGCGGGCCCGCGCGACGACGTCATGACTCGTCACGCCGGACGGTTTGTCGACGAGCAGGATCCCGGATTCAGCCACCGAGTCAGTCTAGAGCGCGAGCTGTGTGGCTGAGAACTTCCGCGACCGTCAGGCGCAGGGCTCGTACGCGGGCTCTTCGCCCGTGATCACGGAGACGCCGACGGCGCCGTCATAGCCGGAGAGGTAGGAGAAGACGAGAGTGCCGTCGCCGTTGTCGTCGGCGATGTTCACGAACGATCGGTTGGCGATGACCGACGTGACCTCTTCGGCGCTCTCGTACGTGCCGAGCACCTGCTGCTTCGTCGACCCGAGGCCGAGGCCCTCAGCGGTGCGCGGCCCGACGCCCATGGTGTCGCCGTTCCAGCCGACGCTCACTTCGACGATGTCGTCGGTGCCGTCGTAGCGGTCCTTGATCACCATGATGTCGTAGGCGTTGTCCTTCGCGAACCCGTAGGCGACGCCATCGCAGTCGAACGGGCCGACGCCCGTGTCCTCGATCTCGTCGAGCACGTCGTCGAAGTTCTCGGTGACCGAGACAGGGCCGATGCCCTCGGTCGACACGACCCAGCTGTCGGCGTTCGACGGGTCGTCCGCCGGGGTCTCCGTCGGCGTCGGCGTCGGCGAGGTGACACCGGGCGTCGTCGGGGAGATCGACGTCGACGCAGAGCTCTCCGGAACGGCCGGAACATCGGAGGTACACGACGCGAGTATGCTCGCGGCCAGGAGAGCGGCGGCCGTGACGGCGGCCGCGCGGCCGGCGCGCGCGTGCGTCATGCTGCCTCCTGAGTCACGTGTGGGGTTCCTTTTCGAGCGTACGCGGCGAAAAGCACGGCGAGGTCACGAATCCGCCCGACAATGCAACCGTTCCATCACGATCCGCTCGACATAAACTGATCGGATGCGTTCTCGCCGCCTCGCCGACGTCCTCGTGCCCTGGTACCAGCAGACGGCGCGCGACCTTCCCTGGCGGCGTAGCGGGTTCGGCGCGTGGGGCACGCTCGTGAGCGAGTTCATGTTGCAGCAGACGCCGGTCACACGCGTGATTCCGATGCTCGAAGCATGGCTCGAACGCTGGCCGACCCCCGACGCATTGGCCGGCGCTTCGCCCGCAGAGGCCGTCACGCAGTGGTCGAACCTCGGATACCCACGACGCGCGCTCTGGCTGCACCGGGCGGCCGTCGAGATCCGCGACCGGCACGACGGGATCGTCCCCCGCGACGTCGACGAACTGCTCTCGCTCACCGGCGTCGGCGACTACACGGCACGCGCGGTCGCCGTGTTCGCCTACGGCGACCGCCACCCCGTCGTCGACACCAACTCGCGACGAGTGATCGCACGAGCCATCCACGGCCGCACCCACCCGGACGCCGCACACCGCCGCGACCTCGACGAGATGTCGGACCTTCTCCCCCACGCCGACTCCGACGCCGCCATCATGAACGCGGCCGTCATGGAACTCGGACAGGTGGTGTGCATGGCACGCTCGCCACGCTGCGACGTCTGCCCCGTCCGCGACATGTGTGCATGGGTCGCTGCGGGATCGCCCTGGACAGCCGACACCCGCCGTAAGCAGGCGAAGTACGAAGGCAGCGACCGTCAGGCGCGCGGCCTGGTGCTGAAGGCGCTGCGCGGTGCCGCGCCGGATCCGCTGCCCGAGGACGCGCTGCTCACCGGCTGGCACGATCCCCGCCAACGCGACCGCGCTCTCGCGTCGCTCTACGAGGACGGCCTCATCGAGCCGGACGGGGACCTCGTCCACCTCCCGCGCCGCTGACCCCCACCGCGAGCAGGACGCACGCGCCTCCGCCGCCGCTGACCCCACACGAGGAAGCCCGCCGGGCCCCCGCAAGCGAAGCGGAGCGGGCATGCCGCGTGCGCCGCTGGCATCGGGCCTGGCGGGAAGGATCCGCGCATCGCGGATCCGGGGGACTGCGGCGCAGGCGGCATGCCCGCGCAGCGATCCGAACAGCAGCAGTTACGACTCGTGCTTGTACGGATCCTCGTCACCGGCGTACCGCGCACCGGCGGCCAGACCGTGCACCTGCTCGTCGCGCTCGCGCGCCTGACGAAGCAGCTCGGTCATGTGCGACGCCTCCTCGGGGAGCGCGTCGGGGATGAACTCGAGCGTCGGCGTCAGCCGGGTGTTGAGCTTGCGGCCGACTTCACTGCGGAGCAGGCCGGTCGCGGCCTTGAGCGCGATGGCGGAACCCTCGCGCTCCTCGTCGGTGCCGTACACGGTGTAGAACACGCTGGCGTGCTGCAGGTCCCCCGTCACGCGCACGTCGGTGATCGTGACGAAGCCGAGGCGCGGATCCCGAAGCCCCTTCTGCAGGCGCTCCGAGAGGACCACGCGAATGCGGTCGGCGACGCGTGCCTGCCGTTCTGAACCGGCCATGATCTTCCCCTTTCCGGGACCGCTCTGCCGGGCGGCGCGGATGCCGCCCGGCAGAGCCGAGATGTGCGTTCTACGCTACGCGATCAGTCGCGCGGCTTCTCGACCATCTCGATGGTCTCGATCTCGTCGCCGATCTGGATGTCCTCGTACTTGCCGAGGCCGATACCGGCTTCGAAGTCGGTCCGGACTTCGGTGACATCGTCCTTGAATCGCCGCAGCGAGTCGATGGCGAGACCGTCGGCGAGCACGACGCCATCGCGGATGATGCGCGCCTTGGCGTTGCGCGTGATCGTTCCACTCGTGACGAGCACACCGGCGATGTTGCCGACCTTCGAGGAGCGGAAGATCTCCCGCACCTCGGCCAGACCGGCCTGCTTCTCCTCGAATTCCGGCTTGAGCATGCCCTTGAGCGAGGATTCCACGTCGTCGATCGCGTTGTAGATGACGTTGTAGAAGCGCACGTCGACGCCCTCACGCGCAGCAGCCTCGCGGGCCTTCGTGTCGGGACGAACGTTGAAGCCCAGCACGATCGCGTTGTCGATCGTGGCGAGGTCGATGTCGCTCTCCGTGATGGCACCGACTCCGCGGTGAATGATCCGCAGCTGCACGCTGTCATCGACCTCGATCTTCATGAGGGACTCCTCAAGCGCCTCGACGGCACCGGAGACGTCACCCTTGATGATGAGGTTGAGCGACTCGACCTTGCCTTCCTCGAGGGCCTTCGTGAAGTCCTCGAGAGACAGACGCTTGCGGGCCTTCGCGAGGGCCGCGTTGCGCTCAACCGCTTCACGCTTCTCAGCGATCTGGCGGGCCGTACGGTCGTCCTCGGGGACGAGGAACAGGTCACCGGCGCGTGGCACCGAGTTGAGTCCCTGAACCTGGACGGGCCGAGCGGGCGCCGCCTCCTGGACGCGCTCGCCGTGCTCGTCGATCATCGCGCGCACGCGGCCGAAGGCCGTGCCCGCGACGATCGGGTCGCCGACGCGGAGGGTTCCGCCCTGAACGAGGACCGTCGCAACGGATCCGCGTCCCTTGTCGAGCTTCGCCTCGATCGCGATACCGCGTGCTTCCTTGTTGGGGTTCGCACGGAGGTCGAGACCGGCGTCCGCGGTGAGCAGCACGGCGTCCAGGAGTTCCTGGATCCCCTGGTTCTCACGCGCCGAGACGTCGACGAACATGACCTCGCCGCCGTACTCTTCCGCGATGAGGCCGTACTCGGTGAGCTGCGAACGAACCTTCGCGGGGTTCGCCTCGGGCTTGTCGACCTTGTTGACCGCGACGACGATCGGCACGTCCGCGGCCTTGGCGTGGTTCAACGCCTCGACCGTCTGCGGCATGATGCCGTCGTCGGCCGCGACCACGAGGATCGCGATGTCGGTCACGTCGGCACCACGGGCACGCATCGCCGTGAAGGCCTCGTGACCCGGGGTGTCGATGAAGGTGAGCGCGCGGTCGTGACCGTCGTGCTCGGTCCACACCTGGTAGGCACCAATGTGCTGGGTGATGCCCCCGGCCTCGGCCTCGGTGACGGTGGTGTCACGGATCGCATCGAGCAGACGCGTCTTACCGTGGTCGACGTGACCCATGACGGTCACGACGGGCGGACGGATCTCGAGATCCTCGTCATCCTCGTCCAGCTGCTCCTGCTCGAGGTCGAGACCGAAGCTTCCGAGGAGCTCCTTGTCCTCGTCCTCCGGCGAGACGACCTCAACCTTGTAGCCGATCTCGGCGCCGAGCACCTCGAACGTCGACTCGTCGAGCGACTCGGTTGCGGTTGCCATCTCACCGAGGTGGAACAGCACTGTCACGAGGTTCCCGGGAGGAACCGGAACACCGTGCATCTGCTCGATCTTCTCGGCGAAGTCGGCGATCGACGCGCCGCGACGCATGCGGATGACGGTGTCGCCGTCGCCGCGCGGAACCTTGACGCCGCCGACGACGGGCGCCTGGCGCATCTCGAACTCTTGGCGCTTGGCGCGACGCGACTTACGCTGCCGAGACTTGCCGCCCCCCTTTCCGAACGCACCGGCCGTGCCGCCGCGGCGACCACCGGGTCCGGGGCGACCGGCGAAGCCGCCGCCCGGGCGGAACCCGCCGGGTCCGCCACCGGGAGCGCCCGGACGCTGCTGGAACGGAGCGCCACCGGGACGACCGCCGCCGGCACCGGGACGCCCCCGACCGCCGGGACGACCCGGCTTGGGGGCACCGGGACGCGGAGCCTGGGGCTTGGGAGGGCGCGGGATGTTGCCAGGGCTCGGCCGCTGGCCCATGCCCTGCGCGGAGGAGTATGGGTTGTTGCCGGGGCGGGGCCCGCCCGGGCGCTGCCCCATCCCCTGCGATGAGGAGTAGGGATTGTTGCCGGGGCGCGCCTGACCGGGGCGCGGCGGCTGGGACGTGCCCTGCGGCTTCGCCTCGCTCGGGGCGCGCTTCGGCGCCTGCGGCTTCACCGCACCGGGAGACGGTGCAGAGGAGGCCTTCGGCTCGTCCTTCGGGGCGGCCGGCTTCGACGCGGGCGTCGGCTTTGCCGAACCGGGCGTCGCGGGGGTCGCCTTCTGCGGCGCCTTGGGCGCCGGCTTCGCGGCCGGCTTCTTGTCCTCGGCCGGCTTCGCGCCGCCCTCGGCCTCGAACGCGGCGCGCAGCTTGCGCGCGACCGGCGGTTCGATCGTCGACGACGGGCTCTTCACGAACTCGCCGATCTCCTTGAGCTTCGCGAGGGCCGTCTTACTGTCGACGCCGATCTCAGCCGCGATCTCGTGTACGCGTGGTTTAGCCACAATTCTCCTGTCTGGGCGAGTCTGCCCAGGCAGGGCAGACCTCTAAAGGCGGACGGGTCTCATTTCGAGCCGTTCACTTGTCTTCCATAGCTGTTCAGCCGTTCTGTGAGTGTCTGCGTGTCGAGTGGTCCCGGCACACGGAGTGCTCGCACGAAAGCGCGGCGCTGGATGGCCAGCTCCGCGCACCTGTGATCCGGATGCACCCACGCGCCCCTCCCCGACGCCGAACCACGTTCATCGATGACGAGGTGGGATTCGGAGGCGATCACCCGCAGAAGAGCGGATCGGGAGTCGCGCGTGCGGCATCCGACGCACGTTCGTACAGGTTCCATCCTACACCTCTCCAACGTCATGAATCACTGACGCGTCGCAGGCGCACATATCGAAAGGCGGAGGAGGAAGGCGCACCGTGGTGCGGCGACTGACGACAACGCAGCGAGATGTGTGCCTACGGCGCGTCAGTCGAGGATGCTGTCGGGTTGGATGTCGATCTTCGCGCCCGTCAACTTGGCGGCGAGACGGGCATTCTGCCCCTCCTTGCCGATCGCGAGCGACAGCTGGTAGTCGGGCACGAGTGCGCGCACGGCCCTGGTCTTCTCGTCGAGCACGAAGCTCGAGGAGACCTTCGCGGGCGAGAGGGCGTGCGCAACGAACGTCGCGATGTCGGCGTCGTAGTCCACGATGTCGATCTTCTCGCCGCCGAGCTCATCCTGCACCGCGCGAACGCGGCGCCCCAGCTCGCCGATGCACGAACCCTTCGCATTGATCGACGGGTCCTTCGCCGTGACGGCCATCTTCGTGCGGTGGCCGGCTTCGCGCGCGAGCGACGTGATCTCGACGAGCCCCGAGGCGATCTCCGGAACTTCGAGCGCGAACAGCTTGCGGACGAGCCCCGGGTGCGTCCGAGACACGGTGATCGACGGGCCCTTCATTCCGCGCGAGACGCTCGTGACGTAGACCCGGACGCGGGAACCGTGCGAGTACTCCTCGCCGGGGACCTGCTCCTCAGGCGGCAGCATCGCCTCGACGGTGCCGAGGTCGATGTGAATCATGCGCGGGTTCGGGCCCTGCTGCACCACGCCGGCGACGATGTCGCCCTCCTTGCCGCGGAACTCACCGAGTACCGCGTCATCGGCGATGTCCCGCAGACGCTGGCTGATGACCTGCTTCGCAGCGTAGGCGGCGATCCGCCCGAACTCCTCAGGGTTCTGCTCTTCTTCGCCGATGACGGCGCCCTCGTCGTCCGTGACGGGCGTCAGGACGGCGACGTGACCCGTCTTGCGGTCGAGCTCGGCGCGCGCACCCGTGGGAAGCTCGCCGGACTGCGTCATGTGCTTTGCGAATGCCGTGAGCACCGCCTGCTCGATGATCGCCGCGAGTTCGTCGAACGGGATCTCCTTCTCACGCTCGATCGAACGCAGAAGTGCAAGATCGATCTCCACAGCAGCCTCCCTATTCAGCTCTCCCACCGGCTCACGTTCATGCCGGTGTCGACATGACGATACCCGATGACGTCGGCCGAGTTCCTGGGTACGGGCGGCCGCGATCGTCCGGA
>DGYFJ06201__coassemble_763_pt1 | contig 20942 bp, 18 predicted proteins | sample DGYFJ06201__metabat2_high_PE_006 | metagenome-assembled genome bin DGYFJ06201 | reverse complement strand
CAGGCCCGCACCATCCGTATCCCGGTGCACATGGTCGAGGTCATCAACAAGCTCGCCCGCGTGCAGCGCCAGATGCTGCAGGATCTCGGTCGTGAGCCCACGCCGGAGGAACTCGCCCGCGAGCTCGACATGACGCCGGAAAAGGTCGTCGAGGTGCAGAAGTACGGCCGCGAGCCCATCTCGCTGCACACCCCGCTCGGCGAAGACGGCGACAGCGAATTCGGCGACCTCATCGAGGACACCGAGGCGGTCGTACCGGCCGACGCGGTCGGCTTCACGATGCTGCAGCGGCAGCTCGAGGGCCTGCTCGACTCCCTCTCGGAGCGCGAGGCGGGCGTGATCCGCATGCGTTTTGGCCTCGGTGACGGGCAGCCGAAGACGCTCGACCAGATCGGCGACACCTTCGGCGTCACGCGCGAGCGGATCAGGCAGATAGAGTCCAAGACGATGGCGAAGCTGCGCCACCCGAGCCGGTCGCAGTCGTTGCGGGACTACCTCGAGTGAGCGGCGAGGCGAACGAGGGCAAGTCCCTCGAAGTCTCGGTCGACGATAAGACGTACCTTCGGATTCCGATTCGTACGCGCGTCATCATGCCGGGGGACCAGCTGGACGACGTCATCCGCGAGTACGCCGAGGGACACACGCAACGAGGCGACATCCTGTTCGTGACCGAGAAGATCGTCGCGATCATGCAGGGACGCTCCTACATGATGAGTGAGATCCGCCCCCGGCGTCTTGCGACTTTCCTCTCGCGCTTCGTGACGAAGACGGCGTACGGCATCGGGCTCGGCATCCCCGAGACGATGGAGTTTGCCCTGCGCGAGGTCGGCTCCCCGCGGATACTGTTCGCCGCCGCCGTCTCCGCCGTCACCAAGGTATTCGGCCGCCGCGGTGACTTCTACCGGATCGCGGGCGAGAAGGCGCGTGCGATCGACGGCCCGACGCCCGGCACCATCCCGCCGTACAACGAAGCTGTCGTCCTCGGTCCTGAGGATCCCCACGGCGTCGCACGCGACGTCAAGCGGATCGTCGGCTGCGACGTCGCCGTGGTCGACATCAACGATCTCGGCGGCAACATTCTCGGGACGACCCTCGACAAGGGCGCTGAGCGCCTGCTTGCGCGGATCCTCAGCGACAACCCGCTCGGGCAGGGGCATCAGTCCACGCCGATGGGGATCATCCGACGGGTGTAGCTCGTTCTCCGCTTCGCTCGCGCGCGTCAGAAGCCGATGGCGGCGCGGTAGCGCGCCTTGTGGCCCGTGCGGATCCCCGACACACTCGGCTTGTTCTCGTAGACGCCCGCGCCCCAGTTCCCCTCGACGAGCACGGGGCCGTCGTTCGTCACGACGACGTCCCATCCGGCGTATTGCACGTCCGGGTTGACGCGGGCCGCCTCGTCGACGAGGGCGATGGCCTCCGCGAAACGGGGCAGCTGGAAGTCCGCGATCCGGTAGCCCGTGTCGGGGTGCGTCTCGTGGACGTTCGCGTGAGAGTCGTAGCCCGCGCTCATCGCGTGCCCCGTGTCGGGGTCAAGCATCGTGTAGAAGCCGCCGTATGACATCTGGTCGCTGACCTCGCCGCGGCCGAATTTCTGCGCGATCGCGAGCGTATGGACGTCGGTGCCGTCGTAGAAGGCCGTGATGCGCGTCGTGTTGACGGTGCCGGGGCAGACGGCAGCGATGTCGTCGTGCTGCGCGATGACCTCTTCGAGCAGGATCTCGTCGCCGGCGATCAGCTGCGCATGGAAAGCCGACCAGTCGTCGATCTCATCGGCGCGGTACCGTCGGACGCCGAGGCCCATGTGACTGACCGGCACCTTCGCGATGACGGTGCCGTGCTGTTCGATGAAGGCACGGACCTCGTCGACGTTGCCGTCCTCGACGACGAGCCAGGCCCGCTTCAGGAAGCGGTCGAACTGACGGTTGAAGGCGATCTTGTCTTCGAAGATGCGGCGACCGGCAGGACGCGAGTATGCCTGTGCGAGCTGCATCGACACCGGGTGGGTCATGAAGGTGGCCCGCTCCGCTGCCGTGAGCGTCGCGAAGTCGAAGTCGACGTAGTCCTGGAAGGCGACGTCCTTGCGGGCCGCCTGCCACAGCATGTCGGCGACGACAGCGGGCACCGCCTTGCCGTGCGCGTCGCGCACTTCCTTGGCGCGCTCGATGACCGCGCCGATGTCGACGCGGCGGGCGCGCTCGGCGAGATAGCGAAGTTTCGGTCCGAGGGCGAGGCCGTTCGCGGGCATGGATCCTCCGGGTCGGCGTCAGGCGGTCGGGCGCGCGCACGGGTTGAGCGTCCGCGTAGCGGCCGGGTCATAGTCTAGGTGGGATGAGCCCGTCGAAACTGGCGAACAGCCGCCCGCGCGTGCGCGTGTCGCGATCCGCGCTCGTGCGCAACATCGCGCGTGCACGGCAGAGCGAGCCGAATGCCGCCGTGGACCTGCGTCGCGACGCGTGCGGACATGGCGCCGCCCTCGTCGCCGGCGCGGCGCGTGAGGCCGGCGTGACGACGGCGATCGTCGATGCGGGCGAAACGTCGCACGGGCTCGACGCCGTGACGGGACACGCGCTGCCGCTCGAGACCGTCTTCGGTATCGATGGCGTGGGCGTGCCGGCGATGACGTTCGCCGCTCCGGTGCTGCAGACGAAGCCGCTCCGCGCCGGTGACGGCGTCTCGTACGGGTACCTGCATCGAGCCGAGAAGGCCACGCGCGTCGCCCTTGTCGCCGGCGGCTACGCGCAGGGCGTCGCCCGAGCGATCGGTTCGCACGCGTCCGTGGTGATCGCCGGATCCGAGCGCCCGATCGTCGGCCGCGTCGCGATGGACGTCTGCGTCGTCGACGTCGCGGACGCGCCCGTGAGCGCGGGCGACGAGGCCGTGTACTTCGGTGACGCGGCTCCGCGTTCGCTTGCGCGATGGGCGGAGGCGAGCGGATGGACCATGCTCGAGCTCGTCGCGATCGTGGGCCTCGGAGCCGAGAGCGAGGAGGCCCCGTGATCCCCGCCGAACTCCGCGTCGATCTCGACCAGCTGCGACGCAACGTGCGAGCCGTGCGCGCCCGCATGGCTCCCGCCGAGCTCCTCGTCGTCATCAAGGACGACGCGTACGCGCAGGGCGTCGAGCCGATCGTCGCGGCCGCCCTCGACGCGGGAGCGGTCTGGTTCGGCGGGATCGACCTGCCCAGTGCCGTCCGGGCGAAGCGCACGGCGGGAGATCGCGCGCGCGTGCTGTGCTGGATGACGCTGACGGAGGCGGAAGCCGCGGCCGCCCTCCGTTCAGACCTCGAGGTCGGCGTCGGCGATGCCGACTACCTCGATCGCGTCGCGCGCGCGGCCGAGACCACCGCGACGCGCGCCCGCGTGCACCTCAAGATCGATACCGGCCTGCACCGAAACGGCATTCGACCCGAAGCCTGGGACGCGTTCTGCGCCCGCGCTGCCGCGCTCGAGCGCGCGGGCCGGATCCGCGTCGTCGGCATCTGGACGCACATCGCCGAAGCGAGCGACGCGGAGGACGACACGTCTCGGGCCGCCTTCGACGATGCGGTCGCGGCGGCCGAGCGCGCGGGGCTCGAGCCCGAGGTGCGGCACCTCGCCGCGAGCGCGGCCGCCTGGCACCGCCCGGAGTTCCGGTATGACCTCGTGCGAATCGGAGCCTTCTGTTACGGGATCCGATCCGAGCACGGCCCCGCCATCCCGGGCGTCGCGCCGATCTCGTCGCTCATCGCACGGGTGACGGAGATCGGCGACGTCGCCACCGTCGGCGTCGGGTCGGTCGACGGGTACCCGTCGTCGGCCGGTGGACGCGTCAGCGTCGCGACGCCCGGCGGCGTACGCCGGCTCGTTCGGGTGGAGCCGTTCTCGTCGCTCGTCGAGCTCTGGGACGGCGCAGCCGTCGGCGACGAGGTCGTCATGTTCGGACCCGGTGACACCGGCGAGGCGACACCCACTGATCTGGGCGAGGCGACCGGAACGGTGGGCGAGGAACCGTTGCTGCGCGTCTCGCCGCTGGTGCCGCGCGTCTACGACGAGGGCGCCTCCCCGAGCGGGGAGACGCCCTAAGTCGAGGTGACGGGGTGTGCGTCAGTCCTGAAGCTTGGCGGTCTCGTCGTGCCAGTTCGTGGCGACTTCACGCAGCTTCTCCTCGAACTTGCGTCCGTGGTGTGCGCAGTACAGCAACTCGCTGCCGCCGACTTCGGCTGCGATATAGGCCTGCGCTCCGCAGGCATCGCACCGGTCAAGGGCGGTCAGGCGGTGGGAGACAGAAGCTTCGGCTGTCGTAGTTGCAGTCATCGGGTTGCCTCCTTCTCGGTTCGTCTCAGGTGAGGCGCCACTCCATACAACCACGGGACACCGTCAGGGATTCCCGGGAAGGCGCGTGTTTCGCGCTGGGCGTACGCGTCCCGGCCTCAGTCGGCGCGACGCGGGTGTGTCCGCGGGGCCGTCGGAGCGTTCGAAGATAGGATCGAATCTTGTGACAGCCGAGTACTCCGCCCATCATCTCCAGGTCCTCGAAGGTCTGGAGGCCGTCCGTAAGCGGCCGGGCATGTACATCGGTTCGAACGGATCGCCGGGGCTCATGCACTGCCTGTGGGAGATCATCGATAACGCGGTCGACGAGGCTGTCGCAGGCAACGGCGACCGGATTGTCGTGATCCTCCGCGAGGACGGCAGCGTCGAGGTGCAGGACCGCGGCCGCGGCATCCCCGTCGACGTCGAACCGCGCACCGGGCTGACCGGCGTCGAGGTGGTCTTCACGAAGCTGCACGCCGGCGGGAAGTTCGGCGGTGGCTCGTACGCCGCCTCGGGCGGCCTGCACGGCGTCGGCGCGTCGGTCGTCAACGCGCTGAGCGAGCGTCTCGACGTCGAGGTCGACCGCGGCGGCAAGACATACGCGATGAGCTTCCACCGCGGGGAACCCGGCGAGTTCACCGACACGGGCGAACCGCGTCCCGACGCCCCTTTCGCCCCGTTCCGAAACAGGAGCGAACTGCGCGTCGCCGGCAAGGCCAAGAAGGGCGTCAGCGGCACGCGCGTGCGCTATTGGGCCGACGGACAGATCTTCACGAAGGACGCGGCGTTCCAATACGACGAGCTCGTGACGCGAGCGCGCCAGACGGCGTTCCTCGTGCCGGGGCTGGAGATCGTGATCCGCGACGAGCGTCCCGACGCCGACCCCGACGGCGGCGTGCGCGAGACCTCCTACCGATACGAGGGCGGTCTCGGGGAGTTCGTCGAGTTCCTGTCGACCGACGCGCCCGTGACCGACACCTGGCGGCTCGATGGCACGGGGAATTTCACCGAGCGCGTGCCGACGTTGCAGTCGGACGGATCCATGGTGTCGACCGAGGTCGAGCGCGAGTGCCGCGTCGACATCGCCCTGCGCTGGGGAACGGGCTATGACACCCACATGCGATCGTTCGTGAACATCATCGCGACACCGAAGGGCGGCACGCACCAGCAGGGCTTCGAGCAGGAGCTGACGAAGCAGCTCCGCGCCGAGGTCGAGAAGAACGCGCGGCGACTGAAGGTCGGCAGCGACAAGCTCGAGAAGGACGACGTCCTCGCGGGGCTCACCGCCGTGCTCAACGTCAGCATCCCGGAGCCGCAGTTCGAGGGACAGACGAAGGAGGTGCTGGGTACGCCCGCCGTGCGCAGCATCGTTGCGAAGGTCGTCCGCGAGGGCATGAAGGCGCGTTTCACGTCGACGAAGCGCGATGACAAGAACCAGGTCTCGATGCTGCTCGACAAGGTCGTCAGCGAGATGAAGGCGCGCGTCTCGGCTCGTGCCCACAAGGAGACGCAGCGCCGCAAGAACGCGCTCGAGTCGTCGTCGCTGCCCGCGAAGCTCATCGACTGCCGGTCGAACGACGTGTCGAACTCCGAGCTGTTCATCGTCGAGGGTGATTCGGCCCTCGGAACCGCCCGCAAGGCGCGCGACAGCGAGTATCAGGCGCTCTTCCCGATTCGCGGCAAGATTCTCAACACGCAGAAGGCATCGATCGGCGACATGCTGTCGAACGCCGAGTGCGCGGCACTCATCCAGGTGGTCGGCGCGGGGTCTGGCCGCTCGTTCGACATCGAGGCGGCACGCTACGGCAAGGTCATCATGATGAGCGACGCCGATGTCGACGGCGCGCACATCCGCACGCTGCTGCTGACGCTGTTCTACCGCTACATGCGGCCGCTCATCGAAGCAGGACGAGTGTACGCCGCCGTTCCGCCGCTGCACCGGGTCATCGTGCAGCACCCCGGCTCGAAGCCCAACGAGACGATCTACACGTACAGCGACCGCGAGCTGAACGGTCTGCTGGCGAAGCTGCGCAAGCAGAACAAGAAGTGGCGGGAGCCGATTCAGCGCTACAAGGGCCTCGGTGAGATGGACGCCGACCAGCTCGCGGAGACCACCATGTCGCGCGACGGTCGCCTTCTGCGCCGGGTGCGGATGGAGGACGCCGAGTCCGCCGGACATGTCTTCGAGATGCTCATGGGCAATGAGGTCGCCCCGCGCCGTGAATTCATCGTCCGGGGCGCGGCGCAGCTCGACAAGGAAGCCATCGACGCGTAGTCGGCTCATAGACTGCGGTCATGGTCCTGCTTGCCATCCTGCTCTTCGTCAATGCGGCATTTCACATTCTTACCTGGCCGAACTTCTTCCGCCGCGTCGTGAAGGATCCACGCTCCCGCGACGAGAACGGCAAGGCGACACGATTCTTCACCGTGCACCTGGTGCTGTTCATGATCGCGATGGTGATCGCAGCAGTGTCGGCCGTCGCGGGCGTCGCCGCGCTGGTCGGCGCGCTCTGACCGCTGGAGACGGAAGCGCCAGCGAAGGAGAATTGCTCTTCGGGAGGTCCTTTGGGCCCGAATCCTCCTCCCGAAGGCGAAATCTCCTTCCGAAGGAGTCAGCGGACCAGGTCGGTCAGCGCGGACTCCAGCGTCGGGTAGCGGAAGGAGAAGTCCTGCTCCGCGAGCACCGACGACGTCGTGTGACGACCGGTGAGGGCGAGAAGCGGATCCGTGCGGAGCCCGATCGACGCGAGCCGCAGCACGAACTCGGGGGTCGGGAGCCCGAAGGGCACGCCGACGGCCTCCCGCAGCAGACGCATGAGCTCGGCATTGCGCACGGGATGCGGCGCGGCGGCGATCACCGGCGCGTCCGGGAGCATGAGATTCGCATCGAGGCCCAGGGCCGCGCGTGCGACACGCAGCCAGTCCTCGATGTGGATCCAGCTGAACCACTGCCGTCCGCTCGCGATCGGCCCGCCGAATCCCAGCTTGGCGGGCAGCAGCAGGCGACCCAGCGCCGGCGTTCCTCGATCGAGCACGATCGACGTGCGGATCGTGACCAGATGCGCAGCGTTGGCGCCCTGCGACGCAGCCTCCCAGGGAAGAACGACACCCGTCATCTGAGGGAGGCCCGACGTGGGATCCGGAGTCTCCTCGGTGATGAGCTCGTCACCGGCGTCGCCATAGATCGCCGTCGTCGAGGCCTGCACCCAGCGATCGACGGGACGCGCGAGGCGCGCAGCGGCTTCGACGAGCGCCTCGGTCGCGACGACGCGGGAGTCGCGGAGCGCGCGGATGTTCTCCTCGGTCGGGCGGCAGTCGACGAGCTTGCCCGCGAGGTTGACGACGGCGAGTTCGCCGTCGGACTCGAGCGCGTGCGCCCAGGCGCCGACGTCACGCGGATCCCAGCCGACCTCCGTTGTGCCTGGAACGCGGCGGCGGCCCGGCGTTCGCGTCAGCACGACGACCTCGTGGTCGTCGGCGGCGAGCGTGGTTGCGAGCGCGCGTCCCAGCGCTCCGGAACCGCCAGAGATCACGACCTTCATGGGGCGAGGCTATCGGATCAGCTACAGCGTGCGGCCGATCGTCGCGATCGGGGCCTCGAGCGGCTGACCCGAACCGTCGCGCTTCGAGAGCGTCATCGGGATCTTGCGGACCGCGCCCTTCGCGTCGAGTGCATACGCGGGGTCGGGACCTGCCCACGCGATCTGAAGGCTGTCCTCACCCTTCAGGAACGCGTGCGCGCGGACACCACCGGTACCGCGCCCCTTTGCGGGGTACTCTCCGAAATCGCTGATCTTCGCGCGTCCCGCGTCGGTGCCCGCGAGGGTGCCCTCCGCAGCGGAGACGGTTGCCACGACGTTGCCGTCGCCGTGCACAGCGCCGAAGAACAGCACGGACGCGTTCGCGCTGAGCTTGACGCCCGCCATGCCTGCGGCCGCGGCCCCCTGGGGGCGCACGGCCGAGGCGGGGAAGCGCAGCAGACGCGCATCGGTCGTGATGAACACGAGGTCGGCCTCGTCCGGTGCGGTCGCGACGCCGACGACACGGTCGCCGGGCTTGAGCGCGATGACATCGACGCTGGGACGAACGGCGACGCCGGACGGCAGGACCCGCTTGACGGTGCCGTGCGCCGTGCCGATCGCCGTCGGAGCGTCAGCCGCGAGCTCGACGAGCCCGACGATCTCTTCGTCCTTCTCGGTCAGTCCCACGTAGTCGCGCAGGCGCTGGCCGGCACCGAGCGAGATCGACGTGGGCGGGACCGACGGCAGGTCGATGGGGGAGAAGCGCACCATCCGGCCTGCGGAGGTGATGGCGCCGATCTCGCCGCGGATCGTGCCGCGCGCTGTCGACAGGATCGCGTCGTGTTTGCTGCGGCGTGCGGGCGGGGCGATCTCCTCGCCCCCGGGCGTGTCCACGCGAACGGCCCGCCCCGTGGTCGACAGCGCCACGAGCGTGGGTGCGTCGGCGATCTGCAGGTCCTGCTCGGTTGCCTTCGCCGATCGCTTCGGCTGAGGCTTGGCGTTCATCAGCACCGTGCGGCGGGGGGTTCCGAGCTCATCCGCGACCTCCTCGAGCTCCGTCGCCACGCGCTGCCGGATGAGCGCGTCGGATCCGAGCAGTTCCTCGAGCGACGCGATCTCCGCGCGCAGGTCGTCGCGCTCGGTCTCGAGTTCGATCCGTGAGAATTTCGTCAGGCGACGCAGGCGCAGCTCGAGGATGTACTCGGCCTGCACCTCGTCGAGGTCGAATACCTGGCACAGGCGCGTGCGCGCCTCGTCGCTGGTCTCGGACGACCGGATGACCTCGATGACTTCGTCGATGTCGAGGATGGCGATGAGCAGACCCTCCACGAGGTGGAGGCGATCCCGACGCTTGGCGAGGCGGTGCGCCGTGCGGCGGGTGACGACGTCGATCCGGTGGTTGACGTACACCACGAGCATGTCGCGCAGACCCAGCGTGGACGGCTGCCCGTCGACGAGGGCCACGTTGTTGAAGCCGAACGAGTCCTCGAGCGGCGTCAGGCGGTAGAGGCGCTCGAGGACCGCCTCCGCGTCGAATCCCGTCTTGATGCCGATGACGAGGCGCAGGCCGTGCTTGCGGTCGGAGAGATCGTTGACGTCGCTGATGCCCTGCAGCTTCTTCGACTGCACGGCGTCTTTGAGCTTCTCGATGACGCGTTCTGGTCCCACCATGTACGGCAGCTCCGTGACGACGATCCCGGTGCGGCGTGGGCCGATCTGTTCGATGCGCGCCTTCGCGCGGACCTTCACGGATCCGCGCCCGGTCTCGTACGCGTCTCGGATGCCGTCGAGCCCCATGATCACGCCGCCCGTGGGGAAGTCGGGGCCGGGAACGAACTGCATGAGGTCTTCGGTCGTGGCGTCGGGGCTCTCGAGCAGGTGAGTCGCGGCGCTGACGACCTCATTGAGATTGTGCGGCGCCATGTTCGTCGCCATGCCGACGGCGATGCCGGTCGCGCCGTTGACGAGCAGATTGGGGTACGCGGCGGGCAGCACCTCGGGCTGCGTGTACTGGCCGTCGTAGTTCGGCACGAAGTCGACGACGTCCTCGCTGAGGTTCTCCGTCATGCGCATCGCGGCGCGGTCGAGACGCGCTTCCGTGTAGCGCGACGCCGCGGGGCCGTCGTCCAGGGATCCGAAGTTGCCGTGGCCGTCGACCAGCGGAAGGCGCATGGCGAAGTCCTGCGAGAGACGCACGAGGGCGTCGTAGATCGCGCTGTCGCCGTGCGGGTGGAGCTTGCCCATCACGTCGCCGACGACGCGTGCGCTCTTGACATGGCCCCGCTCGGGCCGCAGCCCCATCTCGGCCATCTGGTACAGAATCCGTCGCTGCACCGGCTTGAGGCCGTCGCGCGCGTCGGGGAGAGCGCGCGCATAGATGACGGAGTACGCGTACTCGAGATAGGAGCCCTGCATCTCGGTCTCGAGCGCGATGTCCTCGATGCGCTCGTTCGTCGGTGCGGCAGATTCCTGCTTGCGCGCCATGCAGCCCTCTCTCGTGGAACGTGGTGAGCCGGGCGAGAAAACGGGTGTGCCAGACTGGCCCGGATGCCGAAAATCCTACCCGCGCGCCCTGCCAAGGCCCGGAATCTCGCCGGAGTGGCGACCGAGATGGTCCGCTCGCTGGGTGGACGAGGTGACTGGCTTGCGCCGGCGGAATCGGCTGTCGCGATCGTCGTCGATGGCCTCGGCGCGATCCAGCTGCGCGCCCACGCGGCGCACGCCCGTCACCTGGCACGCGCCATGGGGCGCCGGCAGGTGGCGCAGACGGTGTTTCCCTCGACCACCGCCGCGGCGCTCGGATCGTTCCTGACGGGCGTCTGGCCCGGGGAACACGGCCTCGTGGGTTACCGCGTGCTCGATCCGGATCGCGACCGGCTGGCGAATCAGCTCAACGGCTACGAGAAGGACGGTCTCGACCCCGCGGCCTGGCAGCGTTCGTCGACGGTGTTCGAACGCGCAACGGGGATCCGCAGCTATTCGGTGGGCCATGCTGAGTACCGCGCGACGGGGTTCACCCGGGCACTGCAGCGCGGCGCCGAGTTCATCGCGGAGGACGACCTGACGGACCGCGTGCAGGTGGCTTGTGCACTCGCGTCGCAGCGCCCCGGCTCGTTCGTGTACTGCTACATTCCCGAGCTGGACAAGGCGGGACATCGCCACGGAGTCGACTCTGATGCGTGGCGGGAGACGCTCGAGGCGATCGACAGCGCGATCCGCCCGGCTCTGTCGCTGCCGCACGGGGTCGGCGCTCTCGTGACGGCGGATCACGGCATGGTCGATGTGCCGCGGAATCGTCATGTGCTGCTGCGCGCCGGGGATCCGCGTCTGGACGGTGTCCGGCACCTCGGCGGCGAACCGCGCCTCGTCCACGTCTACGCCGACAGCGGCGTCGACATCGATGAACTCGCCGCCCGGTGGCGCGAGGAATCCGGCGCGTACGCGGATGTGTCGATGCGCGATGAGGCGATCGCGGACGGGCTGTTCGGGGCGTCCGTCGCACCGCACGTGCGTGGGCGGATCGGGGACGTGCTCGTCGCCGCGCGCGGCGACGTCGCGTTCTACGACGATCGACTGCGCAACAAGGATCCGCAGAAGATGATCGGGCAGCACGGATCCGTGACGCCCGAGGAGATGACGGTGCCGCTCATCCGCTTCGGGGCGTACGCCGGCTGACGGGCGCGACCGGCCGGATCAGTCGTCGCCGCGGGCGCCGAAGACGATCTCGTCCCACGAGGGCATCGATGGGCGTCCGCGGCGACGCGACGAGTCGGCGCGCGGCGCGTCATCGTCCGCAGACGTGTCACGGGACGGCTCCTCGGGCCGCTCCTCCCGCGCGGGGGACTCCTCGGCGGGCGGCGGCGTCTCCTCGAGGTTCGGATCGATCGAGGAGAACATCGCGAGCGGACGGTGCGGACGGTCGTCGGGCTCCTCGTTTGCGTCCTCGGCAGCCGACGGCGGCGTCTCGCGCTGGCCGCGCTTGCGGCGCAACGCCTCGAGCAGGTCGGCCGTTTCGGCCGGACGCTCGGGTTCGGGCGCGGGGGCGGGCTCCTCTTCGTGGAACGTGTGGTCATCGAACGACGAGGCGTCCTTCTCGTCCTGCGCCACGTCGAGCGCACGCAGGCGGGGGATGAGCGTATCGCTCGCCATCCGGCCCTGGCGCGAGAGCTGTGTGGCGTCGTCGTTCGCTGGGGCGAGCGCACTGCGACGCGGGTCGAAACTCCATCGAGCGTCGCGCTGGATCCCGGAGGCCTCGAAGGTGAGCTTCACGACCCAGCCGTCCTCGGTCTTCCAGCTCGTCCAGCTCTCCTGTGTCGCCGACACGTCGGTGAGCTTCTGCCGAATCGCGTTCCCGAACGTCGGGTTCTCGTCCTGGTCGACGCCGATGCCCGTCAGGACGGGCATCGCGAGCGCGCGATCCACGATGTGCTCGCGCTCGGCGAGGACGGGGCCCTCGAAGAGACGGACCTTCTCGATCTCGTACGAGAGCAGCTCGGCGACCTCTTCGGCGGTGAGGCCCGCCCGGAAGTGGGCCTGGATCTCCCGCGGGCTCGGTCCGGTCTGCTGCGGACGCGGCTCGACCACGACGCGCGCTTTGCGCACCTCCTGGCTGAGCATGTCGTCGATCTCGAGAGTGAAGCGCTGTCCGTGCTCGGTGGCGAGGACGAGGCGCTGCCCCTCCGTACCCACGATGGTCAGCTGTTCCATCCTGCTCCTCTCCGCCGTGTGCGCACTGGGCGCATCGCACACATGGTGTCACGCGCGCGCTCTGAAACGGGGAATAACGCGGGCGCGCCGCACGTTTGCTCGGAACGAGATGGTCTACGACGCGCCGAAGTGAGTACGCGCATTTGCGATTCCCGGCTTCGTCGTGCAGACTGTCGCCGCCCCGCGCACTGCGGTATGTCGACATCAGATGTCGATTACGCAGGCGATGACCGATATCGAAGCGACCCACGCGACCGCGACCGGGGCATCCAATCCATCCACACCCACCCGAGAGAAGTGACTCCTGGCGATGGCAACTGACTACGACGCACCGCGCAACAAGAACGAAGACGAGGGCAGCGAGTCGATCGAAGCCCTCAAGGCGGCGCGGTCGAACCAGAACACGGCGGTCGAGAATGACGACGCCGACAACCCGAGCATCGTCCTCGGCGGAAACGACCTGTCGAACGTCGAGCTCGACGTCGTCGTTCTTCCCCCGCAGCAGGACGAGTTCACCTGCATGGAATGCTTCCTCGTGAAGCACCGTTCGCAGATCGACCACGTCGGCGACGCCGGCCCGATCTGCCTCGACTGCTCCTAACGGGCGTCCTGCTCCGCTGCGGCGCGCTGGGCGCGCCGCAGCGCGGCGATCACGCGGTCGGGCGTGCGCGTCGAGATCGTCCACGACGTGACCGGATCGTCCGGATCCGTGTTCTCCACGACGACGACGCCCTCGATCCCGCCGCGGATCAGATACCACCCGCGCGGATCCAACCCGACACCCCGTGCGCGGCGTCCTTCGTCGCCCCGGTGCCCGACCGCCTCTCCGAGATACGCGACATCGATGTGGGCGCGCCCGGCGCGCAGTTCGCGTCCCGAGACCTCGACGACCGGCGCCACGGCGACCATCACCGCGATGAGGAGGACGGCGACCGCGAGGCCGATCGACAGCGACACCGTCTGATCGATGGGAACGGCGACGAGCGCCACCATGGGCGCCACGATCGCGGCGCCCGCGAGGATCTTGAGCGACGGCGTGAGCCGCTCGCGATAGACGGCCAGATCGCGTGGCCGCGTCTCGGACGAAGCAGTGGACTGGTGCATTACCCTCGATGCGTGAGTGAAACCGTGGACGTCCCCATTGTCGCATCCCACGTGCCGGCCTACGCACACCCCGGCGATGCCGGAGCCGACCTCGTGTCGACCGCGTCCGTGCGGCTCGAAGCGGGGGAGCGGGCGCTTGTCCCCACCGGGGTGCGGATCGCGTTGCCCGAGGGGTATGCGGCGTTCGTCGTGCCGCGATCCGGACTGGCCGTCAGGCACGGCATCACCATCGTCAACTCTCCCGGAACGATCGATGCGGGCTACCGTGGGGAGATCAAGGTCGCCCTCCTCAACACCGATCGCGCGGAAGCGTACGAGATCGCGGCGGGTGACCGTATCGCGCAGCTGATCGTCTCGCCGGTCGCGCGGGCGCGCTTCCTGCCGGTCGACGACCTGGACGAGAGCGTGCGCGGCGAGGGCGGGTTCGGATCCTCCGGCTACGCCGGCGCGACGACGAACTGAAGCGAAGAAGGAACCAGAGGCGAGATCGATGACAGATTCCCACGACGAGGCGGCGGCGCAGCCCTCGACCGAGAAGTCCGCACCGGCGGACCGTGCAGAACGCGGCCCGTTCGACGCGAGCGAGGCGAATCCCGTCCGGCCATACATCGACATCGGCGGAATCAAGGTGATGCCGCGCGAGGGGATGAACCTGCGCCTCGAGGTCGAGGAGAGCTCGCAGCGGATCGTCGCGGTCGCGCTCGACTATCGCGAGTCCACGCTGCAGGTGCAGCCCTTCGCGGCGCCGCGCTCGACGGGCCTGTGGCACGAGACGCGCGAGCAGATCCGTGCCCAGGTGTCCGATCAGGGCGGCCGTGTCGACGAGCGCGACGGCCCTCTCGGTCCGGAGTTGCTCGCCGAGGTGCCGGTCAACGGCGAGTCCGGCGCGGGCAAGCGCATCGCTCGGTTCGTCGGCATCGACGGGCCCCGGTGGTTCCTGCGCGGCGTCATCGGCGGCAAGGGGGCGAGTTCGCCTGAAGCAGCCGCCGACATCGAAGACCTCTTCCGCTCCATCGTGGTCGTGCGCGGCGATGCGCCCATGCCCCCACGCGACCTGATCCCTCTTTCGATGCCGCAGACCCCGGGGTCCTGATGGCGGGCGAAGAGCGCGACGGTGAGCGCGACGAGACGCCGCTGACGCCGCCCGACCCGGATCATCCGCGCGCATCGGCCGTCCTCGGAGAGGCCTTCGGGCAGGCGGCGCGCCGAGCCGGTATCGACCCGTCGGACCACGCCACCACCGGGAAGGTCGTGTGGAAGGCGATCGGGGGCGTGCGGGGCATTGTCGAATCGGTGCTGCCGCTCGTCGTCTTCCTCGCCGCCGTCACGCTGTGGCCGGATCAGCTGCTGATCGCCGTGATCCTGTCGGTGGCGGCCGCCGGCGCGTTCACGCTGGTGCGCCTCGCACAGCGCCAGGCACCGTCCGCGGCACTCGGCGGGCTCCTCGCGGTGGCTGTCGCAGGGGCGCTCGTGCTCCTCACCGGGCGCGCGGAGGACAACTTCATCCCCGGATTCATCACGAACGTCGCCTACGGCTCAGCCTTTCTGATCTCGGCATTCGTGGGCTGGTCGATCATCGGCCTGGCGGCGGGGTTCCTCATGGACGACGGCATCCGCTGGCGCCGGGACCGGCACAAGCGTCGCGTCTTCTTCTGGCTCGCCGTGATGTGGGCCGCCCTGTTCTTCGTACGACTCGCCGTGCAGTTCCCGCTCTGGCTGGCCGAAGTCGACATCCAGGTCATCGGCACGGTGAAGCTTGTGATGGGAATCCCGCTGTTCGCGCCGCTCGTCGCGGTGACGTGGCTCGCCGTGCGCGCGCTTTACGCGCGTCGCGAGAGCTGACCGTGTAGTATTTATCTTGATATCAAGATAAATTGTGCGCCATTAGGACTCCCTTCCTAGCCCCAGACGCCCGGGAGAGGGAAGATGGGAGCGCACAGCTGCGGTCGAGCAGAAGGAGACACCCGTGTCCACGGTGAACAGCTTCGGTGCCAAGAGCACCATGTCGGTCGGTGGCACCGACTACGAGATCTATCGAATCGACGCCGTCGAGGGGTACGAGAAGCTCCCGTACAGCCTCAAGGTGCTCCTCGAGAACCAGCTCCGCACGGAAGACGGAGCGAACGTCACGAGCGAGTCGATCGCGTCCCTCGGCCAGTGGGACGCGACGGCGGATCCCAGCAATGAGATCCAGTTCACGCCCGCGCGCGTGGTCATGCAGGACTTCACCGGCGTGCCCTGCATCGTCGACCTCGCCACGATGCGCGAGGCCGTCACCGAGTTGGGTGGCGACCCCGACAAGATCAACCCGCTCTCGCCGGCAGAGCTCGTGATCGACCACTCGGTCATCGCCGACCTGTTCGGACGCGCCGACGCGCTCGAACGCAACGTCGAGATCGAATACGAGCGCAACGGCGAGCGCTATCAGTTCCTCCGCTGGGGGCAGACCGCCTTCAACGACTTCAAGGTCGTGCCTCCCGGCACCGGCATCGTCCACCAGGTGAACATCGAGCACCTGGCGAAGGTCGTCTACGACCGCACGGTCGACGGCACGCTGCGCGCGTACCCCGACACCTGCGTCGGCACCGACTCGCACACCACGATGGTCAACGGCCTCGGCGTGCTCGGCTGGGGCGTCGGCGGCATCGAAGCCGAGGCGGCCATGCTCGGCCAGCCCGTCTCGATGCTCATCCCGCGCGTCGTCGGTTTCAAGCTCACGGGCGACATCCCCCCGGCCGTCACCGCGACGGACGTCGTGCTCACGATCACCGACATGCTGCGCCAGCACGGCGTCGTCGGGAAGTTCGTCGAGTTCTACGGCGAGGGCGTCGGCTCGGTGCCGCTCGCGAACCGCGCCACGATCGGCAACATGAGCCCCGAGTTCGGCTCGACGGCCGCGATGTTCCCGGTTGACGACGTCACGCTCGACTACCTCCGCCTGACCGGCCGCGACGAGGCCGCCGTGCAGCTCGTCGAGAAGTACGCGAAGGAGCAGCACCTCTGGCACGACCCGTCGATCGAGCCGGTCTACAGCGAGTACATGGAGCTCGACCTGTCGACGGTCGTGCCCTCCATCGCCGGCCCGAAGCGTCCGCAGGACCGCATCGAGCTGTCCGAGGCGAAGCAGCAGTTCGAGAAGGACGTCGTCCACTACGCATCGGCCCAGACGACCGACGACATCGTCGACCTCGAGTCGAAGCACTCGTTCCCCGCGTCGGATCCCGGATCCACGCCGGGCGATGAGGACCACGACACCCGCCCCGTGCACATCTCGAGTGGTGTGAACGGCGTATCCACCCCGGTTCCCGTCACGACGCCCGACGGTGAGAGTTACATCCTCGACAACGGTGCTGTGACGCTGGCCGCGATCACCTCGTGCACGAACACCTCGAACCCGTCCGTCATGGTCGCCGCCGGGCTGCTGGCGCGCAAGGCGCGCGCGAAGGGCCTCGAGCGCAAGCCGTGGGTGAAGTCGACGCTTGCGCCGGGTTCCAAGGTCGTCACCGACTACTACGAGAAGTCCGGTCTGGACGCGGACCTCGAGGGCCTCGGCTTCTACACGGTGGGCTACGGCTGCACGGTCTGCATCGGCAACTCCGGCCCGATGATCGACGAGGTCTCGGAGGCGATCCACGCCAACGACCTCGCGGTCGCCGCCGTCCTCTCCGGAAACCGCAACTTCGAGGGCCGGATCAGCCCGGACGTGAAGATGAACTACCTCGCGTCGCCGCCCCTCGTGGTCGCGTACGCCCTCGCCGGCTCGATGCACTTCGACTTCGATGCCGACCCGCTCGGCACCGACGCCGACGGCAACGACGTGTTCCTCAAGGACATCTGGCCGTCGCCGGAGGAGGTCCAGGAGATCGTCGACTCGTCGATCTCGCGTGAGCAGTTCATCACGCAGTACAAGACCGTGTTCGACGGCGATGACCGCTGGCGCAACCTGCCGACGCCGGAGGGTTCGGTGTTCGAGTGGGACGACGAGTCGACCTACGTGCGCAAGCCTCCGTATTTCGACGGGATGGGCCGCGACCCGGAGCCGGTGCAGGACATCTCGGGTGCGCGCGTGCTCGCGAAGCTCGGCGACTCGGTCACGACCGACCACATCTCGCCGGCCGGAGCGATCAAGGCCGACACCCCCGCGGGGCAGTACCTCACGTCGCACGGCATCGACCGGAAGAACTTCAACTCCTACGGTTCGCGTCGCGGCAATCACGAGGTGATGATTCGCGGCACATTCGCGAACATTCGACTGCGGAACCAGCTCCTCGACGACGTCGAGGGAGGCTACACGCGTGACTTCACGCAGGCCGAAGCGCCGCAGGCGTTCATCTATGATGCGTCGCAGAACTACCAGGAACAGGGCACGCCTCTCGTGGTGCTCGGCGGCAAGGAGTACGGCTCCGGATCCTCGCGCGACTGGGCGGCCAAGGGCACGCGCCTGCTCGGCGTGAGCGCGGTCATCACCGAGAGCTTCGAGCGAATCCACCGTTCGAACCTCATCGGCATGGGCGTCGTTCCGCTGGAGTTCCCGGCAGGCGAGTCGGCCGACTCGCTCGGCCTGGACGGTACGGAGGAATTCTCGATCGAGGGGCTCACGAAGCTCAACGATGGCGAGACCCCGAAGACGGTCCGGGTCACGGCGAAGCCGACCGCGCACTCGCCCGAGGGCAAGCAGACGGTCGAGTTCGACGCGGTCGTCCGAATCGACACGCCGGGTGAAGCCGACTACTACCGCAACGGCGGCATCCTCCAGTACGTGCTGCGCAGCCTCATCTGACGCGATCCCGCTGACGGGCCCCTTCCTCACCTTGGAGGCAGGGGCCCGTTGTCGTTCACGAGAGGAGAACCCCACCGTGATCCTCGGGTCAGCCGGATTGCGCCGAGCCGCGGCATCTTCCCGGCAAGAGGGCGTAACCTCGGATCCATGGCTCTGCTTGACTCGATCTCGTCCCCGCGGGATCTCGACCGACTCTCGGCACGACAGCTGTCCCAGCTCGCGGGCGAGGTGCGCGAGTTCCTCGTCGAGAACGTCTCGCAGTCGGGCGGACACCTGGGCCCGAACCTCGGCGTCGTCGAACTGACGATCGCCCTGCATCGCGTGTTCGACTCGCCCCAGGATCCGATCGTCTGGGACACGGGGCACCAGTCGTACGTTCACAAGCTCCTCACGGGACGCCAGGATTTCGACGGGCTCCGCTCGCGTGGCGGCCTCGCGGGCTACCCGCAGCGGTCCGAGAGCCCTCACGACGTCGTCGAGTCGTCGCACGCGTCGAGCTCGCTCAGCTGGGCTGACGGCATCTCCCGCGCCTTCGCTCGCACCGGTCGCGCGGATCGCCACGTGGTCGCGGTCGTCGGCGACGGCGCGCTCACGGGCGGCATGACGTGGGAGGCGCTCAACAACATCACCGACGACAACGATCGCAACCTCGTGATCATCGTCAACGACAACGGACGCAGCTACGCGCCGACGATCGGCGGCATGGCGCGCTACCTCAATCGCGTGCGCACGACCGCCGCGTACCGCGACCTGGGGGAGAAGTCGAACAAGCTCGCTCGACGCCTCGGCCGCGTGGGGCGCGCCTTCTACCGCGGTGTGCGCGGCGGGACGCACGGCTTCCTCTCGCGATTCACGAACAACACCGCGCTGTACGCGCAGCTCGACATCAAGTACCTCGGCCCGGTCGACGGCCACGACCTCCCCACGCTGTTGGAGACGCTCGAGCTGGCGAAGGCCCACAGCGCGCCCGTGATCGTGCACGTGATCACGGAGAAGGGCCGCGGATACGATCCGGCGCGCGAGGACGAGGCCGACCAGTTCCACTCCGTCGGTCGCATCGACCCAGCGACGGGCACTCCGCTCGCGTCGTCCGGCGAAGGCTGGACCGACGTGTTCGCTGACGAGCTCGTGCAGATCGGAGACCGCCGCGCGGACGTCATCGCAGTGACCGCGGCCATGTTGCGCCCCACGGGCCTCGCGCCGTTCGCCGAGCGATTCCCCGAGCGCGTCTACGACGTCGGCATCGCCGAACAGCACGCCGTCACCTCCGCCGCGGGCCTCGCCTACGGCGGCCTGCACCCCGTCGTCGCGCTCTACTCGACCTTCGTCAATCGCGCGTTCGACCAGGTCCTGATGGACGTCGCCCTGCACCGCGCGGGAGTCACCTTCGTGCTCGACCGGTCCGGCGTGACCGGCCCAGACGGGCCGAGCCACCACGGGATGTGGGATCTCGCGCTGCTTCACATCGTCCCGCACGTGCGCATCGCTGCTCCTCGTGACGCCGTGCGCCTCCGCGAGGAACTCGGCGAGGCCGTTGCGGTCGAGGACGCTCCCACCGTCGTGCGCTTCCCGAAGGGCGAGGTCGGCGAGCCGATCGAGGCCATCGAACGCACCGAGGACGGCGTCGATGTTCTCGTGCGCGACGGCGACGAGGACGTGCTCCTCGTGGGCATCGGACCGTTCGCCCGGACCGCCCTCGATGTCGCCGACCGCCTCCGGGCACAGGGCATCGGCGCGACCGTGATCGACCCGCGCTGGGTCGTGCCCGTCGCGCCCTCTATCGTCGACCTCGCCCGCCGCCACCGCCTCGTGATCACTCTCGAGGACGGTATCCGCGTCGGCGGAATCGGCACCCGCGTGCGGCAGGTTCTGCGCGAGGCCGGCGTCGACACAGCAGTGGACGAGCTGGGTCTCGCCGACGAGTTCATCGACCACGCCTCGCGGGACCAGATCCTCCACGATGCCGGTCTCACCCCCGCGAAGATCGCGCAGGATGTCGTCTCGCAGGTCCTCGGCACGCGTATCCCCGTTGCGCGACAGGAAGCGCGCGCGGCCGAGCGTGTGAAGCAGTCGCGCTGACGCCGTCACGGTGACGCCGTCACGGTAGTGCGGCTACCAAACGTCTCGCCGCTGCGCGCGTACCTTGCCGCCCCCGCAGTCCTTGCCGCTACGCGCGTGCCTTGCCGCCCCCGCAGTCCCCTCGGATCCGCCGAGCGGATCCTCACCGCCAGGCCCGTTGCCAGCGGGGGCGGCAAGGCACCCGCTTCGCTGCTGGGCGTGTCGACCTGGAGGTGCCAGAGGCGAATGGGTCAGAGATCGAGCGAATGAGCGCGGTCCCCAATCGGGCCGAGCGTTGATGGCCGCGACGACAAAGCGCCCGCTCGCTCCTGGCCCCTACTTCCCGCGGACGCGACGGTGCCCGCTTCACCGGACCGTGTCGGTCGGGCGGAAGCGGGCACCGTGTGTGCGTGTGCGGTTACTCGACGCCGCGGATCTGCGGGGTGTGGAAGTCACCGCCGGCCGCGCGCTCGGAGGCGC
>DGYFJ06201__coassemble_756_pt1 | contig 21110 bp, 21 predicted proteins | sample DGYFJ06201__metabat2_high_PE_006 | metagenome-assembled genome bin DGYFJ06201 | reverse complement strand
TTCATCGCCTCGGAGCGCGAGGAGGACGCGGGACCCACGAACAACTGGACCGAACCGTCCGTGATGCGCGAAACTCTCACGGAGCTGTTCGACGGATCCATGCGCGGACGCACGATGTTCGTGGTGCCGTTCTCCATGGGCAAGGTCGGCGGCCCCATTTCGCAGCTCGGCGTGCAGATCACCGACAGCCCCTATGCGGTCGCGTCGATCGGCGTCATGACCCGCGTCGGATCCGCGGTGACCGCGCTCATCGCCGAGGGCAGGCGCTGGGTGCGAACGGTCCACTCGGTCGGCGTGCCGCTCGAATCCGGCGACCGCGACGTCGCCTGGCCGTCGAACGACGAGAAGTACATCGTGCACTTCCCGGACACCCTCGAGGTCTTCAGCTACGGATCCGGTTACGGCGGCAACGCGATTCTCGCGAAGAAGTGCTACGCCCTGCGGATCGCGTCGGTGCTCGGCCGCGACCAGGGCTGGCTCGCGGAACACATGCTCCTCATCCGCGTGGTCTCTCCCGAGGGGCGCAAGTACCACGTCGCGGCGGCGTTCCCGTCTGCGTGCGGCAAGACGAACCTTGCGATGTTGCGCCCGACGATTCCCGGATGGAAGGTCGAGACGCTCGGCGACGACATCGCGTGGATCCGCCCGGGTGAGGACGGCCGCCTCTACGCCATCAACCCCGAGGCTGGCTTCTTCGGCGTCGCGCCCGGCACGGGCGAGTCGACGAACGTGACGGCCGTCGAGGCGCTGCGCGAGAACGTCATCTTCACGAACGTCGCGCTGACCGACGACGGCGATGTGTGGTGGGAGGGGCTCACCGACGACGCCCCGGAGCACCTGATCGACTGGCAGGGCAACGACTGGACACCCGCAGCCGATCGCCCCGCCGCGCATCCGAACTCGCGCTTCACGGTCTCGGCTGCCCAGGCGCCGTCGATCTCCGACGACTGGGAAGAGGCGGTTCCGCTCGACGCGATCCTCTTCGGCGGACGCCGCGCGAGCAACGTGCCGCTCGTCACGGAGGCGTTCGACTGGAACCACGGTGTATTCATGGGATCCACGATCTCGTCCGAGCGCACGGCCGCTGCCGAGGGTACGGTCGGCGAGCTGCGCCGCGATCCCTTCGCCATGATGCCCTTCTGCGGCTACAACATGGCCGACTACTTCGGACACTGGATCGAGATGGCGAGCCTCGCCGAGAAGCTGCCGCGCGTTTACCAGGTCAACTGGTTCCGCAAGGGCGACGACGGACGGTTCCTCTGGCCCGGATTCGCGGAGAACTCGCGCGTCATCGAGTGGATCATCCGCCGCATCGAGGGGTCCGCGGACGCGGTCGACACGCCGATCGGCCGCGTGCCGGCGGAGCTCAACACCGAGGGCCTCGACCTCCCGGAAGCCGACCTCTCGGCCCTGTTCGAGGTCGATCCCGCCGGCTGGCTCGCCGAGGCCGACCTGACGGCGGAGTTCTTCGACACCTTCGGCGATCGCGTGCCGGCGGAGCTGCGTCGTCAGCTCGCCGACCTGCGGGATCGTCTCCAGACCGCGAAGAGGGGCTGACCGCACTCGGCACCCTTCGCCCGCGGGGACCACTCGGACCGCACGCCGAGCCCCGCATCAGCGGCCCGTTCCCCCTCCCGATCCGGGGAACGGGCCGCCTCACTCTTCACCCCGCTCTATATGACACGAATGGCTCAAAAACGCCATGTTTTCGAGCCATTCGTGTCATATAGAGCGCGAGGAACGGTCGTCTGTGCCGCGCGCTACGCCAGCAGCTGATGGCGGGCGAGGTCGCGGTAGAGCGGGGTGGACTCCACCAGTTCCGCGTGCGTGCCCTGGCCGACGACGGCGCCCTCGTCGATCACGACGATCTTGTCGCTGTCGACGACCGTCGAGAGACGGTGGGCGATGAGGATGAGCGTGCGGCCCTCGGCGACGGCGTCGATCGCCTCGCGCATGCGGCGCTCGTTGAGGCCGTCGAGCGACGAGGTCGACTCGTCCAGCAGCAGCACCGGCGGAGCCGACAGCAGGGCGCGGGCGATCGCGAGGCGCTGGCGCTCGCCGCCGGAGAGCATCACGCCGTCCTCGCCGACCGGCGTATCGATACCGCGTTCGTCGCGGTCGACCACATGGCCGAGATTCACAGCCCGCAGTGCACGGTCGCACGCCTCGTCTGTGGCGGCGGGGGAGGCGAGGCGCAGGTTGTCGGCGAGAGACCCGGCGAGTGTCGGCGCATCCTGCTCGACGTAGCCGAAGCGGGCCCGCAGTGCTTCGCGCGGCAGGTCGCGCACATCGTGGCCGTCGACGCGGATCGCGCCGCCCGTCACGTCGTAGAAGCGCTCGATGAGCGAGAGGATCGTCGACTTGCCGGCGCCGGACGGGCCGACGAGAGCCACACGGGATCCGCGCGGCACGTCGAAGCTGACTCCCCGCAGGACCTCGCCATCGGCCGGGGCGACGATCTCCTGCTGCAGGTGGGCGTCGCCGGCGCTCGTTCCGATCTCCGTCGCGGCCTGACGTCGCGCTTCGACGACGTCGCGTGGGTAGCGGAAGCGCACGTCTTCGAACGCGACGGCGACGTCCGCGGCTGCATTCTCGCAGGAGGACGGCAGATCCTGCACGGATCGGGCGGATTCCGACGCTTCGGGACGCGACTCGGTAGACGATGCCGTCGCTGTGCTCGCCGCGTCGTCGGTATCCTCCTCGGGCAGGTCGAGCACCTCCTGGATCCGCCCCAGCGCGCCGAGCGCCTGGCCGACGCTCGTGATCGCGCCGAACGCCGACGCGAGCGGCATGATCATGAGGAACAGGAACATCGCGAACGTCACGAGCGAGGCGACCGAGACGGCTCCGGTCGCGACACGGAGGCCGCCCACACCGAGCACGACGAGCAGCGAGACGTTCATCGCCAGGCCGGCGACGGGCACGACGAACGCCGACGCGCGCGCGACGTCGAGACCGGCGCGGTAGGCGCGCTGAGCGGATCCGCTGACCGCATCGAACTCGCGCCGCGTCGCGCCGGCCGCGCGGATCGTGCGGATCGACCCGATGGCACGCTCGATTCCGTTCGACAGGTCGCCGACGCGCTCCTGCTGTCGCTCGGTGGCCGAGCGGATCCGACCCGACAGCGCGACGACGGAGATGACGGCGACGAGGAGCACGCCGACGATCGTCGCCAGCAGGATCGGGTCGATGATGAGCATCGCCACGAGCGCGCCGATGAAGATCAGCGCGTTGCCGACACTGTCGGCGAGTCCCTGCGTGAGAACGGCGTAGAGGAGGGTCGTGTCGGTTCCGACGCGGCTGACGAGGTCGCCCGTTCGGCGCGCATCGAACTCGCTGATGGGCAGGTGCAGGATCCGGCGGATCAACTGCCGACGGCTCGAGAGGACGACCGCGGTGCCCGCCTTCTGCAGCAAGTAGTGCTGGTAGGCGCTCACGCCCGACTCCACGACGACGAACGCCACGAGCCCGTACAGCAGCCATCCGAGCGGCTCCTGCGTTTCGACGTGGCGGATGACCTCACCGATCATCACCGGCTGCACGAGTGTGAACACCGCCGCGATGACCGACAGGATCGCGACCACGACGATCGCTCTCCGCTGCTCGAGGATGTACGGCACGAGCTGCCGGAAGGAGGCCCGCGGCCCGTCCCCCTTCTTCGGGCGGGAGAACGGGGATCGCCGGCGCGTTTCAGCCATGGGCGGCGTCACTTCTTTCCGTACTTCTTGTGTGCGGCCTGCTTCGTGATTCCGAGGGCGTGCGCAATCGCCTCCCAGGAGAACCCGCCCACGCGAGCGCGGCGGACGAGGGCTTCCTCTTCGCGGTTCAGCGCACGCCGCGCCTCGGCGACCTGCGCGAGCGCGGCAAGGGGCTCTCTCGGGGCACCACCCGAAATGGTCCTGACGGCCATGCGTCAACTATAGTTGACGTTGCGCATGTCGTCCAGCGGGCGACCTACCAGAGGATCGCGATGGACGCGTTGGCGAGCGTCAGCAGTCCGATCAGCCAGAAGATCGCCGCGGGAACGGATCCGGTGCGCTTCTGGCGCGCCCCGCCGATGCCGAGCAGTGCGCCGACCACGACGACGACGATGAGCTTCACGCCGATCTTCATGTAGTTCATGTCGCCGTCGAGTCCCCACGGCGCGGCGAGTGCGAGGCCGGCGACGAGGGCGATCACGAGACCCCATTGCATGACCTTCGAGACACCTCGCTTGCCGAAGAGCTCGACGATCCAGCCACCGAAGAGTACCGCGAACCCGATGAGGTGGACGATGATGACGACGTCGCGCAAGATATCCATGCTTCTACCTTACGTAGAATTATGCGGAAAGGCCACGCAGCGCGATCACCGCGCGCACCGCGGCGTCGGCGGCCTCGAAGCCCTTGTCCTCCCGGGATCCGGGAAGCCCCGAGCGATCGAGACCCTGCTGCTCATCGTCGACCGTCAGCACGCCGAATCCCACCGGCTTGCCAGTGTCGAGGGCCACCCGCGTCAGGCCGTCGGTCGCCGAGGCCGAGATGTACTCGAAGTGGGGGGTGCCACCGCGGATGATCACGCCGAGCGCCACCACCGCGTCCGCACCCTGCTGGAGGGCGGCCTTCGACACGACGGGCAGTTCGAATGCGCCGGCGACACGGACCACGCGATAGTCGGCATTCGCCTGCTCGAGCATGCGCTCCGCACCCGCGACGAGCGCGTCCGAGAGCGTCTGGTGCCAGGCTCCGGCGACGACGACGATCCTCATTCCGGTCGCGTCGACCCCACCCTGCTGAGGCTGTCCGGTACCGCTCACTGGTCTGTCCCTTCGTGCATGCGCGCGACGGCTTCGTGCAGCGCGTCCTCGCCGATGATGTGGCCCATGCGGTCGCGCTTGGTCTCGAGATACTGATGATTGTTCGGGCCCACGCCCACGATGAGCGGCACCTGTTCGTCGACGTCGATTCCGAACGAGCGCAGCTGCTCGACCTTGTCGGTGTTGTTCGTCAGCAGACGGAGGCGCGCGATGCCGAGGTCGGCGAGGATCGATGCCGCGGCGGCGTAGTCGCGGGCGTCGGCCGGGAGCCCCAGCTCGATGTTCGCGTCGAGAGTGTCGAACCCGCGCTCCTGCAGCGCGTAGGCGCGCAGCTTGTTGATGAGGCCGATGCCGCGGCCCTCGTGCCCGCGCATGTAGATCACGACGCCGCCCTCGGATGCGATGCTCGCCAGCGCCGCGTCGAGCTGCGGACCGCACTCGCACTTGAGGGATCCGAGCGCCTCTCCCGTGAGGCACTCGGAGTGCACGCGCACGAGCGGCGCCGTCGTCGTGAGGTCGCCCGACACGATCGCGAGGTGGTCGGTTCCGGTCGCGCGATCCCTATATGCCAGGAAACGCATATCACCGTGCTCGGTCGGGATCACGGTGTCGGCCCGCAGACTCACCGTGCGCGTGGCGACGGGGTCGCCGCTGCGCGGATCCACGGCGTCGAGGTGCGCGGCGAGCTCCTCGATCGTGATCACCGGGACGTTCGACTCGCGACCGAGTTCGAGCAGCTCCGGCAGGCGCATCATCTCGCCGTCCTCCGCGATCACCTCACCGATGACCGCCACCGGCGAGAGGCCGGCGAGGCGCATCAGGTCGACCGCGGCCTCGGTGTGGCCAGCGCGCTCGCGCACGCCCCCGGGGCGCGCTCGGAGCGGCAGGATGTGCCCCGGGCGGATGACGCTGGCGGAGGTGGCATCCGGATCCGCGAGCACGTTGAGCGTGCGGGAGCGGTCACTCGCGCTGATTCCTGTGGTGATGCCGTCCGCAGCGTCGACGGACACCGTGTATGCAGTTCCGCGCATGTCTTCGTTGCGCGCCACCATGGGCGGGAGATCGAGGCGGTCGGCCCACTCCTCCGGCATCGGAGCGCACAGGTAACCGGAGGTACGGTGCACCATCCACGCGAGTGCGGCCGGAGTGGCGAGCTCGGCGGAGAGGATCACGTCTCCCTCGTTCTCACGGTCCTCATCGTCGGCGACGAGGACGGGACGCCCCTCGCGCAGCGCCGCGATCGCGTCGTCGATCGACGACAGCTGACGGTCGGTCATCGTGTCTTCTCCCTGAGGGTCGAGAACGCCGCGAGTCGCTGCACGTGGCGGGCCAGGATGTCGGTTTCGACGTTGACGCGGTCGCCCGCGCGGAGCTCACCGAACGTCGTCGCGCGCAGGGTCTCCGGGATCAGCGAGACGTCGAGCCAGTGCTGATCCGCGTCGGGCGCACTCACGGCGCTCACCGTCAGCGATGTGCCGTCGAGCGTGATGGATCCCTTGTCGACGACGAGCGGTGCGAGCTCGGCGGAGATCCCGATGCGAACGACCTGCCACTGCTCGCCGGGCGTCACGGAGACGACGGCGCCGGTGCCGTCGACGTGTCCCTGGACGATGTGGCCACCCAGGCGTGCATCGGCGGCGAGAGCGCGCTCGACGTTCACGCGTCGGCCCGGGGCGACACCCTCGAGGGTCGACATGTCGAGCGTCTGCTTCATGACATCGGCGGTGAAGGCGTCGTCCGTCCAATCCACGACGGTGAGGCACACGCCGCTGACGGCGATCGACTCGCCGTGTCGCACGCCGTCGACGACCGTCGGCGCATGGATCGTCAGGCGCACGCCGTCGCCGGAGGGCTCGACCGCGGCGATGCGACCGACCTCCTCGATGATTCCGGTGAACATCAGCTCATCTCTCCTTCTGTGGCTGAGGGGCTGGCGGGGCCGGCACTCGTCGGGCGGGCGACCAGCAGCAGGTCGTCGCCGAGGGTGTCGACCGACGTGATCGCGACGCGTCGCTGTTCGGAGATCGTCGTGACGCCGATGTCGGTGAGCGCCGCGCGCGGGCCGCCGATGAGGGTCGGCGCGATGTATGCCAGCACCTCATCGGCGAAGCCGCTGGCGAGGAACGCGCTCGCGAGTGTGGGGCCGCCCTCGACGAATACGCGGTACAGGCCGCGATCGAAGAGGTCGTCGAGAACAGCGGAGAGGTCGTGCGTCGCGTGCACGACCGGGGTACGTGGGTGCGCGTGGATCCGAGCCGTCGACGGCAGCGGGCGCGTGCCGATGACGACGGGAACCGGCTGTGTGGGGAACAGGCCGGATGTCTCGGCGTCCCTCGCCGTGAGTGCGGGATCATCGGCGACGACGGTGCCCGTGCCGACGACGATCGCGTCCGCCGCGGCGCGGCGACAGTGCACATCCGCGCGGGCGGCGGGCCCGGTGATCCATTGGCTCGTGCCATCGGCCGCCGCTGCGCGGCCGTCGAGGCTCTGCGCCCACTTGACCGTCACGTGCGGGCGGCCGAGTTCGCGTGCCGTGAGCCACGGATCCAGGAACGCGCGCGCCTCACCACCGAGCACGCCCGCCTCGACGTCGACGCCGGCAGCGCGCAGGCGTTCGGCCCCGCCGCCCTCCCTCGTGCCCGGATCCGGAAGCGCGTAGACGACGCGCGCGACGCCCGCCGCGATGAGCGCCTCGGCGCACGGTCCGGTGCGTCCGGTGTGGTTGCAGGGCTCGAGCGTGACGATCGCCGTCGCGCCCACCGCGCTGTCGAGGTGGCTGAGGGCGTCGACTTCCGCGTGCGCGGTTCCGGCCCCGTGGTGCCAGCCCTCGGCGAGCGTCTCGCCGCTGGGGGAGAGGAGGAGGGCACCGACCTGGGGATTGCGGGTGCGGCGACCGCGTGCGGCGAGCTCGAGCGCGCGACGCATCGCGGCGATCTCGACGTCGGTGGCCATGTCCGGATCCCTTCGGTCTCTCGACACCGGGGTTCACGGAACGGGCCCACACGGACCTGTCGTGCTGCCTCCCATCCGGACTAGCAGGTCTCCCTGCATCACCGTCGGTTCCGGAATTACACCGGATCAACCCCACGTCAGTGGGGATCGCGGACTTTACCGCCGGTTCGGATTCACACCGACCCCGGAGCACGTTCTCCAGCAAGCATAACGTGCCCCGGCGCCAGCTATTCCCTCGGGTCGGTCTCGGCCACACCGCCAGCAGGACTACGGCAATGTGGTGCCGGACCGGCAGTTCGGGGCCGATTCGGCGGAATCTGTCAGATTTTGCCGTAGTCCTGCATGCGTTCGAAGGGGAGATCGCCTTCGTGCCCGGGTGTTGCGAGGTCGTCAACGTGGCCACAGGCCATCAATCTTCCGGATTACCCACAGCGGGCGCGGAATCATGCGGGAACGCCGCATCGCGACCGTGGGACTCGGAGGCATCCTCACCGCATGACGATTTCCCGGGAACACCTGCGCACTTGGTCATACGCCGAGCTCCGAGCGGAGGGGACAAGTCGCGCAGGGATCGAACGTGCGCTCGAGATCGGACAGCTGGTTCGAGCGCGTCGTGACTTTTACGTCGAAGGATCGGCGTGCGATGCGCTCGTCGGCGCGGTGCGCATCGGTGGCCGGCTCGACTGCGTGTCTCTGATGCGCGAACTCGGGGTGTTCGTCCTGCATGATGACTGCAAGCTGCACGTGCAGATTCCCCGCACGAGAAAGGCGCTGCGGTCGCCGGCGTCGCGCCGGATCCGATTGAACCACCGCGTCCATTCCGTCGTGACGCATTGGCGCGACGACGACACCGAGCGGGACTCGACCGTTGCGGCGATCCCGCGCGCACTCGCGCAGGCCGTGCGGTGTCAGCGGCCCCGACCGGCGCTCGCGACACTGGACAGCGCGCTGAATCGCGGGGTGATCGGTGAAGCGGATCTGACCGACGTATTCGAGCAGCTCCCGACGGTCCTTCAGCACCTACGCCGACTTATCGACGGGCGCGCGGAATCTGGGCCGGAAACCTTTGCGCGTCTCATCGCGAAGACCCTGGGCGTCGATGTCGCCCTGCAGGTCATCATCCCTGGAGTTGGTCGCGTCGATCTCCTGATCGACGGGTGGATCGTCGTTGAGTGCGACAGCCGGCAGTTCCATGGCGGGTGGGAGATGCAGGAGCGGGATCGACTCCGCGACCTCCTCCTCGCCGACCGGGGATTCGCAAGCCTGCGCCCGACCGCGAGCCAGATCTTCACCGAGCCCCAACTGCTGCGAAATGCGCTGCGCGGCCTGCTCGAGCGGGGGCGCCCCGCGCACGCCAGGCACATCATGCGCTGACAGCGACGCAGCCAGCTGGCCTCTACGACGTGCGTCGCGATATGCAGCGGCGCGGATACGCAACGGAGGCGGCCGGTGCGTGCCTCGACGAGGCCCGTCGGCGGTTCCCCGGCGAGGAACTGGCTGCAATCATCCAGCTTGAGAACATCGCATCGCTGCGCATTGCCGAACGGATCGGCATCTCCCGCACCGAGGACGACCACGGCCACCCCGGATCGTCCGCACGGTGATGTCCACGCGACTGGACTGAGTAGCACGACTACGGCATTCCGCGTCCGATTCCAAAACCCGATTGGCAGCCGCGACCGCTTCGCACCTGCATGACTACGGCAATCGGGGCCGCCCAGCGCCGAATGAGGCCCAATTTGGTCGTATCTGCGCCGGGTTGCCGTAGTTCTGCTCGGGGGTGTCGGGGCGGGTGCAAAAGGGCGTGGCCGTGGATTGCCGTAGTCCTGCTGGCGGCCGGGGCGACGTGGCCGGGGCGGGGGCCGACCTACACGGTCCAGGGGGCATCCGTGCGGGGGTCGGTGGGGAGGAGGGCGGCGGACCAAGCGTCGACGCGGACGCGGGTGCCGTCGGAGGCCAGATGGTCGCCGAGGCCCTTGCGGCGCACGCCCTCGAACTGGAAGCCGAGCTTTTGCGCCACGCGCGCAGACGGGGTGTTACCCACGACCGCGCGCCACTCGAGGCGCTCCAGCCGCATCGGGCCGAACGCGAAGTCGATGACCGCCCGGGCGGCCTCCGTCATGTACCCACGGCCGCGAGCCGACGCCGCGGTCCAGAATCCCAGCTCAGCTGAGCCGCCGTGGATCTTGTGCAGGCCGACGACGCCGACGAACTCGTCGTTCGCCCGAACGGCCCACACGTGCTCCGTACCCGCCTGCCACCACTCGGCCACGAGCGCCACGAACGACGCCGCATCGCTTCGGGTGTACGGCGACGGCACCGTCGTGTAGCGCTGGATCGCCGGATCCTGGCACGCCTCGTAGATCCCGTCGACGTCCGACCCGGTCGGTGCGGTCAGCACCAGCCGTCGCGTCGTCAGTGGAACCGGGTCACTCATCGCCCACGCGCGCGATGCGCGACGACGTCACGGCGGATCCGCGCGAGGCGTCACCCACGAAGGAGCCCGACGCGCTCGTACACCGCGGCGAGCGTGTGCTCCGCGGCCTCGGCCGCGCGCGCCGCGTTGGCGGACAGCACGCGGTCCAGCTCCGCCGGATCATCCAGCAGCTCGAGCGCACGTGCTCGTACCGGCTCGAACTCCGCCACGACGACGTCGCGCAGGCCCTTCTTGAAGTCGCCGTAGCCGCGTCCGGCGTATTCCTGCTCGATCTCGGGCACCGAGGATCCGGTCAGCGCCGAGTAGATCGCCAGCAGGTTCGAGACCCCCGGCTTCTCGTCGCGGTCGTAGCGCACGAGACCTTCGGAGTCGGTCACCGCGCGCATGATCTTCTTCGCGGTGACGTTCACGTCGTCGAGCAGGTACAGCACGCCGGCCTGCGACTCGGCGGACTTCGACATCTTCGACGTCGGCTCCTGCAGGTCGTAGATGCGCGCGGTCTCGCGGGGGATGACAGGTGTCGGCACGGTGAACGTCTCGCCGAAGCGCGCGTTGAACCGCTCGGCGAGGTTGCGCGTGAGTTCCACGTGCTGCTTCTGGTCGTCTCCGACGGGAACGGCCTCCGCCTGGAAGAGCAGGATGTCGGCGGCCATCAGGACGGGATACGTGAACAGGCCGACGCTCGCCTGGTCGGAGCCGTAGCGCTGCGACTTATCCTTGAACTGCGTCATCCGTCCGGCCTCGCCGAAGCCGGTGATCGTCGACAGGATCCACGCCAGCTCGGCGTGCGCGGGGACCTGCGACTGCACGTACAGTGTCGACTTGTCGGGTTCGATGCCCGCCGCGATGTACTGTGCGGCGGTGCGCCGGGTCTTCTCTCGCAGCTCCTTCGGATCCTGCGGCACGGTGATCGCGTGCAGGTCGACGACGGTGAAGAACGCGTCGAAGTCGTCCTGCATGCCGCGCCACTGCATGAGGGCGCCGATGTAGTTGCCGATCTGAAGCGAATCGGCGGACGGCTGCATACCGGAGAAGAGGCGTGGTTTCGTCACCCGATCAGTCTACGGCGCGCCGCCCGACGCTCATGTCGGCCGGCGGTCCGACAGCGGGGCGTGCGTCTCGATCGCGACGACCGCGCCGCCGCGGCGGACGTGCACCACGGTGAAGGATCCCGTGTCGAGCGCGGCGGCGCGACGCAGTTCGGTCGATGGCGGCGTTCCGGTCTCGCTCGCGATCGCCTCCATGATCTCGGGCAGCACGGGGCCGTGCGAGCACAGCACGGATCCCTTCTGCTTGCGGATCCGTTTGGCGACGATCGACGCGACGTCGCCGTCCTGTGCGGCCCACGCGTCCTGGCTGATCGCGTCGCTGACGTGCACCCGGCGGCCGAGCTTCTTCGACAGCGGCGCGACGGTCTGCTGGCAGCGCAAGGCTGAGGAGGCGATGATGCGCCGCACTCCGAACGCCTTCAGCGGGCGCACCACGGCCTTCGCCTGCTTCTCGCCCCGCGGCGCGAGCGGGCGCTCGCTGTCGACGGGGGCAGATCCGGCACTGCCGTGCCGCAGCAACACGACCGGGAAGGTGTCGAGCCCGTCGGCGGCGATGAGCTCCTCGAACCGCGTGAGCACCTCGCGGTCGACGGGGTAGCTCACCTTCTTCCGCGCCTTCTTGAGCGACAGCCACTCGAGCGCGGCGATCTCCTTGTTCGGCGTGAACTCGGAGGCCTCAATCGCCTCCGGCGTCGCCTCCACGGCCCAGTAGTGCACGACCTTCTCGCGCCCCGACGGCAGGTGATACTCGACGCAGCCGAGCGGCGGCCCGAGCGCTCCACGAATCCCCGTCTCCTCGGCGATCTCCCGCACGGCGGTCTCCGGGAACGTCTCACCCGGATCGACCTTGCCCTTCGCGAACGACAGATCGCGGAACTTCTTCCGGTAGACGAGCAGCACCTGGATGCGGTCGTCAACGCGGCGCCAGACGACGCCGCCGGCCGCGAGGACGCGCCGGCTCACCCCTGGGGCGTGCCCCGCTATTAATCGCCTACTGCGCTGAGCGCGAGCACGCGCCTCGTCTTCGTTGTCGTCCGTCGACGATGCGACGGCATCGCCTCCGTCCTCCGCCTCGCGAGTCACGCACTCGCGCCCATGCTCGCGACGGCTCAAATAGCGCGACACGCCCTCAGCGCCTCGCCTGCCGGGAGCGCCGGCGCCGCTGGATCAGGGACATCGTCGTGTCCTGCACGTCGGCGAGCGGCTCGCCGTCGGCGTCGAGGTGGTGCCGCGTCCACGAGCCGTTCTCGCCGAGATGCCAGGTCGCGGATCCATCGTCCATCGCGAGGTCGACGTAGTCGATGAGGTCCTGCATGTGGTGCGGATCCGTGACCTGTACGAGCGCTTCGACGCGTCGGTCGAGGTTGCGGTGCATCATGTCGGCGCTGCCGATGTAGACCGTCGCGTCCTCTCCCTCGCCGAACGCGAAGATGCGCGAGTGCTCGAGGTAGCGTCCGAGCACGCTGCGCACGCGGATGTTGTCGCTCACGCCGGGCAGATCCACGCGCAGGCTGCAGATGCCGCGCACCCAGACGTCGACCTTCACGCCGGCCATCGACGCCCGGTAGAGCGCGTCGATGATCTCCTCGTCCACCATCGAGTTGACCTTGATGCGCACGTGCGCGGAGCCGCCCTCCGCAGCGCGGCGCGTCTCGCGATCGATGCGCTTCAGGAGCCCCTTGCGCAGGTGGAGCGGCGCGGTCAGCAGGCGCTTGAACTTCTTCTCAATCGCGTAGCCGCTCAGTTCGTTGAACAGACGCGTGACGTCGCGGCCGACCACCGGGTCGCACGTGAACAGGCCGATGTCCTCGTACAGGCGGCTCGTCTTGGGATTGTAGTTTCCGGTTCCCACGTGCGTGTAATGGCGCAGCTTGCCGTGCTCCTCGCGCAGCACGGATGCGATCTTGCAGTGGGTCTTGAGCCCCACGAGTCCGTAGACGACGTGCACGCCGGACTTCTCGAGGATCCGCGCCCACTCGATGTTGTTGGCTTCGTCGAAGCGGGCCTTCACCTCGACCAGCGCGAGCACCTGCTTGCCGTTCTCTGCGGCGTCGATGAGGGCCTGCACGATCGGACTGTCGCCCGAGGTGCGGTACAGCGTCTGCTTGATCGCGAGCACCTGCGGATCCCGCGCCGCCTGCTCGAGGAACGCCTGCACGCTGGTGGCGAACGACTCGTAGGGGTGGTGCACGAGCACATCACCCTTGCGGATCTGCGCGAAGACGTCGGCCTTGGCGTGCTTCGAATCGGTGTCGACGGGCTGGAAGGCCAGCGCCGTCACCGGGACGTGCTTGTTGTAGCGCAGGTCGGGACGATCCACCTTGTTCAGCTGGAAGAGAGCCCGCAGATCGAGCGGAGCGGGAAGCCGGTACACCTCCTGGTGCGTGATGTCGAGCTCGTCGAGCAGCAGCTCGAGCGTCACGTCGTCCATGTCCTCGGTGATCTCGAGGCGGATCGGCGGCCCGAACCGGCGCCGCAGCAGCTCCTCCTCGAGCGCCTGGATCAGGTTCTCCGACTCGTCCTCCTCGATCACCATGTCCTCGTTCCGCGTGAGGCGGAAGGCGTGGTGTTCGATCAGCTCCATGCCGGGGAACAGCTCGTCGAGATGCTGGGTGATCAGCATCTCGAGCGGCAGGAAGCGGTCGCGCGCGCCATCGAGATCGTTCGCGTCGTCGGCCTCGCTTGGCACGCGGATGGCGCGGGGCAGCATCGGCGGCACCTTGATGCGCGCGAACTCCTCGCGGCCGGTGCGCGAATGGCGGATCCGCACGGCGAGGTTGAGCGACAGCCCCGAGATGTACGGGAAGGGATGGGCCGGATCCACCGCGAGGGGCATGAGGACCGGGTAGACGTACTCCTCGAAGTACTCATACAGGAGGGCCCGCTCGCGTTCGGTCAGGTCAGCCCATTCGACGAACTCGATGTTCTCCGCCGCGAGAGCGGGGCGCACGTCCTCGCTCCAGACGCGCGCGTGCCGCTCCTGCAAGTCGTGGGCCATGTTGCTGATCCACTCGAGCACCTTCTGCGGCGTCGTGCCGATGTTCGTGGGCACCGCGAGGCCGGTGACGATGCGGCGCTTGAGGCCGGCGACGCGCACCATGAAGAACTCGTCGAGGTTGCTCGCGAAGATCGCGAGGAAGTTCGCCCGCTCCAGCAGGGGCACCGTGGGATCCTCCGCGAGCTCGAGTACGCGCTGATTGAACGCGAGCCAGCTCAGCTCGCGGTCGAAGTAGCGGTGATCGGGCAGGTCGGATCCGGCGGCCTCGATCAGTTCGTCGAAGTCGTCGTCGTCCGAGTCGCCCAGCCCGGTGTCGACGATCGTGGAGTCGGTCATGCGTTCCATCCTGACACCGCGAGGGAAATCCAGGGTGAATTCTCGTCAGCGGACATCATGCGGCTGCTCGTCGCTCACCTGGAAGCGATACCCGACGTTGCGCACCGTGCCGATGAGCTGGTCGAGGTCACCGAGCTTCGCCCGGAGCCGCCGTACGTGTACGTCGACGGTGCGCGTGCCGCCGAAGTAGTCATATCCCCACACCTCGCTCAGCAGCTGCTCGCGCGTGAACACCCGCGACGGATGCGTGGCGAGGAAGTGCAGCAGCTGGAACTCCTTGAACGTGAGGTCGAGCGGCTTGCCGCGCACCTTCGCGGAATACGAGGCCTCATCGATCGTGATCCCGGACGTCTGCACGCGCGTCGTCCCGGGGTCGGCCTCTTGGCGCCCGAGCGCGAGACGGATCCGCGCGTCGATCTCGGCGGGGCCGGCCCCCGTCAGGACGATGTCGTCGACGCCCCAGTCGGGGGAGACCGCGGTGAGCCCGCCCTCCGTCGTGACGAGCAGCAGCGGCGAATCGATGCCTGTCGTGTGGAGGATCCGACACAGCGATTTGGCGCTGACGAGGTCGCCGCGCGCATCGACGATGAGGACGTCCGTGCTGGGCGCGCCCACGAGCTGCGCGGGTGAGGCCGAGATCTGCTGAACCTGGTGACCCAACAACTCCAGCGCGGGCAGGGGTGGATCGGTCTCCGGCGCGGAGCTCAGCACGAGCAGATGGGCCACGGGACACTTCCTCTCGGCCCGAAGACGGGCCTGGCGTGGAAGCATTTTATGCCAGACCGGCGATGCCGCGTCACGGTAACCGCGTCGCATCGGGCAGAATGGGATCAACGGAACGCGGACGAGAGGGGCGGCATGACGGATGCCGAGGCGCGCCGCCCGGGCGGCATCGTCGGGCGCATCGCCCGCAGCCAGGGGCTGATCCTGCCCTGGAGCATCGCTCTCGTCCTCGCGCTCGCGACCGCATTCTTCGGGCCGACCCTGCAGCGCTGGGAATGGTTCTCGGCGGTGGCGGGCGTCAGCATCGTCGTCGCGTTCGCCGTGCAGCTCATCATCGGCCGCGCCGACGGGTTCATCCTGCGCACGGCGACGGCCGCGCTCGGATCCGTCCTCATCGTCGGCATCGTGTCGCTCGTCGTCGCGCTGTTCACCGCCGTCGCCTCGGGCTTGACGCTGTTCCCCGCGGAGTTCGCGTCGCTCTGAGCGCGCGAGATAGGATGTAGTCATGTTGGAATTCCTCGCCGGCGTCGACGTCTTCGCACTCGAGATGTTCTTCCTGGGCCTGCTCGGGCTCGCGAGCGTCGCGATCGCGTTCGTGTCGGGCGCGGTCCTCGTGAACCTCTTCCGCGGCCAGAAGTAGCGCCGGGTTCTGCGGGTGCACGGCACCCGGCCCCGCCTGTCGAGCGCGCGGATACGCTGGGAAGACCATGATCGAGATCCCCTCTGACGCCCCCGCCGACATCGTGCCGCTGTACTGGCTGATCGGCGTGTGGGAGGGAACCGGAGTCATCGACTACCGCGTCGGTGACGTGCACTACACGGGCGAGTTCTCCCACCGGGTGAGCTTCAGCCACGACGGCGGGCCGTTCCTCAACTACTCCGCGACCGCCACTCTGCTCCCGGCGGGCGACCGCCCGCGCCAGCAGCTCGTGTCGGAGACCGGCTTCTGGCGCCTGGCGCGCGAGGCGACCGATCAGGTTCCCGGCCCGGGGCTGCTTCCCGCGCTCGCCGCCGAGCCGCCGCGCACGGCCGCGGACGTGGAGCGGCTGCGCACCGCGCCCGACGGCGGCTTCCCCGTCGAGGTCATGCTGAGCCACTCCGACGGCGTGCAGGAGCTCTACGTCGGAGAGGTGAACGCCGCGCGGATCGATCTCGGCACGGATGCCGTCGTCCGCTCGGCCAGCACGAAGCCCTATGCCGCCGCGACCCGCTTGTACGGGCTCGTCGACGGTCATCTGCTGTGGGCGTGGGACATCGCGGCGCTCGGTCGCGAGCTCGCGTCCCACGCATCGGCGCGATTGGCAAAGGTGTCCTGATGACGAATCCCTTCCTCGCTCGAGACGGCGTCGTCGCTGACGGCGGCGTCATCCAGCACGCGGGCAATCCCGTCCGCGAGCAGCGTTCGCTCGACGGCGGATCCGCGATCGTGTCGCGCGACGACCGCGTCGTCATCTCGATCACGGGCGACGAGCGCCGCAGCTGGCTCGACTCGATCACCTCGCAGGCCGTCGGACGACTGCGCGCGGGCGAATCGACCGAACTGCTGGTGCTGGACCCGCAGGGCCGGGTCGAGCATGCCGCCGCCGTCGTCGAAGACGGCACGACGCTGTGGCTGATCGCCGACGCGGCGGACGCTGCGCCGCTCGCGAAGTGGCTCACGATGATGCGCTTCCGCGCGCAGGCCGAGATCGCGGTGCGCGACGACCTGCACGTCGTCGGCGTGATGCGCAACGGATCCGCGTACGAGCGGGTCGTCGAGGCCGCGGTGCGCGAGGGCGATGCGCCGGCCGTCTGGCACGATCCGTGGACGGGCGTGACGCCCGGGGGATGGCAGTACGCGTCGGTCGCCGAGCATCCCGGATCCGATTACCCGTGGGCGGAGGCGATCGTCGCCGATCTCGCGCCCCTCGCGGACCTGCCGGTCGCGGGCGCGCTCGCAGCGGAGGCGCTGCGGGTCGCGGCCTGGCGCCCGCGCTGGTCCAACGAGGTCGACGAGCGGTCCATCCCGCACGAATCCGACTGGCTCCGCACGGCCGTCCATCTCGACAAGGGCTGCTACCGCGGCCAGGAGACGGTCGCGAAGGTGCACAACCTCGGCCACCCGCCGCGGCGGCTCGCGATGCTGCACCTCGACGGATCCGATTCGGTGCTCCCGGCGCGCGGCGACACCGTCTTCGACGGGGAACGCGAGGCGGGGCAGATCACGTCCAGCGCGCTCCACCACGAGCTCGGGCCGATCGCCCTCGCGATCCTCACACGGCGCACGCCCGGTGAGGCCGCGCTCGAGGTCGAGACCGAAGGGACCCGCGTCGCGGCGTCGCAGGAGATCATCGTTCCCGCCGACGCCGGCCGGACGGCGGACGTGCCGCGGCTGACCAGACTGTCGCGTCGGAAGGCGGTCGACCCGCCACAGTAGGCTGGTGGCATGACGCACACGCTGATCCTGCTCCGTCACGGACAGAGCGACTGGAACCAGAAGAACCTCTTCACGGGGTGGGTCGATGTCCGGCTCACCGAGCAGGGCCGCGCGGAGGCGAAGCGCGGCGGCGAGCTGCTCGCCGAGCAGGGGGTGCTGCCCGATGTGCTGCACACCTCGCTGCTGAGCCGCGCGATCCAGACGGCAAACATCGCCCTCGACGCCGCCGACCGTCTGTGGATCCCCACGAAGCGGTCGTGGCGCCTCAACGAGCGCCATTACGGCGCGCTGCAGGGCAAGGACAAGGCGCAGACCCTCGAGGAGTTCGGCGAAGAGCAGTTCACGACATGGCGCCGCTCGTTCGACGTGCCGCCGCCCGAGATCGACCCGGACGACGAGTTCGCGCAGACGAACGACCCGCGCTATAGCGGTCTCGACGACATGCCGGCCACGGAGTCGCTGAAGCTCGTCATCGACCGCATGTTGCCGTACTGGGAGGGCGAGATCGTTCCTGACCTCGCCGCGGGGAAGACGGTCATCGTCGCGGCGCACGGCAACTCGCTGCGCGCCCTCGTGAAGCACCTCGACGGCATCAGCGATGAGGACATCGCGGGCCTCAACATCCCGACGGGGATCCCGCTGGTCTACGAACTCGACGACGACATGCGCCCCGTGAAGGCGGCGCGCTATCTCGACCCCGAGGCCGCCGCGGCCGGAGCCGCCGCCGTCGCCTCGCAGGGCAAGAAGTAGCCCACCGACGAAGGAGGGGCCAGGAGGATCGATCCTCCTGGCCCCTCCTTTTCGATGCGTCGGTCAGGCGCCGAGGCTGTCCTCGTCGTCGGACCCCGCCCAGTCGCCCGTGGCGAGGTACACGACCTTCTTCGCCACCGAGACGGCGTGGTCGGCGAAGCGCTCGTGGTATCGGCTCGCGAGCGTCGCGTCGATCGCGTGCGGGATCTCACCCGTGAACGTGTCGGCGAGCACGCGCTCGTAGACCGAGGCGTGCAGCTCGTCGATGTCGTCGTCGGTATCGCGGATCAGCGTCGCGTACTGGAGATCCTGGGTCTTGAGCAGCTTGGTGAGGGTACGCGCGACCTGCACGTCGAGCTCGCCCATCTTCGTGAAGGTCTTCTTGAGGCCCTTCGGGATCGCGCGCTCGGGGTATCGCGAGCGCACGAGCTGCGCGATGTGCTCGGCGAGGTCGCCCATCCGCTCGAGCGAGGCGCTCACGCGCAGCGCCGTCACGATCACGCGCAGGTCCTGCGCGACCGGCTGCTGCATGGCCAGCGTCTCGATCGCGATCTCGTCGGTGCTGAGGACGAGCGCATCGATTCGGTCGTCGTTTGCGATGACGTCTTCGGCGAGCGACACGTCGCCCGACGCGAACGCCGCCGTCGCCTTCTCGATGGCTTCGGTCACGAGCTCGGAGATCTCGGCGAGCCGCCCCTGGATGTCTTCGAGGGTGTCGTGGAAAACTTCGCGCATATCGTCTCGCGCCCTTCCGCTGATGGTGGTTCCCGCGTCGCAACGCGCAACGGGCGTCGCGCACGGCAACCGCGAGTGTGCCGAGCGAAGGTTAACGGCGGGTGGAGTCCTCATGAACTCTCGCCGGCCCGTGCCGGGATTCTCGCGACCGGATGCACGGCGACCTTCACGTCCACCCTACTCTGGAGGCATGCCCGCATCTCTGATCGCGCTCCTCGTCGGAGTCGCCATCGGCGTCGGCGTGACTCTCATGGTGCTGGCGGCGCTCCGCGCGCGCCGCCGCGCAGAGGAGAGCGCGCACCCCACGGTGCCGTCCGCCGTCACTGCGATGCTCGATGCGCTGGACGATGCGGCCGTCATCACGAACACCTCGGGCATCGTCGTCGCGACATCGCCATCGTCGACGTGGCTCGGTGCCGTGGCCGGCACGCGCCTCGAGCAGGAGGAGCTGCGCGAGCTGATGAAGGAGGCGCGCGAAACGGGACTCAGCGAGTCGCAGACGATGCGGATCCGCGCCGGCCGCCTCGACCGCGAGCCGCGACTCGTCGTCGCCCGCGCCGCTCAGATCGACCCCGGCTTCGTGGCCGTGTTTGTCCGCGATATCTCCGAGCAGGAGCGCGTGCAGCAGATGCGGCAGGACTTCATCCAGAATACGAGCCACGAGCTCAAGACGCCGGTGGGTGCGATCTCGCTGCTCGCCGAGGCCCTCGAGATGGCCGCGGACGACCCCGATCAGGTGCGGCGCTTCTCGGGGCGCGTCTCGGCCGAGGCTGACCGGCTGGGACAGCTGACGGGACGGATCATGAACCTGTCGCGACTGCAGGCGACGGGCGAGGTGATCGACGTGTCGACGATCGCGGTCGACGAGGTCGTCATGCGTGCCGTCGAGGCGCATCAGATCACTGCAGCGGGCGCCGAGGTCGAACTCGTCACCGGCGGAGAACGTGGCCATCACGTCCGGGGGGACGCTCGCGTGCTCGTCGAGGCGCTCAGCAACCTCGTCTCCAACGCCGTCGCGTACTCGCCGGCGGGCTCGCGCGTGGGCATCGGCGTGCGGGTCGAGGACGGCATCGTCGAGATCGCGGTGACCGACCAGGGCATCGGCATCACGGAAGATGACCAGAAGCGGATCTTCGAGCGGTTCTACCGCGCCGACCAGGCGCGCTCGCGTCACACTGGCGGAACCGGGCTCGGCCTCTCGATCGTCAAGCACGCGATCCAACGTCACGGGGGCGAAGTGCGGCTGTGGTCGCGCGAGGGCCACGGATCGACGTTCACCATCTGCCTTCCCGCGGTCGACACGGAAGAATCCGCGTCCGGGAAGAGACACGCCAAGCGCGCGGCGAAGCTCGCCGCGCAACGGAAGGAAGAGAAGGCATGACGCGCGTTCTGCTCGTGGAAGACGAACCCGACCTCGCGGATCCGCTCGCGTATCTGCTGCAGCGTGAGGGCTTCGAGGTGGAGATCGCGGACGACGGAGAGAAGGCCCTCCGCCGGTACCGGGAGGACGGCGCGGATGTCATCCTGCTCGACCTCATGCTCCCGGGAATGCCGGGAACGGAGGTGTGCCGTCAGATCCGCACGACGAGTTCCGTACCGATCGTGATGCTGACCGCGAAGGACAGCGAGGTCGACATCGTCGTCGGGTTGGAGCTCGGTGCCGACGACTACGTGACCAAGCCGTACTCGTCGCGGGAGCTTCTCGCGCGCATGCGGGCCGTCCTGCGTCGCTCGATGGCGTCAGAGGACGACCTCGACGAGCATGTGCTGGAGGCCGGGCGGGTGACGCTCGACATCGACCGTCACACCGTCTCGGTCGACGGCGAGCAGATCGCGATGCCGTTGAAGGAGTTCGAACTGCTCGAGCTGCTGATGCGCAACACGGGGCGCGTGCTCACGCGCGGTCAGCTCATCGACCG
>DGYFJ06201__coassemble_754_pt1 | contig 21192 bp, 18 predicted proteins | sample DGYFJ06201__metabat2_high_PE_006 | metagenome-assembled genome bin DGYFJ06201 | reverse complement strand
GTCAAGATGTGACAACAACATCCCGCCATCGACCGATGCGAACTCCATCTCAAGTCCGAACACCGGGTCTTCGCGAGGTTGGTACCATTCCTCACCGTCGAGATTGACCTCAATCGACGAGTTATCGACGCACGCATGCCCTGATACCGTCGCGTGTTCACCCACGGTGCGGAAGTCGGTTGCGTCGAACGAAAGCACAACCGATTCGCCACGCACTTGCATGTTCTTCAGCTCGTCGGAACTCTCCCCTTCGTGCAGTTCCGCGAGGTCTCCCGTCACGTACGGGCGAGCACTATCGTCGTCCGTCGGGTCGGCGATCCCGATGTATGCGCGGAACGTCTCCTCGGCCGCGGCGTACGCTTCTTCCTCAGTCCACGCCGGCTCTGGTTCGGGTTCAGTGGCGCATGCGGACAGCGCACCGACGACGATGGCGAGGGATCCGATTCCCACAGCTCTGCGCAGCATGCCGAACAGGCTAGAGGAAATCGGCATCGCCCCTCGAAAGTTATCCACAGGCGCCCGGCCAGCCTCCTTCACCTTCCACAAATGCACCCTTATTCGGCCGGGTAGGTGCATTTGTGGAAGGTCGAGGAGCTGGCGTCGCCCTATCTTCCACAAATGCACTCAAGATCGCAGTTTTCGGTGCATTTGTGGAAGGTGGAGCGGTCAGTGGAGTGCTCAGCGCTCGGGGCGCAGCATCCGGTCCGGGTGGAGGTTCGCGAACGATCCGTCGCCGCGGTCGAGGCCGGTGTCACGGGCGATCCGGTCCGCGGCACGGTCGAGCGCACGCGCGGTCGCGACGTTCGCCCAGCGGCCCGTCTCGAGCCGGGTGTCGAGTGCCGTCAGCGCGGCGGCGACCTCCGCGTCGGCGTAGCCGCAGTGCCCCGGCCGGTCGACGAACGCCTGGCGCAGCAGCGAGTTCGCCCCGTGCGAGCGCACGCGATCCGCATAGGTGCGCGCCTGCGCGATGGTCGGCGCGGTGTCTCCGCTCTCGTGCAGCGTCAGGACCGGCCCGGCGATATCACCGGTCGGCGTCGCGTTACGGCGCATGTAATCGACGGCATCCGGATCCGCCTCGATGCGGTCGGCGTCAGCGAGGACGCCGAGGTCGTCGTTCAGCGACAGGCCAGCTTCCCGGTAGAGCGTGCGCACGAGGTGGCTCTGACCGGAACGCGCGAGCGATACGTCGTAGTTGACGTCCGTGTTCCAGGAGAAGTTTCCGCCGGCGCGCTCCTCGAGCGGCTGACGCGGCGAGACGGCGCCCCAGAGGAATGCGGACAACAGCTGCTCCTGCTGCGCCTCGTGATCGTGACGCGACGGGCGCTCGGTCCCGCTCTGCGTCCAGGTCGGGATCTGAGCGAGGCTCGCCGCGAGCGCGAGGCGCGCACGACCCTCCGGCGTCTGTTTCGCCTCGTCGAACACCTCGCTGAACGCCGCCTGACGGGCCATCTCGTCAGAGACGTCGACGAGCTCGAGGCGGTCGTCGTCGGGTGCCAGCAGGGTCTTGAACACGAACGTGCCGTCGAGGGATCCGTTGAGCATCGGCACCGAGCCGGCGACCGAGCCGCACAACGGCAGCGCGGCATCGAAGGCGTCGGGGGCGGCCTCCATGAGCGCGGCCGAGGTGAGGCCGCCCATCGAGGCGCCCCAGGCGATGACGTGCTCCGGTTCGCCGAGCTCGTCCGCGACGATCCGGGCGAGGTCCTGCTGGTCGGCGAGGAGGTTCTCGACGGCCCAGCCGCCCTCCGCGGTCGACGTGCCCGCGAGCGCGTAGCCCTCGTCGAGCGCCCAGTCGACCAGGCCATCGGACGGCGCCGCGGCGGGCTCGTGCCCGTGTCCGCCGCCGTATCCGGGGCTCCAGACGAGCACGGACCCGTTCCAGGCGGCGGGCTCGTGGATCACGTAGTTTCCGCCCGACGGCAGCTCCCCCTGGTGGGCGTCGGGGCCGACCGCGGCGGAGGCGATGCCGGGCGAGGCGGCGAGGGCGAGAGCGGCAACGGTCGCGGCAACGGTGCGCGAGACCGAAATGCGTGTGGACACGATGTGGTCCTTCCTGAGCCCGCTCGTCGTTGATCGGACTCGGCGTGATGTGGTGGGCGGCGCGCTCAGGCGTCGCCGAGCAGCGAATCGGACGCTGCGAAGGTGTGGTGGCTGACTCGCTCGGCGAGGTCGCCATCGTGGGGCGCGAGGATGCGCCGGACCACCGATTCAGCACGGGGTCCCAGGTCGTCATAAACGCTGGCGCACACGTCACGGGCCTCGTGCGCGGGGAACTTCTCGCCCAGCAGTTCGCGCGGCAGGTGCGGATCCCGCCGGCGCAGCGCGCGCCAGTCCGTCATGATGGATGTACGCGTGCGCAGCGCGTCCTCCCCGCTCGGATCCCCGGACGCCAGCTCGCGGACACGTTCCGCCGTAAGGCGCCAGCGCGACACGAACGCACGATACGCCTCCGCGACGTCGTCGAGCCCGAACGCGGCACGGACGGCTCGCGCGCTCATGCTCGCCGGAAGCTGCGCTCCGGTGAATACCGTCACCTGATCCGGATGGATGGCGTCGAGTTCGCGCCCCATCTCCATCAACTGCTCCGTCTGATCGCCGGGGCGGATCCAGAGGGCGTCGTAGAGGTTCCCGAAATTGCGCAGGCGCAGCTGCTCGCGGAGCATCCGTCGGGCTTCCCGCGCCTCGTGCGGAAGCGAATACGCGACGAGCGTCCACGTGCCATCCCACGCGGCGTGCACCCGCGGCGGGAACAGCGCGCGCACGTGCGCCTCGATCTGCTCGCGGCTCTTCGGCGAGACCGCGTACGCCGTGCGCCGGCCATGCTTCTCGCTGCGGAGGAATCCGCGTTGGGCGAGGCGCTGGATGGCGGCGCGCGCGGCGCGCGGTGTCACGTCGAAGACGCTGAGCAGCTCGACGAGGGCGCTCGACGGAATCGGATCCTCGCGCGCGAACCAGTAGTCGCCCAGCAGCACCGTCAACAGCTGCTGCGAGCGCGGATCCTGTTGGAACCGCGGCAGCAGCGGCGTCTCGGTCGTCGTCATCCGATCGGGTCACCGCCCGGCCCTCGCGCCGCGCGGTACGAGCCGGACGGGAGCGGATCGCGGGCCGTACTCGAGCCAGTTCATCATGACGACGTCGCCGTCGGGCTCGAACGATTCGGTGCGCTCGAGCAGCACCTCGACGGCGACGACCATCTCCATGCGCCCCATGGTCGCGGCCGGACACCGGTGCGCCCCACGGCCGAAGGCGAGATGCGAGTTGTTCGGGCGACGCAGCACGAAGTCGTTCGGATCGTCGAACACCGTCTCGTCACGATTCGCCGACGGGAACAGCAGGGCGATCGGCTCGCCCTCGCGGACGAGACGCCCGCTCACCTCGACGTCGCGCCGCGCGGTGCGAGCGAAGACACGGTAGGGCGCGTGCAGCCGCAGCAGCTCCTCGATCGCGGCCGGAATCTCCCCCGGATCCGCGCGCAGGAGGTCCTGCAGCTCACGATCGCGCGAGAGGTGCACCACGATGCTGCCGAGGACAGCCTGCGGCGCCCCCATCCCGGCGACGATCATCTGACGGACCGTCGCGATCGCCGTCTTCTCGGTGATGTGGTTTTCCGGATCCTCGACAGCGCGCTGCAGGCTCGCGACGAGATCGCGGGCCGGATCCGCGTCCGCGGCCAGCCGGTCGTGGTACACCTGCTCGGCGATGCGGTACAGCTCCGCGCTGCACTCCGCGATCACGGCGTCGTCCATGTCTTGGATCGCGAACGAGTAGCGCACGCCGACGTCTCGGATGTGACGCGTCAGGGACGGCGCCACGCTGAGGAACGCGGCGAAGCAGTCCATCGCGAACGGAGCGGCGAGGTCGCGGACGGCATCGGGGCTCTCAGACGCGAGCATGTCCGCCACGAGCCGCTCGGCGCTCGCACGGAACGCCGGCTCATGCTCGCGCACGATCGACCGGCGCAGCACGGGGTCGATCGCGGCCCGATAGGCGTCGTGCTCGGGCGGATCGAAGTGCAGCGGGGGTCGGCGCGACGACCTCGGCACGTGCGGCACGACATTCTGCACGGAGGTGATGAACATCTCGTCATCCTGTGTGATGCGCGTGACGTCCTCGTACGTCGTCGCCGCCCAGAACCCGCCGTACTCGGTGCTCCACGGGAAGGGGTTCTCCGTGCGCAGCGTCGCGTAGTCGCGGTGCGCACTGCCGAAGTCCTCTTCCGGATCCGGAATCCACTCGGACGCGCGTTCGTCGCGTGCACGTGTGTCGACTGATCCTTCTGAACTCGAGTAGCCGAAGGGGCACGTCGCCATCAGATCACCCTCTTTCTCGCCCAACGGGCGACCGATTCGAGCGCGACGACGACGACCACGAGACCGACGAGGATCCCCGCCGTGATCTGGTAGTTCAGCGTCGCGACCGACTCTTCGAGCAGGAAGCCGATGCCGCCCGCCCCCACGATCCCGAGCACGGCCGATTCGCGCAGCGCGAGGTCGGACGTGAACAGGCTGTTGCCGATGAAGCTCGGCACGAACTGCGGCCAGACGCCGCTGACGAAGACCTGCAGGCGGTTGGCGCCCGTCGCCTCGAGCGCACGGATCGGCGCCGGGTCGACGTTCTGCAGCGAGTCGGTGAAGAACTTCGACGCGAGCGCGGTGCAGGAGATGGCGAGCGCGAGGAACCCCGCGAACGGTCCCAACCCGAGCGCCGCCACGAACACGAGCGCGTACACGATGTCGGGGATCCCCCGCATGAGCACGACGAGCCCGCGCAGCGCGAACGACAGCGGCGCGAACCGCACGAGGTGGCGCGTCGACAGCACGGCGATGACGAGCCCGCCGACGACACCGAAGGTCGTCGCGGTCAGCGCCATGATGACGCTCTCGAAGATCCCCATCGCGACGTCGGCCGTAATGAGCGGCGGGACGAACCCGGCGAGCAGTGCGCCGACGTTCTCCCACGCGCGCAGCAGACGCTCCGGAGTGAACGACAGCTGCGTGAGGGAGATCAGCAGGAGCACGACCGCAACTGCGGCGCCGACGGCGCGCACCGTGCGGCCGCGGTTCCAGCCGACGCCCGCGCGGTCGGCGGTGGGCGCGTAGAGCTGAGAGACGGTGTGCTCGTCGGCGTGCTCGGAGACGGCGCGCTGGACGAGGTAGGAGACGAGCTCCAACACGAGCAGCATCACGACGATGACGCAGATGATGCCGGCCGCGCGGCGATAGTCGAGCGAACCGATCGCCGTCTGCAGCGCGACGCCGATTCCGCCGGCGCCGACGAGCCCGAGCACGGCGGACGCGCGGATGTTGATGTCCAGTCGGTAGAGCACGACCGATGTCACGGCCGGCAGCGCGCGACTGAGGGTCGTCGCGATGAAGTTCTGCGCGCGATTCGCGCCCACAGCCGAGATGGCCTCGCGCGGCGCCTGATCCTGCTCTTCGAAGATGTCGGCCATCATCTTGCCGATCATGCCGACGGAGTGGAACGCGATCGCCATGGCTCCCGCGAGGGGGCCGAGACCGAAGATGCGCACGAAGATGATCGCGAACACGAGCGAGGGCACCGCGCGCGTGACGATGATGATGCCGCGCGCGAGCCACGCGATCACGCGCGGGCCGGTGAACCGGCGCGAGGCCGCCGCCGCGAGCACGACCGACGCGAGTGTCGCCAGGCCCGTTCCGGCGATGGCGATCCAGAGCGTCTCGACCGCGAGCGACAGCAGACTCGGCACGTCGCCCGTGGTGGGCGGCAGCATGCGCGCGATGAGGTTCGCGATGTCGCCGAAGCCGGCCGCCACGGCCGCGGGGCGGATGTCGATCCACCACATGCCGAACAGCGTCACGGCGACGTACGCGAGGGGAATCGCGAGCGCGGCGAGGGGTGACGGGCGACCGGTTCGCGCGGAAGGCCTCTTCACCCTGTCGAGAACGTCAGCCACCTCACGCCTCCGTCTGGTCGTCGTAGACCGCGCGGATCTGCTCCTCCGAGGTCTCGGCGGTCGGCGTGTCGAGCAGGAGCGCACCGTCGCGGACGGCCACGACGCGATCCGACACCTGTAAGGCGAGGTCGACCTGGTGCAGCGAACAGACAACCGTGAAGCCGTCCTCGGCGCTCAGCGCACGCAGGGTCGTCAGCACGGACAAGCTCGCGCGCGGGTCGAGCGACGCGACCGGTTCGTCCGCCAGCACGATCTCGGCATCCTGCATGAGCGTGCGTGCGATCGCGACACGCTGCTGCTGCCCCCCGGAGAGCGTGTCGGCGCGCTGGAACCGCTCGGCGGCGAGGCCGACGCGTTCGAGGTTCGCGACGGCCTTCTCCCGCAGCGCACGCGGGTAGCTGGCGACGCCGTAGCGCGGGAGTCGCAGCGACCCGAGGGATCCCATCAGGACGTTCTCGAGGGCGCTCAGGCGCCCGACGAGACCGAACTGCTGGAATACGAAGCCGATGCGGGTGCGCAGCTGCTGCAGCTCGCGTCGGCCGCATCGAGACGGATCCGCGCCCAGCACAGACACGGATCCGCCCGTCGGGGTGTGACTGCCGTTCATGAGGCGCAGCAGCGTCGACTTGCCAGCGCCAGATGGGCCGACGAGCGCGACGAACTGCCCGGGGTGGACATCGAAGTCGATGCCACTCAGCACGGCTTTGTCACCGAAACTCATGCGGAGATCGCGGATCCGCAGGCTCGGAGTGTGGTTCTCGGTCATGGGCGCGACGACGTTCGTGCTCATTCGCTGCGGCACACCTCGGCGCCGGTCGTCTCGCAGATGTCGCGGATGGTGTCGTAGTTCGCGTCGCTGGCCGGCTCGAAGCCGAAGGCTCCCGTGCCGCCCCACTCGCAGGCCATCGTGCCGGCGTACTCGTCGCCCCATGGCGCCGGTGCCTCGCGCTCCGCTCCCTCACACAGGCCTGCTTCCGCGGCCGTCACCGAGTTATAGGTGGTCGTCACCGTCTCGGCGATGAGGTCGCGCAGGTCCGCGTCGAGCCAGTTGCCGACGACGAGGGGCGTGCCGGGGATGTCCGGCGACGTCCAGATCGTCTCGGTGTCGCCGGCTTCGATGACGCCACGCGCGGGCAGGAGGTCGGTGATGAAGGTGCCCGCGACGAATGCGACGTCGCAGTCGCCGGCGAGCATCTGCGTCACCGCGACGTCGTGCGATCCCGCGAAGATCGGCGTGATGTCGTTCTCCGGGTCGATGTCCGCTTCCATCAGGCCGGCGATCGGACCGAGGTAACCGGTCGTGGAGGCCGGGTCCGTGAAGCAGACGTCCGCTCCCGCGACGTCCTCGATGCTCGCGATGTCGGACCCACCCGGGACGACCCCGAGCGCCTGCACGGCACCTGATCCGGCTTCGGGCGTGAGCTGGTCCATCGCGACCGGCGTCACGTCGGCCACGTCCGAGGCGAGGTAGTACGAGAACGCGCCGTACACGGCGATGTCGACGCGCTCGGCGACCTGCGCCTCGATGACGCCGGCGTTGCTGCTCACGGCCTCGATCGAGGTGGGGATCCCCGTCTCCTTCTCGATCGCGGCGACGATCGGCTCGAAGGACGTCTCGAGCTCTTCGCTGTTGTCGGTGGGAACGACCGCGAACACGAGCTCCGACGGACCGTCGGAATCGGAACCCGACGCATCGTCAGCGGGGCGGGCGTTGGGGCTGGCTCCGCATGCTGCGAGCAGGAGACCTGCGGCCGCGAGGGAAGCGATGGCGGTAATGGTCTTGCGCATGAGGGACTCTCCATGGCGTCGGCGTTGACGGCTACTGTTTTACGACCACAGGACGGATTTAGTGTGGCCTTTTCGGGTGCAGGTCCACACTAGCGGGTCCGTTGACACTGTCAACGGTTTGCCGGGAAAGGTGCCAGCGGGCGCATCTGTGGGAGGTGGATAAGACGAAACGGGCCGGATCCCGAAGGATCCGACCCGTTCTGTCGAGTGCTGCGGTTAGTTGCCCGCGAGCTTCTCGCGGAGCGCGGCAAGCGCCTCGTCGTCGGCGAGCGCGCCGGCACCGGCGGACTCGGACGAGAAGCCGCCGGACGAGCTGGCCGCAGGGGCCGTGTCGTCGGCGTTGGCCTCGGCCTCGACGGCACGGGCGACCTGTTCCTTGTGCTTCTCCCAGCGAGCCTGCGCCTGGGCGTACTCCTGCTCCCAGGCCTCGCGAGCCTCGTCGTACCCCTCGAGCCACTGGTTGGTCTCGGGGTCGAAGCCCTCGGGGAACTTGTACTCGCCGTTCTCGTCGTACTCCGTGGTCATGCCGTAGAGCGACGGGTCGAACTCGGTGCCGTTCGGGTCGACCATGTCGTTGGCCTGCTTGAGCGACAGCGAGATGCGACGACGGTCGAGGTCGATGTCGATCACCCGGACGAACAGCTCCTCGCCCACCGAGACGACCTGCTCGGCCATCTCGACGTGCTTGTGCGACAGCTCAGAGATGTGCACGAGGCCCTCGATGCCGTCCGCGACCCGCACGAATGCACCGAACGGAACGAGCTTCGTGACCTTACCGGGCGTGATCTGACCGATCTGGTGCGTGCGAGCGAAGACCTGCCACGGGTCTTCCTGCGTCGCCTTGAGCGACAGCGAGACGCGCTCGCGGTCGAGGTCGACCTCGAGAACCTCGACGGTGACCTCCTGGCCCACCTCGACGACCTCGCTGGCGTGGTCGATGTGCTTCCACGAGAGCTCGGACACGTGAACGAGGCCGTCCACGCCGCCGAGGTCGACAAACGCACCGAAGTTGACGATCGAGGAGACCTGGCCCTTGCGGACCTGCCCCTTGTGCAGACCGTTGAGGAACTGCGCACGCGTGGCGGACTGCGTCTCCTCGAGGAGCGCACGACGCGAGAGCACGACGTTGTTGCGGTTCTTGTCGAGTTCGAGGATCTTCGCCTCGAGCTCCTGGCCGAGATATGGCGTCAGGTCGCGGACCCGGCGCAGCTCGATGAGCGAGGCAGGAAGGAAGCCGCGGAGACCGATGTCGAGGATGAGACCACCCTTGACGACCTCGATGACCGTGCCCTTGACGACACCGTCGTTCTCCTTGATCTGCTCCACGTCGCCCCAGGCACGCTCGTACTGAGCACGCTTCTTCGACAGGATCAGACGGCCTTCCTTGTCCTCCTTCTGGAGAACGAGGGCCTCGATGTGATCGCCCACCTTCACGACGTCGTCGGGGTTGACGTCGTGCTTGATGGAGAGTTCGCGCGAGGGGATGACGCCCTCGGTCTTGTATCCGACGTCGAGCAGAACCTCGTCGCGGTCGATCTTGACGATCTCGCCGTCGATGATGTCGCCGTCGTTGAAGAACTTCAGAGTCTTCTCGACCGCGGCCAGGAAGTCCTCCGCAGATCCGATGTCGTTGATGGCGACCTGCGTGGTGGCCGAGGCGGTCGTTGCGTTAGTCATGTAGTGGTTAGCCTTCAGGGGTTGTTGTGTCGGGCTCCGGATCCAGCCGGATGCGCGTCTCCGCACGCACCAGCAGCCTTCGCGGATTCGAAGCGATTGGATGAGATTTCGCCCGTCACGCGGCAGTCTGGACGACGGATCCGCAGACCCGACGCGGCGACGCGCGCACGCGTGACACTTCAGGATAGCATGCGAAACCGCCGCGAATCCACGTGACGAGTGGGATCGAAGCACCTGCCTGGGGACCTGTCCCCACGGAATCGGTACACAGGGTCTCACCGCGTCGGTAACGTGGTTTCGAGCATGAATCACGGGGAGAAGGAGCGACATGTCCGATAACAACCAGCCATACGACCCGAACGCGCCCGGGCAGAGCGGCAGCCCGTCGCAGCCCGGGGCTGGCGAACAGCCCGCGTACGACACGGGAGAGCCCGGAGTGCCCGACACGGGGGCCGCCGGTGCGCCGCCCATGCCGCCCGCGCCGCCGGAGCCCCCCTATAACGCTGCGCAGCCGACGACGCCTCAGCCATACGGTGTGCAGCCCGGCTCCATCGCGCCGCCGCCTCCTGCGCCGTACGGTGTGGGCACGCCCCCGCAGAACCAGGGCAGCAAGGGCCTCGCGATCACGGCACTCGTGCTCGCGATCGTCGGCGCGTTGCTCTGCTTCATCCCGTTCGCCGCCTTCGGCGGTGTGGTCATCGCCATCGTCGCGTTGATTCTCGGCATCATCGCCCTCGTGAAGAAGGCGAACGGCAAGGGCATGAGCATCGCGGCACTGATCGTGGCGGGTGTCGGCGTCTTGGTCGGCGCGGTCATGGTGTTCATCACGATCTCTGTGTTCGTGTTCATCGACTCGTACCAGAGCGAGCTCGACCAGCTCTACGAGGACAACTCGGAGCTGTTCGACGAGAACTTCGACGAGGACTTCCAGCTCTTCGAGCAGCCCGAGTTCTGATCACGCTTCACGCGGCGCGCACCTGGGGTTCACTCACCAGGTGCGCGCCGTCGTCTGCCAGGACGAACTGAGCCCGCAAGCCGTCCGGCTGGTGCGCGAACGCCGCGCGCATCGGTTCCGACCACCGGCGGAGGTCGGAGCTCCTCCCGGGACCACCTGGGCGTTCCCACACGACGACGACCGCACCCGCCGGAGTCTCGTCGACGATCTGTGAGACGCGCGTCGCCAGGAGGTCTGCCGCGCTGACGGCGCCGGACGCGGGCATCGCGACGGTCTCGGTGGGATCCCCGGAGAGACCGTCGATCGGCATCATGACATCGGTCATACATCCGGCACTGTCGATGAACAGCAGCCACGCTCGCGGCTCGACCGCCCGTTCGAGCAGCGCCGTGACGAAGCGGGTGAGGTCGCGGTCGTCGGTCATCGGACGATCGCGCAGCGTGTTCAGAGTTGTTGAATCGATCATGCGGCAAGACTGATCGATCCGTGGCCGCCGCGTGTGGAGAAATCAGCCGAATGTGGATGGATTTCGCGAATCAGCCGAATCTGTGGAGAACTCTCAGCGGCGCGACGCACATTCCACGCACATCGTCGCGGTGGGGCGAATGCGCAGGCGCGCGACCGGGATCCGCTTGCCGCACCCCGCGCACACGCCATAGGTGTCGTTGTCGAGACGCGCGAATGCCTCGTCGATGGCGATGAGTTCGCGCTCGGCCTCGGCGTCAAGGCCGGCGAGCCGAGACCATTCGTCCGACAGGGTCGCGCCCTCGGGGTCGTGCTCGTCGTCGGCGGTCGCTGCCGATCGTGCCGACGCGAGATCGCTCAGGTCCTCATCGCTGCGTTGGCGGGCGCGCAGCACGCTCTCGCGATGCTGTGCAAGGAGTTCGCGAAACTCCGCGCGGTGAGTGTCGTCCATCTCTCCACCGTAGATGCAGAGGGGCCGCCCCCGCGCATTTCGCGGGAACGGCCCCTCTGAACGATCGTGCTGGAATCAGCGCGAGTGTTGAGGTCAGCGCGCAGCGGTGCCCTCGACCCGTACCGCGTCAGCGGTACCGCGAGCGCAGCGAGCCGACAATGCTGCCGTCGTCTCGCCGGCTACGTTGAGGTCAGCGCGCAGCGGTGCCCTCAACGTAGTCGTCGTCGCTGTTCTGCCAGGAGAACAGAGCGCGCAGCTCCTTGCCCGTCTTCTCGATGGGGTGCTGCTCCTCCTCGGCGCGGAGCTTCGTGAACTCCGGCGCTCCGGCGTCCTGGTCATCGATGAAGCGCTTGGCGAACGCACCGGACTGGATGTCGGCGAGGATCGCCTTCATGTTGTCCTTGACGTGCTGGTCCACGACGCGGGGGCCCGACACGTAGTCGCCGAACTCGGCGGTGTCCGAGATCGACCAACGCTGCTTGGCGATGCCGCCCTCCCACATGAGGTCGACGATGAGCTTGAGCTCGTGCAGCACCTCGAAGTAGGCGATCTGGGGCTGGTAGCCCGCCTCGGTGAGCGTCTCGAAGCCGGCCTGCACGAGGTGACTCATGCCACCGCAGAGAACGGCCTGCTCGCCGAACAGGTCGGTTTCGGTCTCCTCCGTGAACGACGTCTTGATGACGCCGGCGCGGGTGCCACCGACGCCGGCGGCGTACGACAGCGCGAGATCCCATGCCGAGCCGGTCGCGTCGTTCTCGACACCGATGATGTCGGGGATGCCGCGACCCGCGACGAACTCACGACGCACCGTGTGCCCGGGGGCCTTCGGCGCGATCAGGATCACATCGACATCGGCGGGCGCCTCGATGTAACCGAAGCGGATGTTGAAGCCGTGCGCGAACGCGAGCGCCTTGCCCGGTGTGAGGTTCGGCTTGATGCTCTCGGCGTAGATCGTGCGCTGGTGCTGGTCCGGCGCGAGGATCATGATGACGTCGGCCCACGCGGTCGCGTCAGCGACCGACTTGACGGGGAAGCCGTCATCGGACGCCTTCTGAGCCGACTTGGATCCGTCACGCAGCGCGACCGTGACGTCGACGCCCGAGTCGCGAAGGTTCTGCGCGTGAGCGTGGCCCTGCGAGCCGTAGCCGACGATGGCCACCTTCTTGGACTGGATGATCGAGAGGTCGGCGTCCTGGTCGTAGAGGATCTCTGCCACTTGGTTGCTCCTTTGTTGGCGGGGTCTGTATAAGCGAGGGTCAGCGCAGTGCGCGCTCGGAGATCGATTTCGGGCCGCGGCCGAGCGCGAGCAGGCCCGACTGCGAGATCTCCTTGATGCCGAACGGCGTGATGGCCTTCTGGAACGCCTCGACCTTGCCCTGGTCGCCCGTGACCTCGATCACGAGGGCGTCCGGGTGGTAGTCGACGACGCTCGCACGGAAGAGGTTGACGACCTCGAGGACGTTGCCACGCGTCGAGTTGTCGGCGCGCACCTTCACAAGCATGTGTTGGCGCTGCACGGACGTAGCCGGATCCAGTTCGACGATCTTCACGACGTTGATGAGCTTGTTCAGCTGCTTCGTGACCTGCTCGAGCGGCTGCGACTCGACGTCGACGACGACCGTGATCCGCGACAGTCCGGGGATCTCCGTCACCCCGACCGCGAGCGAATGGATATTGAAGCCGCGACGGGCGAAGAGCCCGGCGACGCGCGTCAACAGCCCCGGCGTGTCCTCGACGAGCAGACTGAGAACGTGCTTCGTCATGTCAGGCCCCCTCATCGAACGCGGGCGAGTTCTCGCGCGCATACTGGACGTAGCTGTTGCTGACGCCCTGCGGCACCATCGGCCACACCATGGCGTCGCTCGAGACGACGAAGTCGATCACGACGGGACGGTCGTTCGTCTCGAGCGCGAGGGTGATCGCATCGTCGATCTGATCCTCGCGCTCCACGCGGATCGCCAGGCATCCGTATGCCTCGGCGAGCTTCACGAAATCGGGGATCCGCTTCGTGTCGTGACCCGTGTTGAGGTCGGTGTGCGAGTAGCGCCCGTCGTAGAACAGCGTCTGCCACTGGCGCACCATGCCGAGCGACGAGTTGTTGATGATCGCGACCTTGATCGGGATGTCGTTGAGCGCGCAGGTCGCGAGCTCCTGGTTGGTCATCTGGAAGCAGCCGTCGCCGTCGATCGCCCAGACCTGGCGGTCCGGCTGTGCGACCTTCGCTCCCATGGCGGCGGGAATCGAGTAGCCCATCGTGCCGGCGCCGCCGGAGTTGAGCCACGAGTTCGGCCGCTCGTACTTGATGAACTGCGCCGACCACATCTGGTGCTGCCCGACGCCGGCGACGAACACGCCCTCGGGACCGGTCAGCTCGCCGATCCGGGAGATGACGTGCTGCGGTGCGAGGAGACCGTCGGTCGGCGCGGTGTAGCCCAGCGGGTACTGGTCGCGCAGGCCGTTGAGGTACTGCCACCATTCGGCGTAGTCCGGGATGTCACCGTCGACGGTGGAACGGTAGGTCGTCTCGAGATCGACGAGCACCTCGCGCACGTCGCCCACGATCGGCACCTCGGCGGCACGGATCTTGCCGATCTCCGCCGGGTCGATGTCGACGTGCACGACCTTCGCTTCGGGGGCGAACAGCGCGGATTTGCCCGTGACGCGGTCGTCGAAGCGCGCCCCGAGAGCGATGAGCAGGTCGCTCTCCTGCAAGGCGAGAACCGCGGGCACGGATCCGTGCATGCCCGGCATCCCGAGGTGCTGCTCGTGGCTGTCGGGGAACGCGCCCCGCGCCATGAGCGTCGTCACCACGGGGGCGCCGGTCGTCTCGGCGAAGGCCAGCAGCTCCTCCGCGGCCTGGCTGCGGATGACGCCGCCGCCCACGTACAGCACCGGCTTCTCGGCGGCGGCCAGGAGCGATGCGGCCGCCTGGATCTGCTTGCCGTGCGCCTTCGTGACGGGACGGTAGCCGGGCAGGTCGTAGCGCGGCGGCCACACGAACGGCGCCTCGTTCTGCTGGGCGTCCTTCGTGATGTCGACGAGGACCGGTCCGGGGCGCCCCGTGCTCGCGATTTCGAACGCCTGCGCGATCGCGGAGGGGACATCCTCCGCCCGCTTGACGAGGAACGAGTGCTTCGTGACGGGCATCGTGATGCCGACGATGTCGGCTTCCTGGAACGCGTCGGTGCCCATCAGCGTGGAGAACACCTGCCCGGTGATCGCGACGATCGGCACCGAGTCCATGTGGGCGTCGGCGATCGCCGTGACGAGGTTGGTCGCCCCGGGGCCCGACGTCGCGATGGCGACGCCGACGCGGCCGGTCGCGGCGGCGTAGCCCTCCGCGGCGTGGCCAGCGCCCTGTTCGTGGCGCACGAGGATGTGGTTGAGCGAGTTGTCGCTCATGAGAGCGTCGTAGGCGGGGAGGATGGCTCCGCCGGGCAGGCCGAAGACATCCGTGACGCCGAGCTGCTCGAGCGAGCGGACGACGGCCTCCGCGCCCGTGATGACGGGCGGGGTGGCGTTCGAGGATGCGGGCGGCCGAGGAACGGCGGTTGTCGGATCTGCGGGCATAGTGCTTCCCTCAATCGTGTCGGACGTCTGTCGGCGCAATCGGTCGTCAGCCGGTGACGGCACCGAATGCGGCAGAGCGTACGAGCTTCGCGTACTTGGCGAGAACGCCGCGGGTGTAGCGCGGGGGCAGCGGCTCCCAGCCTTCGCGGCGGGAGGCGAGCTCGGCCTCATCGACGAGTATGTCGAGGGAGCGAGCGGCGACGTCGACCCGGATCGGATCACCATCGCGCACGAAGGCGATCGGACCTGCGTCCACTGCCTCCGGAGCGATGTGGCCGATGCACAGACCAGTTGTGCCGCCTGAGAATCGACCGTCTGTCAAGAGTAGTACATCCTGGCCGAGACCTGCGCCCTTGATGGCCGCCGTGATGGCGAGCATCTCGCGCATGCCGGGCCCGCCCTTGGGCCCTTCGTACCGGATGATGATGACGTCGCCCTTGTTGATCTCGCCGTTCGTGAGCGCGTCCATGGCGGCGCGCTCGCGTTCGAACACGCGGGCCGGCCCCTCGAACACCTCGGCGTCGAAGCCGGCCGTCTTCACGACGGCGCCCTCGGGGGCGAGGCTGCCGTCGAGGATCGTCAGCCCCCCGGTGGCGTGGATCGGGTCGTCCAGGTCGCGCACGACGGTGCCGTCGATGGGCTCGGGGTCGAGGTCGGCGAGGTTCTCGGCGAGCGTCTTGCCCGTGACCGTCATCGCGTCGCCGTGCAGCAGGCCCGCGTCGAGGAGCGCCTTCATGACGACGGGCATACCGCCCGCGCGGTCGAAGTCCTGCGCGACGAACTGGCCGAACGGCTTGACGTCGGCGAGGTGGGGCGAGCGCTCGCCGATGGCCCGGAAGTCCTCGAGGGTGAGCTCGACGCCGGCTTCGTGCGCGATCGCGAGCAGGTGCAGCACGGCGTTCGTGGATCCGCCCAACACCATCGCGACCGTGACGGCGTTCTCGAATGCCTTCCGCGTCAGGATGTCCTTCGTCGTGATCCCCTTGCGGAGCATCTCCACGACGGCCTCGCCGGAGCGGTGCGCGTACATGTCGCGACGGCGGTCGGCGCTCAGCGGCGTGGAGGATCCGGGGAGGCTCATGCCGAGCGCCTCCGCGATGCACGCCATGGTGTTGGCGGTGTACATTCCGCCGCAGGCGCCCTCGCCAGGTGCGAAGCCGCACTCGATCTTCTTGAGGTCGGCTTCGCTCATCTGGCCGGCCTTGCACGCGCCGACGGCCTCGAACGAGTCGATGATCGTGATCGTGCGCTCCGTGCCGTCTTCGAGCTTGACCCACCCGGGGGCGATGGAGCCCGCGTAGAGGAAGACGCTCGCGAGCTCGAGGCGCGCGGCGGCCATGAGCATGCCGGGAAGCGACTTGTCGCAGCCGGCCAGCAGCACCGTGCCGTCGAGGCGCTCCGCCATGACGACGGTCTCGACGCTGTCGGCGATGACCTCGCGACTCACGAGCGAGAAGTGCATCCCCTCGTGCCCCATCGAGATGCCGTCCGAGACGCTGACCGTGCCGAACTGCAGCGGGTATCCTCCGCCGGCGTGCACGCCCTCCTTGGAACCCTGCGCAAGGCGATCGAGCGAGAGGTTGCAAGGGGTGATCTCGTTCCAGCTCGACGCGATGCCGATCTGGGGCTTCTCCCAGTCGTCGTCGCCCATGCCGACGGCACGGAGCATGCCGCGCGAGGTGGTGGCCTCGATCCCGTCGGTCACCACACGGCTGCGCGGCTTGATGTCGATTCCCCTGGCTGCGTTCTCACTCACCCAAGCAGTCTATTCCCCGTCTCGAGGGCCCCCGACCACGTCGACGTTTTGCTGATCGTGTCGTTCGATCGCGGGTCAGGATGCTCTCAAAGCCGCGAGGCGAGTGAGCACTGCGGCAAGCTCACCCGGGTCGGCGACGCGGAGGCTCGCCGCCGTCTCCCCCGGGCCGACGCGGATGCCGAGATCGCCCTCCTCCAGGGCGCGCAGCGCGTCCTCATCCGTCACGTCATCGCCCGCGAAGACGACGGCGTCCGCCTGGGTCACGCGGCGCAGTTCGGCGACGGCGACGTCCTTGCCCTCGTGTCGCCAGGCGAACTCGAGCACGTGCTTGCCGTCGCGGCGACGCCAGGATGGTGCGGCGACGCGCATCAGTTCGTCGAGCGCGGCCTGCGCACGCGGCTCGACGCCATCAGGAGACGTGCGCGTGTGCAGGGCGAAGCCGTAGCGCTTCGCTTCGATCCACGCTCCGTCGAACGCCGCGGCAGCGGCCTCGGCGCTCTCACGGATCTCATCCGCGTCGGCGGGATCGGTGTCGTCGGCCGCGCGGAGCTGGCCGACGTCGGGGCGCCAGTGCTCGGCACCGTGGGAACCGGCGAGCCACACGCGGGAGTCGTCGTCATGCTCGGCGATCACTCTGAGGTCTCCGAGGGCGCGCCCGGAGACGAACGCGACCGTCACGCCGGGGGCGTCCACGAGCGCGGCGACAGCGCGTTTCGCTTCCGGCGTGGCGCGCGCCGCCATCGGATCCGTCACGAGCGGTGACAGGACGCCGTCAAAATCAAGTGCGACGAGCAGCCGCGCAGCGCGCGCGACACGAGCGACCGCGTCGGTCATGCCTCATTCCTCCGTGCCCGGGACGTCTCCATGTCGTCGAGGAAGCGCTGTCCCCACTTGACGACGTCGTTGTCGAAGACCTTCTTGCGCATCGTCTTCATCCGGCGGGCCTGCTCGGCCGCCGGCATCTGCAGCGACCTCGACAGGATGTCCTTCGTCCCCTCGATGTCGTGGGGGTTGACGAGCAGCGCGCTGCCGAGCTCGTCGGCCGCGCCGGCGAACTCGCTCAACACGAGCACGCCGGTGTTGTCGGCGCGGACCGCGACGTACTCCTTCGCGACGAGGTTCATGCCGTCACGCAGCGCGGTGACGAGCATGACGTCGGCGGCGAGATACAGCGCCACCATCTCCTCGCGGGGGTAGCCCTGGTGCAGGTATCGGATCGCCGTCGTCTCGACGGTCGAGTAGTCGCCGTTGATCCGTGCCACGCTCATCTCGATCTCGTCGCGTAGCTCCTGATACGCCTCGACACCCGGACGCGACGGGCTCGCGATCTGCACGAGGGTCGCGTCTTTCCCCGTGATGCGTCCGTCGGCGAGCATCTCGCCGTACGCCTTGAGCCGGTGCCGGATCCCCTTCGTGTAGTCGAGCCGGTCGACGCCCAGCATGAGCTTCTCGGCGCCGAGCTGTTCGCGGATCGACTGCGCCCGTGCGATGATGTCCGGGCGCTGCGCCAGCTCGAGGAAGTGGTTCGCGTCGATCGAGATCGGGTAGCTGCGCGAGATGACGGTGCGAGCGGCGTCCTCGATCGTCGGGACCGTGACCGTCTCGCCCTTCGTCGGATAGTGCAGCAGACGACGAATCGACCGCTGGAAGTTGCCGGCGTCCTCGACGCGCTGGAAGCCGATCACGTCGGCCCCGAGCAGCCCCTCGAGCACCTGGCGTCGCCACGGCAGCTGCGCGAAGAGCGAATATGCCGGGAACGGAATGTGGTGGAAGTATCCGATCGTCACGTCAGGCCGCAGCTCGCGCAGCATCTGCGGGACGAGCTGCAGCTGGTAGTCCTGCACCCAGACGAAGCCGCCGTCCTGCACGTGCTTCGCCGCGGCCTCCGCGAATCGCCGGTTGACGCGGACGTAGGCGTCCCACCACGACCGTTTGTAGACGGGCGCGGCGATGACGTCGTGATAGAGCGGCCAGATCGTGCCGTTCGAGAACCCCTCGTAGTAGTCGCGCAGGTCGTCGCGACTGAGCGCGACGGGGACGAGCACGGTGCCGTCGAACTCGAACGGATCGACGTCGAGGTCGGGCTTGCCGCCCCAGCCGACCCACGCGCCGTCGAGGCTCTGCATCACCTGTTCGAGCGCCGTGACGAGGCCACCGGGGGAACGCCGCCAGGTCGGCTCGCCATCGGGGCCCTCCACCCGGTCAACGGGCAGGCGGTTGGCGACGACAACGAGATCAGCTCGAGACATCTCACACTCCTTCGTTGGCGTCAGCCTAACGCCCGCGCGCTAGGGTGGTCGCATGCGCAAGTACCTCCTCGGAACCGGCATCATCGGCGCCCTCACGAGCGCATACTCACTGCTGCGGGGATCCGGCCAGCAGCCGTTCACCTGGCGTGTCGCGCTCGCATGGGTCAGCTGGGCGATCACGTTCGCCCTGTCGATCGGAATGATCCGTGACATCCGCCGGGCGTCCCACGGCGAGCCCGTGTCCGACGATTCACCGATCGCCGGCAACGAGTTCAAGTACGCCAAAGCATCCGGAAGCGCGGAAGGCACCACCCGGAAGAAGTCGCGCAAGAAGTGACGCGCTGAGGCAGATCCGCGACGACGCACGGGATCAGGTGGACTCGCGTTCGACGATGCGGAAGTCCGCGAGCAATGTGCGCGGCGCGCCGTCGGCTCCTTCGATGCGTTCGATCAGCGCCTCCACCGCGCGGCGCCACGTCCTTCAGCGTCGTCGCCACCGCTGCCCCTCAGAGGCCGATTCGTCGCGCGAACGCATTGCGGAACCGGCCGTCGGGATCCAGTCGATCGCGCAGCGCGCGGAAGTCATCGAACCGCGGGTAGAGGTCGCGGATCTCGCGGCCGGCGCGCACGAAGACCTTGCCCCAGTGCGGCCGCGCCCCGAGGGGAGCGAGCGCCCGCTCGAGCTCCGCCAGCACCGCGCGAACCCCGGGCTCGTCCGGATGCCAGGTGAAGTGCAGCGCGACCGAGTCGCGACCCGATGACGGACCGAGCCAGGTGTCGTCCGCGGCAACGGTGCGGATCTCGCAGACGTGAAGCAGCGGCGCGATCGTGCTCGCGATGGATCGGACCGCGGCAATCGCGGCAGCCCCGTGTTCGCGCGCTACGAGGAATTCGCTCTGCAGCTCCGCGCCCACGCTCGGCGTGTGCTCCATGCGGAAGTGCGGCAATCGTTCGAACCACGCGCCGGCTTCGCCGCCCTGTGGGCTGCAGGCCGCAGGATCGACGCCGGTGATGGGGTGTCTCGGCCCGTCGGCCGGGCGCGCCCCGAGCCCCGTGAGGAGCGCCTCGTCGATCCCGCCGCTCGTGCTGCTGATGCGGCGCTTGACCCAGATGGCGTCCGCCGACTCGTCGTCGCGCCACGCGGTGAAGATGCTGACGCTGTCGCCCAGGGCTGTGACAGCGTCGAGCTCGGCGAGGATCGCGTCCCAGCGCGGCCCGTCGAACACCTCCTGCGTCATCCGGTAGGTGGGCTCGGTGTCGAGTTCCAGCGCGGTCACGACGCCCAGGGATCCCAGGTTCACACTCGCTCCCCCGAAATCGACGTCGCCGCGAGAAAGGGTGACCTCGTCGCCGCTCGCGGTGAGCAGCGTGACGGATCGGACGGCGGCCGCGAGCGATGGCACGCGATCCCCGGATCCGTGAGTTCCGGTCGCGACCGCCCCGGCGACGGAGATGTGCGGCAGGGACGCGAGATTGGCGAGCGCCCGGCCGTGCTGCTCGAGCACCGGCGCGAGGTCGCCGTAGCGCACCCCCGCCGAGACGCGGACCGTCTCCGCGCTGACGTCGATTTCGCGCGGCATGTCTGCCAGCGAGATGAGCGTGCCGGTCGTATCGGCGATGTCGTTGAACGAGTGCCGACTGCCGAGCGCGCGTACCGGGCCGCCGGCCATCAGCGTCTGGCGCAGCTCGTCCGGTGTACGCGGGCGGGCGATTCGCTCGGCTCCGTAGCGGAGGTTCGCCGCCCAGTTGCGTTCTGCCTTCATCGTCCCTCTTTCCGGCTCGGCCCGTGCGAACCTCCGCGCGGGCCGAGCCGTCCGACGCCCGAGCGTCCGTGTGCGAGCGTTTCGGTCACGCGATGTCGACCGCGGTCCAGGACACGGGCGGCAGGGTGATCGTGAGCGTGCCGTTCCCGACGCGGGCAGTGTCGTTGGCCGACGGCACCACGCGCTCAGGCTGCTCAAGCGTGTTCGTCGCGTGAATGTCGTCGTCCGCGATCATGTGCGTCTCACGTACGTCGACGTCCCCGAGACCCGATACGTCGACGCGCACCTCGAGGGACTCGGTCTGCGACCGGTTGACGAGGAAGACGGCGGCCTCCCCCGATTCCGCGTCATGCGTCGCGACGGCGTCGACGAGCGGCACCTCGCCGTAGCGCGCCGTCGCGTACGTCGGCACGTCGAGCGTGACCGCGAGCGCCTCGCCGCGCGCAAGACGCGACGTGATCGCGAACGGGAAGAACGTCGTCTGCCGCCAGGCGATTCCGCCCGGTTCGGTCATGATCGGCGCGATGACGTTGACGAGCTGTGCGAGCGAGGCGCTCGTCACCCGGTCGGCGTGCTTGAGGAG
>DGYFJ06201__coassemble_751_pt1 | contig 21325 bp, 19 predicted proteins | sample DGYFJ06201__metabat2_high_PE_006 | metagenome-assembled genome bin DGYFJ06201 | reverse complement strand
GTGACGATCGAGCCGGCCGCGACGATCGCGCCCGCTCCGATCGTGACGCCCGCGAGCACCGTCGACGATGCCCCGATCCACGATCCGGCGCCCACGACGATCGGATCGTGCCGCACCGCGCCCGCGCGCCGCTCGTGCGGGCCGACCTCGTGAGTGTCTGTGATGAGGCGCACGAACGGCCCGATATTCACTCGGTCGCCGATCGTCACGTGCGGCCGCACGTAGCAGTCGCGGTTGATGAACACGTCGTCGCCGATCGTGATGTCGCCCGTGAACTCGCCGCCCCGGTAGATCTGGGTCCGATCGCCCACGCGGAGCGTCGTGTGTTCGCCCTGGTTGAACTTGACCTGCTTCGCGATGCGCGTGTCGTCGCCGATCTCGAGCATCGTGTCAGTCTTCCAGCGGCGCCATGATCTCGAACGACCTGTCGCGCGAGAGCGCGAGCCCGTCGCGCATGCCGGTCCAGAGGTTGCGCCAGCCGCGGCGGGTGATCTTCCGCTCGACGAAACCGAGGCGGATCAGCTCCTTCGCGAACGTCGCCGCCGTGCCCAGCGCGAAGGCGAGCGGGCGATAGTCGCCGTGCGCGCGGTAGTAGTGCGACATGATCCCGCGGTTGCGCATGATGTAATACCGGTACATGTCGCTCGAGGCATTCAAGTGCCGTGTGCCCATGTCCCATTGCTTGATCGACCGCGTGCGCTGCAGCACGAATTCATCGACGATCACGCACGGCTCGTAACGCGAGGCGAGGTAGCCGTAGATTGTGTCATCCCAGTAGATGAAGAAGCGCGGATCCGGCAGGCCGATCCGCTTCACGAGCGAGCGGTGGATGAACATGCCCTCGAAGCAGCCCGAGTTCATCTCGCGGTACCCCGACGCGTCGAAACCGGCCGGCGCAAACGGGATCGGGATGCCGAGTGACGTCGAGACCCGGTACTGCCAGTAGAACTCGGATCCGTCGTAGTCGTAGCGACGCCCCTGCACGTGGCGGAAGCGCGGCGCCCACACACCCATGCGCGCGAGGCCGTCTGGCAGCACCTCGACGTCGTCGTCCATGAGCCAGATCCACTCGGATCCCAGCGCGTACGCGGTCTTCATCCCCTCGCTGAAGCCGCCCGCGCCGCCCGTGTTCTCATCGAGGCGGCGAGAGACGAGCTCCGTGTCGAGTTCGCTCTGGAAGCGCTCGACGACGCTTGCCGTGTCGTCACTCGAGGCGTTGTCGACGACGACGACGCGACCCGGCTTCGGATCCATGCGGCCGACCGACTCGAGAGCGCGCGCCAGCAACTGTGCGCGATTGAACGTCACGATGACGATCGCGGCGGTCCGGGGGTCGAATGCGTCGGTCATGCGTCGTCCTCGAAACTGCGGATCCATTCGTCCTCCGCCACGAGGCGGGGGAGGGCGGCCCGGTACTCGCGAGCGAGGCGCGGCCATTCCTTCTTCAGACGGCGGTGCAGGCGGATCGAGTCGCGCAACATGCCGCGGAACGTTCCTCGATTGCGCGTGTAGATCTGCTTTCCGGATCCGTCGGCAGCCGACACGAGCGCCGAGTCGAACGCCGGCACGCGCCACCACTCGGCGTCGTCCTTGCCGAACTCCACCTCGGGCGTCTGCACGTTCTCCGGGGCCGGGCGGCGCAACAGGTGGTCGAGCAGGGTGCGCGCCGTGAAGACGCGCAGGCGCAGACCGGTCGGATTGTCGAGCCCCGCGCGGCGGGGCCGCAACTCGAACACCCGGCGGCCCTTGCGCGAGTGGAGGACGCGTTCGGGGTCGCGGTGCACGACCGTCTCGGGGTACTTCTTCGCGATTTCACGCGCCTCCGGCATGCGCGTGCGCAGCGTGCGTCGCATGTGATCCGGGCCGCTCAACACGTCGCGCAGCGCGCGATTGCGCAGCGCCGTCGGGTAGTACTGCATCATCATGAGGTGCTTGAGGTCCATGCGGCGGCTGTGGCGCAGCAGCGTCCCGCCATGGGGGATCGTCGAGTGCAGCAACCCCGACACGATGCGGTTGCGCGCGTGGAAGTACGCCTGCCAGTCGATCGCGTCGTCCTTGCCGACCCACGACACGTGCCAGAGCGCCGCACCGGGGAGCGTCACGGTCGGGATACCCGCCGCGCGGGCGCGCAGCGAGTACTCGGCGTCGTCCCACTTGATGAACGCGGGAAGCGGCAGCCCGATCTCGGCGATGACCGCCTTCGGGATCAGACACATCCACCAACCGTTGTAGTCGGCGTCCATGCGCATGTGCAGAAGCGTGGCCTGGCGCAGGTTCTGCTCGCGGAAGTCGTGCGGCAGCTGCTCCTGATAGAGGGTGCGCCACATGAAAGGCATCTCGTCGACGACCTCGGCCCAGGCGTGCAATCGCGGTCGGTCCAGCAGATCGAACATGTGCGCGCCGACGATGACCGGCTTCGTCGCGTAACGGCCGAACACAATCGAGCGGCGGATCGACTCCGGCTCGATCTTGACGTCGTCGTCGAGCAGCTGCACGAAGTCGCTCTCGTCGCGCTGCATCGTCTCGTGCATCGCGCGGGCGAACCCGCCGGATCCGCCGAGGTTCGGCTGCGTGATCACCTGCAGGGTGTCGCCGAGAGCGCTGGCGACCTCGGCGAACCCGTCCTGCGCGTCGACCCGGTCTGTGCCCTGGTCGATGAGGAAGACGCGGTCGACGACCTCGAGCACGCCCGCGCTCTCGGCGAGCGCGGTGAGGGTGTCGAGGCAGTACGAGGGCTTGTTATAGGTCGTGATGCCGAGCGACGCCTTGCCCTCGCGCACCGGCTCGTGGTCGGTCGTCCACGTGGCGCCCTCGAGCACGACGGGCTCGCGATCCGCGACGATGTCGAACCAGACCCAGCCGCCGTCGGAGAACTGCGTCAGCGCGATGTCGAAGTGCGTCTCGCTCTCGCCTGACACCTCCGCGGTCTCGAGGCGCTGCTGCACGGCGGATCCGTTGGAGCGATACACGAGCACGGTCGCCGACCCCGACGTGCGCACCGTGAGCGTGACGCGGCGAACGCTCGTCCAGTGCTGCCAGTAGGAGGCAGGGAAGGCGTTGAAGTAGCTCGCGAATGACGTGCGGCTTCCCGGATGCACCCGCACGCTCGCGCGCGAGAGCACGTCGCCGATGTGGGCGTCGTTCGTCACGCGAACGGGGGTGTCGTCGATCGTCGACCAGGTGTCCGCGTCAAGATACAGCGGCAGGAGGTCCGGGTCGCGGTCGGTCGGGAAGACCACGTTCTGCAGAACGAACGGCATAGACGTTGAGACTACCGGGCCGATCCTCCAGGCGGCTGAATCGGCGGCGCCGGGAGCGGCGCGGTCGGATCCAGCACGACGCGCCACGATCTCTCCTGGCCGGCGCGGACCGCGCACACGACGAGCAGTAGCCAGCCGAGGTCGCCGAGCGCGTAGCTCTCGAAGAGCGACTCGACGAGCAGGGCGACGAGCATCAGCGGCAGCCACGCGTACACGACCGATCGGCGATCCGCGGCCGCAAGCCAGGCTCGTGCGAGTGCGAGCACGCTGAAGGTCGCGAACAACAGCAGCCCCACCCAGCCGAGCTGCAACACGATGTCGACGTACACGTTGAGGGCGGAGGCGTTGACCCACCCGAGAGAGAGGTCGATCACGTTCGTGGGGAACGGCTCTCCCTCCCACGTACCGAAGAAACTCCAGCCCGTGACGGGGCGCTGGCCGATCCAGACGCTGACCTCGCTCCACAGCTCGGCGCGAGCGGCGAACCCGGACCGTGCGGCGAAGAACGCCGCGATCGGGCGGTACAGCACGAGGATCGATACGACGACGAGCGCGGCGATCACGGCCGTGACGACGTGGGCGCGACGACGGGCGGTGCGGCGCGACCGCCGGGCGACTGCGAGCGCGAGCTCCGCCGCGACGAGCGCGCTGACGAGCACAACAGCGGTCGGGGATCCGGACAGCACGAGCAGCAGCGAGGCGAGGATGAGCGAGTACGTCGCCACGTGTCGGGCAATCGCTCGCGCGCGCCACTCGATCGTGAAGGTGATGAGGCCGACGACCGCGACGAAGGCGAGCAGGTTGCGCGAGCCGAACAGGCCCTGGATCGGACCGCCGTTCGCGATCAGCCCCTCGATGCCGAGCGCGACGAACGGGGTGTCGAAGATGATGCCGGACAGCACCTCGAGCGCGAGGGACGCCGTGAGCAGCCACCGCAGCACGTCGCCGACGGCCCGGGCGATCTGGAGCGTGTCGCGGACGTGCGCGATCGTGACCGCGACGATCGACCATCCGATGAGTGCGCACCACGCCAACACGGTGCGACCGTGGGTGCCGTCGAGCGCCCAGGCCAGGCTCACGATCGCCCACACGACGTACAGGACGAGACTCGTGGGGGCGAACCCGATCAGGGAGAGCTCGTCGCGACGGGCGACGAGGATCCCGACGCCGAGCACGGCGAGCCCCGCGACGATCGTCGCGAGGGTGACGGGTCCGTTCACGCTGTGGACCGCGGTCGTCAGGAACGCCGCCGCGAGGGCCGTCAGCGTGTACGCGCGGGCGAAGGCCGCCGACCGAAGCAGATCGGCAACAGCCGTCAGTGCGGCACCGCGCGCCGATGTCATGCGGGCGCGCCGATTCCCGCGTCGCGCGACGGGTAGCTGAGCGCCGGAGTGACCTTGATCTTCGCCGAGAAGAGGACGACGAGCATCCAGCCCCACAGCATGATCGGGTTCGACTCGGTCAGACCCTGAACGAGCAGCGCCCACAGCACCAGGAGGGGAATCAGCGTCAGCGGCGAGTAGCGGCGGCTCGCGTGACGGTCCCAGCGGGGGCGGTCGACGGCGAAGAACCACGCGCGCCAGACGGCCGACGCGTAGACGGCCGCCACCACCGCGACGCCGAGCGCGCCGAGCTGGAAGAACGCGTCGAGCCACATGTTGTGCGCCTCGAAGACCGAGATGCCGTGGTCGACGATCCAGCCGTCGAACGCCGGATCGGTCGGCACCCACGGTGACGCGAAGCCGTTGCCGATCACCGGGTGCTGCACGGCGCGGTCGAGCACTGCCTGCCAGATGTCGTCGCGGCCGGTGAGGCCGCCGTCGCGTCCGAGCGCGGCGGTGACGCGATCGTACGCGAGCAGGCCGATCGCGACGACGCCGGCGGTCGCGGCGCTCGCCGTCGCGTAGACGGTCGTGCGTCCGCGCGGCGTCGTCTGCCAGCGCATGACGAGCGCGATCGTCAGGACGGCGAGCACGACGGCCCCCGCGACGAGGCTGGTGGCGGACCCGGCCCGCGCGAGCAGCCATGCGGCCAGCAGGAGCCACACGGCGCGCATGATGATCCGCTCCACCGGAAGTCGCCCGAGGAACGCGACGCGCAGTCGCACGCCGAACACGATGAGCGCGACGACCATCAGCATGCCGAGCAGGTTCGAGTTGCCGACGATGCCCTGGATCCGGTCGCCGACGAGCCACGCGTCGAAGAGGTTGCCGCGCACCCAGTACCAGTGCGGATCCGCCTCGCCGTCGAGTGGGAAGAAGTTCGGCAGGATCGGGCGATCGAGGATGAGCGCAACCCACGCCTCGAACAGGATCGACAGGGCGACGACCCAGCGCAGGGCGACCTCGAGGCCGCGTACGATCTCGCCCCACGTCAGCATGTCCGCCAGGAACACTCCCTGCAGGGTGAACGCCGCGAGCACGAGCGCGGTCGCGATCGTGGAGCCGGGCCAGGCCGACCACGCCACCGAGACGAACGCGAGGGCGACGTAGGCGAATGCGGCCCACGGCAAGCGGCGCCACGCGAGCGCTCGCGGTCCGCGGCGGCGCGCGAGGCTGGGGATCCAGATGGCGAGCGTGGCGAGGACCGCGGCGGCGACGAGGGCGAGCGCGCCGACCACGCCGAGGAGGTTGTACCACCACGAGTACGCCAACGCGCTGAACAGCACGAACGTCGCGTACGCGCGCAGCGCGAGGTGCCCCGTCGCCTCCCGCGCCGGTGCGCGGTGCGGTGGGGACACCGGGTGCGCCGACAGCTTCGCCATGCCTCAAGCCTACGGCGCGCGGGGACGCGACCGGTGTGATCATAGGGTGGGAGCATGCTCGTACCACTTGGCAACGACCCGCGTCCGTTCGACTGGGGGTCGACGACGCTCATCGCACAGCTCGAGGGACGGCCGGAGGCTGCGCAGCCCGAGGCGGAGGTGTGGTTCGGCGACCACGCCGCCGACGCCGCGGACGTTCGTGACGGGAGTGGTCGCACGCTCGACGAATGGATCCGCCAGGAGGGCGTCGAGGTCGGCCCGGGCGGCCGACTGCCGTACTTGCTCAAGATCCTCGCGGCGGAGAAGTCGCTGTCGATTCAGGCCCATCCGACGAAGCGACAGGCGGAGGAGGGCTTCGCCGCGGAGCGCGATCTGCCCGCCTCCGCGCCGCGCAACTACACCGACGACAACCACAAGCCCGAGATGATCGTGGCCCTGCGCGACGGCTTCGTCGCGCTCTGCGGGTTGCGGGACATCGAGGCCACCGCGCGTCTGCTCGCGGAACTCGGCGACGCCGCCGCGCCGCTGGCCACGCGGATCCGCGACGACGCCTCGCTCGCCGACGCGATCGCGTGGCTGCTGTCGGGGGACGCGCAGCCCGTCGTCGACGCGATCATCGCCGCGCTCGAGGCCGCACGCTCGGTCGAGTTCGCTCCCGACCTCGCCAATGCACGGCGAAACGCGGCGCAGTTCCCGGGCGACCCCGGCGTCGTCGTGGGACTCCTGATGAACATCGTGACGCTGGCGCGTGGCGAGGCCCTCTTCCTGCGGTCCGGCCAGCTGCACGCCTACCAGCGGGGCATCGGCATCGAGATCATGGCCGCGAGCGACAACGTCTTGCGCGGCGGACTCACGCCGAAACATATCGACGTCGCTGAGCTCATGACGGTGCTCGAACGGCGCTCCGGAGCCGTGCCCGTCGTGCGCGCGCAGGACGCCGCGGAGGCGCCCGGCTTCGTCGAGTACCCGTCCGACGCGCCCGACTTCCGGCTTCTCGCCGCGCAGGTATCGGGATCCGACACGGCGCGTCTCGAGCCCACGGGAACGGCGATCGTGCTGTGCACGGCGGGGCGGGTATCGGTCGCCGCGGGCGAGGCGACCGAGACGCTCGATCCCGGTCGTGCCGTGCTGGTGACCGCGGGGGAGGCTCTCGTCGAGGTGAGCGGAGACGGCGAGGTCTTCGTCGCGCAGCCGGGCGCGTGACGGGTGCGTGTGACACGCCGTCGCGCCTCAAACCTTCAATCTGCGCATGAACCCTCTACGATCAGCGACTTGATATTCGCTAATTACACGGGTGTAATTAGCGAGGGAAGGCACCCGACGCAGGGACTGACCGAGGGGGAGAGAACATGAGCGCACCGTATTACCGTTCCGAGGCACCGGCCGACTGGTTCGTCGACCCCGCTGAGCGTGGCGTTCCGGGAACGCCCCACGCGCTCGAGGCCACCGACGATGGCGCCTTGTCGTGGCAGAGCGACGCACTGTGTTCGCAGACCGACCCTGAGGCGTTCTTCCCCGAGAAGGGCGGCTCCACGCGCGACGCGAAGCGCATCTGCGAATCGTGCGAGGTGCGTTCGCAGTGCCTCGAATACGCGCTGCAGAACGACGAGCGCTTCGGCATCTGGGGTGGTCTGTCCGAGCGCGAGCGTCGCCGTCTCAAGAAGGCGCAACAGCAGCAGCGACAGGCGTCCTGACCACCGCGCGCACGCCGGAGCTGAGTGAGAACCCTGCCCGGTGTGTCTGTGACCGGCTCCCGGCCGGCAAGCGCTTAGGCTGAGCGGGTCATGCCCGCCCCCGTCCACGTCGTGCTCGTCACGCGATCCTCGCCCGCGGCCGCCAGTCGGTTCGAACGCGCTCTCGCCGCGCTGCGCGCCCAGACGATGTCGACCGCTGGGCTGACGGTCGTGGTGTGCGGCGACACCGAGCCGTTGCGCACGGCCGTCGACGCCTCGGGCGCCGACGTCGCGGTGCACGCCCCCGAGCGCGTCTCCTTCGCGGGCGCGGTCGAGACCGCTCTCCCACGGATCCCCGAGGGGCGCCACATCTGGATGCTCGACGACGCCGCCGTGCCCGAGCACGATGCCCTCGCGCGCCTGACCGCGGCGCTCGAGCGTCAGCCGTCGGTGGCCATCGCCGCGCCGAAGCTCGTGCGCGCGGGTGACCGGCGCCGGATCGAATCGTTCGGCGTGACGATGACGACGCTCGGACGATCGATCGAGCTGGCCCGAGGCGAATATGACCAGGGTCAGCACGACCACGCCGACGACCAACTCGGCGCCGACATCCGCGGCATGCTCGTCCGGGCGGACGTCGCGCGCGACCTCGTGCCCGACCGCGCCCTGCTCGGCGCGGACGAGGGGCTCGATCTCGGCGTGCGCGCCCGCCTCGGCGGGAGAAGGGTCACGCTGGCGCCAGCCGCGCGCGTCGCCGTCTGGCCTGTCGGAACGTCGTCGATCGCCCAGGCGTACCGCGCACGCGTCGCGCAGCTGCATCGCCGCCTCGTGTACGCGCCCGCCCTCCTCGTCCCCGTCCACTGGATCCTGCTGCTGCCGTTCGCCGTGTGGGCGACCGTGCTCGCGCTGCTCGCGAAGCGGCCCTCCCGCGTCGCCCCCGAATGGATGGCGACTCTCACCGTCATGGTCCGCATCGTCTCGATCGCGCGTTCGTGGCGGCGCATCCGCCGGTTCCGCACGGGCGGATGGAGCCAGGTCGATCCGCTGCGCCTGACGCGCACCGAGGTGCGCGAACACCAGCAGGCGACCGACGAGCGCCGCGACGCCGTACGCTCGCCCCTGCACTTCTTCTCCGGTGGGGGCGCGTGGGCGACCCTGGCCGCGTTCGTCGTGAGCGTCGCTGCGTTCATCGCCCTGCTGACCTGGCCCGCCGTCGGCGGCGGCGCGCTCCTGCCGCTGCGGAGCACCGTCGCGGGGCTCTGGGCCGATGCCGCCTACGGGCTGCGCCCGGAGGGCGTCGCGCACGTCGGCGCCGCGGACCCGTTCGGGACGGTCATCGCGCTCATCGGATCCATGTGGCCGGCCGCGCCGACGTACGCGCTCGTGCTGCTGTGGCTGCTGGCGCTGCCCCTCGCGGTGCTCGGCGCATGGTTCGCCGCGACGCGCGTCGCCGAGCGGCCCGTGGCGCGCCTCGCGCTCGCCCTCGCGTGGGGTGCCGCGCCGCCTCTCTGGGACGCCCTGGCCGGAGGCCGTCCCGCCGCCGTCATCACGCACCTGCTGCTGCCGTGGCTCCTGTTCGCTGGAGCGGCCGCGCACCGGTCCTGGACCACCGCCGGCGCCGCCTCGCTGCTGCTCGCCGGCGTCGTCGCATGCGCGCCGTCGCTGGCTCCCGCGCTCGCTCTGCTGTGGATCGCGGCGCTCGTCGTCGCGATCGTGCGCGCCCGCCGTGGCATCGCCCGCATCGTCTGGCTCGTGTTCCCGACGCTCGCGATGTTCGCACCTCTCGCAGTCGAGCAATTTGTGCGCGGCACGCCGTGGGCGCTCTTCGCGGATCCCGGCGCCGTCGCGCCCTTCGGCCACGGCCCAGCATGGGCGGTGGCCGGCGGGATGCTCGACCCCGACGCGTGGACGCGCGCGCTCGCCGGATTCGGCATCGATCTCGACGTCGCGCCCTGGGTGCCGCTCGCGGCCGTGCCGCTGGCCCTGCTCGCGCTTGCGGCCCCCGCGACCCGACGGCCGGTGGCGGCACTCGTGGCACTGTTCGCGGCCGCGCTCGGGAGCATCACCGCTGTCGCCGACCTCGCTCTGCGCCTGGTCACGTCCGACGGCGCGGCGGTCGCCGTCTGGCCCGGCACGGCGGTGAGCCTCGGCTGGCTCGGGCTGGCCACCGCGGCCGCGATCACGATCGAGCACTTGCCGCGTCGGCGGGTGACGGCCACCGCGGTCGCGGTCGTCTGCGTCGTCGTCGCGATCCTCCCGCAATTGACCGCGCTCCACCGCGGCGATACGCCGCTGCACGCCGGTGAGACCTCGACTCTGCCGGCTTACGTCTCGGCGGAGGCCCGCGCGGATCGCGCCGTCGGCACGCTCGTGCTCACGCCCGTATCCGACGGATCCGTCCGTGCCGAGGTCGTGTGGGGCATCAGCGAGACCCTCGGTGGCGCCTCGACCTTCGCCGCGACCGCGCCCTTCGCGACGCGGGAAGACACGGCGCTCGCCGACGTCGCCGCGGACGTCGTCTCCGGCAGCGCGACGTCGGTCACCGAGCCCCTGTCCGACATGGGAGTGTCCTTCGTGCTGACGCGCGAGACGGCGGCGCCGCAGAACACCGAACAGCGCGTGATGACCCTCACCGCGCACGCGTCGATGGATCAGCGCGCCGGCTTCGTCCGCGTCGGCGAGACGCCGCGCGGCGTGCTCTGGCGCGTGGATGGCGACATCTCCGAGCGCGATGGTCTGACGGGCGGCGAAGCCACGACCGCGTGGCTCATCTCGGCCGGCCAGATCGCGGCGGGGACGATCGCGCTGCTGCTCGCCATCCCGACGGCCCGCACGCGCGAGTTCACGCGCATGGAGCCGCGCATCGTCGGACGCCGACGGGAGGAGCGCACATGACCCGCCGCATGGTGATCCGCGTGTCGGCCACGGTTGTGGCGGGGCTGGTGCTCGCCGCCAGCGCCGTACTCGCGGCCGTCGCTCCCTGGCCGACGATCGGTCAGACCGGGCCAGGGCAGGCGACCGGCACGCCCGGCGTCGACGTGACCCCGATCGCGGCCGAGGCCGTGCTCGCGTGCGACGGACCCCTCGTGGCGCTCGGACGCGATGCGTCCGACGCCTCCGGTCTCTCGCACGTGCGGGACCTCGACGTGAACTCCCGCAACGGGCTGCAGAAGGATCCGGCATCCGAGCCGGACCTCGAGCTCGGAGACGTCGGCGCCTCGCTCTCGGTCTCGCAGCTGCCGGTCGACGGCGAGTCCGTGCCCGTCGCCGCGGCCGGATCCGCCATCATCGACGAGCCGGATGTCTCGGGCGTCGTCGCCTCGGCCTGCCGCCCGGCCATCCCGGAGACCTGGATCGCCGGGGCCACCGTGCAGACCGGCGTGACCGACGTGTTGCTGATCGCCAACCCCTCCGACGTGGTCGCGACCGTCACGCTGTCGGTCTACGGCGTCGACGGTCGCCAGGACCCTGCCGGTGGCGAGATCGCGCTGTCGCCGAAGTCGCAGCAGGCCGTGCCGGTCGCGAGCATCGCCGGTGAGGAGCAGAGCCCGGTGATTCGGCTGACCTCGCGCGGCGCGCCCGTGCGGGCGACGCTCCAGTCGAGCCGCGTCGAGACGCTCGAGCCAGCGGGTCTGGATCTCCAATCGGGGACGTCGCCCACGACGGAGTCTGTCGTCCCGGGGATCCACGTCACGGAGGCCTCGGCCGGCAACGACGACCCGACGCAGGTGCGTCTGCTCGGCACGAACAGCCGGGGCGGCACCGTCGACGTCGAGGTGGTGGACGAGAGCTCCGGCGAGACGGCGTTCTCGACGACCGCGGACCTCACTCCAGACGTCCCCGTCACCGTCGGCTTCGAAGGGCTCGACGTCGGGACCTACGCCGTGCGCCTCAGCGGCGACGTGCCGTTCGTCTCGGCCGTGCGCCAGGCGTCGGGCGGTGACTACACCTGGCTCGCGCCCGAGGAGCCGCTCACCGGCACGAGCCTCGTGGCGCTTCCCGAGAGCCCGACCGGGCGGTTCGGTCTCAGCTTCGCCGCGGTCGGCGACGAGGGCGCGACGGTGCACGTCGAGCGCCTCGCCGGCGACAACTCCTGGACGCTCGAGCTCGAGCCCGGCCGGTCAGAGACGATCGACGTGCGCGACTGGCGTGCCTACCGTGTCACGGTCGAGAACGGGCGCGTCGCCGGATCCGCCGGCGTGGTCGAGGACGGTGCGATCGCGGCCTTCCCGCTCGCACCGGACGCCGCAGAGCCCGACACGATCACCGTCGCCCCGTAAGGCACGGTCGCGCGGTCTCAGTGAAACGGATCCGCGCCGAGCTCCCATGGCTCACGCCCGAGATACTCGGCAGCCGCACCGAAGACGGCGCTCTCCACGAGGATCCGCTTGTGAAAGTCATCGGCGCGGTGCATCGGCAGCCCGTGCGCGCGGTCGAGTCGCTCGACGGGGACCCGCTGCACGACGATCAGGTTGCGGTCGCGATCGATCGTCCAGCGGGGAACCGCATGATCGTCCTCATGCATCGGCATCGAGCCGACGTCGAAATGGACATCGCGCAGTTCCGGCCACGTCGCCCGCAGGAAGTCCGCCGTCGAGGTCACGATCATGCTGAACAGGTCGTAGCGCGACCCGACCCCGGGAAGCGGCGGCTTCGTGATCGGACTGCGACCGAGACGCCCGTGCCGCCCGTGACGCGCAGGCCGGGGGAACGGCGGATCCTCCGCCTCCCGGCGCGCGCGGTCGAACCACTTCATGCGATCAGCATAGGCTTCAGGACGTGGGTGAACGAATCTGCTCGAAGGTCGCGTGCAATCGCGAGGCGGTCGCGACCCTGACGTTCGACTACGACGACCAGATGGCCGCGCTCGGCCCTCTCGGCGCCGGCGACGACCCGCACGCCCACGATCTCTGCGCGCAGCACACCGACCGGCTCTCGGTGCCCGTGGGGTGGACCGTGCTCCGCCACAACACCTTTCGCGAGTAGCGACGCCACGAGCGCACGCCTCGCGGTGTTGTCGGCGGTCGACGCACGCGGGGTGCGCCTCCCTTCTCCGCCGTGCGAGGCGCACGCTCGTGGCGTCGCTGGGGTGGACGTTTCGCGGACGCGCCCGGCGGCTCCGAGCGTTATGTCGCGGGGGCGCCGGTGAAGGGATCGATGCCGCTGAGCCGCTTGGCCCGGGATGACTCGGCCCGGAGGATCGCGCGCTCACGCTCGCGACGTACGGCGGCGACGCCGGCGAGGAAGAGCTCGGGGTGCACGTCGGGAACCGGCGTGACGAACGGCGCCACGGCGGGTGCGAGCTCGGCCGCGACCCGCGCCCGCGCCGCGGGATTCATCGCGTGCGCGCCAGCAGAGAAGCGGGTCACCTGTGCGTCGAGACGGGCAGGGAGGCGAGCAACGTCGGCGACTTCTGCCCACCCCGCGAGCGGCTCGGGGATCCCGCCAGCCGGCTCCGGCAACGACGGCTTCCGGGCACGCTCGCTGTAGGTTCCGGCGACGAGGTCGCCGAGCCGCTGCGCACGCGGCGTGAACACGCCCACGAGCAACGCCAGTCCGCCGAAGGTCAGATACACCTCGAGCACGCCGACGAGCCCGCGGATGAACGCGTGGCGGAACCCGATCGCTCCGCCGTCCGTGCGTACGATCCGCCCACCCGCGGCGAGCTTGCCGAGGCTGCGGCCGCGCGCGAGCGTCTCGACCGTGATCGGCAGCGCCGCGAAGCAGACCACGAGCAGCACGATCGCGAAGATCCGCGAAGTGGCTTGAGTGAGGACCCCCGCCGCGACGAGCGAGCCGACGCCCCAGAGCGTGATCGCGAGGTAGAGCGCCCAGGCCAGCACAGCGTCGATGAGGCCCCCGAGCACGCGCAGGCCGAGGCCGACGGGCTGCAGGTCGAGCGCGACCGCCTCACCCGTGAGAACCTCGTCGTCCGCGACGAGCGGGCGGGGGCCGGCGACCAGAGACATGCTCCCAGGCTACTGGCCGTCGCGCGCTCGCGTGCGCCCCGGGAGGTGCGCGCTCTCGCCCTCGTGGTCGAAGATCGTCAGGATCTCGGCGGGGCCGTCGTGGGCCGAGATCGCGTGCGGGGTCATGGTGGAGAACTCGGCGGCCTGGCCCGGCCGTACCAGGATCGTGCGCGTACCGAGCTGCAGGCGCACGACGCCGTCGAGGACCGTGAACCACTCGTAGCCGGGGTGCACGCGCGGGTCCGGGGCGTCCGTGTTCACGAACCGCATCTTGGCGATCGTGACGCCGCGGCGATCGCGCTCGCGAGAGAGGATCCACACGGTCGCGCCGTGCATCGTCTCGGGCTCGGGGCGGATGACGACGTCGTCGTCGCCGGGCGGCTCAACGAGCTGGTCGAGGGAGGTGCCGAGCGCCGATGCGATCGCGACGAGCTGTTCCAGGGAGATGCGCTGATGTCCCGTCTCGATTCGGCTCAGCGTCGACGCCGAGAGAAAGCTCCGACCGGCGAGGTCGTCCAGCGTCCAACCGCGCGCGCGTCGCAGCCCGCGGACACGCTGACGAACGACGTCTTCCGTGTGATCTTGCATAATCTGCAAGAGTCTACCCGCACTGTGCAATGCACGCGTAGCGTCCACGACATGACACACGAGAACTCAGACCAGAACACCGTCGACGTCGTCGTGATCGGAGGTGGCGCGGGCGGCCTCGCCGCAGCCGTCGCTCTGGCACGGTCGCGACGGGACGTCGTGGTGGTCGACGCCGGCGAACCGCGCAACGCGACGGCGGACGGCGCGCACAACGTCCTCGGAAACGAAGGGATCCCCCCGCAGGAGCTGCTGGCCCGGGGCCGCCGGGAAGCCGACTCCTACGGCGCGCGGATCCTCGCGGGGCGCGCGACCGATGCCTCGGGGAGTCTCGACGACTTCGAGATCGAGGTCGACGACGGAGCACAGCGGATCCGCGCTCGCCGCGTCATCCTCGCCACCGGGCTCATCGACGAGCTTCCCGACGTACCGGGTATCGCGGAGGCGTGGGGGAGCACCGTCCTGCACTGCCCGTTCTGCCACGGCTGGGAGGTGAGGGACACGCGCATCGCGATCCTTGCGCGCGACCCGAACGCAGTGCACCAGGCGATGCTGTTCCGTCAGCTGAGCGACCGCGTGACCTTCATCCGGCACGAGGAGGACGCGCTCGACGATGACGGCCAGCGGCGCCTCACAGCGCTGGAGATTCCGGTCGTGTCGGCACGCATCGAGAGGGTCGAGGTCGACGGCACCCGCGTGCGCGCGCTACGCCTCGCGGGAGGGGAACGGCAGGAGGTCGACGCCGTGGTGGTCGCGCCGCGTTTCCACGCCAGAACGGACCTGTACGAGGCGCTGGGCGGCCAGGCCGAGGCGACGGCGTTCGGTCAGCAGATCCCCGTCGATGAGCGGGGCATGACGAGCATCCCCGGCGTCTGGGCCGCGGGGAACTCCTCCCAGCCGATGGCGATGGTGACCGGCGCCATGGCGAGCGGCCTGATGGCGGGCGCCGCCGTCCACGGCGACCTCGCGGCGGCCGATCTCGAGCGGCGACTGGTCGCGACGGCGACGGCGACGGCGTAGCGGCCGGCGCGGCGGGCGGTCAGCCGGCCACGAGGCGGGTGGTGCCGGCCTCGTACTCGGTGAGATCGCCCGTCTCGCCCGCCCTCACGGCGCGGCGACCGACCACCAGCATGTAGGCGAGGAAGACGCCGAGCGCGACCGCGCCGATGCCGATCTTGATCGCGTGCGGCCACTCTTGGCGTGTGATGAAGCCTTCGACGAGGCCAGATAGCCCGAGAGCGATCACGAGGCCGACCACGACGGTGGCGAGGGCGCGGCCCTCCGCCGCGAGCGCGGTCGCGCGCGTGCGGGTGCCTGGAGCGACCCACGCCCAGAAGATGCGCATGCCGGCCGCTCCCGCGACGAAGATGCATGTCATCTCGAGCAAACCGTGGGGGAGGATGAACAGCAGGAAGTCGTCGCCGCGTCCGTACCAGTTCATCACGGCCGCCGAGGTGCCGAGTCCGACGGCGTTCTGCATCAGGACGAAGACCGGGTAGACCCCCGTGATCCCGAACATGATCGCCTGCGCGGCGATCCAGGCGTTGTTCGTCCAGACCATGCCGGTGAACACGCCCTCGGAGTGCTCGCTGTAGTACGCGACGAAGTCCTCCTCGGCGTACTTCTTCAGCTGGGCCTCGTCGCCCATCGCGGCCATGTAGGCGGGGTCCTGCTGGGCCCACCAGCCGACCAGTGCGACGATGCCGATGAACGACACCGCCACGATGAGCGAATCCCGCCGGATCCGGTACAGCGCGGCCGGCAGCTGTCGCGCGAAGAACCGGGGCACCTGCCGCATCACGTTGTCGGGTGCGCCCGTCAGCACCAGGCGCGCGCGGGCGAGGATGTTCGAGAGATAGTCGCCCGCCGCGGAGCGCCCGATCGAGGTCTTGATATCGGCGAGGTCCGCGGAAGCCGCCCGGTACAGGTGCACGAACTCGTCGGTTTCGGCACCGGTCAGCCGGCGGCGGCGCGCGAGTTCGTCGAGCCTGTCCCACTCGGCGCGGCGCTCGTCGATCAGGGCGTCGATGTTCATCGGATCCAGCCTACGCCGCCCGCACACCGCACTTGGCGAGTGCCTGCGCGTCCATCTCGTCGCCGCGGAGGGCGGGATCGCACTCGCGAATGCCGCCGACAGCGGACGAGCACTCGCCGAGCGTTACTCGCAGTCGGCGCAGATGCCGCGGAAGGTGACGCTCGCCTCGAGGATCCGCATGTCGTGATCGTGGCTCGGCGTCAGGCACGGAGCCTCGCCGACCACGCAGTCCACGTCCTCGACGCGTCCGCAGACGACGCACTGCACGTGGTGGTGGTTGTCGCCGCGGGCGAGTTCGTACAGCGAACTCGACGCCCCCGGCAAGCTCACGCGCTGGGCGATGCCCGCCGCGGTGATGTCGTTGACGATGCCGTGCACGGTCTGGAGGGCGATGCCGGGGATCTGCTCGTGCACGCGCTCGTGCAGTTCGTCGACCGCGACGTGCGCGCTCTGTCGCAGAACATCGAGCACGGCGGATCGCTGCGTGGTCACGCGCAGACCCGCCGCCCGCAGCATGGTCGGCGCGTCGACGACCTCAGCGCGCGCCGTGGCGCGAGAGGAGGCGTCGATCGAGCTCATCTCCCGATTCTATCTTGTTCTGAACGATTCGGGTCTTGGGACGATCGGGACGGGGAGGAGGTTCACAGCCGGCCTGCCTTCTTCAGAGCGAGGTAGCGGTCGGCGATCCGCGGGGGCAGGTCCTCCGGGGTGTCGGCGATCGCCTCGGCTCCCGCGCGCGAGATCGCTGACGCCACGAGCTCCGCGTCGCGACGCGTCGCCTCGGCGGCGGCCGCGCGGTAATAGTCCGTGACGGACCCGCTCGCGCGTGCGGCTTCCGCGAGCCCGGCGTCGGTCACGGTGCCGACGAGAACGGTCGTCGCAGCATCCGGGATCCTCGTCAGCCGCGCGAGGAAATCGCGCGAGGACGAGAGCGCCTCCTGCGCGGTGAGGATCACCACGAGGCTCGGTCTCCGGGCGAGGCGTCGCGCCTCGGCGAGCGCTCCGTCCCAGTCGGTGTCGATCATCTGGGCCTCGACGGGGGCGAGGGCGTCCACCATCGCCGGGAGCAAGCGTGCGCCGTCGACGCCCGTGACGCGCGCGCGGACGAGGCGGTCGAACGCGACGACGTGGACGTGGTCTCCTGCCCGGGTCGCAAGCGCCGCGAGCAGAAGTGCCGCTTCGAACGTCGCGTCGAGACGCGTCTCGTCGCCCACCCGCGCCGCCGCCGTGCGGCCGGTGTCGATGATGATCGTGACGTGACGGTCGCGCTCCGGCCGCCAGGTGCGCAGCATCGTCGTCGACGCTCGCGCCGTGGCGCGCCAGTCGATGGAACGCACGTCGTCCCCACGTACATACTCGCGCAGCGAATCGAACTCCGTGCCCTGACCGCGTACCTGCAGTGACGTCGCGCCATCGAGCTCGCGAAGGCGCTGGACGCGGCTGGCGAGGTGCCGTCGGGCGCGGAACGGCGGCAGCACACGGATCGCCGTGGGCGACTCGAGCGCGCGAGAGCGGCCCGCGAAGCCGAGCGGTCCGAGCGTGCGCACGGCGACGAACTCGCTGCGCAGCTCGCCACGGCGGCGCGGCCGGAGATCGACGCGCACCGTACGCGACTCGCGTGGCGGAATGGTCACCCGCGGTCGGCTGCCGTCGGCGCCCGCCGTGGGCTGCCAACCGTCGCGGATCCGCGCGCGCACCGTGCGATCGCTGTCGTTGATCACCTGCAGCCGCGTGACCGCGTCATCGCCGAGGCGGACGCGCTGCGGGACGGCGCGGGAGAACCGCAGCGCGTCGGGCGCGGGCGCCGCCACGACGTCGAATGTGCCGACGAACGCGACGAGGAGGATCCACCCGACGAACACGAGCCACGCGTCGAAGCCCGCGGCGCTCAGCGCGACGATCGGCACGGCGCCGAGAGCGACGAGCAGCGGGAAGCGACCGGTCAGGAACACGGACTCTCCTAGCGGGGCACGGGGGTCTGGCGCTGCACGGAGGTGAGGACGGCATCGACGGTGACGCCCTCGATCTCGGCATCGGCCCGCAGCTGCACGCGGTGCCGCCACACGGGGGTGATCATCGCCTGCACGTGGTCCGGCGTGATCGCCGGGTATCCGCCGAGCCAGGCCCACGCCTTGGACGCGGCGAGCAGCGCCGTCGCGGCACGGGGGCTCGCGCCCACCTCGACCGACGCCGCCTCGCGCGTCGCGCGGGCGAGATCGACGATGTAGGCGAGCACCTCGTCGGTCGCCGTGACGCCCGTGGCCGCCTGCTGGGCTGCGAGGATCTCGTCGCGCGTGACCGCGCGCGAGACCGCCTCGAGATCGCGGGGTGTGAAACCGGCGGCGTGTCGTTGGAGGACGCCGATCTCGGATTCACGGTCCGGAACGCGAATCTGCAGCTTGAGCAGGAAGCGGTCCAGCTGCGCCTCGGGCAGCGTGTACGTGCCCTCCTGCTCGATGGGGTTCTGCGTCGCGGCGACGAGGAACGGCTCGGGCACGGGCCGCGTGACGCCGTCGCTCGAGACCTGGCGTTCCTCCATCGCCTCGAGCAACGCCGACTGCGTCTTCGGAGGCGTGCGGTTGATCTCGTCGGCGAGCAGTACGTTCGTGAACACGGGACCTTCGCGGAACTCGAACTCGCCCGTCTTCGCATCGTAGACGAGGGATCCGGACACGTCGCCCGGCATGAGGTCCGGCGTGAACTGCACGCGCTTCGTGTCGAGACCGAGCGCGCGCGAGAAGGTGCGCACGAGCAGCGTCTTGGCGACGCCGGGCACGCCCTCGAGCAGCACGTGGCCGCCCGCGAGGAGGGCGATGAGCAGTCCCGTGACCGCGCCATCCTGGCCGACCACGGCCTTCGCGACCTCGGTGCGGACGCGCTGCATCGCTTGACGGAGGCGTTCGGCCTCGTCGGGGAGCCGCTGTGCGCTCTGCGGCGGCCGAGGATCCTGCGGCGGCACCGGCGGGTGTGGCGTCGAGTCGGTCATCGTGCGCGTCCTTCCCAGGGGTCGATTCTCCCGAGCGCATGCTCAAGGTCACGGAGGTGGTCGGCGAGTTCGGCGAACTCGGCCTCATCGTGCGGTTGCGCCGTCCACGTGTGCAGCACGGCGCGTGGATCGCGAGCGAGCGCGGCGGCGATGGCGTGCGCGACCTCTTCGGCGGACGCATCGGCGGAGAGCCCGAGGCGCCGCGAGAGTCGGGCCGCGGCGCCGCGTCGTAGCGCCGCGAGCGCGTGCGCAGGGTCGTCGGCGGCGCGGTAGAGACGTGCGCGCCCGTCCAGCGTCTCGCTCGCGCGGACCGTGACCGGGAGCGTCTCGGCGACGAGCGGCCCGAACCGGCGTCCGCGCCAGACCGCGGCGGCGATGCCCACCAGCGTCGCGAGCACCAGAACCGGCGTCACCCACGTCGGCACGAAGTCGCCGAGCGCGGGGACCCCGTCGGCGGAGGCGTCATCGTGAGAAGGCAGGTACCAGATCAGGCGGTCGTGGGTGCCCAGCAGGCCGAAGGCGAGCGCCGCGTGACCCTCGGTCGCGAGATGCTCGTTGACGAGCACAGCGGCGCCGTCGAGGACGGTGACGGTCGAGTCCGCGTCGATGTCGGCGGTGAGCAGAGCGTAGCCGTCGTCGACGGGATAGCACCCAGTGGCGTCCGCTCCGAGGTCGTACGCGGTGCCGGGAATGATCGCCCCGGCGCTCGCGGCGACCGGGAGGTCACAGGCGGGGGAGACGGGCTCGGATCCGCCGTACGCGGCGAACCCGGTTCCTTCGATCACCGCCTCCAGTGCGACGGCGTCGCCACCGAGCACGACGAGGGCGGATGCGTCCGTGGCGAGCTCGCGCAGGTCGTCCGGATGAAGGACGGTGGGGTCGGTGACGACGAGTGTCTCGTCTCCGGTCAGCTCCTCGCGCGCGGCGGCGAGGCGGTCGACCTCGACGACGTCGACGCCGCGTTCCGTGAGCAGCGTCGTGACCGCGAGCGCCCCGTCATAGCGGGGGCTGTCGGCCGCGAGAGGTTCAGGCGCCTGCCATTGGCGATCAAAGACGGCGAAGGTGCCGCCGATGACGACGATGAGGGCGATGAGGCCCACCCACGACCAGGCGCGCTTTGCGCGCGACGCTCGCGGTGTCTGATCCGCCCGATCTGCGGTGTGCACGAGGCTCATGAGAACGCGGCCTCCGGGGTCCTCGCCGGGCGCGTGTCCGCGACCGCGCGGTCGAGCGCCGTGATGCGCTCGGCGGCTTCTGCGGAGGCGGGGCGCCGCAGGTAGCGCACGTCGTCGAACGTCCCGGCGGCGGCGCGGAGCTCGTCGCGATGATCGGGGAAGGGCGAGGCTGCGGCGCTGGCGAAGGCCTGCGCGGTCATGCCGGGAGGCGCCATGAGGACGCCGCGCTCTTCGGCGGAGCGAGCGATCGCGCGGAAGCGCAGCACGACGGCGTCGTCCCAGCGACCTTCCCTCATCATCGCGTCCGCGGCGGCGCGCAGGTCGGACGCGGAGCGCTCATCGTCGTCGAAGACGGTCGACGACGGGATGCGATGGGCGCGGTGGTCGCCGCGCGGAGCTCCCCAGATGATGAAGGCGACCACGATCATGGCGACCAGGATCGCGACGATCACGATAGTCCAGACCGGACTCCACGTGGCGCCCCCGATCTGCGGGTTGAACAGGGAGGCGAGGAAGTCGCCGATCGCCCGCGCGACGCGATCGAACAGCGTCGGCTCGGACTCGCGATAGACCGCCTTCTCGAGCTCGCGTTCGGCCCATTCGCGTGCCTCGTCACGATCGGGCAGATCTGCGGCGAGACGGAGCATCATGACGGTGGCGCGAAGGGCGGCTGTTGGTCGCCGTCCTGAGCCGGCGGCGACGGCTGCTGGGGCGGGGATGCCTGCGGCTGCTGCGGCGGATACGGCTGCTGCTGGGGTGGGAAGGCCTGTGGCTGCTGAGGCGGGTACGGCTGCTGCTGGGGCGGATAGGCCTGCGGCTGAGGCGGGTAGGCCTGCTGTTGCGGCGGGTACGCCTGCGGCTGTTGCGGGTACTGCGGC
>DGYFJ06201__coassemble_738_pt1 | contig 21709 bp, 17 predicted proteins | sample DGYFJ06201__metabat2_high_PE_006 | metagenome-assembled genome bin DGYFJ06201 | reverse complement strand
GAGCTCGGTTTTGCCGACGCCGGTCGGTCCGAGGAAGAGGAAGGATCCGACCGGACGACGCGCGTCCGCCATGCCGGTCCGGCTGCGCCGCACGGCCTTCGACACCGCGGTGACCGCGTCTTCCTGGCCGATGACGCGCGCGTGGAGCTCCTGCTCGAGCAGGGCGAGACGTTCGCGCTCGCCCGAGGTCATGCGGTTCGCGGGGATGCCCGTCGCGCGGCTCACGACCGCCGCGATCTGTTCCTCGTCGACCACGGCCGCGCTGTCCGCGGGGCCGCGATCGATCCGTTCGGCGACCCGGACGATCTCGTCCCGGATCCGCGACGCCTCTTCGTAGTCCTCGGCGGCGACGGCCTCGGTCTTCTCGCGCTCGAGCTCAGCGCGCTGCCGGTCGAGGTCCTCGCGCGAGGTGCTCTCACCGAGCCGCAGGCGCAGCCGGGCACCGGCCTGGTCGATCAGGTCGATCGCCTTATCGGGCAGTACGCGGTCTGAGAGGTATCGATCGCTGAGCGTGACGGCGGCCTCGAGCGCGTCATCGGTGTACGTCACGGCGTGGTGCGTCTCGTACGCCGCGCGCAGACCGTGCAGGATCTGCACGGCGTCGGCGACGCTCGGCTCGCCCACGCGCACCGGCTGGAAGCGGCGGGCGAGCGCCGCATCCTTCTCGATCCGGCGGAACTCGTCGAGCGTCGTCGCGCCCACAAGGTGCAACTCGCCGCGGGCGAGGCGCGGCTTGAGGATGTTCCCCGCGTCCATCGCGCCGCTCTCGCCGCTTCCGCCCGCACCGACGATCGTGTGCAGCTCGTCGATGAAGAGAATGATCTCGTCCTTCTGCGCAGCCACCTCTTCGAGGGTCTTCGTGAGGCGCTCCTCGAAATCTCCTCGGTAGCGGGCGCCGGAGAGCATGCCCGCCATATCGACGCTCACGACGCGCTTGCCGGAGAGCTGCTGCGGGATGGATCCGGCGACGATCGCGCGGGCGAGCCCCTCGGCGATCGCGGTCTTGCCGACGCCAGCCTCGCCGACGAGAACGGGGTTGTTCTTCGTTCGGCGCGAGAGGATCTCGACGGTCTGCTCGATCTCGTCGGCGCGTCCGATCACGGGATCCAGCTCGCCGGCCTCGGCGAGTGCCGTCAGGTCGGTGCCGTACGTCTCGAGCATCGTCGCGTTCGTCTTCGCTTCCTGTTGCGCCCCCTGCGCGCTGACGTCGTGGCGCTCGCGTGCGGCTCCCAGCAGGGCATCCGGCGTGACGCCGTGCGCCGCCAGGATCCGGCCCGCGGGGGTGTCCTGCGACAGCACGATCGAGAAGAACAGGTGTTCCGGATCGACGTAGGTGGCACCAGACGAGCGAGCGACCTGCACGGCCTGGTATAGCACGCGCCGGCATGCGGCCGTCATCTCGGCGGCGGGGACGTCGACGGCCGCGGCCGGCTGCGGCAACGCGGCCTCGGCGGCCTGCGCGATCTGCTCTGCGTCGGCCCCGGCGGCACGGAGCGCTGCGGCGACGGAGTCGTCATCCGGCAGAACGCGCAAGAGGTGCAGTGCGTCGACTTCCCGCTGTCCGCGCTCGAGCGCGAACGCGCCCGCACGCTGGATGATCTCGTGCGATCGAGCGCTCAGCAGTTCGCGGAGATCGATCGAGCGCGTCTGACGCGCACGCTGACCCTGGAGGTAGCGCGCGAGGAACTCGTCGAATGATCCTCCGGGAAGGTCCATTTCGGGCATGTATCTACTCCTCGTGAAACGTGATGCGACACGACTCAACTTTGCGACCTTGAGTCGCCTCTTGTCAAGTTCAACGCTCAGCGATGCGGAGTATTCCCGCCCACGACAGAGCGCCCGGTGCCCCCGGGCGCTCAGCACGACGCGACGATCAGTCGCGCGGTGTCTCGTCGGCGGGACGTGCGGAGCCGATCAGCGCGGCGAAGGTGGCGATCGCTGGCAGCGCGAGCGCAGCGGCGATCCCCCAGTGCGCGTCGGCGCCCTGAACAGCACCCATGGCGACGGCGAAGATCAGCACCTGCGCCACGATTCCGCCGGAACGTCCCCAGGCGCGTCCCGTGTGGACCGCGAACGCGAATCCCGCGAGCGCACCCGTTGCGACGAGCGTCATCACGAGGAGCGCGAGCGACGTCGCGAGCGAGGAGAGGTCCCCGCGCACCAGGGAGATGACCTCCCACACGGCGAGGGCGGCGAGTCCGATGGACTCGAGTGCGAGCAGCGAAACGGAGGCGCGCTGCATGGAAATCCTGGACATTTGCCAAAACCCTTGATCGTGGGCAACACCTGTACGACAATTGTTCACGGTGTGTTTCCCACAGTGTGGTGGGGTGCGGGGCCACGGGCCCGTCACACATCCAGCGTAGTCGATCACCCGACCACTGCTGAACCACTATTACCCCACCACCCCCTCAAGGAGCACCTCAGCATGGACTGGCGTGACAAGGCGGCCTGCCTTACGGTCGACCCGGAACTCTTCTTCCCCGTCGGCAACACGGGACCTGCGGTCGATCAGATCGAGAAGGCGAAGTCGGTGTGTGCGCGTTGCACGGTCACCGAGGTCTGCCTGCAATACGCGCTCGAGACGAGCCAGGACTCCGGCGTCTGGGGTGGCCTCAGCGAAGACGAGCGTCGCGCCCTGAAGCGCCGCGCCGCACGCGCCCGCCGCGCCGGCTGACGCCGCCTTCCCTCAGAGCACGCCCTCGCCTTCGGCGGGGCGCGTGCTCTCGGCGCTCTTGGTCCACCGTAGAGGGATGTCGATCGCGACCTCGGTGCCGCCTTCGAAGTCACTATCCGACCCACTGATCGTCCGCCACTCGATCGTCCCGCTCAGCTCGCCCTGCACGAGCGTGCGGACGATCTGCGTCCCGAGACCGTGACCGACGCGCCCCTCGGGAAGACCTGATCCGGTGTCGCGAACGCGGACGCGGAGCTCGTCCTCATCGCGATCCGCGGTGATCTCGACGTGACCCTCGCGTCCGGCGAGGCCGTGCTCGACGGAGTTCGTGACGACTTCCGTCAGGACGAGTGCGAGCGGGTTCGCATACTCGCTCGACAGCGTGCCGAAGGATCCCGTCTTGCGCGTGTGCGCGATCGTGTTCTGCGCCGCGGCGACCTCCGCGACGAGGCGCAGCACGCGACTGAACACCTCGTCGAAATCGACCTTCTGGCTGAGGCCTTCGGAGAGCGTGTCGTGTACGACCGCGATCGCCGAGACGCGCTGCATCGCCTGCAGCAGCGACTCCTTCGCCTCGTCGCTCGCGGTCCGGCGTGCCTGGATCCGCAGCAGCGACGCGACGGTCTGCAGGTTGTTCTTCACGCGGTGATGGATCTCGCGGATCGTCGCGTCCTTGGTGAGGATCTCCTGCTCCTGGTTGCGCAGCTCACTGACGTCACGGCAGAGCACGATGGCGCCGATGCGCTCGCCGCGATCGCGCAGTGGGATGATCCGCAGCGCGACGGTCACGCCGCGCGCCTGGATGTCGCTTCGCCACGGCGTGCGTCCGGTCAGCAGGACCGGCAGTGAGGCTTCGTCCGCCGAGGCGTCACGCGCCGGGGGCATGATCTGACGCGCGACGTCGGAGAGCGTCTCCCCCTCAAGCTCGTCGACGAAGCCGATGCGGTTGAACGCGCTGAGCCCGTTCGGGCTCGCGAAGGTGACGACGCCGTCGACGTCGAGCCGGATCATCCCGTCGGCCGCGCGCGGCGCACCGCGACGCGGACCCATCGGCGCTGTCATGTCGGGGTAGTCGCCCGTCGAGATCATCCCGAAGACCGCGTTCGCACACTCGTCGAAGGTGCGCTGCTGCCGTGACGGCGCTCGCACCTCGCTGAGGTTGGTATGCCGGGTGATGACACCGATCACGGCCGTGCCGTCGCTGTCGCGGCGCACGATCGGAACAGCCTTGACGCGCGTCGGCGTCTCCTCGAACCACTCCGGGCTCGACGAATCGACGATGTTGCCGGTACGGAACGCCTCACGCACCTGGCTCTGCCACTGCGGTCGCACCTTCTCGCCCACGATGTCGCGATAGAACAGCGTCGCGGCGCCACTCGGACGCACGTGTCCGACAGCGCGGAAGGAGCCGTCAGGGCTTTCGCCCCAGATGACGATGTCCGCCGAGGCGAGGTCCGCCAGCAGCTGCCCGTCGCCATGCACGCGGTGGACCCACTCGATGTCCTTCTCGCTCAGTTGATTGAGTTTCGTGAGCTGATCGCTGAGTGTCGACACCCTCACAGCGTAGCGGCGAGGCGGCCGACCGCGTGCGCGAGCCCGGGCCGTCGCCTCGGGAGCACCGGTCGCGCCCCGAGGAGCGCCCGCTCGGCCGCGCGTGGATCGTCCGGCAGCAGCCAGACGTCGTCGATGTCGCCGTACTGCGCGAGTGCTCGCCGCACCTGCCCCGCCGCGTCGACGCCGACGGCCCCTCCGGAGACGCGGTTGACCACGGTCCTCCTCTCGGCTGCCGCGGCGACTTCGTCGAGGCGAGCGAGACCGCGGATCAGTCGTGACATGCCGACCGGGTCGCCGAGCCCGAGCGCGATCACGGAGTCGGCGGCACCCAGCGCAGCGAGCGCGGCCTGGTTGCGCCGCGGCGCGTCGATGTCGCTCGCGATCTCTTCGTCAGCGTCGAGGCTCGCGCCGACGTCGACGAGGATGTGATCCGCCCACGACCGCGCCACGTCGAGCGCGCAGACGACCCGCCCCGACGACAGCTCGGGCCACCGAGCGGGACGGTTGATGCCGGTGAGCACCTCGATCGGCTGCGACCCCAGGTCGACGGGCGCGCTCAGGCGCGTCAGCTCAGCGTCGTCGAGCACGCCGTAGTCGGTCTGTCGGCAGGCCGCGGGAAAACCCGGTGCCTCGTCGGGAAGGTCGAGCCGCTGGGCGACCGACGGCGCGTGCGTATCGGCGTCGACGATCGCCACCCTGCGATCGTCGAGCGCGAGCGCGGCCGCGAGGGCGAGCACGAGGGTGGTACGGCCGGGCGCCCCGTGGGGCCCCCACACGACGGTGACGGACCCCCGGGTGACCTCGTCGGGAGATTCCGCGGGAAACGAGCGAGTCGCGATCGCGTCACGCAGCTCGGGCCCCGACGCCGCCAGCGGCAGCGCCGGCGGCAGGCCGAAAGCCGCGACGGTTCGGCGCTCGGCCGCACGGTCGCCGAGTGCGACGATCCGCGCACCGCTGCGATCGCACATCGCGACGACCTCGGGCACGAGCACCGTACGCGTGGCATGGATCACGACGGTGTCGGCGACACGCAGCGCGTCCCAGATCCGCGAGGCCTGATCGCCGACGGTGCGCACGAGCTCGGCCGGTGCCACGGTGAGCACGACGTCGACGTCTTCGTCAGCAAGTGCCGACGCGATCCGCGATCCGTGCGGCTCCGCCGCCGCGACGATGACGTTCACTCGTCGTCCTTCGAAGCGTCATCGACGGATTCGTCGACCTCGTCGGTGCCGGTGTCGTCCCCGGCATGCTCGTTGTCGATCTCCCCGTTCTCGGCATCCGGCGGATCCGCGGCGTCCGGTTCGCGTGCGAGGCTCGCGGGCACGACCGACAGAGCGGATCCGCCGGACACGTGCCGCAGCACCTCGCCGACGACGTCGCGCGAGACGACGAGTTCGACGACGGCGCCTTCCTGTCGCATGACGCCGTCGTCGGTCACGAGATTCGCAACGGTCGCGCGCGTGACGATCACGCGCGGCTCGCCGTGTTCCCCCGGCTCCTCCGCGGGCGATGCCCACAGTTCGACCGTGGAGCCGACGTCGATGTTCGCCGGCACGTCGAGCGTGCTGCGGACCACGACGGCCGTGACGTCTGTGGCGTCGGCCTCCGCGACCGCGGCCGCGGGGATGAGGTCTCCGGCGGCGATGGCGGCGGTCGCGACGAGCCCGTCGTCCAGGTCGGCCGGGGTGAGGTATCCGTCGGCGGCGGCGCCGAGCTGCACGTCGATCTGGACGACATCGGCCGCCGTGATCGACTGGCCGGGTACGACGGGGCGCTCGACGGCGAGCGCCGGAGCGGTCTGGCGTGCGGCGTTGACGACGCCCCAGACGCCCGCAACGGAGGCGACGACGAGGACGAGTCCGATGAGAAAGCGGGCGTCGAGCCACGCGGGCCGGGCTCGACGTGCGTCGCGAGTGAATGGCGGCATGTTCGGAATGGTGGCAGAAATCGCGGATGTGCCTCGAAAGTTATCCACAGGCGAAGCCGTGACCGCATGCGCGGCCGCATAATGGAGGCATGTCGACCGATCAGGGTGCGCTCTTCCTTACGCCAGCTGAGGTGGCGGAGCTGCTCACGATCACGCCCGACGAGGTCGTGACGCTCGTGATAGACGGCCGACTGCGCGGTGCGCAGGTCGGCCACCCGGAGGCCTGGCGCATCGAGCGCGACAGCGTCCGCGACTACCTCGACGATCAGACCGAGCTGAGCCGGCGCCACGCGCTGTGGCACGAGTCGAACATCGCGAGCATTCCCGAGCTGTGGGGCCCGCAGACGCGCCTCTGAGCACATCGGCGTCACCCGAGGCCGAGGTCTCGGCGCGCGCCGACGCGTACCCACGCGATCGCGGCGAACGCGAGCGTGCGCACACCGCGCACCGCCGCGGGGCGTGGCGCATCTCCGGGATCGTGCACCGCGAGGTCGACGTGATCGGCCCCGACGAGCGCGGGGGTGCCGGTCAGTCGTCCGCCGCGCACGAATCCGATCGTGACCGCGGCGCGGCGACGTGCGAGCCCGCGCAAGAGGAAGCCGACGTCCATGCGCTCCAGAAGCGGATCAGCGTCCTGCGGTGCGTCGGCTGCGCGGTCGGGCATCCGCACGGCGTCGATCGCGTCGAGACGCAGAACGAGGATCCCCGTGCTCTCCGTCACCGTGCCGGCGACCCAGTTCGCGCCGACGGCGTCGACGCGGAGGCGATGGACCTCTCCCGTCGTGTCGTCGACGACGATGTCGGCTCCGGCCGGCACCGCTGCGAGTCGCTGGCGGAGGGTGAGCCGACCGACCCGCACACGGTCACGCTCCGCCTCGAGGACGGCACCCGCCGCGTCACGTTCCGCGGCGAACTGGAGCTCGAGATCCTCGAAGAGACTCTCCCAGCGATCGGACGGCATGGCTGCGAGCGTAGCGGCTCGGGCGGGCCGTTCCGCGTGGATCCACAGGCATATAATCGGCTGGCTCCGCCGCGCCGGCACTGGTTGTGTGAGTCGATATCGAACGAGAAGAGCGCTCCCACAATCGCAGAGCAGAGAGAATCATGCCGCCCGCCATACGTCGATACCGCACGAATCAGATCCATGACATGTTCGCTCCGCAGCGCACCGCGACGAAGAGCCTTCCTGATGCGGAGCCGCTTCTCGCGACGCTCGCCGGAGGGGCTGTCGAGGTCATCGCGGGCGTGCGTGACGTCGACCAACTCTCCCGATGGCTCGCGGAAGAGCCATACCGCAACCTCGTCCTGCGCGCCAACCTCGCCGCACGCGCACGCAGTGCCCGGTCGCAGTCGGCGCGCCAGCCCGTCTATCGCATCCAACGGGTGCTGTGCACGTCGCCGACCGACGGCGTCGTCGAGGCGACCGTGATCGTGGCCACGATGGCGCGCACACGAGCGATCGCGATCCGCCTCGAGGGTTACGATCGACGCTGGCGCGCCACGTCGCTCGCCGTGCTCTGACGCACTACTGCTTGTAGGAGGCGAGGAAGTTCCCGAGCCGTTCGATCGCCTCGCTGAGCACGCGCGGCTCCGGGAGGTTCACGAGACGCAGGTGGTCGGGCGTCGGCCAGTTGAAGCCGGTCCCCTCGACCATGAGGATGTGCTCCGCGACGAGGAGGTCGTAGATGAGCTGCCGGTCGTCGTGGATCTCGTGCACCTCGGGATCGAGGCGCGGAAACGCATACAGTGCCCCGGTGGGCTTCACGCAGCTGACGCCGGGGATCGCATTGAGGCCTTCGTACGCGATGTCGCGCTGCTCGTGGAGACGGCCGGTCGGCGCGATCAGCGCGTCGATCGACTGCGTACCCGTCAGCGCCGCGAGCACCGCGTGCTGGCCGGGCGCGTTCGGACTCAGTCGCGTCGAGGCGAGCAGCTGGATTCCCTCGAGGAAGCCCTCCGCGTGGTCGCGCGGGCCCGTGATCACGAGCCATCCGGAACGGTAGCCTGCGACGCGGTACGTCTTCGACAGACCGTTGAACGTCAGGCACAGCAGATCGGGCGCGAGCGTCGCGAGCGAGACGTGCTGCGCGTCGTCGTACAGGATCCGATCGTAGATCTCGTCGGCGAGGAGGAGCAGTGAGTTCTCGCGCGCGATCTGCACGATCCCCTCGAGCACCTCGCGGGAGTAGACCGCGCCCGTCGGATTGTTCGGATTGATCACGACGATCGCCTTGGTCTTCGGCGTGATCTTCGCCCGGATGTCCTCAAGGTCTGGCTGCCACCCGGCGTGCTCGTCGGCCAGATAGTGCACCGGCGTTCCGCCCGACAGACTCGTCATCGCGGTCCAGAGCGGATAATCGGGAGCCGGGATCAGCACTTCGTCGCCCTCGTCGAGGAGGGCCTGCATCGTCATCGTGATCAGTTCGGAGACGCCGTTTCCGAGGTAGACGTCGTCGACGTCGAACACCGGGAAATCGGGCACGTTCTCGTACCGACTGACGATCGCGCGCCGGGCCTCGACGATGCCGCGCGCGTCGGTGTAGCCGTGCGCGGTGGGCACGGCGTGCAGCATGTCGCGCACGATCTGATACGGCGCCTCGAAGCCGAACACGGCGGGATTGCCCGTGTTGAGCTTGAGGATCGTGTGCCCGTCCTGTTCGAGTCGATCGGCCTCGGCCAGCGCGGCGCCGCGGATCTCGTACAGTACGTTACGGAGCTTCGCGGACTGATCGAGGTGACGCAGGGGGCTCATCCTGTCATTCTACGGGCCGAGCCCCCTGCCGCTTCGCGACGCTACTTCTTCTTCGCCTGGCGGCGCCGTTCCTCGCGGTTCATCGGGCGGCTTCCGGAGGTCGCCGTGCGCTCGCTGTCCGGGCGACTGGTCTTCACCTGGCCGTTCGCGCCGCGGACCTCGACGTCGCCGTCCTCGTCCGGGGCCGAGTAGGCGAGCTTCTGCTGGTCGGTGGCCGGCGCATCGGTCAGCCCCTTCGCCTCGACCTGCTGCGCGGATCCGTCGGATGCGGCGTTCACCTTCACTTCGAGGTTGAACAGGTACCCGACGGTCTCTTCCTTGATCTGCGCCATCATCGACTCGTACATCGTGTGGCCCTCGCGCTGATACTCGATCAGCGGGTCGCGCTGCGCCATCGCGCGCAGCCCGATGCCGTCCTTGAGGTAGTCCATCTCGTAGAGGTGGTCGCGCCAGCGGCGGTCGAGCACCTGCAGGACGACGCGGCGCTCGAGCTCGCGCATCGCCTCGTGACCGAGGGTCTCCTCGCGCTTCTCGTAGGCGATCTCCGCGTCGCTCAGCAGCTCGCGTGTGAGGCCGGCCTGGTCGATGCCGCCCTTGCGGCTGCGCGCCTCGGCAACGACCTCTTCGATCGTGACGCCGATCGGGTAGAGCGACTTCAGCTCGGTCCAGAGTGCGTCGAAGTCCCAGCTCTCGTTGTGACCGACAGAGGTGTGATCCTTGATCACCTGGGTGATCGCGTCCTCCATGAAGTGGTGCACCCGCTCACGGATGTCATCCCCTTCCAGGATCACGCGGCGGTCGGAGTAGATCGCGAGACGCTGGCGGTTCAACACGTCGTCGTACTTGAGGACGTTCTTGCGCGAATCCGCGTTGCGCGCCTCGATCTGGGCCTGCGCGTTCTTGATGAGCCCCGTGATGGCGCGGCCGGTGATGACCTGCGAGTCATCGAAGTCGGTGCGCGCAAGCATCGCGTCCGCGAGCGGCGAGCGGAAGCGCTGCATCAGTTCGTCTTCGAGCGAGAGGTAGAAGCGACTTTCGCCGGGATCTCCCTGACGACCGGAGCGACCGCGCAGCTGGTTGTCGATGCGACGAGACTCGTGGCGCTCGGTTCCGAGGACGTAGAGCCCGCCGACCTCGCGGACCTTGTCTCCCTCCTCTTCGACGCGCTTCTTGGCGTCGTCGAAGACCTCGTCCCAGGCCGCCTCGTACTCCTCAGGATTCTCCTCAGGATCCAGTCCGCGCGACTTCATCTCGGAGACCGCGAGGAACTCGGAGTTCCCACCGAGCATGATGTCCGTTCCGCGGCCCGCCATGTTCGTCGCCACCGTGACGGCACCGAGCCGGCCGGCCACCGCGACGACCTCCGCCTCTCGCGCGTGGTTCTTCGCGTTGAGGACCTCGTGGCGGATGCCGCGCTTTGACAGCAGAGTGGAGAGCTTCTCGCTCTTCTCGACGCTCACGGTGCCGACGAGCACCGGCTGACCCTTTTCGTGGCGCTCGACGATGTCTTCGACGACCTTCTGGAACTTGCCGTCCTCGGTGCGGTAGATCAGATCCGACTCGTCTTTGCGGATCATCGGACGGTTGGTCGGGATCGGGAACACGCCGAGCTGGTAGGTCGACATGAACTCGGCGGCCTCGGTCTCGGCCGTACCCGTCATTCCCGCGAGCTTGTCGTAGAGACGGAAGTAGTTCTGCAGCGTGACGGTCGCGAGGGTCTGGTTCTCGGCCTTGACCGGAACGCCTTCCTTCGCCTCGATCGCCTGGTGCATTCCCTCGCTGTAGCGACGGCCCGCGAGAACGCGACCGGTGTGCTCGTCGACGATCTGCACCTCGTCGCCGATGACGACGTAGTCGCGGTCACGCTGGAACAGCGCGATCGCCTTGATCGAGTTGTTCAGGAACGAGATGAGTGGCGTGTTCGCTGACTCGTAGAGGTTGTCGACGCCGAGGTAGTCTTCGACCTTCTCGATACCCGGCTCGAGCACGCCGACCGTGCGCTTCTTGACGTCGACTTCGTAGTCGACGTCTTCTTCGAGGGCTCGTGCGACCTTGGCGAACTCGGAGAACCAGCGGTTGGCCTCCCCCGCCGATGGCCCCGAGATGATCAGCGGCGTGCGCGCCTCGTCGATCAGGATGGAGTCGACCTCGTCGACGAGCGCGAAGTGGTGATCGCGCTGCACGAGGTCGTCCTTGCGCCACGCCATGTTGTCGCGCAGGTAGTCGAAGCCGAACTCGTTGTTCGTGCCGTAGGTGATGTCGCACGCGTACTGCTCACGACGCACAGCGGGCGTCTGACCGGAGACGATCGTGCCGGTCGTCATGCCGAGGGCGCGGTAGATGCGGCCCATGAGCTCGGCCTGATAGGAGGCGAGGTAGTCGTTCGTGGTGATGAAGTGCACGCCCTTGCCTGCGAGGGCGTTGAGGTAGAGCGGGAACGTGGCGACGAGGGTCTTGCCCTCACCCGTCTTCATCTCGGCGATGTTGCCGTGGTGCAGCGCCGCGCCGCCCATGACCTGCACGTCGTAGGCCCGCATGCCGAGCGTGCGCTTGGCCGCTTCGCGGACGGCCGCGAACGCCTCGGGCATGATGTCGTCGAGACTCTCGCCCTTTTCGTGCCGCGCCCGGAAGCCGTCGGTCTCACCCCGCAGGTCGTCGTCGGTGAGCTTCGCGTAGCTTTCTTCGAGGTCGTTCACGGCGTTCACGACGCGCTGGAGTCTGCGCCTCAGGCGTCCTTCGCCTGCGCGGAGCAGCTTCTCGAACGGATTTGCCACGTGTCACTCCCAAATCGAATGCGGCGGGTGCGTCAGCGACTCGCCGGATGCGTCCGCCGGCGGCGGAAGACATGCTCGCCCATGCTATCGGCCCGAGGCTATGGCCACGCTCAGTCGTCAAGGATCCGTTTCGGCCGCGGGCGGGAGTGACCACACTTCGATCGCCTGATCGGCACCAGTAGACTCGCTCCATGGTGTTCTGGGGCAAGAGAAAGCGCGCGGAGACCGAGAAGCAGGACGCCGCCGACAAGGATCTCGCCGTGCGCGCGCAGACCGCCCTCGTCGCGACGGACGAGCGGATCCGCACGACTCTCGACGAGCTCGAGTTCGCCTCCGCGGAGCTCGGCGCGAATGCGACGAAGGACCTCCGCGACGGACTCGACGCCGTCAAACAGCACATGCGCGAGGCCTTCGAGCTGCACCAGCTCAATCACGATCACATCCCGGACACTCGCGAGGAGCTGCGGACGCGCAACGCTCGCATCGTGCAGCTGTGCGACTGGGCAGAGAACGTCCTCGACGAGCGCACCGAGGTGCTGCGCGAACGCATCGAGAAGATCCGCGAGGCGCCGGCCGTCCGAGAGCAGACGGCACGCGAAGCCGAGCGGATCGCGGGGCTGCTACCCGCGGCCGAGCAGACCATCGAGCGGCTGCGGCAACGCTATTCCGCCGAGGCGCTGCAGCGGATCGGCGCGAACCCCGCCGAGGGCCACCAGCTGATCGAGTTCGCGCGCCACTCCATCGACGTGGCACGCCGCCGACGCGAGGCGGGACGACGCGACGACGCGCTCGTCGCGCTCGAGGCCGCCATCGAGGCCGTCCGGCGCGCGCAGCGGATCCTCGATGCCGTCGACGATTTCGAGATCGAGGCGATCCGCGCGCAGAACACGCTCGCCGACGTCGTCGCCGATTCGCGCTCCGACATCGCCGAGGCGCGCCGCGAGCGCCAGACCACGGCGGTGACGACGGCGATCGCCGCGCTCGACGACGCGCTCGCGTCGCTCACCGCTCCCGGGGCCGCCGGGGACCCGTTCTCGGAGCTCGCACGGGTGAGCAAGCTCAACGCGGCGCTCGACCAGGCGCGCGAACACGCCCAGCGACACATCCCCTCGCTCGAGCATGTGAGCCACGATGTCGACGCCTCCGACCGCGCCATCACGTCGGCGCGCAGCCTCATCGACAGTCACCGGGGCGCGATCGGTGCCGACGCACGCACGCGACTCGCCGAGGCTGAGCGGATCCGCATCGACGCGGGCACGCTCGTCGCCGACGAAGACACCCGGGAGCGCGCGCAGCAGCTTGCCCGCCGCAGCGCCTCGCTGGCCCACGAGGCGATGCAGATCGCCCAGCGCGACATCGACCGGGCGCGGCAGGGCAACTGGGGCGGCCCGGGCATGGGCATGGGCATGGGCGGCGGCTACGGTCGGCGCGGCGGCATGGGCGGCGGTGACATGCTGGGCGGCCTCATCGGCGGTGCGATCCTCGGCGGGCTCATCGGCGATATCTTTGACTGACGACAGGCCCCACGTCGGCGCTGAGGCGGACGCGGGACGGAGCAGAGGGATCCGGATGCGCACGAGCAGATTCGCTGGCGTCGGCGTCGGACTCGTCGCGGCGCTCACGCTCGCGGCGTGCGCACCGTCGACGCCAGATCCGCCCTCGGGTGGCCCCGAGCAGCCTCCCGAGGGCACCGAAGTCGACCCGATGGCGCCCGTGCACATCGGCTCGCTCCGCGCCCCCGAGAGTCTCGACATCGCAGCCGACGACGAGTCGGGCGCTGTCGAGGCACTGATCGGCAACGTCTACGAGACGCTCTTCGTGGTGACCGACTCCGGCGCCGTTCAGCCGTTGCTCGCTGCCGCGCACGAGCGCAGCGAGGACGGACTCACCCATACCTTCGCGCTGCGCCCCGATGTCGCGTTCCACAGCGGCGATCCGCTCGTCGCCGACGACGTGGTCGACTCGATCGAGCGCGCGCGCGGCACCACGCCAGCCTCACCCGGCGGAGCGGGTCTGCAGGCCGTCGATTCGGTCATCGCGCTCGACGACGAAACCGTCGAGGTCCACCTTGTGCGTCCGTCGATCTCCCTGCCGGCAGATCTCGCCCGCGTGCCGATCGCCAACGATCGTCCCGACGACGACCGGACCACGACCGCCGACGGCACGGGACCGTACACGCTCGTCCCGTGGGAACCGGGATCCGAGATCACGCTCGAGCGCAACGACGAATATTGGGGCGACGCCGCCGAGAACGAGCGCGTCGTGTTCGAGCACTTCGCCGACACCACCGCCCTCGGCAATGCCCTGTTGGCCGGCGACATCGACATCGCGACGGGGATGGCCACGCCCGGTGCCGCCGCGATGTTCCAGGCGGACGACTCCATCGTCGTGAGCGACGGCACCTCCACCAACGAGGTCGTGCTCGCCTTCAACAACCGTGTGGCGCCGTTCGACGACGTTCGCGTGCGACGCGCCGTCTCGGCGGCAATCGACGACGAGGCCGTGCGTGAGGCCGCCTGGGGCGATCGCGGCGAGGTCATCGGATCCATGGTCCCGCCGACCGACGCCTGGTACGAAGACCTGTCCGGAAGCGATGCGTACGACCCCGACCAGGCACGCGAGCTGCTCGCCGAGGCCGGCTATCCGGACGGGCTCACGTTCACGCTCCCCCTGCCGACCGGTTCCGACCACGCGGCAGATGCCGAGCTCATCCGCGACCAGCTCGCCGAGGCCGGCATCACCGCCGATGTCGAAGAGGTCGCTCCCGACGAGTGGCGCCGGCTCGTCATCGAGGACGGCGAGTACGAGGCGACGATCGTGAACCGCCCCGGCGTGCGCGACCTGCTCACCTACGGGGATCCGAACGCGATCTGGGGGTACGACAACCCGGAGGTCGCGGAGTGGATCGAACAGTCGGAGCTCGTCACGACGAGCGCCGAGCAGACCGAGCTGCTCAAGCTCGTCGCGCGCACGATCACCGAGGATGCTGTGAGCGAATGGCTCTACGTGACGCCCACGCTCGTCGTCGCGGCAGACACGGTCTCGGGCTATCCGATCAACGGGCTCGGAGCGCAGTTCTTCGCGTTCCACATCCGCAAATCGACCTGAGCCGCACACGACGGAGGCGGTGAGCGGGTTCCGCTCACCGCCTCCTGACCGCGCGTCAACTGGCGATCTGCTGCGCCGGCGGCGCCTCGGTCTCGAGCTCGATCACGCCGTAGTCCCAGCCGATGCGGCGGTACACAACGCTCGGGCGGTCGGTCTTGGCATCGATGAAGAGGAAGAAGTCGTGGCCGACGAGTTCCATCCTGTCGACCGCCTCCTCGACCGTCATCCACTCGGGCTCGAACGTCTTGGTGCGGATCACGACGGGCGAGTAGGCCTCTTCGGTCTCCTCCTGCGACGTCGGGATCGTTCCGGTCGTGACGGCGTGCAGCGTCTCGGCGTCGACGGGGGTGATGTCGATGCCCTCGAGAGACCCGGTGTCCTTCTTGAGGTGCGCACCGTGCGGCCGCTGACGGTCGCTCACGCGCTTCTCCTTCGCGCGACGCAGCTGATTGGTCAGCTTGTCGAGGGCGACCTCAAGCGCCTGGAACTTGTCCTCAGCCCGCGCCTCGGCCCGGGCGACCTTGCCCTTGCCCGTCACGGTCAGTTCGACCTTGGCCTCTTCGACCCGTCCGCGATGGTGTGCCGACTGCGTGACCTTCACATCAAGCGCCGCGGCACGCGGCGCGAGAGTCTCGACGCGAGAGAGTTTCTCATCCACAACGGTCCGGAACCTGTCGGTGATGCTGACGCCCACCCCGACGATGCTCGTGTCCATCTTGTGCCTCCCATTCCGGTTCGCCCGGAGTGAGCGAACCACGTCGCTTCTGGCCTCCCACCGTATTGCCAGATGAGGTCGCTGTCACTCTTTTCGCGAGATCCGGTTCACGGGCGTGTCATCCGTCGTTCATCTCGGCACGCAGCGGCGTGCGTGCGAGCGCGGCCGCTCCCACGACATGCGCGCCGACCGCGCGCAGCGCACGACGGGCCTCGAGGATTGTCGCGCCGGTCGTGACGACGTCGTCGACGATCACGACCCGTGCGTCCGCTCCCACGCGACGCGCGGTCAGCGCGCCGCGGAGGTTCCACTCCCGCGCGTCACGCCCCAGCCCGCGCTGATCCGCCGCCTGCCGCGCCCACGTCAGCCCGCGTGTCGGACGTGCCCCCGCGGCTCGGACGAGTCGTTCGACGACGCGATACCCGCGGTGGCGCGTGGCGTTTCGCCCCGACGGCACGGCCACCGCGAGCAGGCCTTCCTCGCCGATCGCCGCGTGTGCGAGCGCTGCCCGAAACGCGCGTCCGAGCGGGCGAGCGAGGTCGGTGCGCCCCTCTTCTTTGAGCGCGCGCACGGCGCGGGCCGCGCCGCCGTGCAGCGACAATGATGCACACACGGCCAGCGGATCCTCCCGCGATCCGACGAAGCTGGTTCGCGGGCGCGGCGCGAGCTCGGCTCGGCATCCGTCGCACAGCGCGACGCCTGGGTTCGCACACGCCGCGCACGAGACCGGCAGCAGCAGCGCCAGGGCATCGGTCGCCACACGCATGAGGGAAGCCATCTCCTCATCGTCCGTCGCGTGCGGCCACCGTGCGCCGACTGTGGAGAACCGGCCGCGGCGATCCGGTCTGTGGACGCGCCTATGGCGCGGTGTCGGTCATGGGCGGCGCGCCCGTCTGCGTCGCGAGTACGAGCACGCCGCCGCCGGCCTGCTGCCAGCTCGTCGTGTTGCGGATATACAGGGAGCCGTCGTCCGCCAGCAGACGCTCGCTCGACTCGGGGTTCCCGTACGTGATGTCCTCCGCAACGAACGACGGCGTCAGCCGCGCTCCGCGCGCACCGACCTGCTGCTCGCGGATGACCGTCCGGCCGTCCGAGATGACCATCGCCGCGACGGTGGTATCCGAGACCCAGGCGACCGCCTGTGCGTCGCCGGGAAGCGGATACACGTCCTGCGGTGCCGACAGCCCGACGGGCCGCGCATCGCCGTCCCGGCGCACGCCGGCGACGACCAGCACCGGCTGGTTGTCGGCGCGCCCCGTCACGGCGATGCGCGCACCGTCGCGAGAGACCTGAATCGCCGAGACCTCGGTCAGCTGCGACAGCCCGTTCAGCTCGCGCGGATCGCGCTCGTCGTCCCAGGTCTGGAACAGTCCGGTCTCGTCGAGGTGCGCCGACCAGACGTAGCCGAACGCGTCGAGCGACGGTGCCGTCCACTCCTCTTCGTAATTGAAGACGTCGTACGAACCGTCCTCGCCGTCGACCCACCACATGCGGCCCGACTCCGTCTGGACGATCGCGGTCATCAGATCGGGCGAGACGACGATCGACGTCGCGGGGTCGTCGGCCGCACCGTCGGGCGCGAACTGCTCCACGATGACGTCGCTGAGCCCGGGGATCGGCGTGATCTCGCCGTTCGTGAAGTATCCGAACGCGACGCCGTCGTCCGTTTCCGCGAGCGCCATCGCGCGCGGGTCCGGTTCCGTCGACACGATACGGTCGTCCGGTGCCGTGATCCGGCTGCCGTCCACGGTCATGCGCACGTCGACGATGTTGAGCGTCCGCGAGAGCTGCGTCTGCATCCGCGCGCGTTGCTCGGGGCTCGCCTCGGCCGCGGCTCGGGACAGCTCGACGGTCGCGGAGGTCTCGCCGACCGTCACCTGCTCGACGTCGATGCCCTCGAACGCGGTGAAGACGGCGTTCTCGAGCCACGGCGACGGCCCCGTCTCGACGAGCTGGGTCACGATGCGCTCGACGCGCGTCGGCGAATCCGCGAACCAGCGGACATCGGGAACGAGGCGGTCGTCGAAAGAGGAGAAGTACAGTGCCTGCGGTGCGAAGATGCTGGTGAAGCTGCCGCTCTGGACCACCACGCCGTCGGGCGCTGACGAGATCCGCCACTCGCCGTCGACCTGCTCGAGCTCGAAGTCGAGAGAGCGCACGTTGTCGCTGGCAAGTCGGTAGGCGCCCGTCTCGTCGACCGTGGCCGTCGGCGTGATGCGCGCCGTGACGGTGCCGCCGTCGCCGTCGGTTTCCGCCTCGAAGTCACCCACGGCGCGGTCGTTGACGCTGTCGACCGTGATCCGCTCATTCGGATCCCACGTGGCCTGCGCTGCGGGGGCCAGGAACTCGCGCGCGACCTTCCAGTCGTCGAGCGGGCTCTCCCCCGCGTCGAGGAATCCCAGCACGATCGCCGCGGGCTCCGCGCCCGTCGCCGGCCCATCGGGACTGAACTGCCAGCGCGCCTCACTCGAGCGTTCCTCGGTCGACAGCCCCGGTTGGAAACTGCCCTCGGTCGGCAGTCCGGAGCACGCGGCGAGGCACAGCGCGAGCGCGGCGACGACGGCCGCGCCGATCCTCCGTGTGCGTCGCATGCTCATGCGTCCTCCTGATCCGGCGCGTTCCGCACCACGATCGTCTCGGTGTCGCCGGCAGCGGCGCGCCGCCCATCGCCATGCGGAAGCGCGTCGCGCGGCTCCGTCCGGATCGGCGATGAGAGGAGACCCAGGTCGGCATTGCGCGGGAGCGTCACGACGAACTGCGTGCCCTGGCCGAGCTGAGACCACACGTCGATCGTCCCGCCATGCAGGCGCGCGTCGCCCAACGCGATCGACAGCCCCAGCCCCGTACCGCCGAGCGTTCGCTGCCGGGAGGGATCCGCACGCCAGAAGCGGTCGAAGACACGCTCGACGTGCTCCGGCTTCATGCCCAGCCCGTGGTCGCGCACGGCGACCGCGACCGATGTGTCGTCCTGCGCCACGGTGAGCTCGACGGGCTCGCGTTCGCCGTGCTCGATCGCGTTGCCGACGAGGTTCCGGAGGATTCGCCGGACGCGACGCGGGTCCATCTCGACGACATCGTCGCCGTCGGCGCCGCGGAATCGCAGCTCCGTGTCGTTCTGCCACGCCACCTGACGCATCGACTCGGCCACCTGCTCGACGATCTCGCTCAGGCTCGCGTCCTCGCGTGTGAGTTCGACGGATCCCGCGTCGTAGCGACTGATCTCGAGCAGGTCGGTCAGCAGCTGCTCGAACCGCGCGACCTGATCGTGCAGCAGCTCGGCCGAGCGCGCCGTCGCCGGATCGAACTCGTCGCGCGAAGCGTGGATGACCTCGCTCGCCAGCTGGATCGTCGTCAGGGGTGTGCGCAGTTCGTGCGAAACATCGGATACGAAGCGCTGTTGCACGAGCGAAAGCTCAGCGAGCTCGCGGATCTGGTGCTCGATGCTGTCCGCCATCTGGTTGAACGACTTCGCGAGCGTCGCGAGCTCATCGGATCCGGACTCCACGAGCCGCGCCGAGAGGTCGCCATCGGCGAATCGTGCGCTCGCCCGCGAGACGTCCACGACGGGCGCCGCGACGGAGCGCATCACGAGCCACACGACGACACCGACGATGACGACGAGCGCAACGCCGGTGACGAGGAGCACGCCCTGCACGTACGCGAGCGTCTGCGCGACATCGCTGAGCGGGTAGGCGAAGTACACCTCGTACACACCCACTTCGGGCAGCGTGAGCTGCTGTCCGACGACCACTGCGGGTACCTCCGTGCCGTCAGCCAGCGGCAGGCCCAGCGGCTGATACCACTGCTGCTCGGACAGCAGCCGCACCTGTTCGCGGAAGCCGTCCGAGAGCAGCGACTCGTCGAACACGTCGTTCGGCCGCGTGAAGCCGGACGGCATGTCGGGCCCCGACTGTTCGGCGATCGGAAACCCGACGATGAGGTCGGTCGACGATGCGGTCGCGAGGTTGTCGAGCATCCTTCCGCGCAGTGACTGAATCGCCGCGAGGTCGGTCGCGGGTGGCTCCTCGTTCACAAAATGCTGGGTGAAGTCGATCGCGCGCGCCGTATCGACCTGGGAGCGCTCGATCCGCGCATCGTAGAGATCCGCTTGGATCGCGAGCGCGGCCCACACGGTTGCCACGACGATCGCCACAGTCGTCGCGCCCGCGGAGATGAGGACGGTGCGAAACAGCAGTGAGCTGCGCCATGCCGAGGCCGGGCGGCGAATGAGCGCCAGCAGCCGGCCGCCGAGCGTCCCCGTCGAGGCGTCGGACATCGGCGTCGCTACGTGGTGGCGCCGGCGCGGTACCCGACGCCGCGCACCGTCATGACGACCTTGGGATTGTCCGGATCGCGCTCCACCTTCGAGCGCAGGCGCTGCACGTGGACGTTCACGAGTCGCGTGTCGGCCTTGTACTGGTAACCCCACACCTGCTCAAGCAACTGCTCGCGCGTGAAGACCTGGTTCGGTTTCGAAGCGAGCGCGACGAGCAGCTCGAACTCGAGGGGGGTGAGCGACAGCAGTTCGTCGCCGCGCTGGACCTCGTGCGCAGAGACGTCGATTGTGAGGTCGCCGATGCGCAGCGATCGTCCGTCGTCCGGAAGCACGGGGCGCAGTCGGGTGCGGATCCGCGCGACGAGCTCCTTCGGGTTGAAGGGCTTGACGACGTAGTCGTCGGCGCCGGCCTCGAGCCCGGCGACGACATCGGTCGTGTCGGAACGCGCCGTCAGCATGATGATCGGGACCCCGGACTCCGCGCGGATCTCGCGGCAGATCTCGATCCCGTCCTTGCCGGGCAACATCAGATCGAGAAGCACCAGGTCGGGTTTCGTCTCGCGCCACATGTCGAACGCCTGCATGCCGTCGGAGCAGAACGTGGCGTCGTAGCCGTCGCTCGTCAGCACGATGCCGATCATCTCGGCGAGCGCAGTGTCGTCGTCGACGACGAGAATGCGACCAGTCATGCCGACAGCCTAATCGCGCGCGACGCGCGGCGGCTGAGGCGCGCCAGGTGTGAAACCATGGCGGTGGGAGGAACAGATATGACACAGAACACCCAGGCGACCTGGGCGCCCGCGCCCCGCCCCGGGCTGGTGCCGCTCTACCCGTACGGATTCGGAACGATCCTCGGCAAGGCCTTCGCCGTGCTGAAGGGCAACCCGAAGGTTCTTCTGCTGTTCGTCGTCGGCGTTCAGACGCTCTCGATGGCGCTGTCGACCGTGATCATCTTCGTGGTGACCTTCCTCGCCATGGGCCGGCTGGACACCGTCTCGCCCACGTCTCCGGAGTTCGAGGACATCTTCGCGGGCTCCGTGCTGATCATCCTGCTTGTGACCGTGGCCGTCTCTCTCGCGCTCACCGGGGTCAGTGTCATCGCGCACGGTTTCATCGTCGCGGAAGTGGCTCACGCCTCACTCGCCGAGAAGGCTCGGCTCGGCACGCTGTGGCGACGCGTCCGCCCGGCTTTCTGGCGCCTCATCGGCCTCTCCCTCCTCATCAGCGTCGGCGTGATGATCGCGATCGCGCTCGTCGCGGTTCCGCTCGTCCTGCTCGCTCTCGCCAACACCGCGGCATCGTGGATCGGGTTCGGTGTCGGACTCCTGTTCGCCGGCCTCGGCTTCCTGGTGCTGGCGGCATGGATCGGCACGAAGCTGTACCTCAGCACGTCGGCGATCGTCCTCGAGGGCGCTGGGCCGATCCGCGCCATCGGACGCTCGTGGAAGCTGACGCGCGGCCGCTTCTGGTCAACGTTCGGCGTGGTCGTCCTACTCTCGCTCATCACGCAGTTCGTCGCCGGGATCATCTCGGGCGTTGTGTCGATGTTCACGCCGCTGATCACCACCATTCTCGTGCCACTCTCGACGTCGACTGGCGACCTCACCGCGGCGTCCGTCATCGGCGCTCTGGTCTTCATCCTCTCGATGGTGCTGTCGTTCGCCGTCGCGGCCATCATGACGATCGTGACCGGGGCCGGCGGCACGCTGGCATACATCGACGCCCGCATGCGCGACGAGGGGATCGACCTGCGCATGCGCCAGTACGTTGAGGCAGGCGGCGCGGCCGAAGACCCCTACACGTTCGTGCCGGACGCTCAGCCGTCGCCGTACGCCGCCCCACAGCGGCCTTCCTCCCCCCAGGGCGGCCCGTACGGATATCCGAACCAGCCGCAGGGATACCCGCAGGCATATCCCCAGCCGCAGT
>DGYFJ06201__coassemble_726_pt1 | contig 22301 bp, 25 predicted proteins | sample DGYFJ06201__metabat2_high_PE_006 | metagenome-assembled genome bin DGYFJ06201 | reverse complement strand
GAACTCCACCGCGTTCCGTAGCCGAATAACGTCTGTCGTCAGATCGGCACGCAAGTCATCATGCTCGGAACCCAAGGCGAAGCGCGGATCCGACCAGCGGTCACGCGAGAACAGCCACACGGGCGTCGCGACGAGCTCCGGCGGTTCCCACTCGTACCGCGGCAACCGCCTCGTACGCAGCGACACCGACGCGCCAGCCTCGCGGCAGTCCACGCGCGAGGATCGACTCCTCGACCGCGTCGATAGACAGGTGCACCGAGCCCGTACGCACCGCGACGATCTGGGCCACGCTGGTCTTCCTGACGCCGGGAACACCTGAGATCACGGCGAGATGTCCGGTCACGCCACTCTCAGCGGGGTAATCGAGGCAAGCTTGTCAGTGGTGGTCAACGATCTTCACCTCCCCCGGTCCGGCGTCCGCCACACGGAGCAGATCGCCACTGGTCGTTGATTCTGATGCTGTGTTGTCCGACTCGATCCCGCGTCAGCTTCCAGCCCGTTGCCTGGCGGGACGCGGAGGTCGTCGAGCATCTCCGCGGATCCCGCCCGACGAAGCTTGCGGAGCTCCTGGCGGATGTCAACCCTCAGGCTTCCGGAAGGGGCTAGTGCAGCTCCGTGAGGAAGCTTCGTGCCGCCGATCGGACGCGGTCCCGGCCTCAGACATAGAGCCGTCAGCCCTGGGCCTCGATACGCAGGGCAGAGACGAGGTCACGGTAGAGGTCGTCGCGCTCCAGGAGTTCGGCATGGGTCCCCGCGGCACGGACCCCGCCCGCCTCCATCACCACGATCTGATCCGCGTCGATCACAGTCGAGAGCCGATGGGCGATGGTCACCACCGCCGAGCGCTCGGCGATCTCGGCGATGGTGGCCTGGATGGCCGCCTCGGTCACGCCGTCGACCTGTGCGGTCGCCTCGTCCAGCAGGAGGACTTCCGGCCTGGCCAACAGCGCACGGGCGACGGCGATGCGCTGACGCTGGCCGCCCGAGACATTGGTGTCGGTGAGCTTGGTGTCCAGGCCCTCGGGGAGCCCGGCGATCTTCTCCGCGAGCTGGAGACGCTCCAGGACGGCCGCGATCTCCTCCTCGGCTGCCTCGGGGTTCGAGAACATCAGGTTCTCCCGGATGGTGCCCGGGACCACTGGCGTCTCCTGCTCCACATATGCGAAGGCCGAACGGGTGTCGGCGTGGGTGAGCTCGCCGTAGGGGACGCCGTGCAAGCGCAGCTCGCCGGACTCGGGCTCGAGGAATCGCACCATCAGCGACAGCGTCGTCGTCTTCCCCGCACCGGACGGCCCCACCAGGGCAACGTGCCCACGGCGCGGCACGCTCAGGCTCAGCCCGTTCAGGGCGACCTCGACATCGGGTGCGTACCGGACGGACACGCCGCGCAACTCGACGGCAGGGGCGTCGTCGTCGATGGAGTCGCGGGTCTTGGCGATCCGCTCGGTGTCGACCTGCCGCTCGGCGGCACGCAGGCGGGCATCGTCCCGCTCGCCGATAATCGCGATGTCCGCCTCCTCGGACTCGACCTCCATCCGTTCGATCTCGGCGATGCGCCCGGCCGCGGCGATGCCGGACTGCAGAGTGGTGAGGTTCTGGGTGAGCTCCATCAGTGGCCCGGTCAGCCCCCAGACGTAGAGCAGGAAGGCGACCAGGGCCGAGACCGTCATGTCCCCGGCGGAGACCCGGTAGGCACCCAAGGACAGCACAAGGATCACCGCACCGTCCAGGCCGATCCAGGCCACGGTCCATGCCCCGGCCTGGATCCGCACCGACTTCATGCTGAACCGGCGGGATTCGGTCACATGGTGCATCAACGACCTGAACCGCCGCGGTTCGGCGGAGGAGGACTTCACTGTCTTGATCGCCCGCACCGTGCCCTCGAGTTCGGACCCGAGGGCGCTGAGGGCGGCTTGCGCTCTCTCTTCCACCTTCGAGATCTGCGGCATCAGCACCGCGAAGATCACGAACACGACCACGACTGCGGCCAGAGTGGTGCCCAACAGCACCAGGTCAAGCTGGGCCATCAGCACCAGGGAGCCGATGATCATGATCCCGCCATTGATCAGACCGATGATCGACGTCGACGCTGCCTGGTTCAGCAACACCGTGTCAGAGGTGACACGGGTGACGAGCTCGCCGGGCCCACGGGAGAGCAGCGCGAAGACCCGCGCCCCGAGATAGCGCAGCATCATGCGCTTGCGTGCGTCGTACACGATGTCCTCAGCGAGGCGACCAAGCATCACCCACTGGAACCAGCTGACGGCGGCACCCACGATCAGCAGCCCGACTAGCACGAGCACCGGGTCGCGCAGCGACCCGCCGACGGCAAGAGTGTCCAGCACCCACTTCGTGACCATCGGGCTGGCGAGACCCATGGCAGAGACCGCGATAGAGAGCACCAAGCCGAGGATCAGGACGTGGAGATAGGGCCGGGCAAAGGACCACAGGATGCCAAGACGCTGCAAGGTGCGGACCTCCGGTTCCTGCGAGTCGGCGGCCTCCGAGGCGTGAGAAGCGGCGACCGCCGCGTCTGCAGGGTGGAAGGGTTGTGCGTCACTCATGCCCACTAGTGCAACACATATGTCCCATCTTAGGCAACGCCCGCCCCGCAACAGAACACATGTAGAGTACGAACATGGCTGAACGCACCGCCGTCCGCGGACGTACCCGCCGGGCTCTCCTGCTCGCCGGCATCGAGGTGCTCTCCGACGATGCGTCCGCAACCCTCGGCAAGGTGGCCGAGCGGGCCGGTGTCGCCCGCAGCACCCTGCACCGACACTTCCCCGACCGGCGGTCGCTGACCACGGCGATCTCCGCCTTCGTCATGACGAACTACGAGGAGGCCTTCTCGGCGGCGCGAACCGAGGAAGACACCGGCCTGGAGGCCTTCCGTCGTGTGTGTCTAGAGCTGATGGAGCGGCTCGAAATTCTCGCCTGGTGGATGGGGATGGGTCTCACCGCGGCGACGCAGGAGGACGAGGCGGCGACTGCCGAGATCGCGGAACTCGACGAGGGAGACGACGAGCGCCTGACCGATCTCGTCACCCGCGGACACGAGGATGGCTCGATCGATCCGCAGCTTGGGCCCTCCTGGGTGGAAGGCCTGCTGTGGGCGACGCTCTATTCCGCACGCCACCTCGCACAGTCCGGCGCGCCGGCGACCATGCCCGCGCATGACGTACGAGCCCAGGCTCTGCGCAGCCTGCTCAAGGCCGTGGCCGCGGACCCGGCAACCGTCTGAGGCGGCACGAGTCCTCCGGCATTTTCGTACATCACCCCAACCCGGCGACTTCGTCACGAGGCGACCGGGACGGTATGCGGCCTGGGCTCTGATCACACGTTGAAGCGGAACTCAACCACGTCGCCGTCCTGCATGACGTAGTCCTTGCCCTCCATGCGCACGCGGCCCGCCGACTTCGCTTCGTTCATGGACCCATGGCTATCGATGTCTGCGAATGAGACGATCTCGGCCTTGATGAATCCGCGTTCGAAGTCCGTGTGAATGACGCCGGCGGCCTGCGGCGCGGTCCACCCCTTGCGGATGGTCCACGCACGCGCCTCCTTCGGCCCGGCCGTGAGGTACGTCTGCAGTCCCAGCGTCTCGAAACCGACGCGCGCCAGCTGGTCGATGCCGGATTCCTGCTGCCCGAGCGACTGGAGAAGCTCGAGCGCCTCCTCCTTGTTGAGTCCGATGAGCTCGGATTCGACCTTCGCGTCGAGGAACACGGCCTTGGCGGGCGCGACGAGGTCGGCCAGCTCGGCCATGCGGGCGTCGTCGGTCAGGACGCCCTCGTCGACGTTGAAGACAAACAGCGTCGGCTTCGCAGTGAGAAGCCCGAGCTCGCGCACCGGTGTCGTGTCGAAGCCGGCCTGGAAGAGCGTCTTCCCGGTCTCCAGGATCGCGAGGGCCTCTGTAGCCGCGGCGAGCACGGCGGGATCCGCCTTCTTACCCTTGACCTCTTTCTCGAGGCGCGGCACGGCTTTCTCGAGCGTCTGCATGTCGGCGAGGATCAGCTCGGTGTTGATCGTCTCCATGTCGCTCGCGGGATCCACGGCGCCGTCGACGTGGGTTACATCGTCGTCGGTGAAGCCGCGCACGACCTGCGCGATGGCGTCGGCCTCGCGGATGTTCGCGAGGAACTGGTTTCCGAGCCCCTCGCCCTCGCTGGCGCCGCGCACGATGCCCGCGATGTCGACGAACGACACGGGCGCGGGCAGGATCTTCTGGGATCCGAAGATCTCGGCAAGGCGATCGAGTCGCGGATCCGGCAACTCGACGACGCCCACGTTCGGCTCGATCGTCGCGAACGGATAATTGGCGGCGAGCGCGTCATTCTCGGTGAGTGCGTTGAACAGGGTCGACTTGCCCACATTGGGAAGTCCCACGATGCCGATTGTCAGAGCCACGGGAGAACAGTCTACGTGGGGAGGGTGCGCGCTTCCTCATTGCACTCGTCTCGCGAAGCGCGGCAGTGTACCGGCCGAGAAGAGGGCTGTCAGCCCCCGTGCCATCCGCGGTGTGTGCGGCGACACTGGCGGCAGACGAGAGGAGCGACGATGACCAACGCACCCCATCTCGAGGAGACCACAGGAACGTGTGACGTGTGCGGGAACACGTATGACGATGTGTTCACCATCACCCAGGCAAATCGCGTGGGTGTTTTCGACAGCTTCGAGTGCGCGATCCACGCCTTCGCGCCGTCGTGCGCGCACTGCGGATGCCGGATCATCGGCCACGGCGTGCAGGCAGGCGAGCGCATCTTCTGCTGTGCACATTGCGCCGAACACCAGGGCGAGGATCGTCTCGCCGACCGGGCGTGACGTCCCGACGCCATCCGGCCGGCGGCGCGGACGAGTCGATCGATGTCAGGGAGGAAACACAGATGATGGAACTGAGTCAGGCCAGGGTCGCGTTCCTGGCCACCAACGGTTACGAAGACAGCGAGTTAACGAGCCCCTGGCAGGCGCTGGCCGCCGCGGGAGCGCAGCTGACGATGGTGGCGCCAGAGCCTGGTGAGGTCACGGGAAAAGACGGCCACGTCCAGGCTGTCGACCTTGTCTCAGCCGATGCGTCGCCGAATGGTTTCGACGCTCTCGTCCTTCCGGGCGGCGTCGTCAATGCCGATGCGATCCGCATGGACACGCCGTCGGTAGCCTTCACGCGCGGCTTCTTCGCCGAGCACAAGCCCGTCGGCGTGATCTGCCACGGGGGCTGGATCCTCGTCGAGGCGGACGTGCTCGACGGACGCACGTTGACGAGCTTCCCCAGTCTGCAGACGGATCTTCGCAATGCTGGCGCGACCTGGGTCGACGAAGAGGTCGTCGTGGATCAGGGCCTCGTTTCGAGCCGCACGCCGGACGACCTCCCCGCCTTCAACGCGAAGCTACTCGAAGAGGTTGCCGAAGGACGGCACAGCGGCCAGACCGTGTGATCACGCGCCCCGCGGCGAGAACCCGCACACCGCGGGGCGCCGCCCACGTTTGTCGGTGGTCGGCGCGAGAGTGGACCCATGGACGTGATCTGGGTACTCATGGTGCTGATCGGCATCGGTGTCGGCGTGGCGGTCGGCTGGTTCGCGCGGGCCGCTCGGGCGTCATCGGCTGAGGCCGAGGCGGCGAGCGCGACCGCCGAGGCACGCGAGTTGCGCGCCGCGCTCGAACGCCAGGAGCGGCGAACGGCGGAAGCGCTGGAGCGCGATCGTGCGGAGCGCCACGAACAGATCGAACGCCAGAGCCGTGAGAACGCGGTGCTGCAGGCGCTCTCCCCTGTCCGTGAAACGCTGCACCGGATGCAGCAGCGGGTCGACGAGATGCAGCGTGAACGCACCGAACAGTTCGGACAGGTGAGTGAGCAGCTGCACAGCGCGCAGAAGATCGACGAGCAGCTGCGCGCCACGACGGAGTCGCTCGCCGGGGCGTTGCGGTCCAACGTCTCCCGCGGAGTGTGGGGCGAAACGCAGCTGCGCAGGATCGTCGAGTCGGCGGGTCTGCTCGCGCGCGTCGACTTCGATGAGCAGTCGTCGATCACGTCCGACGCGGGATCGGGGCGACCGGACATGCTCGTGCATCTTCCCGGCGGCACGTCGATCGCGGTCGACGCCAAGGCGCCGCTCGAGGCTTTCCTCGATGCGGAAGCGATTCCTGTCACCGCCGTCGGCGAGGAGGCCGCGCGCCGCAGCGCCCTGCTCCAGAAGCACGTCAGGGCGGTGCGGGCACATGTCGACGCTCTCGCGAAGAAGGCGTACTGGGCGGGCCTCGATGCGAGCCCGGAGTTCGTCGTCTGCTTCATCCCGAGCGAGTCCGTGCTCTCCGCGGCGCTCGCGGAGGATCCCGCGCTGCTCGAGTACGCCTTCGGCAAGCGCGTCGCGCTCGCCTCCCCGGTCAACCTGTGGGCCGTGCTCAAGACGGTCGCGTTCGCGTGGACACAACAGGAGGTGTCGGAAGAAGCGCGGACTCTCTTCGACCTCGGCAATCAGCTCTACGACCGACTCGGCACGCTCGGCGGACACGCGAGCGACATGCGGCGGGCCATCGAACGCACCGTGGACGCATACAACAACCTGGTGGGGTCGTTGGAGTCGCGTGTCCTGGTGACGGCGCGCCGATTCCCCGGCATCGACGCGTCGAAGCTCGCCCACTCCGAATCACCGGGGGCGATCGACGCTCCCGTGCGGCGTGTGTCCGCGCCAGAATTGCTTGCCGCGGAGGAGGTCAGCCCGGAATCAGATTGAGCGAGACGAGCACGCCGACCGACACGAAAACGAATCCGCCGATCGACCACCAGATGCTGGGCTCGGTGCCCGCGGGACGCCGCACGCGGAAGAGGACGTCAGGGCGTCTGGCCGGATCCTTCGCGTCCGCCACGACGGCGCGCGCGCCGTCGGACGGGGTCGTCTCCGAGTTGTCGCTCATGCGCCCAGTATCGCACGCACGAGCTTAAAGCCACTTCGACTCGAGGTGATCACTCGAGATGCGTCGCAGAGTGCCGGAGTGTCCTCGCAGGACGACACTCTCGGTATACAGGTAGCCGCCCTGACGCTTCACACCGGCAACGAGCGCGCCGTCGGTGACTCCCGTCGCGACGAAGATCGTGTTGCTGCCGCTGACCATGTCGTCGGCCTCAAGAACCTCGTCCATCGCGAGCCCGGCATCGATTCCCTTCTGCCGTTCCTCGTCGTCGCGCGGCCACATTCGGCCCTGGATGTGACCTCCGAGCGCCTTGATGGCGCACGCCGTCACGATGCCCTCGGGGCTGCCGCCGACGCCGACGCACAGGTCCGTTCGCGCGTCGTGGCGTGCGGCGTTGATGCCTCCTGCCACGTCGCCGTCGCTCATCAGGCGCGTGCCGGCCCCGGTCTCGCGGATGTCGGCGATCAACTGCTCGTGGCGCGGCCGGTTCAACACCGACACGACGAGCTCTTCGACGGGCTTGTGGAGCGCCTTCGCGAGGCGTGCGATGTTCTCCTGGATCGGCAGACGGATGTCGACGACGCCGACGCCCTCGGGTCCCGTGACGATCTTGTCCATGTAAAAGACGCTCGACGCATCGAGCATGGTGCCGCGGTCCGACATCGCGATCACGCTCAGAGCGTTATTGCGCCCTTCGGCCGTCAGCGTCGTGCCGTCAATCGGGTCGACAGCGATGTCGTAGGAGCGCCCACGACCGGTGCCGACGTGCTCGCCGTTGTACAGCATCGGGGCGTTGTCCTTCTCGCCCTCGCCAATCACCACGACGCCGTCGAACTCGACCGTCGTCAAGAACGCGCGCATGCCGTCGACGGCGGCGCCATCGGCGAGCTCCTTCTGCCCGCGACCGATGAACGGCACGGACCGAATGGCCGCGGCCTCCGTCGCGCGCACCAGCTCGAGCGCGATGTTGCGGTCGGGCTGCAGCGGGATCAGATCGTCGGGGTCATGGATCTCGTGATCGGCAGTCATGATCCCGAGCGTAGCCGCGCGAATGACAGCACTCCGCGTTCTTCACTCCGCGATCCGACGAAGGATTCGCGAATCTTTCGCGTGTGTCGAGTGCTGGGGTCAAGTTTCCGTGGGCGACGCCACGCAATAGGGTGGGAGTGCCATTTCCCACCTCTCGAAGGAGCCGCGTCATGTCGGTTGCAACTCCGGATCAGTACTCCGAAATGCTCTCGCGGGCGAAGCAGGGCGGCTACGCCTTCCCCGCGTTCAACGTCTCGAGTTCCCAGACGATCAACTCCGTTCTGCAGGGCCTCGCCGAGGCCGGTTCCGACGGCATCATCCAGGTGACGACGGGCGGCGCCGACTACTTCGCCGGCCACACTGTCAAGGCGCGCGCCACGGGCGCGATCGCGATGGCCCAGTACGTGCGGACGGTCGCCGCGAGCTACGGCGTCACCGTCGCCGTGCACACCGACCACTGCCCGAAGGACGCGCTCGACAGCTTCCTCCTGCCGCTGCTCGAGGCGAGCGAGGAGCAGGTGAAGGCCGGCGGCGAGCCGATCTTCAACTCGCACATGTGGGATGGATCCGCCGTGCCGCTCGACGAGAACATCCAGATCGCGCAGGAACTGCTCCCCCGCATGCACGCGATCAACTCGATTCTCGAGATCGAGGTCGGCGTCGTGGGCGGCGAAGAGGACGGCGTCACCCACGAGGGCTCGAACGACGCGCTCTACACGACCGTCGGCGACGTGACGAAGGCGGTCGAGGCGCTTGGTCTCGGCGAGAAGGGCAAGTACATCTCGGCGCTGACGTTCGGCAACGTGCACGGCGTCTACAAGCCCGGCAACGTCAAGCTGCGTCCCGAGCTCCTGGGCGAGATCCAGGCCGGCATCGCCGAGAAGTTCGGCACCAGCGAGAAGCCCCTCGACCTCGTGTTCCACGGTGGATCCGGCTCCACCGACCAGGAGATCGCCACCGCCGTCGCAAACGGCGTCATCAAGATGAACATCGACACGGACACCCAGTACGCGTTCACGCGCTCGGTCGCCGGGTACATGTTCGAGAACTACGACGGCGTGCTGAAGCTGGACGGCGACGTCGGCAACAAGAAGAAGTACGACCCGCGCGCCTGGGGCAAGGTCGCCGAGTCGGCCATGGCGGCGCGCGTCGTCGAGGCCACGAAGCAGCTCGGATCCCACGGCAAGTCGATCAGCGCCTGACGACTCGTATACACACAGAACGGGCCCGGCATTCGCCGGGCCCGTTCTGTGTGTGTAGGGGGGAACTAGAGTGCGACGCCCTGCATCTCGGCGAAAGCCGCGAAGACGTTCGGATCCGACACGAGCGGAATCGCGACGATCAACCCACCGATGATCGTGAACACGACCCCGGCGATCAGCGCGATCCACCACATCGACTTACCCGCGACCCCGCGTCGCCAGACGAACCATGTCGTCGCCAGCCACCCGATGAGCATCACGACGACAGCGACCACGCCGGCTGCGCGCTGGCGCGCGTAGTCGACGAGTTCGACATCCAGTCGGAGAGCGTCGAGGAGCGCTGCGGGATCGGTGTACGCCGAGATGCTGTCGAGCACCATGAAGAGGCCGAACACGAGCAGCGCGACCGTCGCCACGCGATCGCCGAACCTGCCGCGACGCGCACCGGGCGTCACCCGCGGCTCGACGCCCGGCGGCATGTCACGCGGAACGAGCGCGGGGTCGACGGGCTCGACGGCACGTCCGCTGCGCACGCTCTGCTCCTCGGGCGTCGCGAACGCGCCGAACTGCGGGCGCGGCCGCTCGCCGGCGTCGGTCACGCGCTTTCCCGTCGGCCGCCACGCGGACCGTCGCCGCGCAGCTCCTTCGGGAGGGAGAAGATCAGGTCCTCCTCCGCCGTGCGCACCTCTTCGACGTCGAAGTATCCCGCGTGCGTCAGCTCGGACATCAGCTGCTCGACCAGCACGTCGGGCACGCTTGCGCCGCTCGTGATCCCGATCGTCTTGACGCCGTCGAGCCACTCCTGGCGGACCTCGTCCGGGTAGTCGATCCGGTAGGCGGCCTTCGCCCCGTACTGGAGCGCGACTTCGACAAGGCGCACCGAGTTCGAGGAGTTGGCAGACCCGACGACGATCACGAGGTCGGAATGCTCGGCGATCTTCTTGATCGCGACCTGACGGTTCTGCGTGGCGTAGCAGATGTCGTCCGAGGGGGGATCCTGCAGGTGCGGGAACCGCTCGCGCAGTCGGCGGACCGTCTCCATCGTCTCGTCGACCGAGAGGGTCGTCTGCGAGAGCCAGACCAGCTTCGACGGATCCTCGACCTCGACCGTGTCCGCTTCATCCGGATTGTTCACGACCGTCACGTGGTCGGGAGCCTCGCCAGCCGTACCTTCGACCTCTTCGTGCCCCTCGTGCCCGACGAGCAGGATCTGATAGTCGTCACGCGCGAAGCGCTTGGCCTCGCGGTGCACCTTCGTCACGAGCGGGCACGTCGCATCGATCGCGCGGAGGCCGCGCGTCGCTGCCGAGTCGACGACGGCCGGAGAGACGCCGTGGGCGCTGAACACGACAAGCGCGCCCTCGGGAACTTCGTCGACCTCTTCGACGAAGATCGCGCCCTTCTCCTCGAGTTCGCGCACGACATGGATGTTGTGCACGATCTGCTTGCGCACGTACACGGGAGCGCCGTGACGCTCCAGCGCCTGCTCGACGGTGATGACGGCGCGATCGACGCCGGCGCAGTAGCCGCGCGGTGCGGCGAGCAGGATCTTCTTGTCGCCCGCGATAGGCACATCCTGCAGCCGCTCGCGCCGCTGCGGCAGGCGCGGATTCGGGAGTGCAACGACGGTCTGGCTCATACCTCCAGCCTACGTCGCCCAACCGTCAGACCTCCCGAATACCCTGAAACCGTGACTTCGTTCCAGCCGAACCCCGTTCCCGATGCCGCGCCGCCGAGTGACGCGGTCGCCCCACGCGATTCCGGGCCCGATACGCCGACCTCGGTCGAGCGCCTGAATCAGACGATCAAGGCGTCCATCGACCGCTGGGGCGCGGTGTGGGTCGAGGGCGAGATCACGCAGTGGAACAAGCGCGGCCGCAACGTGTTCGGCGGCATGAAAGACCTCACGAGCGACGCGCAGATCAATCTGCAGGTCTGGTCGAGTGTGCTGGAGCGGCTCACCGACGAGTTCCGCGTCGGCGACCATGTCGTCGCGCATCTCAAGGCCAGCTACTTCTCCAAGCGCGGCTCCTTCTCGTTCCAAGTGACGACGATGAAGCACGTCGGCCTGGGCGCGCAGCTCGAGCGTCTGGAACAGCTCCGGCGCCAGCTGCGTCAGGAGGGCCTGTTCGATTCAGCCCGCAAGCGCCCCATTCCGTTCTTGCCCGATTGCGTCGGCCTCATCACCGGCGCGCAGTCCGACGCCGAGAAAGACGTGCTGCGCAACGCACAGCTCCGGTGGCCGCAGGTCGCCTTCCGCACGATCCACGCCGCGGTCCAGGGCGACCGCAGCGTCGGCGAGATCATCGCGGCGCTCGAGACCCTCGATGCCGACCCCGAGGTCGATGTCATCGTCATCGCGCGCGGCGGCGGCGACCCGCAGACGCTGCTCGGGTTCAGCGACGAGCGCCTCCTCCGCGCGGTGGCGGCCGCGTCGACGCCCGTCGTCAGCGCGATCGGCCACGAGAATGACCGACCGCTGCTCGACGAGGTCGCCGATGTGCGCGCGTCAACGCCGACCGACGCCGCCAAACGGGTGGTGCCGGACGTCGGCGAGCAGCGCACGATCATCGACCAGCTGCGGTCGCGCCTCTCCACACGTCTGCAACAGCAGGTGCAGCACGGGATCCAACAGCTCGAACAGGTGCGGTCACGCCCGTCACTGCGCGACCCCGAGCGCATGCTCCGCGACCGGGAACAGGAGGTCGTGCTCTCGGTTTCGCGCGGACGCGACATCATGGCGCGCGTCGTCGACCGCGCCGAGCGACGCACAGGAGAGCTGCGCGCCTCACTGCGTGCGCTGTCGCCCGCTTCGACGCTCGCCCGCGGATACGCGATCGCCCAGGCTGCAGACGGCGCGATCCTGCGAGACGCCGCCGACGCACCCGACGGCACCGTGCTGACGGTCACACTCGACCACGGCGCGATCGGCGCCGTGTCGAGCGGCCCGGCGGCGTCGATCACCCCTCATGACGAAACGTAGGATGGACACGATGACTGATCAGGCCCCGGACGTCCAGGAGCTCTCCTTTGAGCAGGCGCGCGATGAGCTGGTGCGCGTCGTGAGCGAACTCGAACAGGGCGCCCCCACTCTCGAGCAGTCGCTCGCGCTCTGGGAGCGCGGCGAGGCGCTCGCTGCGCGTTGCGAGGAGTGGCTGTTGGGAGCGAAGCGTCGCCTCGACGAGGCGCGCGCCGCGAGCGATGCCGCGGCGGGCTCCGCGGACGAAGACTGATGGCGCGCACGCCGCGCGTCGCCGCGCACCTCGGTCGGCCCGAGACTCCCGACGAGGAGCGTCTCCGCAAGGCGGAGAACTCGCGAAATTACCGCCGCAGCAAGACGTTCACGAATCTCATCATCGCGATGGGCGTGACACTCCTCATCGTCGCAATCGTCTACTTCATCGTTCCGCGAGGCGAACTCGAGCAGCCAGCCCCACCTGATGTCCCCGCGATCGCCGACGACATCTCGACGCAGCTCGACCGCGCGGTCATCACTCCCCCCGCGCCCGATGGCTGGGGCGTGAACATCGCCGAGCTCGGGCCAGGCTCGCCTGCGGTCTGGACCGTCAACTACAACGACATTCCCGAAGACAACCGCGCATTCGTGCGGTTCGCGCAGGCATTCGACGTCGACGACACCTGGGCGTCTCAGCTCCTCGGCGGCGCGGCACCCACGGGTGAGGTGACGATCGACGGCATCGAATGGACCGCCTTCGAGATCTCCGCCCCGAGCGACAACCGCAACATCTCCTACGCCCTCGGTGTTGAGGTCGGCCCCGACTTCGTCCTCGTCTACGGCAGCGCTGACGCCGAGACGACGGCGATCCTCGCCGGCGGCATCGCCGATGCCGTCGCATCCCTTCAGGAAGAGGTCAGATGATGGTAACCACCCCGGCACAGGCATGGCAGCGGATGCAGGAGGGCAACGAGCGATTCGTCGCAGGAACGCCGAACCACCCGCATCAGGACGTGGACCGACGCCATGAGGTGGCCATCGCGCAGCGCCCGACGGCGGCGCTGTTCGGGTGCAGCGACTCACGTCTCGCCGCGGAGATCATCTTCGACATGGGCCTCGGCGACCTGTTCGTCATTCGCAATGCGGGACAGGTGACCGGCGAGTCGATCATGGGCACGATCGAGTACGCCGTCGACATCCTCGAGGTCCCCCTCATCGTCGTGCTCGGCCACGACGAGTGCGGCGCCGTGCGCGCAGCGATCGACAGCCTCGAGTTCGATGCCCCGGCGCTCGCTCCGGCGATCTGGCGTCAGGTCTCGCCCATTGTGCCTTCGGCACGGCGCGTGCGTCAGGAACAGATCGCCAACGGCGACGACGACGCCCCCATCGACCCGACGCGCGTCGGACAGCTGCACCTGCGCGACACGATTACCGCCATCCTGCACTCGTCGGAGCTGATCAGCGATGCCGTGGCTTCGGGACGACTCGGTATCGTCGGAGCCAACTACCGACTCGCTGAGGGCGCCGCCGTGCCCGATGTGACCCTGGGAGTCGCGGACGATTCCGCGGCGGCCTGAACGGAGAGGACAACGAAGTGACTGAATACCGTATCGAGCACGACACCATGGGCGAGGTGCGGGTCCCCGCAAACGCTCTCTACCGTGCGCAGACCCAGCGTGCCGTCGAGAACTTCCCGATCTCGGGCCAGGGTCTCGAGTCGCGCCACATCGCCGCGCTCGCGCGCATCAAGAAGGCTGCGGCTCTCGCCAACAAGGATCTGGGCACGCTCGACGGCGCCATCGCCGATGCGATCGCCTGGGCCGCCGACCAGGTCGTCACCGGCGAGTACGACGACCAGTTCCCGGTCGACACGTACCAGACCGGATCCGGGACCAGCTCGAACATGAACATGAACGAGGTGCTCTCCTCGCTCGCCACGCAGAAACTCGGCAGCGATGTGCACCCGAACGACCACGTGAACGCGTCGCAGTCGTCGAACGACGTCTTCCCGACCTCCGTGCACGTGGCGGTCACCGAGGCGCTCCTCACGGATCTCGTGCCCGCGCTCGACCACATCGCGCAAGCGTTCGAACGCAAGGCCGACGAGTGGAAGAGCATCGTGAAGGCCGGGCGCACGCACCTCATGGACGCCACCCCCGTCACGCTCGGCCAGGAGTTCGGCGGGTACGCCCGCCAGATGCGCCTCGGCATCGAGCGCGTGGAGGCGACGATCGCTCGCGTCGCCGAGGTGCCGCAGGGCGGCACGGCAGTCGGCACGGGGATCAACACCCCGGCCGGCTTCCCGCAGAAGGTCATCGCGAACCTCGTCTCCGAGACCGGGCTGCCGCTGACGGAGGCCGTCGACCACTTCGAGGCGCAGGCGAACCGCGATGGCCTCGTCGAGGCCTCCGGCGCGCTGCGCACGATCGCCGTCTCGCTCACGAAGATCAACAACGACCTGCGCTGGATGGGCTCGGGGCCGAACACCGGCCTCGGCGAACTGCACCTGCCCGATCTGCAGCCTGGCTCCTCGATCATGCCCGGCAAGGTGAACCCGGTGATCCCCGAGGCGGTCCTCATGGTCTGCGCACGCGTGATCGGCAACGACCAGACGATCGCCTTCGCGGGCGCGTCCGGATCGTTCGAGTTGAACGTCGCGATCCCCGTGATGGGCACGTCGCTGCTTGAGTCGATCCGCCTGCTGGCGAACGCGAGCCGCGTCCTCGCCGACAAGACGGTGGACGGTCTCGAGGTCAACCACGAGCGCGTCACGGCACTCGCGGGCATGAGCCCGTCGATCGTCACCCCGCTGAACAAGCTCATCGGATACGAGGCGGCCGCGAAGATCGCGAAGCACTCGGTCGCGAAGGGCATCACGGTCCGCGAGGCCGTGCTCGACCTCGGTTACGTCGAGCGCGGCGAGCTCACCGAGGCCGACCTCGACGAGAAGCTCGATCTGCTGTCGATGACGCACCCGGGCTGACCGGTACGACGAAAGGCCCCGGAGCGCACCTCTCGTGCGTTCCGGGGCCTTCTCGCGTCAGGACAACTCGTCCGACTCGAGCAGGCTCGTCACGAGCGCGGCGATCTCGCTGCGCTCCGACCTCGTCAGCGTGACATGGCCGAAGAGCTGCTGGCCCTTCAGCGTCTCGATGACGCTCGCAACCCCGTCATGCCGGCCGACGCGCAGGTTGTCGCGCTGCTGCACGTCGTGCGTGAGGACGACCTTCGAGTTCTGCCCGATTCGGCTCAGCACCGTGAGCAGCACGTTGCGTTCGAGCGACTGTGCTTCGTCGACGATCACGAACGCATCGTGAAGCGACCTGCCGCGAATGTGCGTCAACGGGAGCACCTCGAGGATGCCCCGCTGCATGACCTCATCGATCACATTGTCGGAGACGACGGAGCCGAGCGTGTCGTAGACAGCCTGCCCCCAGGGGTTCATCTTCTCGCCCTGGTCCCCCGGCAGATACCCCAGCTCCTGGCCGCCGACGGCGAAGAGCGGCCGGAAGACGATGATGCGCTTCTGCAGTTGGCGCTCCAGCACCGCATCAAGCCCCGCGCACAGGGCGAGCGCAGACTTCCCGGTGCCGGCGCGTCCGCCGAGCGAGACGATCCCGACTTCGGGATCCTGGAGGAGGTCGATCGCAATGCGCTGCTCGGCCGACCGCCCATGGAGCCCGAAGACCTCTCGGTCCCCCCGGACGAGCCGCAGCTCACCGTCGTCGCTCGTCACGCGACCGAGAGCGGAGCCGCGCTCCGACGAGATCACGAGCCCCGTGTTCCTCGGCACGCCGCGCACGTCGTCGTGCACGGTCACCTCGGCCTCGTACAGATCGCTCATCTCGTCACCGGACATCGCGAGCGAGGCGACCCCCGTCCATCCTGAGTCGACGGCCTGCTCGGCCAGATATTCTTCGGCAGCGATGCCGAGGGACGCGGCCTTGACGCGCATCGGCATGTCCTTCGACACCACCGTGACGTCGTGTCCGTCGGTAGCGAGGTGGGCGGCGACCGCGAGGATCCGCGAGTCGTTGTCGCCCTGCCTCATTCCCCCCGGCAGCACCGTCGGATCCGTGTTGTTGAGTTCGACGCGCACGGTTCCGCCGGCTGGCGTCGGGACAGAGAAGTCGAGCCGACCATGCTCGATGCGCAGATCGTCGAGGTACCGCAGCGCCTGACGCGCGAAGTAGCCGATCTCGAGGTCGTGCCGCTTCTTCTCGAGCTCCGTCACGACCACGATCGGCACGACGACGGAGTGCTCCGCGAAGCGGAATAGAGCGCGCGGGTCGCTCAGCAGCACCGACGTGTCGAGCACGTATGTGCGCAGGTCGACGTCGGCCGGGGCCGCGTCTTTCGAGCGCTTCCGGGTGGCCTTGGATGTGGCTGCGGTCACGGGCCCACTCCCCTCGCCGGACTGTCTCGCCCGGCACCACGAGCCGACCTGGGGGCCACGAGTCGCGATCCGTGAGGCCGACTCGACCGGGCGCTCTGCCCGATGCCTCGAACTTAAATCACAACCGTGTAATTCGGAAGGACCTCGTCGCGAGTTTCACTCCGCGTTCACTTTCCGAAGCGGCGATCGCGGGATCCGAAATCACGGACCGCCCGGAGGAAGTCGACTTCGCGCAAGTCCGGGCCGAGGGCCTCGAGGAAGTAGAACTCGCTGTGGGCGCTCTGCCAGAGGAGGAAGTCGCTCAGTCGCTGCTCCCCCGACGTACGGATCACGAGATCCGGATCCTTCTGCCCACCGGTGTACAGGTGCTCGCCGATCACCTCGGGCGTGAGGCTTCCGGCAAGCTCCTCCAGCGTTCCGCCGCGCTCGTCGTGCTTCTGGATGATCTTCCGCACGGCGTCGACGATCTCGTATCGGCCGCCGTATCCGACCGCGAGGTTCACGTGCAGGCCCTTGTTGTCGGCCGTCTGGGTCGCCGCGTCCCGCAGCGCGCCGAGCAGGCTCGCGGGCAGGGTGTCCTCGCGTCCGACGTGCTGGACCTGCCAGTCCCCGCGTCGCGCGAGGCGTCCGGCCAGATCAGCGATGATCTCGATGAGGTCCTGCAGCTCGGCGCGATCACGCTTGATGACGTTGTCGTTGGAGAGCAGGTACAGCGTGACGACGCCGACGCCGAGCTCGTCGCACCAACCGAGGAACTCGACCATCTTGTCGGCGCCGGCGCGATGCCCGTCGGCGGGCGACTCGAACCCGAGCTGGCGTGCCCAGCGGCGATTGCCGTCGATCATCATCGCGACATGATCCGGCACGCGGTCCACGGCAATCTGGCGTCGAAGCCGCGAGGCGTACAGCCGGTAGAGGGGACCTGTCCCCTCGTTCTCTCGCGAGCTGATGACCACGTCACGACGATACCCCGCGGCGCGAACGCGGCCGGGTTCTGCGTCGGCATGTGTCGCTGACGGCATACTCGCCCGCGTAAAATCACGGAATGGCCACGCATGACAAGCCGGTCCCCCCGACGACCTCGGGGGCCCCCATGCCGCGACTGCCATTCATCGAGGCCGACGCACCGCTGCCGCTCGAAGAACCGCCGAGCTGGCGCGGGTGGATCCACGCTGGCACGGCCCCCGTCGCGCTGATCGCCGGTGTCGTGCTCATCACCCTTGCGCACGGCACGCCCGCGAAGCTCGCGTCGACCGTCTTCACCGTCGCATCGCTGCTCTTGTTCGGTACGTCGGCGGTCTATCACCGTTTTCGCTGGGGTCCGCGCGTCAAAGGCGTGCTGAAGCGCATCGACCACGCCAACATCCTGATCCTGATCGCGGGTACCTACACCCCGATCGGAGTGCTCGCACTGCCGCCCGAGAAGGGCGCGATCCTGCTAGCTGCGGTGTGGGGCGGAGCACTCCTCGGGATCCTGTTCCGCGTGCTGTGGATCGGCGCGCCGCGCTGGCTGTACGTCGCGATCTACCTCGCCCTCGGCTGGGCTGCCGTGATGTACATGCCGGACCTGTTCCGCGCGAGCGTCGCCATGATGATCCTCGTGATCGTCGGAGGCCTGCTGTACTCGGCCGGCGCGGTCTTCTACGCGCTCAAGCGCCCGAATCCGTCACCGCGCCACTTCGGCTTCCACGAGATCTTCCACGTGTGCACGGTGCTCGCGTTCCTCTGCCACTGGGCGGCGGCGCTGCTCATCGCGCTTCACCCGGCGTTCAACCTGACGTTCTAGGCCCCGCGTCGCCGTCGGCAGACCCATCGTCGGAGCCGCCGGCATCGTCCTCTGCCGCGCGCTGCTCGGCGTCGAGCATCTCGTTGACCTCGGCCCGATAACGCACGCGACGCACGCGACGCATCATGTCGATCACGAGGAGCGCGACGGCGACGACGAGGAGCACGATCACGAGAAAGCCATAGGGTCCGGGGGTCACCGACTCCGGATCGACGGTCGGCGTCGGAACGGGCGTCTCTTTGAGACCCATACGAACGATGGCGAGGCTGAGCATCGTGAGACTCCCGACAGCGAAGGCGACTAACCTGGTACGTCCCCACCCTATTCCCCCGCTGCAGAAGGACGTTCGGTGACTTCGAAGGAACAGCTCGACGACCGATACGGTCGCGGATCCCGGCGCGCCACGCGCACATGGATCATCGCGTTCGTCGTCCTCGGCGTCATCGCGGCCACGGCGCTCGCGTGGAGCGTGGTCACGTCGACCGCGCGCAATGTCGACGTCGACGATCTCGGATTCACCGTCGTCTCCGACGCCGAGGTCGAGGTCTCATTCCGCGTCACGTCGAGCCACGATGGCGACGTCGCGTGCGTCATCGAGGCGATGGACGAGACGTTCGCGGTCGTGGGCTGGGACGTCGTCGAGATCCCCGGCGGCGCGGTGACGAGCGACCACACGCTCACGGTGCCGACGGTCGGGCTGGCGACAACGGGATTCGTGAACAACTGCCGACTCCGGTAGATTTGCCCGGATATTCCCACGTCGGATCATTGGATCTGTTGAAGGAGAACCATCGTGTCTAGCGAGAACGCAACGTTCCTCACCCAGGAGGCCTACGATCGGCTCGCCGCTGAGCTCGAGCATCTCTCGACCGTGGGTCGCGAGGAGATCGCGAAGCGCATCGAGGCCGCCCGCGATGAGGGTGACCTGCGCGAGAACGGCGGGTACCACGCGGCGAAGGACGAACAGGGCAAGCAGGAGGCACGGATTCGCCAGCTGACCGCGATCCTGAAGGACGCGGAGATCGGCGAGGCACCCGAGGCGGACGGCGTCGTGCGCTCCGGAACGGTGATCACCGCGACGATCTTCGGCGACGAGGAGAAGTTCCTGCTCGGCAGCCGCGAGATCGCCGGCAGCACCGACCTCGACGTCTACAGCGAGCAGAGCCCCCTCGGCGCGGCGATCATCGGCATGAAGGTCGGCGACACCGGATCCTACGAGGCGCCGACGGGCAAGCAGATCCCCGTGAAGATCGTCGCGGTGGAGACGTTCACGGGCTGACCCGCGTCACTCCATGACCACTTCCGGGCGGAACCCTCCGCTGCGGAGTGACTCCAGCACCAGCTGCCGGTGCTCTTCACCGCGCGTCTCGACAGAGACCTGCAGGACGACCTCGCTGATCTGCATGCCCTGTCCGTGGCGCGTGTGCATCACCTCGATGACGTTCGCGCCCGCCTGAGCGAGAAGTTCGGAGACCTGCACGAGCTGACCAGGACGGTCCGGCAGCGGGATGTGCACGGTGAGGTAGCGACCGGCGGCCGCGAGCCCGTGTGCGACGACGCGTTGCATCAGCAATGGATCGATGTTGCCGCCTGAGAGGACCACCCCCGTCGTTCCTTGCGCACGGATCTTGCCGGCCATGATGGCAGCGACACCCACCGCGCCCGCGGGCTCGACGACCTGCTTCGCGCGCTCGAGAAGCGCCAGCAATGCACGCGCGATGTCGTCGTCGCTGACCGTGACGACCTCGTCGACGAGGTCGCGGATCAGCGCGAACGGCACGTCGCCGGGGCGGTTGACCATGATCCCGTCGGCGATCGTCGGACGCGTCGTCACCTGCGTCGGTTCCCCCGCTTCGAGCGAGATCGGATACGCCGCGGCATTCTCCGCCTGCACGCCGATGATGTGCACCTCTCGGCCGGCGGCCATCGCGCGAGCTTTCGCCTTCGCGGCCGCCGCAACGCCGGCGATCAGCCCGCCGCCGCCGATGCCGAGCACGATCGTCTCGAGGTCGGGGACCTGTTCCATGAGTTCCAGGCCGAGCGTGCCCTGCCCCACGACGATGTCGCGGTGGTCGAACGGGTGGATGAGCACCGCGCCCTCGCGCTCGGCGTGCTCTGCGGCGAGCCGCAGGCCGACGTCGACGGCGTCGCCCTCCAGCACGACCTCGGCCCCGTATCCGCGCGTGGCGAGCAGCTTGGGAACCGGCACGCCGAGCGGCATGTAGATCGTGGCGGGGATCCCAAGCTGACGCGCCGCGAGCGCGACGCCCTGCGCGTGGTTGCCGGCCGACGCGGCGACCACGCCGCGTGCACGCTCCTCCGCCGTGAGGCGCGAGAGGCGGTGCGTCGCTCCACGAACCTTGAAGGACCCGGTGCGCTGCAGGTTCTCGAGCTTGAGCACGACCTTCTCGCCGAGCAGGTCGCTGAGGTGCTGCGACTGCTGAATCGGAGTGCGTTCGATCACCGGCGCAAGGCCGGCTGCGGCCTCCTCGAACTCGCTCAGCGTGGGTACGTCAACCCTCGACATCATTCCTCCTCGTCGCTCGCGCGACCGATCGATTTCGGTTCCGTGCGCCAGATCACGTCGTTCTCGGGAACGTCTCCCGTACGCCATGAGCCCGTCGACAGCGTGATCACCACGACGTTCACGAACGCCGCGAGCGGCACCGCGAACAGCGCTCCGGGGATGCCTCCCGCGAGGGATCCTGCCAGCACGACGAGGACGACCGCGAGCGGATGGACCTTGACGGCCGCTCCCATGACGAGCGGCTGCAGCACGTGGCTCTCGAGCTGCTGCACGATGAGCACGACGGCGAGCATCGCGAGAGCGATGAGCGGTCCGTTGTACGCCAGCGCGATGAGGACCGCGAGCGCTCCCGACACGATCGCACCGAGGAACGGCACAAAGGATGCCAGGAAGACCGTCACGCCGATCGGGATGGCGAGCGGCACGCCGAGCAGCGCGGCACCGACGCCGATGCCGATGCCGTCGATGGACGCCACGAAGATCTGCGTGCGCGCATAGTTGATGAGGGTCGACCAGCCGTTGCGCGCCGAGCGGTCGACCGCGACGCGCGCCGTGCGCGGGAAGAGCCGCGTGGTCCAGCGCCAGATCCCGTCGCCGTCGTACAGGAGACACACGAGCGTGAACAGCGCGACCAGCGCACCGGCACCCACCTGACCGAGCGTGGAGCCGAACGAGACCACCCCGCTGAGCAGTACGGAGCTCTGGTCGACGAGGAAACCGGAGACGAACAGGACGACCTCGTTGACGAACTCCTCGGGCAGCACGCCGAGCGACAGGATCCACTCCTGCAGCTCGGCCCACCGCTCGATCGCACGCTCGCGCACGATGCCCGACTGCTCCGCAACCTGCCAGACGACGAGCCAGATCAGGCACGTCAGGATCGCGACGGTCCCGACCAGCGCGATGACGATCGCGAGCGGACGCGGCACCCGGAGAGCGATCAACGACGCGACCGCGGGCCACAGCAGAGCACTGAAGAGGATGGCAACCAGCACCGGGACGATGATGATCTTGAACTGGACGATGAGCCAGATGATCACTGCGACGGCTGCCGCGATGATGAGCAGCCGCCACCCGTACGCCGCGGCGATGCGGAGCGGGCGGGGCACAGACACAGGCGCGTCAGCGGACCCGCCGGCCTCGTCTGCGGTCGCGCGATCGTGCGGCCCGCGCCGCCGGGTGTGTTCGCTCATCCGTCCGATTCTATTGCCGACAGAGGAGCGAGCACGCGCGCGACGGACTCAGAACTGCACGCGCGGCGGCTGACGCACCGCTGCCGCGTCCTCGACCTCGAAGAACTCGCGCTCGGTGAAGCCGAGTCCCCCAGCGAAGAGATTGTTCGGGAACTGCTTGATCTTGATGTTCAGCTCACGGACGCCGCCGTTGTAGAACCGGCGCGACGCCTGGATCTTGTCTTCGGTGTCGACGAGCTCGTTCTGCAGCTGAAGGTAGTTCTGACTCGCCTGCAGCTGCGGATACGCCTCGGCGACCGC
>DGYFJ06201__coassemble_711_pt1 | contig 23143 bp, 22 predicted proteins | sample DGYFJ06201__metabat2_high_PE_006 | metagenome-assembled genome bin DGYFJ06201 | reverse complement strand
TCCTGCGCGTAGTCGACGAGCAGACCGACGCTCCAGGATCCGACGACGACCTTGCCTGCCAGCCCCTCCTCCTCGATCGACTGCTCGAGCAGTCGCAGGCGAAGCGCGCTCGGGAGCATCCCCTCCTTGTCGGGGTTGTGCACGACCAGCACGTGGATCTCGTCATAGAGACCCGCGGCACGACGGATGATGTCGAGATGCCCGAGTGTCGGCGGGTCGAAGGATCCGGGGACAACGGCGATCCGGTTGCTCATGCCTCCAGCCTAGGGTGTGTTGCATGGAAGAAGCCGTCCTCAGTTCTTCCGGAGAGCGGCGCGTTCGGCCTCGCCGAGTCGGGTCGTCAGCATCGTGGCGAGCCCCGCGTGCGTGTCGAGCGCGGGGTCGTCGGCGAGGATCCGCTCGGCCAGCTCGCGCGCGCGCTCGATCAGCGGTGCGTCCTTGATGACCCGCAGCAGCCGCAACGAGGAGCGCGACCCCGACTGCGCGCCGCCGAGGACGTCGCCCTCGCCACGGAGCTCGAGGTCGACCTCCGCCAGTTCGAAACCGTCGGTCGTCGCGGCCACGGCGTCGACGCGCTCGCGCGCCGGTGTGCCCTCGAGGGCGTCGGTGACGAGCAGGCAGAGTCCGGGGATCCGCCCCCGCCCGACGCGCCCGCGCAGCTGGTGGAGCTGCGAGACGCCGAAGCGGTCGGCATCGAGGATGATCATCGTCGACGCGTTCGGCACGTCGACGCCGACCTCGATCACGGTCGTCGCCACCACGACGTCGATCTCACCGTGCGCGAACGCCTGCATGATGGCGTCCTTCTCGTCGCTCGGCATCTTGCCGTGGAGGGGCCGGATGCGCAGATGCGAGGTCGCGGGTTGCTCGCGAAGCGAACTGGCGACCTGCACGACGCCGAAGCGAGGGCCGCGCTGGCTCTCCTCCGGGTCAACCGGGACATCGTCGACGTCATCCTCCACGACCGCCGTCGAGTCGCCGGCCTCGACGTCGATCGCCGCGCACACAACGAACACCTGGTGTCCTTTCGCGACCTCCTCGGCCGCGCGCTGCCAAACTCGGCCGAACCATGCCGGCTTCTCCGCGAGCGGCGCGACGAAGGTCTCGATCCCCGCTCGGCCGGGCGGCATGGTGCGGATCGTCGACACATCCAGGTCGCCGAACACCGTCATCGCGACCGTGCGCGGGATCGGCGTCGCGGTCAGCACGAGCACGTGCGGGTGGGTGCCCTTCGCCCGCAGCGTCTCGCGCTGCTCCACACCGAAGCGGTGCTGCTCGTCGACGACGACGAGCCCGAGGTCGGCGAACGTCGTCTTGTCGCTCAGCAGCGCGTGCGTGCCGACGACGATGCGCGCTTGGCCCGACGCCACGCGCAGCGACGCCTTCCGCCGTTCCGCCGTCGACATCTGGCCCGTGAGCAGCGTCGGCATCAGCTCGGCCGCCATGTCCGGGCCGAGCATCCTCGTGATCGACCGCAGGTGCTGCGCCGCGAGCACCTCCGTCGGCGCGATGAGCGCACTCTGCCCGGTGGAGTCGGCAACCTGCAGCATGGCGCGCAACGCCACGAGGGTCTTCCCGGAGCCGACCTCGCCCTGAATCAATCGATTCATCGGCGCCTCGCCGACGAGGTCGGCGGCGAGAGTCGCTCCCACGCCCTGCTGGTCGGGCGTCAGCACGAACGGCAGCGACGCATCGAACCGCGACAAGGGGCCGCCCGCCACGGCCGGGCGCGCCGTCGCCGACATCGCACGCACGAACCACCGCTGCTGCAGCAGCGCCGTCTGCATCACGAGCGCCTCGTGCAGACGGAGCGTGTGGCGCGCGCGATGCACATCGGCCTCGGTGCGCGGGCGGTGGATCCGCTCGAGTGCGTCGCGCGCCGCGAGCGCCTTGTGCTCCCGCCGCGCATCGTCCGGCAGCGGATCCGGCACGTCGCCGAGGTCGTCAAGCACTGAGCTGATGACCTTCTGAAGCTGCCACGTCGGCAGCGTCGCGGTCGCCGGATAGAACGGCAGGGGACGCTCCGCGAAATCCTCCGCATTCTGATGCGCTTCGAGCTCGTCGTCGAACAGCTGATAGTCCGGATGCGAGAACTGCAGCTGGCCGCGGTACTCCCCCACCTTCCCGGAGAAGATGCCGCGCGCGCCGGGGACCAGTTCCTTGGCGCGCCAGGCCTGACCGAAGAACGTCAACGACATCTCACCGAAGCCATCTCCGATGACGACCTCGAGCAGCGTCCCGCGCCGGTTGCGCATCGGACGTGAGTTCGCGCGGCGCACCTCAGCGACGATCGTGGCCGTCTGCCCGAGAGGAAGTTCGAGAATGGGCGTGAGGTCGCCGCGCTTCGCATAGCGGCGGGGGTAATGCCCTACCAGGTCACCGACGGTCGACATCGCAAAGGCGCGCGCGAGCGAGTTCGCCAGCTTCTGCCCGACCGCGTCTGCGAGCGGGGTCTCGAGAGCCAACGTCATGAATCGATCCTACGGTCGACCCCCGACGCGCGAGGCGCCGCCCGTAGGCTGGATCCGTGACCCGCATCATCTCGGGCCGCGCGAGCGGCACCCGCCTCGACGTGCCCGCGAACGGCACGCGTCCCACGAGTGACCGCGTGCGCGAGTCCCTCTTCTCTGCGCTCGAGGCGACGGGGATGCTGCCGGACGCGGTCGTCGTCGATCTCTACGCCGGATCCGGCGCCCTCGGGCTCGAGGCGCTCAGCCGAGGAGCCGCGCGCGCCGACGTCGTCGAGCGCGACCGCAAGGCAGCCGCCGTCGCCCAGCGCAACGCCGACCGCGTCGCGCGCGCGACGGGATCCGAAGCCGTCGTGCACACGTCGGCCGTCGCCGCGTTCCTGCGCGCATCCTCGCGTCGGTACGACATCGCGTTCGTCGACCCGCCGTACGATCTCCCGGACGCCGAACTCGCGGCGTCGCTCGACGCGCTGCGTCCGCTCCTCGTCGACGACGCGCTCGTGATCGTCGAACGTGCGTCGCGGTCGGGACCACCCGCGTGGGAGGAGGCGCACCTGCGCGCCGTCCGCGACCGGCGGTACGGCGACACGACGTTGTGGTGGGGCGAACCCACCGTCGCCATAGGCTGAGCAGATGAGCGAACGCGAGACGGTCGGTGAACTGTCCGAGGGCGAGATCCTGCGGCGCATCCTCGCGCGCACGGGCCGCGCGAAGGTGACCGAGGTGGGCCCCGGCGATGACGCGGCAGTGCTCGCCGTCACCGGATCGGTCGTCGCCACGACCGACACGCTCGTCGACGGTCCCGACTTCCGACGCGAGTGGTCGACGGGGTACGACCTCGGCTGGAAGGCCGCCGCGGTCAATCTCGCGGACGTCGCGGCGATGGGCGCCCGCGCGACGAGCCTGCTGGTCGCCCTCGCCGTGCCTGGAGAGACACCGGTCGGCGAGATCGAGGCGATGGCCGACGGACTGCGCGAGGCGTGCGATGCGCTCGCCCCCGGCTGCGCCGTCGTCGGCGGTGACCTCACGCAGTCATCCGTGCTCACGATCGCCGTGACCGCACTCGGCGACACCGATGGACGCCCGCCCGTGCTGCGCTCCGGCGCGCGACCCGGCGACGTCCTCGCGATCGCCGGCGACGTGGGCGTGTCGGCGCGTGGTCTCGACGTGCTGTTCGAGCGCTACGACGGATTCCCTCCGGCGTTCGACGAGATGAGCGACGCGGACCGACACGCCGTGGGGCGCCATCTTCGTCCCCATCCTCCGCTGACGAGCGGTCCCGCGGCGGCAGTCGCCGGCGCCACGGCGATGCTGGACGTCTCGGACGGCCTCGCGCTCGACGCGTCACGCATCGCTGACGCGTCGAACGTGACCCTCGACCTGCGTGCGGCCGCGCTCGGGGACGATCCGGCGCTCGCCCTCCGCGGCGGCGAGGATCACGCGCTGCTCGCGACGTTCCCGCCGTCTGCCGTTCCTGCGGATTTCCGCGAGATCGGCCGCGTCACCGCACGCTCTCACGCCGCTGTCACGGTCGACGGATCCCCCTACCGCGGGCGCGGCGGCTGGGACCCGTACCGTGACTGGTCCGCCACAGCCGGCTGAAAATGACGCGGATGCACCGAAAACGCGTCGTTTTCGGTGCATCCGCGTCATTTGACGGAGGCAGAGAAGTCAGTTCGTCCCCAGCGGACACAATCTAGGCTGAAGACGTGATTCGTCGTCTGTTCGCGCTCGCCGCACTCGGCGTCGCTCTTGTAGCCGCCGGCTGCACCCCGACGGTTCATCTCGAGCCCGCTCCGCATGCGAATGACCCGCGCTGCGCCGACGTCTCCGTGCGCGTGCCCGACGCCATCGCGTCGTTCGATCGCGTCTGGACCGACGCGCAATCGACCGCGGCGTGGGGCGATCCGAGCGCCGTCCTCTTCACGTGCGGCCTCGAACCACCGGCCCCGTCGACACTCCAGTGCGTGTCGATCGGCGGCGTCGACTGGATCGTCGATGACAGCGAGTTTCCCAATCTGCGACTGACGACCTACGGGCGCACCCCCGCCGCCCAGGCCTACGTCGACACGGAGGCCGTCAGCAGCAATGATGTCCTCAGCAGCCTCAGCAACGCCGCCACCATGCTCACGCAGGACGGTCGCTGCACGACGTACGACGAGGCCGAGGTGGTCGACGAGGACGCGCCACAGACGGGCTGATCAGGCGGTGTGGGCGCGCCCGAGCTCGATGAGCTCCGAGATCAGGTCGGCATAGCTGAGACCCGACGCGATCCAGCACTTCGGGTACATCGAGATGGGCGTGAAGCCCGGCATCGTGTTGAGTTCGTTCACGACGATCTCGCCGTCGTCGGTGAGGAAGACGTCCACCCGCGCCAGGCCGCGCCCCTCGACCGCGTCGAACGCCCGCGCCCCGATGTCGCGGATCCGCTCGATCTGTTCGTCCGTGAGGTCGGCCGGGCACACGACCTCGGCCCCGTCGCCGCCGAGGTACTTGCCCTCGAAGTCGTAGAACTCGCGCGTCGTGACGACGATCTCGCCCGGAAGCGAGGCGCGCGTCGGCGCCGATCCGCGGCCTTCGAGGACCGCGACCTCGATCTCGCGCCCGCGCATGCCGCGCTCGACGAGGATCTTGTCATCCTCGCCGAAGGCTGTGCGCATCGCGCCGTCGAGCTCGTCAGGGCCGTGCACCTTGGAGACGCCGACGCTGGATCCGGCGCGCGCCGGCTTGACGAACACCGGGTAGCCGAGCGCCGTCACATCGTCGCGGACGATGTCTGGCTCGGCGGCCCAGCGTCGCGACCGCACGACGATGCCGGGCGCGACCGCGATCCCTGCGTCGTGCAGCGCGATCTTCGTGAAGTGCTTGTCGAGGCACACCGCGGAGTCGAGCACGCCGGCTCCCGCGTACGGGATCGCAAGCGTGTCGAGGAAGCCCTGGATCGTGCCGTCCTCGCCGTGCAGGCCGTGCAGGATCGGAAGGACGACGTCGACGGCGCCGAGGTCGTCGACCGTGCCGTCGGCGCGGCGCACGCGCAGCGCCCGATCGTCACCCGGCATCGGCCACAGGATCCGGGTGCCGTTGTCGACGACCTCAGGGAGCTTGTGCGCGTCGAGGCGGAAGCGGTCCGGATCGTCCTGTTCGAGGACGAAGACGCCCTCCCGCGTGATGCCGACGGGGATGACGCGGTACCGGTCGCGGTCAATTGCGCCGAGCACGCCCCCCGCCGTCGCCGAAGAGATCTCGTGCTCGCTCGACCGCCCGCCGAAGAGCACCGCCACCGTTGCTCGCTGCATGCTGTGTCTCCTCCTGCGGAGTGTCGTCTTCGGTCGTGAGATGCGGCGCGATGTCGCGAGGCTCCATCGTGCCATCCAGCACCATCTTCACCTGCTTCACGATCGGCATGTCGACGTCCTTCGCCTGCGCGAGCTGCAGGATCGGCGCCACCGAACTGAGGCCCTCGGCGGTCTGCTCCATGTGCGCGACGACGTCGTCGAGCGTGTAACCCTGGCCAAGCAGGCGCCCAGCGGTGTTGTTGCGACTGAGCGGCGACTGGCACGTCGCGATGAGATCGCCCAGCCCCGCGAGCCCCTGCATCGTCTCGTACTGACCGCCGTAGGCGACCGCGAAGTCGGTCATCTCGACGAGGCCGCGCGTGATGATCGACGCCTTCGTGTTCTCGCCGTACCCGACGCCGTCGACGATGCCGGTCGCGACCGCGATGAGATTCTTCAGCACGCCGGCGAACTCGGTGCCGGCGACATCGGTGTTCACGAACGTGCGGAAGTAGCTGTTGGACGCCGTGAGCGCCAGACGCGCCGCGGTGTCCGCCGCGTGGGCGGAGACGACGGCGGCGGTTGGCTGTTCCTCGGCGATCTCGCGCGCGAGGTTCGGTCCGCTGATGACGGCGATCCGCGACCGGTCGCAGCCGATGACCTCCTCGACCACCTGACTCATCCGCAGGCCGGTCTGCTTCTCGACACCCTTCATCAGGCTGACGATCGGTGCGTCGGTGCGCGACAGCATCGTCCGCAGAGGCTTGAGCGTCTCGCGCGCGGACTTGCTCGGGACCGAGAGATAGACCTCGTCCACACCGTCCAGCGCGCGCACGATGTCGTGGGTCGCGCGCATCGAACGCGGCAGGTTGATGCCGGGCAGGTAACGCGAGTTGCGCTTCGCCTCGTCGATCTCGCGCGCCATGTCGGGGCGGCGCGCCCACATCATGACGTCCGTGCCGCCGTCCGCGAGGATCTTCCCGAACGTCGTGCCCCAGCTGCCGGCGCCGAGCACGGCGACGCGCGCGCTCACAGGCGCCCCGTCTCGTTCTGGCCGCGGCGCACCGGATCCCAGCGCTCCTTGGGCGGCGTCTCGTCCCGCAGCTCACCGAGCAGCCGGGAGAGCTCGTCCATGAGGCGCGTCGTCGCCTCCGACAGCGCACTCGCCTCGTGGGCACGCCCACGCAGGTCGGACAGGTCCACCGGCTCGCCGACGAGAACGGTGACGCGGCGACGCGGCGGGAAGAGCTTGAGCTTGCCGTAGCGCGGCATGAACTGCTGCTCTCCCCAGTGCGCGACCGGGATCAGCGGGATGTCACCGGCGAGCGCGAGTCGCACGGCGCCCGACTTACCGCGCATCGGCCACAGGTCGGGATCGCGAGTCAGCGTGCCCTCGGGGTAGACGATGACGCCGCGCGCGCCCCGCACGAGTTCGCTGGCCTGCTCAATCGACTGCGCCGCGCCGCTCTTGCCGCGAGTGACGGGCACCATGCCGGTCGCCTTCAACGCTGCGCCAAGCACCGGCACGCGAAACAGGCTCTCCTTCGCCATGAAGCGTGGCGCTCGCCCCATCTTCCAGGTCGCGACCGCCACGGTCAGCGGGTCGATCTCGCTGTGGTGGTTCGGCGCCATCACGTACGCGCCGTCGCGCGGGAGGTGATCGGCGCCGCGGATCTCGATCCTCGCGAGCCACCCCACGATCGGCACCACGATCATGGCGAGGAGCCAGAACAGGCTGGGGCGGGTCTTCTCTCGGGAGGCTCTGCCCACGATCACCCCACGATGTCGAAGTCGGCACCGAGAGCGGTGAGCTTGTCGAAGAACTTCTCGTATCCGCGGCGGATGATGCCGACGTTCGACACGCGCGAGGTGCCCTCCGCCGCGAGGGCGGCGATCACGTAGGCGTAGCCGCCTCGCAGGTCGGGCACGATGATCTCGGCACCGCGCAGGGCGGTGGGCCCGGTGATCACGGCGGCCTGCTCGAGCTCGCGGCGCGGCACGCGACGGTCGTCGCCGGCCAGGCCGTCGGGGTGCACGACGATGTTGGCGCCCATCTGGTTGAGCGCGGCCGTGAAGCCGAGCCGGTTCTCGTACACGGTCTCGTGCACGGTCGACACGCCTTCAGCCTGCGTCAGCGCCACGATGAGCGGCTGCTGCCAGTCGGTCATGAAGCCCGGGTGCACGTCGGTCTCGACCATCACCGGGCGCAGCGGGGTCTTCGCGCGGCGGAACGTGATGCCGTCGTCGCGGATGTCGAATTCGCCGCCGACCTTCCGGAAGACGTTGAGGAACGTGAGCATCTCGTACTGGCGAGCGCCCTTGACGAAGATCTCGCCGTCGGTTGCGAGGGCGGCGCAGGCCCAGCTCGCGGCCTCGTTGCGGTCGAAGAGGCTGCGGTGCACGTAGCCGCCGAGCTCATCGACGCCCTCGATGAAGATCACGCGGTTCGGCTCGTACGAGATGATCGCGCCCATCTTCTGCAGTACGCCGATCAGATCCATGATCTCGGGCTCGATCGCGGCGTTGCGCAGCTCGGTGACGCCCTTCGCACGCACGGCCGTGAGCAGCACCTGCTCCGTCGCGCCGACGCTCGGATACGGCAGCTCGATGTTCGCGCCGTGGAGCCCGTCGGGTGCCGACAGCCGGATCCCGTTGGGCTGCTTGTCGACGACGGCGCCGAACTCGCGCAGCGCGTCGAGGTGGAAGTCAATCGGACGATCGCCGATGCGGCATCCGCCGAGGTCGGGGATGAACGCCTGACCGAGCACGTGCAGCAGCGGGCCGCAGAACAGGATCGGGATCCTGCTGGATCCCGCGTGCGCGTCGATCTCCTCGAAGCCGGCGGACTTCGCGCGGGTCGGGTCGAGCACCAGGGATCCCGGCTCCTCGCCCTCTGTGACCGTCACGCCGTGCACGCCGAGCAGCGAGCGCACGACCTCGACATCGCGGATCTCCGGAACGTCACGCAGCGTGGACGGCGTCTCGCCGAGCAGCGACGCGACCATGGCCTTCGTCGCGAGATTCTTCGCGCCCTTCACGTCGACCTGACCGCGCAGCGGCCGACCGCCGCGGATCTCGAGGACGTCTCCGAGCGTCGGAGCCGCCTGCGCCTGCGTGTCGCCTATGAGCGTCATTCTCGTGGATCCTCACTGCCTTCCGGCGAACCCGCCACCCCGGGTCTCGGGATGGCGTCCCAGGCTCACGGAACCGGGAGGGTCCGCGGCCGCCACGCCTCGCGGCGGGCCTCGAACTGCGTGATCTTGTCTTCGTGTCGCAGCGTGAGCCCGATGTCATCGAGCCCTTCGAGGAGCCGCCACCTAGTGTAATCGTCGATCTCGAAGGGGGCCGTGAAGTCACCGAGCGTCACTGTGCGCTCAACAAGATCGACCGTCATCTCGACGCCGGGGTTCGCGTCGATCGCCGTCCAGAGCTTCTCGAGCGTGTCGTCGGAGACGACGCCGGCCACCAGTCCCTGCTTGCCCGCGTTGCCGCGGAAGATGTCCGCGTACCGCGTACTGAGTACGACCCGGAAGCCGTAGTCGCGGAGCGCCCACACCGCGTGTTCGCGGCTGGATCCCGTTCCGAAGTCGGGGCCGGCCACGAGCACCGATGCGCCCCGGAATGACTCCTGATTCAGCACGAAGTCCTCGTGCTGACGCCATTCTGCGAAGAGTGCATCCTCGAAACCCGTCTTCGTCACACGCTTGAGATAGACCGCGGGGATGATCTGGTCGGTGTCGACGTTCGAGCGTTTCATCGGCGCGGCGACGCCCGTGTGTGTCGTGAACTTCTCCATGTCAGGCTCCTACCAGCTCACGGTCATCGGCGTTCTCGAGGTCGCTCGGGCTCGACAGCGTGCCGCGCACCGCGGTCGCGGCCGCGACGAGCGGTGAGACGAGGTGTGTGCGTCCGCCCTTGCCCTGGCGTCCCTCGAAGTTTCGGTTACTCGTGGAGGCGCAGCGCTCCCCCGGCGCGAGCTGGTCGGGGTTCATCCCCAGACACATCGAGCACCCGGCGAACCGCCATTCCGCACCGAACTCCGTCACGATCTTGTCGATGCCCTCGGCCTCGGCCTCCAAGCGCACGCGCGCGGATCCCGGCACGACCATGACGCGGACGCCGTCGGCCTTCGTGCGGCCTTTGATGATCGACGCGAACGCGCGCAGATCCTCGATTCGGCTGTTGGTGCAGGACCCCATGAAGACCGCGTCGACGGGAATGTCCTTCATCGGCGTGCCCGGCGTGATGTCCATGTACTCGTAGGCGCGCTCGGCCGCCTGGCGCGACGCCTCATCGGCGAAGCTCTCCGGCAACGGCACGGAGTCGCTCAGCGAGACGCCCTGCCCCGGGTTCGTCCCCCATGTGACGAAGGGTTCGAGGTCGTCGGCGTCGATGAACACCTCGGCGTCGAACGTCGCCCCCTCGTCGGTGGGCAGCGTCTTCCAGTACGCGACGGCCTCGTCCCAGTCGGCACCAGTCGGGGCGTGCGCGCGTCCCTTCACATACTCGAAGGTGGTCTCGTCCGGCGCGACCATGCCCGCGCGAGCGCCGGCCTCGATCGACATGTTGCAGACGGTCATCCGTCCCTCCATCGAGAGGGCGCGGATCGCGGACCCCCGGTATTCGAGCACGTATCCCTGGCCGCCACTCGTGCCGATCTTCGCGATGACGGCGAGGATGATGTCCTTCGCGGTCACCCCCGGCTTCAGCTCGCCCTCGACGTTGATCGCCATCGTCTTGAACGGCTTGAGTGAGAGCGTCTGCGTCGCCATGACATGCTCGACCTCGCTGGTGCCGATGCCGAAGGCGAGGGCGCCGAACGCGCCGTGCGTCGAGGTGTGGCTGTCGCCGCAGACGACCGTGATGCCGGGCATCGTCAGCCCGAGCTGCGGGCCCATCACGTGCACGATTCCCTGCTCCACGTCACCGAGCGAGTGCAGTCGCACCCCGAACTCCTCGGCGTTGTTTCGCAGTGTGTCGACCTGCGTCCGACTGGTGAGGTCGGCGATCGGCTTGTCGATGTTGAGCGTCGGGGTGTTGTGATCCTCCGTGCCGATCGTCAGATCGAGCCGGCGCGGCGTGCGTCCCTCGGCGCGCAGGCCGTCGAACGCCTGCGGGCTCGTCACCTCGTGAATGAGGTGCAGGTCGATGTAGATCAGGTCGGGTTCCTGGCCCTCACCGCGGACGACGACGTGGTCGTCCCACAGCTTCTCGGCCAGTGTGCGGGGGCGATTCGGGGTATCAACGCTCATTTTCGTTCCCTCTCTCCTGAGACGTCGTGGGTGTCGGCCGTCGACTGACTCCGCGACGGGAGGGCCTAGAGCGTGATCCCGTCGCGGCAGATAAGGAGGAGACTCTTGTGCCGCACCCCTTGACAATAACAGAGTGCTCACCCCTGATCGCCCGAAGGGCGCCCGAGATGAGCACTCTGCTCAGGACAGCATGTCGGGACCGATCATTCCTTCGTCACGCCACGCTTCCGTTCGATGCGGCTCACCGCGATACTCGCGACGGTGGAGACGACGATCGCACCGGCGATGACCCCGAGCGAGGTCCAGTTGCTGATCACGGGCACCCATTCGATGTGCTCGCCGCCGTTGATGAACGGCAACTCGTTCACATGCATCGCATGGAACACGAGTTTCACACCGATGAAGGCGAGGATGAAGGCGACACCGTACTTGAGGTAGCGCAGTCGCTCGAGCAGGTCACCCAGCAGGAAATAGAGCTGCCGGAGGCCCATCAGCGCGAACAGGTTCGCCGCGAACACGAGGAACGGCACCTGCGTGATGCCGAAGATCGCGGGGATCGAGTCGATCGCGAAGATCACGTCCGTCACGCCGATCGAGAGGAACACGATCAGCATCGGGGTCAGCATCTTCTTCCCGTTCACGGTGGTGCGCAGCTTGGCGCCGTCGTAGGAATCGTGAATCGGGATGAACCGCCGCAGCAGCCGCACGAGGAAGGTCTCCTTCTTCGCATCGTCGTCATGTCCCCTCTCGAAGATCTGACGCGCGGCGGTGTACACGAGGAACGCGCCGAAGATGTAGAAGACGAAGCTCCAGCGTTCGATGAGGGCAGCGCCCACGAGGATGAACGCCGCGCGCAGGATCAGCGCGATGATGATGCCGACCATCAGCACCTCTTGCTGATACTTCCGCGGCACCGAGAACTGCGACATGATCAGCACGAAGACGAACAGGTTGTCGATCGACAGGCTGTACTCCGTCAGCCAGCCCGCAACGAATTCGACAGCGTGGTCCGCGTCACCGATCGCCCACAGCACGCCGGCGAAGACGAGCGCGAGCGTGACGTAGAAGCCGACCCACAGCGCCGACTCGCGGGTCGACGGGATGTGCGGTCGCTTCAGGATCAACAGCAGGTCGGCGATCAGGATGACGACGAGCAGCGCGAGCGCGCCGATCTGAAACGCGAGGGGAATTTCCAACGGTGGTCCTTTCGGGGTGCGGTGACGTCCGAAAGTCTCTCCCCGCACCCGGAGGTGCGCCACGCGCCCGGAGCCTCTTGGATGGAGCTCGTCCTGACGATGCGCGCGAAGTTCGGGATACTCCCTCTCGCGGTGTCTACCCTACCGCCCCACCGGGGCGGTACTGGCAGGGAAGACGCCGAAAGCCCGGACTCGCGTCCGGGCTTTCGAATGTGCGTGACCCCAGCGGGATTCGAACCCGCGTTACCGGCGTGAGAGGCCAGCGTACTAGGCCGCTATACGATGGGGCCGCATCTTCTTCGTGTTGCTTCGCTCTCGCGGCAACCCCTCGAGCATACATTGCGGTTCGGCGTCGCTCCAAATCCGGCCACCCTCATTCTCGCCCCCGGGCGTGTCTTCCCCACCGGGATGGTCGATCTGCGTCGTGACGGCTGGCATGCTCGGGGTATGCACGTCACCAAGCACCCACACGCGTTCCTCACCGTCGAGCGATCCGGCGAGACCCTCGTGATCGATCCCGGCGGTCTGACCCCGGCTCTGACAGACCTCGACGGCGTCGTCGGCGTGGTCGTGACTCACGAGCATGCCGACCATTGGACGCCGGAGCACCTGCGCCGGCTCCGCGACGAGTTCCCGGACGTCCCGATCTACACAACCGCGGCGACCGCGGCCGCCGCTCCCGTCGAGACCACCGTCGTCTCCCCCGGAGACGCGGTGCGCGCCGGTGTGTTCGAACTCACGTTCTTCGGCGGCACCCACTGCGAGATCCACTCGTCGATCCCCCTCATCGACAACGTGGGCGTCTTGGTCGACGGCGCGCTGTATTACCCGGGGGATTCGTACGCGGTGCCGACCGGCGTCGACGTCGCGATGCTGGCCGCTCCCATCGGCGCTCCCTGGCTGAAGATCGGCGAGGCGATGGACTTCGTCCTCGAGGTGGCGCCCCGCGCGGCCTTCGGAACACACGATGGCACCCTCTCCCCGGCGGGGTTGCGCATGCACCGCGATCGGCTTGCGTGGGCGACCGCGCAGGGTGGCGGCACGTTCCACGAACTCGACGCGGGCGACACCATCGACATCTGAACCTGGCCCTCGACGCGCGCAGTCGATAGCCTGCTCGCATGAGCGTGACGGTGCGCAGATGGTGGCAGTGCGCCCTCGACGTCGAGTCACTTGCGGTTCCGGCCGTCGAGATCGCCGCGGACGAGGCGGCGCGCCTGTCCGCTGCGCGGGGCCGCCCCGCGCGGGTCGAGACGACCGCTGAGCTCGTCCGTGCCGCCTTCGGCGCTTTCACCCACCTGCGGGTGAACGGCCGCACCGTGAATCCGTGGGCGCCGCTGTCGGGGTTCGTCGAGACCCGCGATGGCGTGCTTCGCACACACGCGAACTATCCGCATCATGCGGAGGCGATTGCGCGCGCCACCGGCGCATCCGATCGCCCGTCGCTCGACGACGTCGCGACAGCATGGCGCGTCGACGACCTCGAAGCCGCGATCCTCGACGCGGGCGGCGTCGCGACACGCGTGCGCACCGAGGAGGAGTGGCGCGAGCACCCGCACGAGGTCGCAACGGCCGGCGACCGGTGGGTCGAGGTCTCCCCCGCCGAGGAACGTGCGCTGCCGCCCGCGGCCACGATGCCCCTCGACGGGATCCGGGTCCTGGACCTCACGCGCGTGCTCGCCGGCCCGTCGGCATCTCAGCTGCTCGCGTGCCTCGGCGCCGATGTCCTGCGGATCGATCCGCCGCGGACGCCGGAGCCGCTCGTGCAGCACCTCGTCACCGGCATGGGCAAGCGCTCCGCCGTCACGGATCTCGATGACCGCGCAGACGACGTGCTCGAGCTCGCTCGCTCGGCCGACGTCGTCCTGCTCGGGTACCGCCCCGGTGCCCTCGATCGGTTCGGGCTGTCTCCCGAGGCGCTCGTGTCAGAGACGCCGTCGCTCATCGTCGGGTCGCTGTCGGCATGGGGCGAGCACGGTCCGTGGGGCCACCGGGTCGGCTTCGATTCGATCGTTCAGGCAGCGACGGGGATCGCCGACGCCTGCCGTACCGCCGACGGATCACCCGGGGCGCTGCCCGTTCAGGCGCTCGACGTCGCGACCGGCGCCCACCTCGCCGGGCGCGTCATGGGCTTGCTCGCCGATGGTTCCGGCGGCATCATCCGCGCGAGTCTGCTCGGAGCGGCACGCACTCTGCTCGCCCGCGACCGCGTCGCGCACGACGCGGACATTCCGCTCGGCGTGCCGGTCGTGAACGTCTCGTCACCGCACGGCGAACTGCTCGCCGTGCCGCCGCCGCTCCTCGTCGACCGGCGGACGATCGAGCGCGACGTCGGTGAGTACGGCGGCGCGGCGCTCGCCTGGGCGCGATAATCAGCGCACGCGCAGGGCACCCGGCTGGAGCGTGATCTCGAGCGACGTCGTCTCGCCGACATCGTCGCCGTCAACCTCCACCACGCGCGGCTCGGCCAGCTCGAGCGACAGCGAACGGACGCGACGATGCGTCACACTGTCGCTCGACTGCGCATCGGCGCCGCGGCCGAAGGCACGGGCGATACCGTTGTCCCACACGACGTTGCGGAGCGTGTCCATCCAGCCGCCCACACCATCGGCGTCGAGCAGCAGGAGGTCGAGCTCGCCGTCGGAGGGGTCGGCGTCCGGAAGAAGGGTGAAACCGCCCTGCAGCGTGCCGCAGTTGCCGACGATCAGCGTGTGCGCGGACGCGTCTCTGGACTCGCCATCGTCCGCGGTGAGGCGCACGTCGATGACCTCACTGGCCGACACGGCGCGGCCGAGCGCTTCGACGTAAGCGACCCACCCCGCGCGGTCCTTCAGATCGTCGTCGGTCTCTGTGAGCATGTGTGCGTCGATGCCGAAGCCCGCCATGACGACGAACGCGTAGCGCGCCTGTCCCGTGTCAGCCCAGCCGACGTCGATCGTGCGCGGCTCCGCCGTCACGGCGCGTTCGACGGCCGCGGCGACGTCGCCGAGCGGCACCTCGAGGTTCCGTGCGAGGAGGTTGCCGGTTCCGAGCGGGACGACGCCGAGGTCCACGTCTGCGCCGCTCTCCGCGAGATGGGCAGCCACCGCGCGCACGGTGCCGTCACCCCCGGCCGCCAGCACGAGCTCTGCGCCCGCCTCGATCGCGGCGCGAGCGGCCGCGACCCCGGGGTCATCGGGATCCGTCTCGTGCCAGGTGACCGCCGCATCGACGCTCTCGAGCGCCTTCTCGAGCTTGTCCGGAGCGCCCTTCGACGGGTTGAATACGACGCCAATGCGCGTGGATGCCGACATGATCATTCTCCTCATGGTGACCACCGGATGCGGTCGTTACGAGGAGCTTATGCACGCCAGCCGTGACCGGCCAGCAACCACCGACCGATTCGCGCCGCCCGTGCGCCATGCTGGAAGGGACCGTCGCCGTCGACGAGTGGGGAGTTCGCCATGGATCCCCGGGACACCGCACGGCACGAGGACATCGGCGGATGGCGCGAACCTGTCCGACTCGAACACCGCACTCACCCCAGGAGGAACGTATGACTGCTCGCATCGACCGCCTGTTTCCGAACCCCGCCGGTGACCTCGACGACGAGGCCCTCCTCGCGGCGTACGCATTCCCGGACACCGTCCCGTGGCTGCGCATGAACTTCGTCTCCAGCCTCGACGGCGCCGCGACGCGCGACGGGCGATCGGCGGGTTTGGGAGGCGACGCCGATAGCCGGGTGTTCACACTCCTGCGCCGCCTCGCCGACGTGGTGCTTGTCGGCGCGGGGACCGTCCGTGTCGAGAAGTACAACGAGATGGAACTCGACGAGGACGCCGTCGCGTGGCGACAGCGCCACGGATTCGCCGCGCAGCCGACCTTCGCCCTCGTCTCGCGGAGTCTCGACGTGGACCCGTCGTCGGCTGTGTTCAGAGACGCACCGGTGCGCCCGATCGTCTACACCGTGGCTGCGGCTCCCGCCGAGCGCCGACAGCGCCTCGCGAACGTCGCCGAGGTGGTCGATGCGGGTGACGCCGACGTCGCGCTCGGGCAGGTCCGCGCGGACCTCGTGCGGCGAGGCCTCGGTCGGATCCACTCCGAGGGCGGCCCGTCGCTGTTCGGCGCGGGGATCGCCGAGGGGGCGATCGACGAGCTGTGCCTGACTCTCGCCCCGTCGCTCGAATCCGGCGATGGCCGGCGCATCGCCGACGCGGCAGAGGCCGCCCCGACCGCCTTTCGGCTCGCGACCCTCCTCAAATCCGGCGACGAACTGCTGCTCCGATACGTCACGGCCTGACCGAAGACGTTGTGCGTTTTCTGACTGCGCGCTGACTGCGCTCCTCAGCGCGGGGTGTAGCGTCGCGCAAAACGTTCGGACGCTCTGGAGGCTCTATGTCGATTTCCCGTTTGCTCGTCGCCGGCACGCTCGTCGGCGCCCTTGCGCTGGCTGGGTGCAGCGCCGGCGCCGAGGATCCTGAGGAGGCGACACCAGCTCCGACGGACGCCGCACCCGCCGCTCCCGAGGCCGATCTCGACGGTCTGCCCGACATCGTTGCCGTCGTCAACGACGAGGAGATCACGCTCGAGGACTTCACGTCGGCGTACGAGCCGCAGCTGCAGCAGGCGTCGATGATGCAGCAGCAGTCGGGCCAGGAGGTCGACCAGGACGAGCTGAAGGTGCAGGTCGCCGACATGCTCGTGAACTCGGCACTGCTGACGCAGGCCGCAACGGCGTCGGGCATCGAAGCGACGGACGAGGATGTCGATGGCGTCCTCAAGGATCTCGCGACGCAGAACGGCCTCGAATCGGTCGACGACGTCATCGCGGCATTCGACGAGCAGGGCATCGCCGAGGAAGACGTCCGCGAAGACGCCGCGGATCAGGTGCGCATCGACGCCTACGTCGCAGCGGAGACCAACGTGGAGGCGCCCAGCGACGAGGAGCTGCGCGAGCAGTACGACCAGATGGTCGAGCAGTCGAAGCAGCAGGGCGGCGAGGGCGAGATCCCGAAGTTCGACGAGGTAAAGCAGCAGCTCGCCGACCAGGCGGTCTCCCAGGAGCAGAACGCGGCTGTGGAGAAGATCGTCACGAAGCTCCGCGAGGACGGGAACGTCGACATCAAGCTCTGACCGGCGCCTTCCCGTCGGCGCTGCCGTCCGTCAGTGCCCGTGGTGGGTGCCGTGCGGCACGGCCATTTCGCCCGGCTCGGTGTCAGCCAGCGCCGGGGTCGTCACGGCCGCGACGGCCATCGCCTGGACGACGATGACGGCGACGAAAGGCATCCGCGACACGGTCGCCGAGATCGGTCGATCACGAGCACGCCGTCGCAGGACGACGGCGGCGGTGATCCCCACAGCGCCATGCAACACGAGCAGCGCGAGGAAGGGCGCCAGACCGATCCTCGCCGCGAACAGCAGCAGGGTCGCTCCTGCCACGATCGCGACGCTCGCGGCCAGCGCGCTGCGCGGAGCGAACACCCGCCGCTCGTGCCGCAGCCACTCCCGCCAGGCCGCCGACCAACAACGCCGCGCCGACCGCGAGGTGGACGATGTTGTGAAGCGGGTTCACCTCGAAGACTCCGAGCAGCAGACTGCCCTCGGTAGCGAGGAACCCAACGCCCATGGTGACGAAGAATCCGAGCACGCCGACCACGAGGTAGACGGCGCCGAAGATCACTCCGACCAGTCGATTCGCTGATTTCATGACGATCTCCTCTTCCATCGTTCGTTGCACGCACAATCGTGAGTGCTCGACGCGACGGAGGCGATGGGGTTGCCGCGCTCGCACGGAGCTGTTATACCGCGCGAACAATGCGACGGCGCCCGCCCGCCCCTGTCAACCCCCACGACGCCGCGCATGGGCACGGCTATCGTGCGGGCATGCGCACATCGATCCTCGGCCTCGGGACTGCTGTTCCCGACGGCCATCTCAGTCAGCCCGTTGTCCGAGATTTCTTCGCGTCGCAGCCCGGCACGGACCGGCTGGCGCGCCGGCTGATCGGATCCGTCTTCGATCATTCCGCGATCGACAGCAGATATTCGGTGATCGGTGAGATCGGCGCGCAGCACACGCTGTTCACCGACGACGACGGGAACCTGCTCTCACCGACGACGGGCGACAGAAACGCGCTGTATCGCCGCGACGCCCCGGCGCTCTCTGCCACGGCGGCCAGGGCAGCGCTCGCGCGGTCGCACGTCCCCGCCGCGGACATCACGCACGTCGTGACGGCCTCGTGCACGGGCTTCTTCGCGCCCGGCCCCGACTTTCGACTCGTCCAGCATCTCGGACTGGAGCCGACCGTCGAGCGCTATCACATCGGATTCATGGGCTGCGCGGCCGCGTTCCCGGCCCTGCGCGCTGCCACCCGCATCGCCGACGCGCAGCCGGGCTCGGTCGTCCTCGTGGTGTGCACGGAGCTGTGCTCGCTCCACATCCGGTCGTCGAGCGACCCGGAGCAGATCGTCGCGTCCGCGGTGTTCGGCGACGGGGCCGGCGCCGCCGTCGTCTCCTCTCGCGCTCCCTTGCACGAGGGCGCCTTGTTCGAGATCGGCGACTTCTCGACGGCGATCACCACCGAGGGTGAGGCCGACATGGACTGGACGATCGGCGACCGCGGCTTCGAGATGCGGCTCACGGCGGAGGTGCCGCGCATCATCGGCCGCGAGATCCGCGGCGTCGTCGAGGCGATGTTCCCCGGAGTCGAGGATGCGGCCGCCGAGGTCGACGCGTGGGCCGTGCACCCGGGAGGTCGCAGCGTGCTCGACCGCGTCCAGGACGGGCTGTCGCTCGTCGACGCGGCGATGGAGGACTCGCGTGCCGTGCTGCGCGACTACGGCAACATGTCCAGCGCCACGATCCTCTTCATCCTTGAGCGGATCCTCGCCGACGACGCACTCGCGGACGGCGCTGACGTCGTCGGGCTCTGCTTCGGACCGGGACTGACGGTCGAGACGGCTCAGTTCACGCGCCGCACGTCACCCGTCGCCGATGAGGCGGCGCGATGAGCCTGCGCACCCGCGCAGACGACCTCACGGAGCTGATGGACGACCCCGACTGCGACGCGGAGCGGCTCACCCGCACACTGCGCCGCCTCGCGATCGTGAACCGCGCCGTCGCCGCCTGGGGCCGGGTCTATCGCACCTTGCTGCGCCCGGCGTTCGTCGGCCTCGGCCGGCCGGTGCGCATCCTCGACGTCGGGTGCGGCGGCGGCGACGTGCTGCGCCGCGTGGTGGGCCTGGCCAGACGGGACGGGCTCGACATCGCAGGAGTGGGGATCGATCCGGAGCCGCACGCCTTCGCGGTCGCGCGCGCGGCGACGCCGATGCCGGGCGTGACGTATCGACAGGCCGTCAGCGGGGATCTCGTCGCCGCCGGCGATGCGTTCGACGTCGTCCTCTCGAATCATCTCCTCCACCACCTGGATCGCGAGCAATTCGACGGACTCCTCGCGGATTCGACGATTCTCGCCACGACGCTGAGTGCCCATTCCGACATCGCGCGGAGCCGCGCCGCGTACGCTGCGTTCTCCGTCGCGGCCGCACCGCTCGCGCCCGGATCCTTCGTGCGCGTCGACGGGCTGCGCAGCATCCGGCGCAGCTACACCCGGCGCGAGCTGTCGATGCGGCTGCCTGCGGGCTGGCACGTCCACGCTCCCGCCCCGTATCGCCTGCTCGCCCTCCACGACGCGTCGGGTCGGTTGACGTGACCCCACTCGACCACGACGTCCTGATCATCGGCGCCGGTCCCGCCGGTCTCGCCCTCGGCGCCGAGCTCCGCCGCCTCGGCGTCGACGCGAGCATCGTCGACCGTCGCCCGGATGGGGCGCCGGGCTCGCGCGCGATCGGTGTCCACCCACCGACGCTCGCCGCGCTCGAGCCGTCGGGGGTGACCGATCACATCCTGGCGCGAGCAGCCCGGATCACACGGGGCGTGGCCCGAGCGGACGGACGAATCCTCGGCGCCGTGCGCTTCGATCGACGAGGCGCACGGTTTCCTTTCGTCGCGGCGGTGCCGCAGGCCGTCACGGAAGCCGCCCTGCGTCACGCGGCTCCCGCTCCGGAATGGCGAACAGAGGCGCGAGCAGTGATCTCGCGATCCGATCACGCGATCGCGTCTCTCGTCACGCCCGCGGGCGAACGCGACGTCCACGCTCGGGTGATCGTGATCGCGTCCGGTGCCGGCGGCGAATCCCTGGGAGTGCCGATTCGCTCCGTGTGGCACCGATACCCCGACGGGTACCTCATGACCGACCTCGCCGCCGGTGGGGACGAGCCCGCCGACATGGCAATCGTGGACCTCGGTGCACGCGGCGTGCTCGAATCCTTCCCGTTGCCGGAAGGCGCTCGCCGCCTCGTCGCCTGGGACCCCGGCACCCGGGGCGCGGAAGCGACGGCGCAGCGAGCGACCCGGCTGCGCGCGGCCGTCGCCGCTCGCGATCCGGAACTCGCGGAACGAATCGAGACGGCAACAGCGTTCGGGATCCGGCGTTCGCTCGTGAGCCGGATGCGGGCGGGTCGCTTCCTCCTCATTGGCGACGCGGCGCACGAGGTGAGCCCGATCGGGGGTCAGGGAATGAACCTCGGCATTCTGGACGCCGTCACGCTTGCGTCGCCGCTCGCCGCCTGGCTCGCCAATCCCGAGCACTTCCAGGCGCTCGACCGCTGGGAGAAGCGTCGTCTCGCCTCCGCCCGCGCTGCCGCGCGGCTCGCGAGCGTCAACACCGCGCTGGGTCGCGGTCGGGGTGCGCGGACGCACGGGCTCGTCGTGGCCGGCATCCGCACCGCGATGCGCTCCCCGCTCGCGCGAGCGGCCGGTCACGCCTACGCGATGGGCTTCGACCAAGACGCGGCGTGACCGGCGACGACGGAAGCGATCCCGTCAGCCCGCACTCCAGCGCAGTGCCGCGAGCGGCTGGTCCGGTTCGCCGAGGCGTCGCGGTTCGTCCTCGCCGGCGGGCTCGTCCTCTTCGACGATCACGCGCGCATCCGTGAGAAGAGCCGCGCGTGCGAGCGCCTCGGGCGCGGACACCCGGTCGACGACGCCCACGTCGAGGTTTCTCCCGTCGCCGACCCACGGCTGCGTTTCGAGTGCGTCGAGGGTGTGGTCCGACTCCCAGAGGCGAACGTCCAGCAGGAGGGTCTCGACCTGCGCCTGCTGGAGAGCGGCCATGACCTCCTCGGTGCCGCGTGCCCCTCGCTCTCCGTCGGCCGCCGCCGCGCGGTCCCGTGCCGCCGCGGCGCGCCCCTCGATTCGGTCTGCGATCGCCTCCGTGACGGCGCGATCAAGGGCAGCATCGTCCGTGCCGTCGGCGGCTGTGTGCGCGTCGACCTCGACAGCGATCTCGCGGCTGGCCGGAGCGAGCTGTTCCTGCAGCAGCTGCCGCGCCCGGACGTCGCCAGCGATCACGACGAACGCCGGCTGCCGCTCACGCACGACACGGTCGACCGCCTCAGCCACCTCGCTCTGGTTCGCCTTCCAGTTCTCCTCGGCCGAGCGTTGGTAGCGCGAGTGCGCGAGCCCCGCCCCGCGCACCTTCGACAGCGCATCGGCGTCTCCCTCGACGTCGTCGAGAGCCTCCGGCTGGCGGTCGGCCCGTCCCCACGTCAGGTGCGCACCGTCGCGTGCCGCCTCGACGACGAGGTAGCCCGCCGTTTCGGCGCCGTGACGCAGCATCGGCAGAAGCGGCGGCAATGCGGCCGTTCCGATCTCTTCGGGACCCACCCGCGGTTCCGGAAACGCAGCATCGACGACGACGTCGCCGTCGCGTGCGGCTATGTATCGGGCCGAGGGCGCGGGCATGCCCGTGGCGCGCGTGACGCAGCTCATCACGGCATCGACGGCGGCGTCGGTCGCGCCGGAATCGGAGAGCCTGCGATGCACGGCGTCCTGTTTCGCCTCTTCCTCGACCTGGGGGTCCGGGCCTGGTCCATCCACGTACGCGAACGTCCACGTACCCGGTTCGCCAAGCGCGGTCGTCAACTTCCTGAGATCACTCATCGTCGTCGGCCTCCTCACCACGGTCGAACGCCTGCTCGACTTCGTCGGGGTCGGTGTCGTCGGGGAGCGGCTCGCTCTCACGGAACGGTTCCGCGTGCGGTCGACCGTGACCCTGCACCATGCCGCGCGTCTCCTGTTCCATCTCTTCGTCGAGTGCGGGTCCGTGCTTTGTGTTTCCGCGTTCGCTGTCACTCACGCTGTCGTCCCTTCTTCTCGGCGGTCGGAACAAACTAGCGGCGACACTGCGCACGGTCGACCCCGTTGACGAGAGCGGATCGACCCGGTAATCGTCGGGTCATGCACAACGACCGTTCGCCGCTCGCGCTGAGGGGACAGAGGTGCGGCTGCGGCGCGTGAGTGCTCGTGCGGCGGGCTGGCGCCGGATCCGACGCGGCCGCGGTTTCGAGTATCGCAACGCGAACGACGCGCGCATCAGTGCGGATGAACATCTCGCGAGGATCCGCCGCCTCGCCATCCCACCCGCCTGGCGCGACGTCTGGATCTGCCCGCGCGCTGACGGGCACCTGCAGGCGGCCGACTCGCGCGCGCGTACGCTACCGAGCGCCACGGATCCACCCCCTTGTTCGTGCGCCGCCCTGTCCACAGGGTTGTCGACGACGACATCCGCGAAACGGAGGAGAGAACGTGCGTGCTCTGACCTGGCAGGGAAAGCGGAAGGTGAGCGTCGAGACGGTTCCGGATCCGACCATGACGCGGCCGGACGACGTGATCATCGAGGTGACCTCGACGGCGATCTGCGGATCCGACCTGCACCTGTACGAGGTGCTCGTTCCGTTCATGGACGAGGGCGACGTCATCGGGCACGAGACGATGGGGCGAGTGGTCGATGCCGGCGCCGACGCACATCTGTCGATCGGCGACCGCGTCGTGGTGCCCTTCATCATCTCGTGCGGAACGTGTTGGATGTGCAGGCGTGGGCTCACCACGCAGTGTGAGACGACGCAGGTGCGCG
>DGYFJ06201__coassemble_704_pt1 | contig 24233 bp, 22 predicted proteins | sample DGYFJ06201__metabat2_high_PE_006 | metagenome-assembled genome bin DGYFJ06201 | reverse complement strand
CCGACGCTCCGCTGTGGGATCCGCAGCGCGACCAGCCCGCTCTGATCCAGCCGGGGGACGTCGTGCGTTTCCGCGCCGTGCGCGAGGTGGCCGCGGGGCGCGCCGCGCCGGCGCCCGCCGCGCCGCGCAGCGCCGATCCGCCCGCGCCCCGCGGCGGCCTGCGGGTCCTCCAGCCCGGCCTCCTCGCTCTCGTCGAGGACCTCGGCCGGCCGGGCCGCGCCGGCATCGGGGTGACGCAGTCGGGCGCCGCGGATCCGCGGTCGGCGCGCCTGGCGAACCGGGTCGTCGGCAACGCGCGCTCCGCGGCGGTCGTGGAGGTGTTGCTCGGCGGGCTCCACGTGCGGGCGGAGGGGCATCAGGTCGTGGCGCTCACCGGGGCGGACACCGGCGCGGTCCTCACGCGCGACGGCGACGAGGAACCCGTAGCCCCTGGGCGAGCCCGGCTGCTCCGTGACGGCGAGACCCTGTCACTCGGACACCCGGCGACGGGGCTGCGCACCTACCTCGCCGTCCGCGGCGGCGTCGACGTGCCGAGCGTCCTGGGCAGTCGCAGCACGGACCGGCTGAGCGGAATCGGTCCCGAACCGCTGGCCGCGGGCGACCTCGTTCCGGCGGGATCCGCCGCCGTCGCGGCCGTCTCCGCGCCCGTTCCCGCCGAGACTCCCGCGCCCGCGAGCATCGAGGTCCGCGTCCGCTTCGGGCCCCGGGAGGACCGCTTCGACGCGGCCGAGCGCCGACGTCTCCTCTCAACGACGTGGATCGTCGGTCCGCAGTCGGATCGCGTCGGCGTGAGGCTCGCGCCCGCCGACGGATCCGCCCCGTTGGCGGTGCGCGACGCGGACCTGCCGAGTGAGGGGATGGTCGCCGGCGGGATCCAGGTGCCGCCGTCCGGCGAGCCCGTCGTGTTCGGCGCTGACCACCCCGTCACGGGCGGGTACCCGGTCATCGCCGTCGTTCTCGCCAGCGACCTGCCCGTCATCGCTCAGCTGCCACCCGGATCCCGGCTTCGCTTTCGGGAGTCGGATCCGTCTCGCTTCGAGCCTGCCGATGCGCTGCCGGCATCGTGCCAGAGGAGAGACTGAGGACATGATTCCTTCGCGCTTCGTTCTCGGCGATTCCTCCTACGTCCTTCGTCGCGCGAGCCGTGCGGACATCCGCGGGATCGTGGAACTGCTGCGGGACGACCGGCTCGGCGCCACCCGGGAGTCGACCGATTGGCCGCGATACGAGGTTGCGTTCGCGGACATCGCCCGTGATCCGAATCAGTTCCTCGCCGTGATCGAGGCGGTGGGTGGGGGACTGGTCGGCACGATGCAGTTGACGCTGATTCCGGGACTGTCGCGAGGCGGGGCCTGTCGGCTTCAGATCGAAGCGGTCCGCATCGCGGCTTCCGCGCGTGGTTCCGGCCTGGGCACGGCGATGATCGAATGGGCGCACGAGTACGGTCGAGAGCGCGGCGCCACGCTGGCCCAGCTGACGACGGACAGGACCCGCGCCGACGCGCTGCGCTTCTACCGCACGCTGGGGTACAGCACGAGCCACGAGGGCCTCAAGCGCAATCTCTGACCCGGTGCGGGATGGTGCTGCGGCACATGCGCGAGCGGAACGCTCCTGTCGACGGAAACTGTCTGCTCGCGCCTCAGCGCTGCGCGTGTCGATAGGCGTGCGGCGTCATGCCGAGCACACGGCGAAAGTCTCTCGTCAAGTGCGCGTGGTCGGCGTATCCGAGGTCGGCCGCGGCCTGCGCGACCGTGAGCGACGGATCCTCGCGCAGCCGCTGAGCCGATTCCTGGAGGCGATAACGACGGATGACCGCGAGAGGCGGCAGCCCGATGTATCGACGCGCGAGTCGCTGCACCGTACGAGGGGACACGTGGAGAGCCCGCGCGAGATCGTCGACGCGCACGATGTCGGGATCCGCCTCGATCTTCTCCTCCATCGCGTTCGCGAGCATTGCGTTCGGGTCGAGACGACCCACGCGGCCGGCGAGCCAGGCGCCGCAGGTCGCGACGGCGTCACGTCGCGCAGCGGCCGGTTCCTCACTGGCCATGGCCGTCGATACGTCGCGGACCAGACCGGGCGCGTCGAACGGCACCTCGTCGTCTCGAAGGTTCTGCGGATCCGAGTGGAGGGCGGCGATGCCGGCGGGCCGAAGCAGCATGCCGACCGCCCACCCCTGTCCCGTGAGATCTCGTTGCGAGGCGCGCGTGGTCGGCCCCGACAGTGTGACGCCGTCGCCCTGTACGACGAGGTTCGAGGCGGGGTACGGCAGGAGCTCCTGGCGTGAGATTTCGCCGGGAGCGAGACGCCACTGCGGGATCCAGAACCACCGCACGAACGCCGCGAGCGAAGACGGCGCGGGAACGCGATGGAAGGTCGGCAGGCGACGCGGGAAGAGGATTCCGCGCTCGTCGTCGATCTCGCCCATCACCGGATCCGCATCTGTCGTGAATCTTCAAGTGGCTGCCGCCGCGCGGAGCATACGGTCAATCTATGACACGGGACAGCGAAGCAGTGCGCGGTGTAACCGGCGAACACACGACCGCCGGACGGCCGCACGGATCCACGAGCCTGACACCGTTTCTCGCTGTCCCAGGCGCCGGGGAGGCCGTCGAGTTCTACCATTCGGTGTTCGGTGCCCGCGTCGTCGACGTGACGCGGTTCGGCGACGTCGTCGTCCACGCAGAACTCGACTTCGGGACCGGCAAGCTGCAGTTGGGCGAGCCCAACCCCGAGTTCGGGCTTATCCCGGCGCCGGAGGGCGATGCCGCGTGCTACTCGATCGCCCTGTACTGCGCGGACGTCGATGACGTCGTGCGACGCGCCGTGGATGCCGGGGCGACGGTACGGGAGCCGGTCGCGACGTTCGTATCGGGCGACAGGTACGCGTCGATCCGGGATCCGTTCGGCGTGCGGTGGTCGGTCATGACCAGGGTCGAGGACCTCTCGGAAGAGGAGAGTGCGCGGCGCGTGGCCGAATGGGCCGCGACGCAGGGGTAGCGGCTTCGCCGAGCGGCGGGAAGATCGCCGGGATTCGCCCGATCCGCGCGATTTCTCGAGATGCTCGGCGAATTCCGAGACGCTCGGCGAAGCGAGGTCAGTCGAGTTGCTCGCCGAGTTCCAACCAGCGCTCCTCGAGGGAGTCGTTCTCGTCCGTGAGCGCGCGCAGATCGTCGTTGAGCTGCCGGAGGCCATCGATGTCCCCCTGGTCGTGCGCCGCCATCCTGTCGTGCACCCGCGCCACCGATGCGGCGACCTTCTCGAGCCGGCGCTCGATCGAGGAGAGCTCCTTCTCGGCGGCGCGCTTCTCGGATCCACTGAGACCAGGCTTTTCGGGCTCCGCCTGCGCCTTCGACGGGCGCGCATCCTGTGCCGCGCGCAGTTGCAGATACTCGTCGACCCCGCCGGGGACGTGGCGGAGCGTTCCGTCCAGGATCGCGTACTGCTGATCGGTGACGCGCTCGAGCAGGTAGCGGTCGTGGGAGACGACGAGAAGAGTGCCCGGCCAGGAGTCGAGCAGATCCTCCATCGCGGCGAGCATGTCGCTGTCGACGTCGTTGGTGGGCTCGTCCAGTGCGATCACGTTGGGCTCGCTCAGCAGCAGCATGAGCAGCTGGAGGCGCCGCTTCTGGCCGCCGGACAGGTCGTCGACGCGCGCGGAGAGGTGCTCGCGCGCGAAGCCGAGCCGTTCGAGCAGTTGTGCGGGGGAGAGATCCTTGCCGTCGACGTTGAAGGTCGTCTTCTCGCGCCCCAATACCTCGCGCACGCGGTCGGATCCGATGTCTGCAAGCTGCGAGAACTGCTGATCGAGCAGCCCGAGCCGCACCGTCTTGCCGTGCTTGACGCGCCCGGATGTCGGGGCGAGGGCTCCGGTGATCAGGTTCAGCAGCGTCGACTTCCCAGATCCGTTCGCGCCGAGGATCCCAGTGCGCTCGCCGGGCCCGATCCGCCACGTGATCCTCTTCAGAATCTCGCGATCGCCGAACGAGACCCCGACGTCGAGGAGATCGACGACGTCCTTGCCGAGCCGGGCAACCGACATCTGCTGCAGCTTGATCGGATCGCGCACCGGCGGCACGTCCGCGATCAGCTCGTTGGCGGCGTCGATGCGAAACTTCGGCTTCGAGGTGCGCGCCGGGGCGCCACGGCGCAGCCACGCGAGCTCCTTGCGCATCATGTTCTGGCGCTTCGACTCGGTCGCCGCCGCGATCCGGTCCCGTTCCACGCGCTGCAGCACGTACGCGGCGTATCCGCCCTCGAACGGTTCGACGATCTGGTCGTGCACTTCCCACGTTTTCGTGCAGACCTCGTCGAGGAACCACCTGTCGTGGGTGATGACGATGAGGCCGCCGGCGTTCTTCGCCCAGCGGCGCTTCATGTGCTCGGCGAGCCACGAGATCCCCTCGACGTCGAGGTGGTTCGTCGGCTCGTCGAGGGCGATGAGATCCCAGTCTTCGATCAACAGCGCCGCGAGCGCGACGCGTCGGCGCTGGCCACCCGACAGCTCGCCGATGCGGGCGTTCCACGGCACATCGCTCGCAAGCCCCGAGATGACGTCGCGGATCCGCGGATCTCCCGCCCATTCGTGCTCGTCCAGGTCGCCGACGATCGCGCGCGCCACGGTGCTGGACGGATCCAGGTCGTCGCTCTGCGACAGCACACCGAAGCGCACGCCGCCGCGCCGCGTGACACGACCCGACTGCGGCTCGATGGATCCGGCCAGCATTCCGAGCAGGCTCGACTTGCCGTCGCCGTTCCGTCCGACGATGCCGATGCGGTCACCCTCGTCGATGCCGAGGGTCACCGAGTCGAAGACGATGCGGGTGGGGTACTCGAGGTGCAGGGCCTCGGCCCCGAGGAGATGTGCCATATCCCTTCCAGGCTACGCGCCCCGCATCAGTCGAAGGAGACGAGGAGGTGGCGCAGCAGCGTGCCGAGCTTGCCCTGGTCGCCCGCGGACATTCCCGAGAGCATGTCGGCCTCGGCGTCGATCAGGCGCGTGATCGCCGCGTCGACGCGCGTGCGGCCCTCGTCCGTCAGCGTGACGAGCGCGCCGCGCCGGTCCGACGGATCCGCCGACCGCTTGACGAGACCGCGCTCACGCAGCCGATCGATGCGGTTGGTCATCGTGCCGCTCGACACGAGCGTCTGCTGCAGCAGTTGCTTCGGGCTCAGGCGGTACGGCTCGCCGGCGCGGCGCAGCGCCGAGAGCACGTCCCACTCCCAGAGTTCGATGTCGGTGCGCCGAAAGGCCTCACGTCGCGCTCGGTCGAGGTGGTGCGAGAGCCGGTCGACGCGGGAGAGCACCGCCATGGGGGAGAAGTCGAGGTCGGGGCGCTCCGCGCTCCACGCGCCGACGATTCGATCGACCTCGTCCTGTTCATGCGGCATCTGACGATTATCGCGCGTTCGTCGGGCGTTCGGTCGCGGCGAAGCCGGCGAGGAAGAGATCCAGGGCGCGAGCGACGTGATGTCGCTGCTCCGCGGGGGATGGGACGGCGTCGTCGCCGAGCAGCATCGCGGCGTTCACCGGCTCTCCCATGACGAGCCAGTTCAACTGCGTCGCCGCTGATTCCGGATCGGGGACGGCCAGCAGGCCGTGGGCGTCGAATTCGCGAAGCATGTCCGCGAGTACGCGCATCGCGTGGCGCGGTCCGTGCTCGTAGAGGGCGGCGGCCAGTTCCGGGGACCGTCCCTGCTCGCCGATGACGAGACGCCGCAGGCTGAGGAGCTCCGGCGCGAGGACGATGGCCAGCTGGGCCTCCAGTCGCGTCGTCAACGTGGCGCGCACGTCGGTGTCTGCATCGATCTGCGGGTGCTCACCGTGTGCGCGCCCGCCGGCGGCTGTCGTCTGGGTCGTCACGAGCGCCAGGAACAGGGCGCGCTTACTGCCGAAGTGCCGGTAGAGGGTCTGCTTGGCGACGCCGGACTCGGTCGCGATCGAATCCATTGTGACCGCGTCGTAGCCGTCGGCAAGGAACTGCCTCTCCGCGGCGAGCAGGATGGCCTCACGTTTCGCGCGCGAACTCGGTCGGAGCATTCCGCCGCTCTCCTCGTCGTATCGGTGTGCTTGCAGAAATCATACTCGTCGGTCTAATCTCTTTCTGTGAGACTCGTCAGTCTCGAATCTCGAAGTGTGTGGACACGATCGGCGAGGAATGAGGATGAGATGGCCGGAGATGACAAGCGGCTCACCTTCGAGGTGACGCTCCGGAACGCACCCGATGTCGGGTCCTGGACGGTGTTCGACGTGCCGGACTCGGTCGCCTGGTTCGGTACCGGACGGACCGTGAAGGTCGTGGGCGAGATCGACGACGTGCCCGTCGCGATCACGCTCATGCCGACCGGCCGGGGCGGACACATGGGGCCGGTCAAGGCCGCCACACGCAGGCGGCTCGGCAAGCAGGTGGGGGACGACGTCCGCGTGAGCATCGAGGCGGCATCATGAGCTTTGTGACGACGCCCGCGGGCGACCATGTCGCGTTCGATCGATACGGACCCGCCGGCGCGCCGGGTGTCCTCTTCGTCAGTGGTGCGGGCCCCACCCGGGCCGACGATCCGACGACGACCCGCACGGCGCACCTGCTCGGCGAGCGCGGTATCCAGGCGAGCGTGCACGACAGGATCGGACGCGGCGACTCCGAGGCGGACGGCCCGATCGATCTCGAGCGGGAGTTGTTTGCCATCGAGACCCTGGCGCAGGAGTTGGGCGGCCCGGTTGTGCTCACCGGTCACTCGTCCGGATGCGCGATCGCGATGCTCGCTGCCTCCCGTATCCCTTCGTGCGCGGGCCTGGTGCTGTGGGAGGCGCCGATCGGTCAGTTCGACGGGGGAGCGCCGGCATGGTGGGACACCGTGGCTGCGCACGTGGACGCGGATCGGCTGCCGGAGGCCGTCGCGGCCTATATGGTCGGCATGCCGCCGGAGTGGTTGGATGAGCTGCGGCAGTCGCCGGCGTATCCGCGCCTCGTGCTCAGCTGGATTCCCGACGGGATGGCGCTGGCGCAGATCGAGCGCGCCGGGTTGTCGGCGACGCTGCGCGACGTGACGGATCCGGTGCTCGCCCTGATCGGCACCGAGACCTTCCCGGGGATGGCCGAGACCGCGTCCGCGATCGCCGAGGCGGCGCCGAATGGTGTGGATGAAGAGCTGGCCGGCGCCTGGCACACCTGGGATGCGGATGCGATGGCGTCCCGGCTCGAACGTTTCGTTCACGGCGAGGCTCTGAACGCGGCACCCCGATCATCGTGACAAGATGGAATGAGCGGCCCCCGGGTCGCGGGTCCGCCATGGTGTAATGGCAGCACGACAGCCTTTGGAGCTGTGAGGTCTAGGTTCGAATCCTGGTGGCGGAGCGTGACAGAGCAGAGTCTGGCGATCGTGGTCCTGGCGGCGGGACAGGGTACGCGAATGAAATCTTCGACCCCGAAGGTTCTGCACCGTCTCGGAGGTCGCCCCCTGCTCGGCCATGTGCTGCGCAGCGCAGAGTCTCTCGGCGCCGAACTCGTGCGCGTCGTCGTGCGCCACGACCGCGACCGGATCGTCGAGGCTCTTGCCGACTACCCGGGTGCGCTCCCGGTCGATCAGGATGACATCCCGGGAACCGGGCGCGCCGCGCAGGTCGGTCTCGAGGCGCTGCCGGCTGACTTCGACGGCGACGTGCTGATCCTCTCGGGCGATGTGCCACTCATCGAGGTCGCCACGTTCCGCAGCATGCTCGATGAGCACCGTGCCCGCGGGGCCGACGCCACACTCCTCGGCGCCGAGCTGCCGGATCCGCGCGGGTACGGCCGCGTCCTCCGCGGCGCCGACGGCATGGTCGAGCGCATCGTCGAGGAGAAGGACGCCACGGCCGAGGAGGCAGCCGTCACGGAGATCAACCCCGGCGTGTACGTGTTCCGGGCGCGCCCGCTGCGCGACGCACTCGCGCGCGTCGGTACGGAGAACGCGCAGGGCGAGATGTACCTCACCGATGTCGTCGGGCTCCTGCGCGCCGCCGGAGGCGGGATCGCCGCGGTGACCGCCCCGGACGCAGCCGCCGCGCTCGGCGTGAACGACCGCGTGCAGCTCGCCGACGCCGCACGCATTCTGAACCAGCGCGTCGTGCGGCGCTGGCAGCTCGAGGGCGTCACGGTGCAGGACCCGCAGACGACCTGGATCGACGACACGGCCGAGCTCGCCCGCGACGTCACGATCCTGCCCAACACCCACATCCTCGGCGCGACGACGATCGGCGAGGACGCCATTATCGGGCCGGATACGTCGATCGTCGATACCGAGGTCGGCGCGGGCGCCGTCGTGCGACGCAGTGACGTCACGCTCGCGGTGATCGGCGCCGGCGTCAACGTCGGACCCTGGGCGTACCTGCGCGCTGGGGCTGAGCTCGCGGACGGTGCGAAGGCCGGCACGTTCGTCGAGATCAAGAACTCGCAGGTGGGCGCCGGCAGCAAGGTGCCGCATCTGTCGTACGTGGGGGACACCGAGATCGGCGCCGGAGTGAACCTCGGCGCCGGTGCGATCACCGCGAACTACGACGACGTCGACAAGCACCGCACGGTCATCGAGGACCACGTGCATACGGGATCGCACACCGTCATGATCGCGCCGGTCCGGCTCGGCGCCGGCGCAAAGACGGGTGCGGGGGCGGTCGTCCGCAAGGACGTTCCGCCCGGAGCGCTCGCGATGAGCGTGGCCCCTCAGAGGAATCTCGAGGGATGGGTCGAGAACAACCGAGCGGGAACGGCGGCCGCTGACGCGGCCGAACGGTCCCGCACCGCACAGGAAGCGTCTGATGGCGAGTAAGAACAAGACGGTCAGCCTCGATATCGAACAGGGCATCGCTCCCGGCAAGGAGCAGAAGACGCGCAAGCGGATGGTGGTGGTCTCTGGCAGCGCGCACCCGCAGCTCGCGGCGGACGTCACCGAGTGCCTCGGCATCGAACTCGCTCCCACTGAGCACCGCACCTTCGCCTCCGGCGAGATCTACACCCGCTTCTCGGTGTCGATGCGCGGTACCGATGTGTTCCTCCTGCAGTCGTTCGGTGAGAACGTCAACGAGGACATCATGGAGACGCTCATCATGCTCGACGCCCTCAAGCGGGCGTCCGCGAAGCGCGTCACCCTCGTCATGCCGTACTACCCGTACTCCCGACAGGACAAGAAGGGGCGCGGTCGCGAGCCGATCTCCGCGCGTCTGATCACCGATCTGATCGCGACAGCAGGCGCCGACCGCATCATGAGCGTCGACCTGCACGCCTCCCAGATCCAGGGGTTCTTCAACGGTCCCGTGGACCACCTCTTCGCCAAGCCTGTGCTCGAGAGCCACTTCCTCGAGTCGTTCACTCCCGACGAGCGCGACACACTCACCGTCGTGTCGCCCGACATGGGGCGCGTCCGCGTCGCGGACACGTGGAGTGACTCCCTCGGAGCTCCGCTCGCCATCATCCACAAGCGCCGCGACCCGCGCGTGGCGAACCAGGTCTCGGTGCACGAGATCGTCGGCGCTGTCGAAGGCCGCACATGCCTGCTTGTCGACGACATGATCGACACGGCCGGGACGATCGTGAAGGCCGCCCAGGCGCTCAAGGAGAACGGCGCCAAGAAGGTCATCGTGGGCGCGACCCACGCGGTCTTCAGCGACCCGGCGATCGAGCGGCTGCAGGATGAGTCGATCGACCGCGTCGTCGTCACCGACACGGTTCCCGTGCCGGAGCACCACCGTTTCGACGGGCTCACGGTGCTGTCCGCGGCTCCGCTGCTCGCGCGCGCGATCCAGGAGGTTTTCGACGACGGATCCGTCACGAGCATGTTCGACGGCGCGGCGTAACGACTCACAGCAAGCGCATAGTCGACTCCATAGCGAAGTCATAGGAACCGGCGCACAATGGGGGCATGACCACCTCCGGATCCGCACTCACCCGACCCGACGGCTCGCCCGTGCGCGTTCTCGTCGTCGACGACGAGCAGATGCTGACGGACCTGCTCTCGATGGCACTGCGCATGGAGGGCTGGGAAGTGCGCACGGCGGCGAGCGGCTTCGAGGCGCTCGACGTCGTCGCAGAGTTCCATCCCGACGCGCTCGTGCTCGACATCATGATGCCCGACCTGGACGGGATGAGCGTGCTGCAGCGCCTCCGCCAAAGTCAGAACCTCGTGCCGGTGTTGTTCCTGACCGCGAAGGACGCCGTGAGCGATCGCGTTGCGGGACTCACCGCGGGCGGCGACGACTACGTCACCAAGCCGTTCAGTCTCGAAGAGGTCGTGGCGCGGGTCAGGGCGCTCATGCGGCGCTCGGGCACCGCGCTCGCCGCGGACCCGGAGCCGATCCTGCGCGTCGGCGACCTGAGCCTCAATGAGGACAGCCACGAAGTGATCCGAGGCGAAGATGAGATCGAGCTGACCGCGACGGAGTTCGAGCTGCTGCGATTCCTCATGCGCAATCCTCGGCGTGTGGTGTCGAAGTCGCAGATCCTCGACCGGGTCTGGAACTACGACTTCGGCGGCAAGTCGAGCGTCGTGGAGCTGTACATCTCCTACCTGCGCAAGAAGATCGACGCCGGGCGCGAGCAGCCCCTGATCCACACCGTGCGCGGCGTCGGGTACATGATCAAGGCACCGCAGTGATGGACGGCGCGACGCAGCACAATCCCGCGAGCAGCGCGTCGCCGCGCGCGCACCGGATGACGCTGCAGTCGCGCCTCATGGTGATCGTCTTCACGATCGTCGCCGGAATTCTCATCGTCGTCTCGATCGTGACGGGCGTTCTGCTGAACAACGTGCTCAACGGACAGGTCGACGCCCGCGCCCGCGAGGCGATGGCCAACCTCGCTCCAGAATTCGGCATCGGTCTGCTCGACGGCACGGCGGTCGAGCAGCTCAACTCCGCGCACGCCTCGCCAGGCATGCTGCTCGTGATCAGCAGCCCGTTCACGGGCACATCGGGCGCCGTCGTCGGCAAGGACTTTCGCCGCTACACCCTCTCGGATGGGCAGATCGAGCGCGTGTTCGACGCCCTCGACCGGGTCGACGGCGGGCTGACGACTGTCGCGCTGCCAGGCCTTGGCTCGTACCGCGTCAACGCCCTGGAACACACGGGAACGGGTGAGTCGGCCGGGGCGTTCGGGCTGTCGACGGCGAGCGAGAGCCTGACGCTCAAACAGATGCTGTGGTCGATCGCGCTCGCGACCATCGGCGGCATGCTGTTGCTCGGCGTGGCCACCTCCGGCGTCATCAGGCAGGGGCTGCGCCCGCTGCGCGACATCGCACAGACCGCCACGCGCGTCTCCCAGCAGCAGCTCGACCGCGGTGACGTATCGATCACGGAGCGTGTGTCGGCGGATCAGGCCGATCCCGCCACCGAGATCGGACAGGTGGGGGCCTCCCTCAATACGCTCCTCGACCACGTCGAGGATTCGCTATCGGCCCGCCAGCGCAACGAGGACACGATGCGCACGTTCGTCGCCGACGCCAGCCATGAGCTGCGCACGCCACTCGCCTCGATCCGCGGCTACAGCGAGCTCTCGCTGCGGGATGAGACCCTCAGCCCCGACAGTCGGCAGTCGTTGCAGCGAATCGAGGCCCAGTCACAGCGAATGACCGGACTCGTGGAGGATCTGCTGCTGCTCGCGCGCCTCGACGAGGGGCACGAGCTGACCTACGACATGGTCGACCTCAACCAGCTCGTCATCGACGCGGTCGCCGATCAGGCGATGGCCGGGATGGAGCACGACTGGGGGGCCGATGTGGGGGAGCAGCCGGTCCTCGTCGCGGGCGACCGCGCACGGCTCACGCAGGTCGTGACGAACCTGCTGGCGAACGCTCGGACACACACGCCCGAGGGGACGTCCGTGACGGTGGCGCTCCGCGTCGAGGGGACCGGGTCCGCGACCCGCGCCGTGCTGTCCGTGCACGACACCGGGCCGGGCATCCCGGAGGCCGTCCAGGAGACGCTGTTCTCGCGGTTCGCACGTGCGGACGTGTCGCGCGCGCGAAAGACGGGGGGATCCGGTCTCGGACTGTCGATCGCGAAGGCGATCGTGGAGGCGCATCACGGCACGATCGCGGTGGAGAGCGCGCCCGGAGACACCACCTTCACCGTCACGCTCCCGGCCAAGCCGCGCGACGCGGTCTGATCCACAGAACGGCGAAGCGCCCTCGCCTCAGCCGCCGTGGGCGGGCGAGGAGAGGGCGCTTCGCGTGAAGCTCAGTGCGTGTCTTCGGCCTCGGACTCGGTGCGGTCGCCCGACCAGTCGGTGTGGAAGGTGCCGGGCTTGTCGATGCGCTTGTAGGTATGCGCGCCGAAGAAGTCGCGCTGTCCCTGGACGAGTGCGGCCGGCAGACGGTCGGCGCGGATGCCGTCGTAGTACGCGAGCGACGAGCTGAACGCCGGGGCGGGAATCCCCGCCTGTGCGGCGGCGACGACGACGCGGCGCCACGCGCCCTGACCGCGCGCGATCGAGTCGGCGAAGTATGGCGCGGTGGCGAGCACCGGCAGACCCGGCTCCTCGGCGTACGCGTCCGCGATGCGGTTGAGGAACTGCGCGCGGATGATGCAGCCGGCGCGCCAGATCTTCGCGACGGCGCCGAGGTCGATCGACCAGTCGTATTCCTCGGCCCCCGCGCGGATCTCGTCGAAGCCCTGCGAGTAGGCGATGATCTTCGACGCGAACAGCGCCTGGCGCACGTCCTCGACGAAGGCGTCGACGTCGTCGACCTCGAACGTGCTGTCCGGGCCGGGCAGCGCGGCGGCGACGCGTCGCTGCTCCGGGTGCGATGAGAGCGAGCGGGCGAACGTCGCCTCGGCGATACCCGAGACGGGGACGCCGAGGGACAGGGCGGTCTGCACCGTCCACGCGCCCGTGCCCTTCGCACCGGCCTGGTCGAGGATGACATCGACGAGGGGCTTACCCGTCTCGGCGTCGACCTGACGCAGCACCTCGGCGGTGATCTCGATGAGGTACGACTCGAGCTCTCCGCCGTTCCAGTCCGTGAAGATGTCAGCGATCTCGGCCGGCGTCTTGCCGGTGCCGCGACGGATGAGGTCGTACGCCTCCGCGATGAGCTGCATGTCGGCGTACTCGATGCCGTTGTGCACCATCTTCACGAAGTGGCCCGCGCCGTTGTGGCCGATGTGGGTGACACACGGCTCGCCCTCGGCCACCGCGGCGATCGAGGTCAGGATCGGGCCGAGGGTGACCCACGACTCGTCCGAGCCGCCGGGCATGATCGAGGGGCCGTTGAGAGCGCCCTCCTCACCGCCGGAGATGCCGGCGCCGACGAAGTTGATGCCGGTCTCGCGCACCGCCTTCTCGCGGCGAATGGTGTCGGGGAAGTAGGCGTTGCCGCCGTCGACGATGATGTCGCCGGGCTCGAAGACCTTGACGAGTTCGTCGATGACCGCGTCGGTGCCGCGGCCCGCCTTGACCATGATGATGGCCGTGCGCGGCTTCGTCAGGCTCGCGGCGAACTCCTCGTACGAGAACGACGGAATGAAGCCCGCCTCGGGGTGCTCCGCCACCAGCGCATCGGTCTTCTCGCGGCTGCGGTTGTACACGGCGACCGTGTTCCCCTCGCGGCTGGCGAGGTTGCGGGCCAGGTTGGAGCCCATGACGGCGAGGCCGACGACCCCGATGTTTGCTGCGGACGCGTTCACGCACTTCTCCTTAGGGAGATGGATCTGGATTCGCCCACCAGGCTAGCGGGTCGGGGGAGGGGCCGGTCGGATCAGTCGTCGTATGACGAGTGCCGACCGAGCGACCACATGGCACCGATGGCGGTGACGGTGCCGACGCCGGCCATCACGAGGATGATGAGTTCGATGATCTGCGAGGGTTCCACGGTGCGCGCCTCCTGAAGCCGGGAATGGGACGGTGCGTCGAGACGCACGAAGTCGATTCTATCGGAGTGATCGGGTACGCTGAGGTACGACCTCGGCGAGGGACGCATCTGTGTGCGTCCGTGATCGACGCGGTGAAGTTGGCCGGAAGCGGTCTCCTCACGCGCTGCGTTCGAGTCGAGAGCCCCTTTCCCGCCCGCGCGGCCGGCCCTTGCCGCGCACACCCCAGGAGCAAGATTATGAGCGAGAACAAGCTCTCCGTAGACGTCCGCACCGAGTTCGGCAAGGGCTTCGCCCGCCGCCTGCGTGCCGCGGGCAAGATCCCGGCCGTCCTGTACGGTCACGGCGCCGACGTCCAACACCTTGCGCTTCCCGCGCACCAGACGGGCCTGATCGTCCGTTACGCGAACGCGATCATCGACCTCGACATCGACGGCAAGAGCCAGCTCGCGCTCGTCAAGGATGTCCAGCGCGACCCGGTGCGCAGCATCATCGAGCACATCGACCTCGTGGCCGTGCGCCGCGGCGAGAAGATGACGGTCGATGTGCCCTACACGACCGAGGGCGAGCCGTTCCCTGGCACGTACATCACCTTCGGTGCGGCGGCGATCTCGGTCGAGGCCGACGCCATGAACATCCCCGACACGATCGTCGTCGACGTCGAGGGGCTCGAGGACGGCACGAACATCTTCGCGAAGGACCTCACGCTGCCGGAGGGCGTCACGCTCGTCGACGACCCGGAGCTGCACGTCCTGTCGGTCACGATGCCGACGGCGTCGGACGAGGACGACGCGTCCGACGAGGCCGCGGACGCCGGTGGCGAGGCCGAGGCGTCTGGCACAGAAGAGTCCGAGTAAGGGCTCAAGGCATCATCGAGGGGGCGCGACGCATCGCGCCCCCTCGATTGCTCTCTGGGAGGCAACGGATGAGTGAGACGTGGCTGATCATGGGGCTCGGAAACCCCGGTCCGCGATACGAGCGCACTCGGCATAATGTCGGGCAGCTCGTCGTCGACGAGCTCGCGGTCAGGCGCGGTGCGGCGTGGCGCCAACACAAGGCCGGCGCGCGTGTCGCGGAAGCATGGATCCGGCCAGGTGGCGCGAAGCTCGTGCTCGCGAAGTCGAACGGGTACATGAACACCTCCGGTGGCCCCGCGGCCGCGCTGACGTCGTTCTACGCGATTCCCGCAGAGCGCGTCGTCGTGATCCATGACGAGCTCGATATTCCTTTTGACGCCCTCAAGCTGAAGAGCGGCGGCGGCCACGGCGGCCACAACGGGATCCGCGACATCGCCAAAGCCCTCGGCACCCCCGATTTCGCGCGCGTCCGCGTCGGCATCGGGAGGCCGCCCGGTCGTCAGGACGCCGCTGACTGGGTCCTGAATGAGTTCGGCGCGTCCGAGCGGCGCACGCTGGGGACGCTTATCGCGGAGGCCGCCGATGCCGCGGAGCTCATCGTCGAGGACGGCCTGGTCGCGGCGCAGCAGCGCGTGCACGCTCCGCGCTGATCAGCCCGCGCCGGTCAGATGGTGAAGGGCATCAGCCCCATGAGTCCCGCGAGGAGCGCGTGCTGCGTGAAGGCGAGCAGTAGCATCCATCCGCTGCTCGCGAGCACGATCGCGGCGATGCCCCAGCCACGCCCCCGACCGAGCGACGTCGCGACGATGCCCTGGATCAGACCCCACAGGGCGACGAGCGCATGCAGGACCCACGCGACCACGAGGATGATGACCGCGCCGATCGCGCGTTCGAGGGTGTCCCAGAGCTGCGCCTCGGTCTCCTGGATGAGATCCGGATAGTCCACCAGGCGCACGACGCGGCCGACGAAGAAGCCCGCCAGCCAGATCCCGGCCATCCCGATCACGAGCGCCGCGGCCGATGCGATGAATGCGACGAGGCCAAGACCGGCGCGACGGCGCGAGCGGACGGGAGCAGGATACGCAGCAGTCACGTCCCTACAGTATCCGTACACTTGTCGGGTGAGTCTTTCCGGGATCCTGCGCGCCCTCGACACGTCCGAATCGTTCAGGGAGGCGTTCGCGGCGACATCGGTCGACCAGGATCTCTCGCTCGTCGACGGACTCGATGCGCCGGCGCTCGCCGCATTGATCAATCGACGTCAGGCAGCCGGTGAGGCCGGTGTGCTGTTCGTCGTGGTCCCGACGAGCCGGCGCGCCGAGCAGCTCGCGACGGCTCTCGCCGCCTTCGTGCCGACGGCCGACGTCCGCGAGTTTCCGGCGTGGGAGACGCTGCCGCATGAGCGACTGAGCCCGAGCGCCGAGACCGTCGGGCGTCGGCTCGAAACGCTCCGCGCCCTCACGGCGTGGGACGGCGAGCGGCCGCTCATCGTCACCGCGTCGATCCGCGCCGCGATCCAACCCGTCGTCCCCGGGCTCGGCGACGCGAACGCCGTGTCCCTCGCGGTGGGCGCGCGCGATCACGACCTCGACGACATCGCCGTGCGGCTCGTCGAGCTCGCTTATCATCGCGTCGACATGGTCTCGCGACGCGGCGAATTCGCCGTGCGCGGCGGGATCCTCGACGTGTTCCCGCCGACGGCCCCGCATCCGCTGCGCGTGGAGTTCTTCGGCGACGAGGTCGACCAGATCCGCGAGTTCTCCGTCGCGGATCAGCGCTCCGTGCCGGGCGACGTCGACCGGATCGAGCTTCTCCCGAGTCGCGAGCTGCTGCTGACCCCGTCGGTGCGGCAACGCGCGCGAGAGCTGCAGCACGATTACCCCGGCATCGCACAGATGCTCGAGAAGATGGCGGAGGGCATTCCCGCGGAGGGCATGGAGTCGCTGTCGAATCTCGTCGCCGGCCCGCTTGTGTCGATCGCGGACTACCTGCCCGCGGGATCCACGACGGCGGTCGTCGACCCCGAACGCGCCGTGTCGCGCGCGGTGAGCTTGAAGGAGACGAACACCGAGTTCCTCGAGGCGGCGTGGAGCGCCGCGACCGCGGGCGGTGAGGCGCCCGTCGATCTCTCGAGCGGAGGGTTCCTCACGCTCGAAGAGCTCCGCGAGCGGGTGCGCGCACTGGACGGTGTCTGGTGGACGCTGAGCCCGTTCGACACCGGACTCGGCGAGATCGCGGCCGAGCTCTCCGATGCGGCAGAGGGTGCCGCGATCGCTCGTGACGCCGCGACGCGCGTCGCGGGCGAGCCGATCGCCTCCTTCCAGGGCAACGTCGAGGGCGCGACCGGCTTCGTCGGCGATCTCGTGCGCGAGGGGTGGGCGGTCGTGCTGGCCTCCGCCGGCACGGGCATGGTCGACCGCGCACGCGACGTGCTCGGCGAGCGCGGGGTCGCGGCACGGATCGTGGACGACCTGACCGAGGCGCCCGAGCGCGGCGTCGTCACGCTCGTGCAGGCGGAGGTCGAGCGCGGCTTCCGGGTGGAGCAGGTGAAGCTCGCGGTGCTCACCGAGGCCGAGTTCTACGGCCGCACGGCCGGGGGCGGCAGGCAGTCGGTGAACCGGCTCGCATCACGTCGGCGCAACGTTGTCGACCCGTTGCAGCTGAAGCCGGGGGACCCGGTCGTGCACGCCACGCACGGCATCGGAAGGTTCGTCGAGATGATGCAGCGCGAGGTGTCGACAGGCGGGCGCAACGCGCAGAAGTCGACGCGCGACTACGTCGTGCTCGAGTACGCCCCCGCCAAGCGCGGTTACCCGGGCGACAAGCTGTTCGTGCCCACCGACCAGCTCGACCTGCTGTCGAAGTACGTCGGCGGCGAGAATCCCCAACTGTCGAAGATGGGCGGATCCGACTGGTCTCAGACGAAGCGGAAGGCGCGCCGTGCGGTGCGCGACATCGCCGTCGAACTCGTCAAGCTCTATTCGGCGCGCATGGCGTCGAAGGGCCACGCCTTCGGCCCAGACACCCCGTGGCAGCGGGAGCTCGAGGAGGCGTTCGCCTTCGTCGAGACGCCCGACCAACTGCAGACGATCGACGAGATCAAGCGCGACATGGAACGCGAGATCCCGATGGACCGCCTGCTGTCCGGAGATGTCGGCTTCGGCAAGACCGAGGTCGCCGTCCGCGCGGCGTTCAAAGCGATCCAGGACGGCAAACAGGTTGCGATGCTCGTGCCGACGACGCTGCTCGTGAAGCAGCACATCGAGACGTTCTCCGACCGCTTCGCGGGATTCCCTCTGAACGTGCGCCCGCTGAGTCGCTTCCAATCCGACAAGCAGGCGCGCGAGACGCTGCGCGGGCTCGCGGACGGATCCGTCGACATGGTCATCGGCACGCACCGGATCCTCACGGAGGGGGTCGTGTTCAAGGACCTCGGGCTCATGATCATCGACGAGGAGCAGCGCTTCGGCGTCGAGCACAAGGACGCGCTCAAGAAGCTGAAGACGAACGTCGACATCCTCGCGATGAGCGCGACGCCGATCCCTCGCACCCTCGAGATGGCCGTGACGGGGATCCGCGAGATGTCGACCCTCGCGACCCCGCCCGAGGACCGCCACCCGATCCTGTCGTACGTCGGACCGTCGAACGACAAACAGGTCGCGGCGGCGATCCGTCGCGAGATGCTGCGCGAGGGGCAGATCTTCTTCGTGCACAACCGCGTGACGAGCATCCAACGCGTCGCCAACCACCTCGCCGAACTCGTGCCGGAAGCGCGCATCGCCGTTGCCCACGGCAAGATGGGCGAGCATCAGCTCGAACAGGTCGTCGACGACTTCTGGGAGCGCAAGTTCGATGTGCTCGTCTGCACGACGATCATCGAGACGGGAATCGACATCCAGAACGCCAACACGATCATCATCGATCGTGCCGACAAGTACGGCCTCGCCCAGCTCCACCAGCTCCGGGGGCGCGTCGGCCGCGGGCGCGAACGCGCATACGCCTACTTCGTCTACGACGAGCAGAAGCCGCTGAGTGAGACCGCCGCGGATCGCCTCGAGACGATCGCGGTTCACAACGACCTCGGCAGCGGCATCCAGGTGGCGATGAAGGATCTCGAGCTGCGCGGGGCCGGGAACCTGCTCGGCGCCGAACAGGCGGGGCACATCGAAGGCGTCGGCTTCGACCTCTATCTGCGGATGATCGGTGAGGCGGTCAGCGAGTTCCGCGGCGAGGCGACGGACGGGCCGGTCGAGCTGCGGCTCGAGCTCCCGATCGAGGCGCGGATCCCTGACGACTACATCGACAGCGAGCGGCTTCGGCTCGAGGCGTATCAGAAGCTCTCGGCGGCGGCCTCCTCCAGCGCCGACGACGACGCGATCGACCGTGTCGTCGAGGAGCTCGCCGACCGCTACGGCGAGCCGCCCGCCGATGTCGCGGGCCTCGTCGAGGTCGCTCGGCTGCGGCGCCGTGCCGCGCAGTCGAAGCTCTCCGACGTCGTCGCGATGGGCAAGAACCTGCGCATCGCACCGGGAGCCCTGCCGGAATCCAAGGCGGTGCGCATGAAGCGGCTCTATCCGGGCGCGAAGATCGTCGCCGGGGGCGACGCGCTGATCGTCCCGCTGCCGATGAGCGGCGGCGAGCCGCTCGCCGACGCAGACCTCGTGACGTGGGTGCGCCAACTGCTCGACGCGCTGTTCCCGCTGTCGACTGTGCCGGATCCGCGTCCCGAGTAAGCTTGCCCGAGGTGTGCCGGGAAGTCTGGTCGGCTGAGCGAGCTGCGCTGCTCGCGAACCACCCGCGATCCGAAGGATTCTATGTCGCTGCTTCGCTCTGAGCGCTTCCCCGCGTTCCTCCTACTGGGCGCCGCCGCCCTCGGCCTCATCGTCGCGAATCTGCCGTTCGGCGATCGGGTCATCGAGTGGAGCCATCTCGAGATCGGTCCGGCCTCGCTGGGTCTGAACCTCTCGCTATCGCACTGGGTGGCGGATCTGCTGCTCGCGATCTTCTTCTTCGGCGTTGCCGTCGAACTGCAGTACGAGATGACGCGCGGCCAGCTGAACAGCCTTTCGAAGGCGATCAAGCCCGCCATCGCCGCGGCGGGAGGCGTGATCGTGCCGATCGCCGTCTACCTCGCCATCGCCGGTGGGCCCGAGACGAACAGCGGCTGGCCGATCCCCACCGCGACGGATATCGCGTTCGCGCTCGGTGTGCTGGCCATGTTCGGCAAGGGACTGCCGACGAAGGTGCGTATCTTCCTCCTCGCCCTCGCCATCATCGACGACATCGTCGGCATCGTGTTCATCGCGGTGCTGTTCGCGACGGACCTCGATTTCGGGATGATGCTGGCGGGCCTCGCCTGCATCCTCGTCTTCGCGATCCTGAGCCGTCTGCGCCGCAGCCTGAATACCCCGACGATCGTGATCGCGATGGTGATCGTGGCGCTGGCGGCCTGGGCGTTCACCTACCTGTCGGGTATTCACGCGACCATCGCCGGCGTTCTCCTTGGCCTGCTGATCCGGCAGCACGAGGGCATGCAGGCGCGGCACGTGCTCGAGCCGTGGATCAACGCGCTGATCCTGCCGATCTTCGCATTCTTCTCGGCGCTCGTCGTGATTCCGCAGGTGGCGCTCGACGAGCTCTCTCCTGCACTCTGGGGGATCCTCGTCGCGCTGCCCGTCGGCAAGCTGATCGGCATCACGCTGTTCGGCTGGCTGGCGATGTTCGTGGGGCGCAAGAAGGGTGAGAAGCCTGAGTTGCCTGTCGCCGACATCCTGCCCGCGGCTGCCCTCGGCGGGATCGGCTTCACGGTGTCGCTTCTGCTGTCACGACTTGCATTCACCGACAAAGTCGTCGCCGACGAAGCGGTGCTGGGTGTGCTGCTCGGATCCCTCATCTCTCTGATCCTGGCGGCATTCCTCGTCAGCGCTCGCGCACGGCATTACCGCCGCCTCGCCGAGCGCACCTGACGTGGCAGAGTGGGGCCGTGAGCGAAATCGGTGAGGGGCTGCGCCGCGCGGCCGAGGTGATGGATCGCGTCCGCGCCGACTGCGTCTGGTCACAGCAGATGACCCACGAGAAGCTCGTGCCGTATCTCACGGAGGAGGCGGCTGAGGTGATCGAGGCCGTCGAGAGCGGATCCGCCGCGGAGCTGCGCGAGGAGCTGGGCGACCTGCTATGGCAGGTGCTGTTCCATTCCGCCGTGTCGGACGAGTTCACGATCGACGATGTGGCGGGCGACCTGGCGGACAAGATGACGCGCCGCCACCCGCACGTGTTCGCGGGAGAGACCGCGGAGACGTCTGACCGCGTGCTCGAACTGTGGAACGCCGCGAAGGCCGACGAGAAGCGCGAACGCACCTCGGTGCTCGACGGGATCCCCGCGGGCATGCCCGCGTTGGCACGGGCTCAGAAGGTGCTCGGCAAGGGGGAGATGGTCGGAGCCGGGCTCGAGTTCGCCGAGGAGATTCTCGCGGCCGAGGCGCTCGAGGCCGCCGGCGACGAAGAGCTGCTGCCGGCTAGCGAGGAGGAGCTGGGCGAGGCGCTTCTCGCGCTCGTCGCCCTTGCGCGGGTGCGCGGCTGGGACGCGGAGCGCGCCCTCCGTGACCGGACGCGCGACTTCGCTGAGGAGGTCCGCGCCGCCGAGTAGCGGACGGTGTGGTCCGCGCGCGACGCCTGGGATAATGGAAGGCCTATGGCTACTGTGAACCCGCCGCGCGGCATGCGCGATTTCCTCCCCGCCGAGAAGCGACGCCGCGAGCAGGTGCTGGCGATGATCCGCGATCGCTACGAGGCGCACGGCTTCGATGAGATCGAGACGCCCGTGATGGAGGACTACGCGCGCCTGCACGGCGGGCTCGGCGGCGACAACGAGAAGCTCGCGTTCACGGTGATGAAGCGTGCTCTCACGGCCGAGAAACTCCGCAGCGCTGCGGATCCCGCCGACCTCGCCGACCTCGGCCTGCGGTTCGATCTCACGGTTCCGCTCTCGCGTTTCTACGCGTCGCACCGCGGCGATCTGCCCGGCGTGTTCCGGGCGATCCAGATCGCGCCCGTGTGGCGCGCGGAGCGGCCCCAGAAGGGGCGCTACCGCCAGTTTGTGCAGTGCGACATCGACATCATCGGCGATGCGACCCCGCGCGCGGAGGCCGAGCTGCTCGCCGCGTCGCTCGACGCATTTTCCACGCTCGGCCTCCGCGACGTCACGATCCGCATCAACGACCGCCGCGCGCTCGACGCGATGCTCGACGTGTTCGGATTCCCGGTGGCCGACCGTCCGGGTGCGCTCATCACGATCGACAAGCTCGACAAGATCGGCCCCTCCGGTGTCGCGGCGGAGCTGCGCGAGCGGGGATCCGCCGACGAGGCGGTCACGGCCCTGGAGGAGTTTCTCGAGGGGCTTGCCGAGCCGACCGAGCCCTACGGCGCCGCGCAGATCCGCGCACTGCTGCCGCAGGGAATTCCGGACGACGTCGTCGAACACCTCGTCGGCATCGGCGAGGCCGTGGGTCGATCCGCCGCCCTGCGCTTCGACCCGTTCCTCGTGCGCGGCATGGGGTACTACACGGGGACGATCTTCGAGGTCGAGCACCCGGAGGTGTCGTACTCGCTCGGCGGCGGCGGCCGCTACGACGGCATGATCGGTCGATTCCTCGGCCAGGATGTGCCGGCGGTCGGCTTCTCTATCGGGTTCGAGCGCATCCTCGACCTCGTCGAGCTCGACCCCGCAGCGGGGGGTGACTCCGTGGTGCTCGTGCACGACAAGGACGTGCCGGTCGCCGAGCTCCTCGCGCACAAGGAGGCGCTCGTCGCCAGCGGAGCACGAGTGCGCCTCGAACAGCGCCCGCGCAATCTCAAGGGCGCGCTCGAGCGCGCCGCGGCCGACGGGTACACCGTGTTCGCGACGGTCGCGCGCGGCCAGGACGAGCTCGAGCTGAAGCCGCTCGCGGAGCCGAGCGAATGACGATGCGTCCAGCGGAGGTGTTCTTCGCCGGGATCGTCATGCCGTCGGGACGAAGCCATCGGCTCGGCGGAGGCGGCCGACGCGTGAACGACCGGTGAACTCCCCGCGTTCGCGAGCGGCGGCGGGCGTGAGGTGGCCTCCGCCGCGCTAGCCTCGCGGCATGACCTCTTCCGGTTTCGTCCGGCGGCTCGGCCTCGTCGACGCCGTCGCCATCGGACTCGGATCCATGATCGGCGCGGGCGTGTTCGCGGTGTTCGCTCCCGCCGTCGCGGTCGCCGGCAGCGGAATCCTCGTCGGGCTCGTCCTCGCCGCCGTCGTCGCGTTCTGCAACGCGACCTCGTCCGCGCAGCTCGCCGCCGTCCATCCTGTCGCCGGCGGCACGTACGCCTACGGCAACGCCGAACTCGGCGCTTGGTGGGGGTACCTCGCGGGCTGGTGCTTCGTGGTCGGGAAGATCGCGAGCTGCGCCGCGATGGCGCTGACCTTCGCGGCCTACGCGGCTCCCGGCTTCGAGCGGCCCGTCGGGATCGCCGCGGTCGTGGCGCTGACGACCGTGAACCTATTCGGCGTCACGCGCACGGCGCTCGCGACCAAGATCATCGTGACCGTCGTGCTCGCCGTGCTGGCGTTCGTCGGGGCCGCCGCGATCGCCCAGCCGGCGGCTCCCGGGGGCCTCCTCGGCGACGGGATCCTCGTCGGCGGCTGGTACGGCATCCTCCAGTCCGCAGGGCTGCTGTTCTTCGCCTTCGCCGGGTACGCGCGCATCGCGACGATGGGCGAGGAGGTGACGCGTCCGTCCGTCACGATCCCGCGCGCCATCGTGATCGCGCTCGCGGGCGCCGTGGGCGTCTACGTCCTCCTCGCGTTGGCGGTTCTCACGACGCTCGGCTCCGAGGCGGCCGGATCCGCCGCCCCGCTCGCCGACGTCGTCGCGACCGCGGGCTGGGACTGGGGCGAACCGGTCGTGCGGGTCGGGGCCGCGTGCGCCTCCCTCGGGGCGCTCCTCGCACTCGTCGCCGGCATCGGGCGTACCAGCCTCGCCATGGCACGCGGGGGCGACCTGCCGCGGTTCTTCGCACGGATCCACCCGCGCTCGCACGTGCCGCACCGCGCCGAGATCGCGGTCGCCGTGATCGTCATCGCGATCGTGCTCGTCGCGGACCTGCGCGACGCGATCGGATTCAGCTCCTTCGGCGTGCTGCTGTACTACTTCGTCGCGAACGTCGCCGCTCACCGCCAGGGAGCCGCTGTGCGTCGGTATCCGCGCTCGCTGCAGGTCGTCGGCGCTCTCGGATGCGTCATCCTGGCCGCGACACTGCCCTGGACATCGGTGGTCAGCGGTGTCGTGGTCGTCGCGGCGGGCGTCGCGGTGCGCGGGATCCGCCTCCTCGTCGAACGCCGATCCGTGTGAGGCCGGGACGGCGGTCGGCAGGCGGCGCCCTGATAGCCTCGCCCACGGGTGTCCGATGAGCTCCGGACGGAGTAATGAGGCGAGGATCGATGAGACGAAGCGCGGACGAACGGCGACGCAGCTCGCACGTCCGGCGCGTGGCGAGCGACAACCCGACCGGGTCGGCGGAGC
>DGYFJ06201__coassemble_666_pt1 | contig 27135 bp, 22 predicted proteins | sample DGYFJ06201__metabat2_high_PE_006 | metagenome-assembled genome bin DGYFJ06201 | reverse complement strand
GGATCCCTCGACCGCGCCGCGCTCGGCGCCGTCGTGTTCGCGGATGCGGCCAAGCGGGCGCAGCTCGAGGCGATCGTGCACCCCGCCGTCAAGAGCGAATCGCAGCGTCGCTTCCGCGCTGCCGGACCGGAGGCGGTCGTGGTCTACGACGTGCCCCTCCTCGCCGAAGCGCGCGGCACGGGCGAGTGGGACGCGGTCGTCGTCGCGCACGCGCCCGCCGAGATGCGGATCCAGCGGATGATCGACGAGCGCGACATGACGCGCGAGGACGCGACGGCGCGCGTCGCGAGTCAGGCGAGCGACGACGAGCGCCTCGCGGTCGCCGATGTGGTGATCGACACGAGCGGCACGATGGCCGACACACTGCGCCAGGCGGACGAGCTGTGGAGCCGGTTCTCCGACTGAGTCGCGCGAACCGGCCTCGTGTGTCGGTGGTTCGCAATACCCTGTGAAGATGCAGACGACACGCAGCGTCCGGCCGTTCGAGGTTGTCAGCGACTACGAACCGTCGGGTGATCAGCCGAAGGCGATCGACGAGCTCGCCGCCCGCATCAACGCGGGCGAGACCGACGTCGTGCTGCTCGGTGCCACCGGCACGGGAAAGTCCGCGACCACGGCGTGGCTCATCGAACGGATCCAGCGGCCGACGCTCATCCTCGCCCACAACAAGACCCTCGCCGCGCAGCTCGCGAACGAGTTCCGCGAACTCCTGCCGAACAACGCCGTCGAGTACTTCGTGTCGTACTACGACTACTACCAACCCGAGGCGTATGTGCCGCAGTCCGACACGTTCATCGAGAAGGACAGCTCGATCAATGCCGAGGTCGAGCGCCTGCGTCACTCCACCACCAACTCTCTGCTGAGCCGCCGCGACACGGTGGTGGTCAGCACGGTCTCGTGCATCTATGGCCTCGGCTCGCCGGAGGAGTACCTGCGGTCCCTCGTCGCCCTGCAGGTGGGGGAGCACTACGACCGCGACGCGCTGATCCGTCACTTCATCGCGATGCAGTACAACCGCAACGACGTCGACTTCTCGCGCGGAAACTTCCGGGTTCGCGGCGACACGATCGAGATCATCCCCGTGTACGAGGAGTACGCGATCCGCATCGAACTCTTCGGTGACGAGATCGAGCAGATCCAGCGGCTCCATCCGCTGACGGGCGAGGTCATCGAGAAGCTCGACGCCGTCGCCGTGTTCCCCGCGACGCACTATGCGGCGGGCACCGACACCGTCGCGCGCGCGATCACGACGATCGAGGAGGAGCTGGCAGAGCGACTCCCGGAGCTCGAACAGCAGGGAAAGCTGCTCGAGGCGCAGCGACTTCGAATGCGCACGACCTTCGACCTCGAGATGCTGCAGCAGATCGGGTTCTGCTCCGGCATCGAGAACTACTCGCGTCACCTCGACGGCCGAGCAGCCGGAGAGCCGCCGCACACCCTGCTCGACTTCTTCCCCGACGACTTCGTCATGGTGATCGACGAATCGCACGTGACCGTGCCGCAGATCGGCGCGATGTACGAGGGCGACGCCTCGCGCAAGCGCACGCTCGTCGAGCACGGCTTCCGCCTGCCCAGTGCGCTCGACAACCGCCCGCTGCGCTTCGACGAGTTCAAGGAGCGCATCGGGCAGACCGTCTACCTCTCGGCGACGCCCGGCAAATACGAGATGGGCATCGCTGACGGGGTCGTCGAGCAGATCATCCGTCCGACGGGTCTCGTCGATCCGGAGATCGTCGTCAAGCCGAGCGAGGGGCAGATCGACGACCTCTTCGAGGAGATCCGCACGCGCGCGGAGAAGAACGAACGCGTGCTCGTCACCACCCTCACGAAGAAGATGGCCGAGGAGCTCACCGACTTCCTCGACGAGAACGGCGTGCGCGTGCGATACCTGCACAGCGATGTCGACACCCTCCGCCGCGTGGAACTCCTCACCGAGCTGCGGCAGGGGGTGTTCGACGTGCTCGTCGGCATCAACCTCCTGCGAGAGGGGCTCGACCTACCCGAGGTGTCGCTCGTGGCGATCCTCGACGCCGACAAGGAGGGGTTCCTCCGCAGCGAGACGTCGCTCATCCAGACGATCGGCCGCGCGGCGCGCAACGTCTCCGGCCAAGTGCACATGTACGCCGACCGGATCACCGACTCGATGAGGCGCGCGCTCGACGAGACGGATCGACGACGCGAGATCCAGATCGCCTACAACACCGAGCACGGCATCGATCCGCAGCCGCTGCGCAAGCGGATCGCCGACATCACCGACTCGCTGGCGCGGGAGGAGGCCGACACGGCCGAGATGCTCGCGGGGCGGCGGGATCCGCGCGTCAAGGACGGTGGTCGCGGCCGCACGGCGACACCGGTGCGCAAGCACGAGGGGATCGCCGCGGAAGGCGCCGAACAGCTTGAGGAGACGATCGCGGACCTCACCCAGCAGATGGTGCATGCGGCGGAGGAGCTGAAGTTCGAACTCGCGGCCCGGCTGCGAGACGAGCTGCAGGATCTCAAGTCGGCGCTGCGCCAGATGGAGAAGGCAGGCCACGCGTAGGGTGAGGGCATGCACTGTCGCAGCATCGCCGGAGACGGATGAGGCGCTGGATCGGCGCCGTCGTCGTCACGGCTCTTCTCGTGCTCGCGATGATCGCAGCCGCCACCCAGGGCGCTGCGCGGTTCGATCCGCCCGACTTCTCGTTCGGTCCGATGCCCGCGCCCTCGCCGGCGATGCCCACGCAGGCGCCACCCGAGGGCCTGGCCCCGCCCGACGACGCCGGGGGCGGGGGAGCGGCCGCGGTCGTCACGTACATCCTCATCGCCCTCGTCGCGGCGGTCATCATCTTCGTGATCGTGCGGATCGTACGCGCCCTCCTCCGTGCCTGGCGCGACCGCCTGCCCGTTCGCCCGTCCTCGACGGTCGCGGAAAACGCGCTCGTCGCAGAAGACGACCCCGAACGCGCCGCCCCTGCGCTCCGGCGCGGGATCGCCGCCGCAGTCGAGGCGATCGACGGGCACCGCGATCCGGGTGACGCCATCGTCGCCGCGTGGGCGGGTCTCGAGCACAGCGCGGCTGACGCTGGCCTGACGCGCGGCGTGAGCGAGACCCCGGCCGAGTACACGCTGCGAATCGTCGCGCACCGCACGGAGGTCGACGGCGACGTCCGCGCGCTGCTCGTCCTCTACGAACGCGTGCGGTTCGCCGGCGACGCTCCCGGCGAAAGCGAACGCGCCGCCGCCCGCCGCGCACTCTCGGCGATTGAGGAGGCCTGGCGATGACCGTCGGACGACTGATGGGCGCGGCGATCACGACCGCTGCGACGACGGTCGCTCTCTGGACGCTCGGACTCGAAGCGCTGTTCGCGCTCAGCGCGGGAGTGCTCATCGGGACGATCGTGATCGCGGCGTCGCTGCGCGACGGCGAACCGGCACCCGAGCTGCATGACGAGACTGCGACGGCATGGCGCGGATCCGCCGTCTCGCGGCTCGCATGGGGCTTCAACCCGCGCACGGACGTCGCGGGAGAGATCGTCGCGCGGCGCGTCCGAGCCCTGCTGCGGCGCCGGCTCGCGCGGCTCGGCATCGACATCGACGACCCCGCCCAGACGGCTCGTGTGGATGCGGCGATCGGCGACGGCATCTGGGACAGGCTCTGCACACGCACGGCAACGCGCGCCGACATCGAACGCGCGCTCGATCGAATCGAACGAAGAGACGGAGATCGCTCATGACCACCACGACAGAGGTCGCGCAGACCGGACGCCGCGTGCTCGAGGCGGTGCGCACTGTTGTCGTCGGGATGGACGGGCCGCTCGAGATCGCGCTCGCGACGATCCTCGCGGGAGGTCATGTCCTGTTCGAAGACGTGCCAGGGCTCGGAAAGACCGTGGCTGCCCGCAGCCTCGCGTCGGCGCTCGGACTGGACTTCCGTCGCCTGCAGTGCACGCCCGACATGCTCCCCGGCGATGTGACCGGATCGTACGTGTTCGCCCCCGACACGGCCGACTTCGTCTTCCGCCCCGGTCCGATCTTCACCGGCCTGCTGCTGGCGGACGAGATCAACCGCACGACGCCGAAGACCCAGTCGGCCATGCTCGAGGCGATGGCCGAGCGCCAGGTGACCGTCGAGGGAACGAGCTTCCCCCTCGCGAAGCCCTTCCACATCATCGCCACCTCGAACCCGATCGAATTCGAGGGCACCTACGCGCTCCCGGAAGCGCAGCTCGATCGCTTCATGGTGCGCCTTGCGGTGGGATACCCCGATCCCGACGATGAGACGGCCATCCTCGTGGGACGGATCGACCGCCGCCAGGAGGAGACCGACGTAGCGCCGGTCATCGACGCCGACGGGCTGCGCGCGCTCCAAGTGGCCGTCGAGGAGATCCGCGTCGACGCCGACGTCGCCCGCTACTGCGTGGACATCGCGCGGGCGACGCGCCACGCGCAGCACGTCGAGGTCGGAGCCTCCCCACGCGGATCCCAGGCGCTTCTGCTGCTGTCGCGCGCGATCGCCGCGCTCGACGCACGCGACTACGTGCGGCCCGACGACATCAAGCGCGTCGCGGTGTCGGCGCTCGCCCACCGGCTCACCCTCACGCCGCAGGCATGGGCGCAGGGCGTCGATCCCGAGCAGATCGTCGCGCGGGTGGTGAGCGAGGTCGCCGTGCCGCCCACGGTGGGAACCGCGTCGTGACGGCTCACGGCGATGTCTGGCGCCCCTCAGCGAGCCTGCGGATCGCGGCCATCGGCGCAATCGTGCTCGCCGGCGGCGGGATCGCCACCGCGCGCCCCGACCTCATCGCGCTCGCCGTGCCGCTCGCGCTCTGGGCGATCCTGCAGCGCCCCCGGTCGACGGATCCGATCGAGCCGCTGACGATCGCGGTGCGTTCGCAGGCGGCACAGCAGCAGGGCCGACTCCGCGAGGAGATCGTCGTGAGCGGTGCGGGCGAGATCGCGGAGCTGTCGATCACGCAGGCCGAACGCCGCAAGACGCGGGTGGTCGTGCCCGTGTCGTCGACGATCCTCGCCGACAGCCGTCCTGGGCACTCCGGGCCGGTCGAGGCGGTCCGCGTCATCGGACGCTCGGCGGCCGGCGACGGCGCGCGCATCGCGGGGGAGACCGTCCCCGTGACGGCCCGCCGCACGGTCACGCCCGCGATGCGCATGCTGCCCAGGCTGCCCCTCGCCCCGCGACTGACCGGGCTGCACGGCGCGCACGAGGGCTCCCGGCCGGGGCAGGGCGGCGACTTCCGCGACATCCACCCGTTCGCTCCCGGCGACGAGCTGCGGCGGGTCGACTGGCGCGCGACGGCTCGGGCGGCCCGTCGCCCGGGGGAGCTGCTCGTGCGCCGCACCCACACGCTCAGCGACGCCTCCGTGGTGCTCGCCGTCGACACCGCGGAGGACCTCGGCGAGGTCGTCGCCACGTGGGGCGGAGACGACCTGTCTCGCGCGGGAACGACCTCGCTCGATCTCGCCCGCGAAGCCGCCCGGTCGCTCGCCGCGGCTGCAATCGCCGTGGGGGACCGCGTCGCGTACCACGCGCTCGCGCCCGGGGGACGGTCGGTGCGCGGCGCAACGGGGTCCCGGCACCTCGCGCGACTCACGACCGCCATCGCGGCGACGGGGGCCGCTGGCGACGACCGTCGGTACCGGCGTACGCCGCCCGTGCCCCACGGATCCGTGATCGCCGTGCTGTCGACCTTCTTCGACGGCGCGGCCGCGGAGCTCGCGCTGATGTGGCGTGCGGCCGGTCATCGCGTCATCGCGGTCGACACGCTGCCCGATCTCGACCGCGGGCGGCTGTCCCCGCAACAGAGCCTCGCCCTCCGGATCGTCCTCGCCGAACGCGAGGACATCTTCGCGGGGCTCGCCGAAGCGGGCGTCGAGACGCTGCGCTGGGCCGCGGATCCGGCGGTCGCGCTCACCGCGCTGGCCCGCGCACGCACGGGAGGGCGACGATGAAGGACGACGTCCTCCTCATCGGGCGCGCCGTCCCGGGGGCGCTCATCCGCGTGGCCGGCGTTGGCGTCGCGATCGTCGGCGCGTGGCTGATCGGCGCGCCGCTGTTCTGGGTCGTCGTCGCGGCCGTCGCCGCCGTCGTCGGCGCCATCGTCCCGCGCACGATGTTCGCGTGGATCGCGCTCGCCGCGATCCCGGTCGCCCTCGTCCTGCAGTCGCCGGACCTCGGACGCACGTGTGTCGCCATCGCGGCGCTTCACCTCGGTCACGTGCTCGCGACACTCAGCGGCGTCGTCTCCCTCCGCTCACGCGTGGCGCTGCGGGCACTTATCCCGACGACACAACGCGTCCTCATCGTCCAGTTCGTCGCACAGGCGGCCGCGCTGTTCGCCTTCGCGATCCCGGCCGCGGACGGGCGCGGTGCCGCATGGATCGCGCCCGTCGGCGCTCTCGCGGTCGCGGCGACGGCCGTGATCCTGGTTCGCGCGATTTCGCAGCAAAAACACGGTCGCCGCTGACCCACGCGAACAAAGTTTCGAATAGGATCGAACTCGTGCCGATTATCCCCGTCTCCTCAGACCAGAAGATCACCGTGCGCGGTGCGCGCGTGCACAACCTCAAGAACGTTGATCTCGAGGTGCCGCGCGACAAGATGATCGTCTTCACCGGGCTCAGCGGATCCGGCAAGTCGAGTCTCGCGTTCGACACGATCTTCGCCGAGGGACAGCGCCGATACGTCGAGTCGCTCAGCTCCTACGCGCGGCAGTTCCTCGGACAGGTCGACCGCCCCGACGTCGACGCGATCGAAGGGCTGAGCCCGGCGGTCTCGATCGACCAGAAGTCGACCAACCGCAACCCGCGGTCGACCGTCGGCACGATCACCGAGATCTACGACTACATGCGCCTGCTGTGGGCCCGTGTCGGCATCCCGCACTGCCCCGTGTGCGACGCACGGATCGAACGGCAGACGGTGCAGCAGATCGCCGATCAGCTCATCGCGCTGCCGGACGGCACCCGCTATCAGGTCGTCGCCCCCGTCGTGAGCCAGAAGAAGGGCGAGTTCGTCGACCTGTTCGCCGAACTCGGCGCCAAGGGCTTCTCACGAGCCATCGTCGACGGCGACGTGATCCAGCTCTCCGAGCCGCCGAAGCTCAAGAAGTCGTACAAGCACGACATCGCGGTCGTCGTCGACCGGCTCGTCGCGCGCGGCGAGAGCATCATCGGTCGCGTCACCGACTCGGTCGAGACCGCCCGCGACCTCGCCGGCGGCGTGATCCAGATCAACTACGTCGACGAGTCCGGCGACGAAGCGTGGCAGTCCTTCAGCGAGAACCTCGCGTGTCCGAACGGACACCAGGTGCAGCTCACGGAGGTCGAGCCGCGCACGTTCTCGTTCAACGCGCCGTTCGGCGCCTGCCCGGCCTGCTCGGGACTCGGCACGAAGATGTCGGTCGACACCGACCTCATGCTCGGCGACGACGAGCTGTCGATCGACGAGGGCGTCATCATTCCCTGGACGACCCAGGGGAAGGGGCTCTCGCAGTACTTCGAACGACTGCTCGTCGGCCTCTCCGACGACCTCAACTTCTCGCTTCACACGCCGTGGGCGGCGCTTCCCGAGGTCGTGCGCGAGGCGGTGCTGCACGGTCAGGACTACAAGGTCAACGTGCGGTACAAGAACCGCTGGGGGCGCGAGGTCCGGTACGCGAGTGGTTTCGAGGGCGTCGTGCCGTACATCGAGCGGCAGTACGCGCAGGCCGAGACCGACACCCAGCGGGCGCGATGGGCCGACTATCTGCGTGAGATCCCATGCGCCGTGTGCGGCGGTGCGCGCCTGAAGCCGGAGGTGCTCGCGGTCCGCGTCGACGGGAGGTCGATCGCCGAGGCGGCCGACCTCAGTCTCGACGATGCGATGGAGTTCGTGTCGTCGATCGAGCTGACCGAACGCGAGGCGATGATCGCGGCGCAGGTGCTGCGCGAGATCCGCGTGCGCCTCGAGTTCCTGCTGCGCGTCGGACTCAACTACCTCACGCTGAGCAGGTCCGCCGGTTCGCTGTCGGGCGGCGAGGCGCAGCGGATCCGTCTGGCGACGCAGATCGGTACGGGCCTCACCGGCGTGCTGTACGTGCTCGACGAGCCGTCGATCGGACTGCATCAGCGCGACAACCGACGCCTCATCGGCACGCTCGAGGCGCTGCGGGATCTCGGCAACACACTCGTCGTCGTCGAGCACGACGAAGAGACGATCTTCTCGAGCGACTGGGTCGTCGACATCGGCCCACACGCCGGTGAAGGCGGGGGAGAGGTCATCCATTCCGGTCCCTCCGCCGAACTGATGAAGGACGAGGGGTCGATCACCGGCGACTACCTCGCCGGTCGGCGCGAGATCCCGACGCCCGATTCGCGGCGTCGTGTCGATCGCGGCCGCGTGCTCACCGTGACCGGCGCACGCGAGAACAACCTCAAGAACGTCGACGCGACCATCCCGCTCGGCCTGTTCACCGCGGTGACGGGCGTGTCGGGATCCGGGAAGTCGACGCTGATCAACGACATCCTGTACCAGGTGCTCGCGCAGAAACTCAACGGGGCGCGCACGGTGCCCGGCAAGCACAAGCGCGTGACGGGCCTCGATCACCTCGACAAGGTCGTGCACGTCGACCAGGCGCCGATCGGACGCACGCCGCGGTCGAACCCCGCCACGTACACGGGAGTGTTCGACCGGATCCGCACGCTGTTCGCCGAGACGCCGGAGGCGAAGGTTCGCGGTTACCTGGCGGGACGCTTCAGCTTCAACGTCAAGGGCGGACGCTGCGAGGCATGCTCGGGCGACGGCACGCTCAAGATCGAGATGAACTTCCTCCCCGACGTGTACGTCGACTGCGAGGTGTGCGAGGGCAAGCGGTACAACCGCGACACGCTGCAGGTGCACTACAAGGGCAAGAACATCGCCGAGGTGCTCGAGATGTCGATCGCGGAAGCCGCCGAGTTCTTCGAGCCGATCCAGGCGATCCACCGATACATGAAGACGCTCGTCGACGTCGGGCTCGGCTACGTCCGGCTCGGTCAGGCCGCCACGACGCTCTCGGGCGGGGAGGCGCAGCGCGTCAAGCTCGCGACCGAGCTGCAGAAGCGCAGCCGCGGTCGCAGTATCTACGTGCTCGACGAACCGACGACCGGTCTGCACTTCCACGACGTCCAGAAGCTGCTGCAGGTGCTGAACGGTCTCGTGGAGAAGGGCAACTCGGTCGTGGTCATCGAGCACAACCTCGACGTCATCAAGTCGGCCGACTGGATCATCGATCTGGGCCCCGAGGGCGGATCCGGCGGCGGCACGATCGTCGCGACGGGCACACCGGAAGAAGTAGCGGCGATCGAGGAGAGCCACACCGGGCGCTTCCTCGCCGAGACGTTGGGACGCGTGGAGCGGAAGCGCAGCGCATAGCGATGGCCGACCAGCTCGCGTACAAGCCCGCGGCGGGGGAGATCCCGACCAACCCGGGTGTCTACCGCTTCCTGGACGGCGACGGGAACGTGCTCTACGTCGGCAAGGCGAAGAATCTTCGGCAGCGCCTCGCGAACTACTTCGCGCCGCTGCACACGCTCCACGAGCGCACGCGGCGCATGGTGACGCTCGCCGAGAAGGTCGAATGGACCGTCGTCCCCACCGACGTCGACTCGCTCCAGCTCGAGTATCAGTGGATCAAACAGTTCGATCCGCCGTTCAACGTCAAGTACCGCGATGACAAGTCGTATCCGTTCCTCGCGGTCACTCTCGCCGAAGAGGCGCCGCGGGTCATGGTCACGCGCAATCGGCGGATCCGCGGGGCGAAGTACTTCGGGCCGTACCCGAAGGTCTGGGCCGTGCGCGAAACCATCGACCTGATGCTGAAGGTCTTCCCGATCCGCACCTGCAACGACGCACAGTACAAGCGCGCCATGCAGTCCGGGCGGCCATGCTTCCCCGGTCAGATCGGCAAGTGTGGCGGTCCCTGCTCGATGACGGTCACGGTCGAGGAACACCGGCGGATGGTCGATGACTTCGTCGCCTTCATGCAGGGCGGCGACGAACGCTTCACGCGCGATCTCACCGCGCGGATGAAGGAGGCCGCCGCGGCGCTCGACTTCGAGGCGGCCGCGGCGTATCGCGATCGGCTCGAATCGATCGACGCCGTGCTCACCAAGAGTGCGCTGGTGCTTCCCGACAAGGTCGACATCGACGTGTTCGGCGTCGCGGAGGACGAGCTCGACGCGGCCGTGCACGTGTTCGTGATCCGCGGCGGCCGGGTGCGCGGCGTCTGGTCGCACATCGTCGACAAGGAGCTCGACATCTCGGGTGGCGAGCTGATCGACCAGGTGCTGCAGCGCGCCTACGGCGATGCCGAGGCCACCGCGATTCCCCGTCGCGTCCTCGTGCCCACGCTGCCGACGGCCAGCGCCGAGCTCGAGCAGTTCCTTGCCGAGAGGCGCGGACGCAAGGTCGAGATCCAGGTCGCTCAGCGCGGCCAGCGCGCGGATCTGCTGCGCAACGCAACGCTGAACGCGCAGCACACGCTCGTACGCCACAAGTCGAAGCGCACCTCCGACTTCGCGACCCGCTCGCAGGCGCTTGCGGACCTGCAGGAGGCGCTTGGCATGACCGAGGCGCCGCTGCGCATCGAGTGTTACGACATCTCGCACCTGCAGGGCACCAACGTCGTCGGCTCCATGGTCGTGTTCGAGGACGGCCTGCCGCGCAAGGACCAGTACCGCTCCTTCTCGATCGCCGAGACGACAGACGACACCGACAGCATCCACCAGGTCCTCACGCGCCGCCTCGCCCACCTCGACGAGCCCCATGACGTCCCCGTGCCTGCGGCGGAACTCGCGGTCCGCGACGAGGAGGACATCGTGACCGAGCAGGCCCCGCGCCGCCGGTTCGCGTATCCGCCACAGCTGCTGCTCGTGGACGGCGGTGAGCCGCAGGTGAACGCAGCCGCACGGGCGCTCGCGGAGGCCGGCCGTTCCGATATCGCCCTCGCGGGCATCGCGAAACGTCTCGAGGAGCTGTGGCTTCCCGGCGACGCCTACCCCGTGATCCTGCCGCGGACCTCGGAAGCGCTCTATCTCGTGCAACGACTGCGCGATGAGGCGCACCGATTCGCGATCCGGCATCAGCGCGGACGTCGCCGACGCGACATCCGCTCGGTGCTGAGCGAGATCCCGGGGCTCGGCGATGCGCGTATCCGTGCGCTGCTCAGGCACTTCGGATCCGTAGCGGCGCTGCGACAGGCGAACGCGGAGCAGATCGCCGAGGTGCCGCGGATTGGACCGGGGCTGGCGGAGACGATTCGGACACGCCTCGCGCGGGACTGACCCGGGCCGATATGGTGGCGAGTGTGAACGGTGCGACGGAGAAACAGGGTGAGCTGCTGATCGTCACCGGCATGTCGGGGGCGGGGCGCACCACCGCCGCGAATGCGCTCGAAGACCGCGGCTGGTACGTGGTCGACAATCTGCCGCCGCAGATGCTGCGGCCGCTTCTCGAGCTGGCCGGTCGCGTCGACGGGCAGCTTCCGCGAGTCGCCGCGGTCGTCGACGTCCGCGGCGGGGAGATGTTCGCCGAGCTGCAGTCGATCGTCCACCAGCTGCGCGAGCTGGGGAACCTCCGGATCATCTTCCTCGACGCCTCCGACGATGTGCTCGTGCGGCGTTTCGAACAGGTGCGCCGGCCGCACCCGCTCCAGGGCGACGGCACGATCCTCGACGGGATCCGCGAGGAGCGGCGTCTCGTGCAGCCGATCCGCGAGCGCAGCGACGTCACCATCGACACGTCGACGCTCAACGTGCACCAGCTCGCGTCGCGCGTCTCGGATCTCTTCGACGTAGACGGGGCACCCCGGCACCGCACGACGATCCTCAGTTTCGGCTTCAAGTACGGACTGCCGGTCGACGCCGATCTCGTCGCGGACATGCGCTTCCTGCCGAATCCGTTCTGGGACGAGCAGCTGCGCGGACTCACGGGCGAAGACGACGCGGTGAGTGCGTTCGTCCTGGCCCAAGAGGGTGCGGAGGAGTTCCTCGACGCATACATCGCGGCGGTGCGGCCGGTCCTCGCCGGGTATCAGCGCGAGAATAAGACGCACTCCACGATCGCCGTGGGCTGCACCGGCGGAAAACATCGCTCTGTCGCGATGGCGCGTGCCCTCAGAGAGCGGCTGGCGGCGGACCCGGACCTGCAGGTGAGGGTGCGGCACCGCGATCTCGGCCGCGAGTGATGCCATAGTTATAGTCCGCCGGGCTGAGAGTTCCAGCACGGCGCGGGCGCAGTCCTCCCGGTACGCTGGTAACCCCCGATCGGGGGACCCATGCCGCTGCCGAAGCTGAGGAGATCCGTGGCACTGACCAAGGATGTGAAGGCCGAGCTGATCGAGGTGCGCGATCCCCGCGCGTCGGTCCGCGTCGCCGAGACGACCGCCCTGTTGCGATTCGCGGGAGGCCTGCACTCCATTGCCGGCCGTGTCGCGGTCGAGGCCGAGGTCGACGACCGGCGGCTCGCGATCCGCACCGCGCGCGACATCGCCGAAATCTACGGCGTGCGTCCCGAGCTGGCCCGCATTCAGTCGTCCGGCGCCCGCGATGGCGAGCGGTTCGCCGTGCGGATCGTTCAGGGCGGCGAGACGCTCGCCCGGCAGACCGGTCTCCTTGACATGCGTCGCCGCCCGGTGCGGGGCCTGCCGAACCGGTTGACGACGGGCAACACGGTCGAGCTGCAGGCGATCTGGCGTGGCGCGTTCCTTGCGGCCGGCACCGTCTCCGAGCCCGGCCGGTCCGCTGCGCTCGACGTCGCCTGCCCCTCGGGAGAGGCCGGCATGGCGCTCGTCGGTGCCGCCCACCGCATCGGCGTCGCGGCCAAGCAGCGTGAGGTGCGCGGTGTCCCGCGCGTGGTGATCCGCGATGCGGAGGCCATCCGTCAGATGCTGCAGCTGATGGGAGCGACGCGCGCGGCCGCGAACTGGGACGAGCTGCGTCAACGCCGTGAGGTGCGCGCCGGCGTGAACCGTCTCGTGAACTTCGACGACGCGAACCTCCGCCGTTCCGCGCAGGCCGCGGTCGCCGCGTGCGCACGCGTCGAGCGCGCGCTCGAGATCCTCGGCGAGGACGTCCCGGGCCACCTGCGGCAGGCGGGCGAGCTGCGGCTCGCGCACCGTGACGCGAGTCTCGACGAGCTCGGCCACCACGCGGATCCGCCGCTGACGAAGGACGCGGTCGCCGGCCGGATCCGCCGCCTCCTGGCGATGGCGGACAAGCGCGCGAGCGCGGAAGGGATCCCGGGCACCGAGTCTGCGGTGCCGCCGAGCGTCGAATCGGCCTAGGGTGCGTTGCACTCCGGGTCACGCGATGTCACGTCCGCGTGCCGGATCCACTCACCGTCACTAGGATGAAAGGGTCCGCTCGGTTACGCATCAGACGATGCACGAGAAGCCGGAAAGAAAGAGAAGGCGACTGATGGCCACGTACACTCTTCCCGAACTCAGCTACGACTACGGTGCGCTTGAGCCGCACATCAGCGGTCGCATCATGGAGCTCCACCACTCCAAGCACCACAACACCTATGTCACCGGTGCCAACACCGCGCTCGACCAGCTCGCCGAGGCGCGGGCGACGGGCGAATTCGGCGCGGTCAACAAGCTCGAGAAGGACCTCGCGTTCAACCTCGGCGGCCACACGAACCACTCGATCTTCTGGACGAACCTGTCGCCGGAGGGTCAGGAGCGTCCCGAGGGCGAGATCGCCGCGGCGATCGACGAGTACTTCGGCTCCTTCGACGGCTTCCAGGGCCAGTTCAACGCCGCTGCGCTCGGCATCCAGGGCTCGGGGTGGGCCGGCATGTTCTGGGACTCGATCGGCCAGCGGCTGATCATCCAGCAGTTCTTCGACCAGCAGTCGCAGTTCGCGGCCGGAACGGTCCCGGTGCTGCTGCTCGACATGTGGGAGCACGCCTTCTACCTCGACTACCAGAACGTCAAGGGCGACTACGTCAAGGCGTTCTGGAACATCGTCAACTGGGACAATGTGGCGGATCGCTTCCGCACGGCTCGCGAGAAGACCGCGGGCCTGCTGATCGCGAATTGAACCGTCGTTCGGCCGGCGGAGTGCGGATCCGCCGGCCGAACGCCCTCCCTTGACGAAGACCCATGAAACGCCCTTCGGGGCCATACCCTAGGAGACACAGAGTGTCCGCACGGATCGGTATCAACGGCTTCGGCCGCATCGGACGCAACTTCATTCGGGCTGCCCTCGCGCAGAACGCGGATTTCGAGGTCGTCGCAGTCAACGACCTCACCGACAACAAGGCGCTTGCGCACCTGCTGAAGTACGACTCGGTCGGTGGCCCTCTCGGCCGCGACGTGTCGTACGACGACGAGTCGATCACGGTCGACGGCAAGACGATCAAGGCGTTCGCCGAGCGCGACCCTGCGAAGCTCCTATGGGGAGAGCTGGGCGTCGACATCGTGATCGAGTCGACGGGACGCTTCACTCACGCCGATCAGGCGAAGGCCCACCTCGAGGCCGGTGCGAAGAAGGTCATCATCTCGGCTCCCGCGAAGGGCGACGTCGCGACGTACGCGATCGGCATCAACGCCGACCAGTACGACCCGGCGACCGAGCACATTCTCTCGAACGCGTCGTGCACCACGAACGCGCTCGCTCCGCTGGCCAAGGTCTTCAACGATGCCTTCGGCATCGAGCGCGGCTTCATGATGACGGCGCACGCCTACACGGCCGACCAGAACCTGCAGGACGGCCCGCACGGCGACCTGCGTCGCGCGCGCGCCGCCGCGATCAACATCGTCCCGACGTCCACCGGCGCTGCGAAGGCCATCGGCCTCGTCATGCCGGAGCTGAACGGCAAGCTCGACGGCACCAGCTACCGCGTGCCGATCCCCACGGGCTCCATCGTCGACCTGACCCTGATCACCAAGGACGGGCTGACGGTCGACGAGGTCAACGCTGCTTACAAGGCCGCCGCTGAGGGGCCGCTCAAGGGCGTTCTCGAGTACTCGGATGACCCGCTCGTCTCGAGCGACATCGTGCAGAACCCGCACTCGTCGATCTTCGACTCGGGTCTCACCAGCGTCAGCGGGAACCTCGTGAAGGTCTCGTCCTGGTACGACAACGAGTGGGGCTACTCGAACCGCCTCGTCGACTTCACGTCGCTCGTCGCGTCGAAGCTCTGACGACCGACCACGACCGACGATGATCGAACGCCCGCCCGCCGTGCACACGTGTCGGCGGGCGGGCGTTCGCATGTAGATTGGCGCCCGATGACTCTTCGCACTCTTGACACTCTCGGCGATCTCGCCGGTACACGCGTTTTCGTCCGCTGCGACTTCAACGTTCCGCTCGCAGACGGCACGATCACCGATGATGGCCGCATTCGCGCGGCGCTCCCGACGATCCGCGCGCTCGTCGATGCCGGCGCCCGCGTCGTGACGGCATCACACCTCGGTCGTCCGAAGGGCGCTCCCGACCCTCAGTACTCTCTCGCCCCCGTCGCCGCGCGACTCGGTGAGCTGCTCGGCGCCCCCGTCGCCGCCGCGACCGATACCGTCGGCGCATCGGCAGCCGAGGTCGTTGCCGGCCTCGAGAACGGCCAGGTCGCGGTTCTCGAGAACCTGCGGTTCCACCCCGGCGAGACGGCGAAGGACGATGACGAGCGCCGCGCCTTCGCACAGGAGCTCGCGCAGCTGGCCGACGTCATGGTCTCCGACGGGTTCGGCGTCGTGCACCGCAAGCAGGCGAGCGTCTACGATCTTGCGCAGCTGCTGCCGTCCGCCGCGGGCAACCTCGTCGCGCACGAGGTCAGCGTGCTCGATCGTCTGCTTACCGCCCCGGAGCGTCCGTATACCGTCGTGCTCGGCGGATCCAAGGTCAGTGACAAGCTGGGCGTCATCGACAGCCTGCTGCCGCGCGTCGAGAAGCTGCTGATCGGCGGTGGAATGGCGTACACGTTCCTGGCGGCACAGGGCCACGCGATCGGGGGGAGCCTCGTCGAGACCGACCAGATCGCCACGGCGAAGCGGTACATGACCGACGCGGCTGAGAAGGGCGTGGAGCTGATCCTCCCCGTCGACAGCCTGATGGCGTCCGCATTCGCGGCCGACGCGACGAGCGAGAATGCGCCGAGCGAAAATCTCGAGGGCACGTCACTCGGCGCCGACGCACTCGGCCTCGACATCGGCCCCGCGAGCGCCGAGGCCTTCGCAGAGGCCATCCGCACCTCGAAGACAGTGTTCTGGAACGGCCCCATGGGCGTGTTCGAGTTCCCGGCCTTCGCGGAGGGCACGCGTGCGGTCGCGCAGGCCCTCACCGAGACCGACGGTTTGACCGTCGTCGGCGGTGGCGACTCCGCCGCCGCGGCACGCACGCTCGGATTCGCCGACGACCAGTTCGGCCACGTGTCGACCGGCGGCGGCGCCAGCCTCGAGTTCCTCGAGGGTAAGAAACTCCCCGGACTGGAGGTCCTCGGATGGGCATGACACGTACACCGCTGATTGCGGGCAACTGGAAGATGAACCTCGACCACCTGCAGGCGGTCGCCCTCGTGCAGAAGCTGCACTGGAGCCTGAAGGACGCGTCGCACGATTTCGACGACGTCGACGTCACGGTGTTCCCGCCGTTCACCGACCTCCGCAGCGTCCAGACGCTCGTCGACGCCGACAAGATCCCGTTCGGGCTCGGCGCGCAGGACCTCTCCATCCACGACTCCGGTGCCTACACGGGCGAGGTCTCGGGCGAGTTCCTCGCGAAGCTGGGCTGCGGAGCCGTCATCGTCGGCCACTCGGAGCGTCGCGAATACCACGCGGAGACCGACGACGTGGTTGCGGCGAAGACGCGCGCTGCGCTCAAGCACGGACTCGTGCCGGTGATCTGCGTCGGCGAGACGAGCGAGGACCTCGAGAAGCACGGCGCGTCGGCAGTGCCGGTCGCGCAACTCGAGACGATTCTCGATGGCCTCGCGTCCGATTCGGAGATCGTCGTCGCGTACGAGCCCGTCTGGGCGATCGGATCCGGCCAGGCCGCGACCCCGGAACAGGCCCAGGAGGTCTGCCAGAAGCTGCGCGAGGTCATCCGCGCGTCGCTCGGTGATGAAGCGGCGGACGCCACGCGCGTGCTGTACGGCGGATCGGTGAAGTCCGGAAACGTCGCCTCCTTCATGCGCGAGCCCGACATCGACGGCGCGCTCGTCGGCGGCGGCAGCCTCAAGGTCGACGAGTTCAGCGCCATCGTGCGCTTCCAGAAGCACGTCGGCGTCTGATCCGGCGCTGATCGGTATAATCGACGATTGTGCGGTCTCACCGGATCGCACAGACGAAAGGCCTTATCACGTGCAGATTCTCGAGATCATCCTGCAGGTGCTCCTCGGGCTGACCAGCCTCCTGCTGATTCTGTTCATCCTGATGCACAAGGGACGCGGCGGCGGACTGTCGGACATGTTCGGCGGCGGCATGACGCAGGCGGTGAGCTCCTCCGGCTCGGCGGAGCGCGTGCTCAACTACTTGACGATCGTCGTCGCGCTCGTCTGGTTCCTTGCGATCGTGGGCCTCGGGCTCATCACGAAGTTCCAGGTGATCTGATGGCTGGCGGACACAGCTCGAGCGCCATCCGCGGGACACGCGTGGGCTCCGGCCCGATGGGCGAGCAGGATCACGGGCATCAGGCCGAGCGAATCGCGGTCGAGTACTGGGATGCGCACGGCAACTCGGTCATCAAGTATTACGCGGCCGAGATCCCGGAGGAAGAGATTCCCGAGATCGTCGATCACCCGAAGTCGGGTCTGCCGGCGGGGCGCAACAAGAGCGATCCCCCTGCGCCCGAGAAGTTGCAGACCTACAAGTCGCACCTCGAGTACGTCAAGGAGCGTCGCACCGACGAGGAAGCCGACGAACTCCTCGAAGACGCGCTGAACAAGCTGCGAGAGAAGCGCGGCGAGTAACACGCGCTCCGGTGTCGCTCCGGGAGCGAACCAGCCCCCACATCTCCACAAGTCTCCGACAAGTCCGCAGCTGTTCGCAACGGACTTGTCGGAGACTTGTGGACTTAGTGCGTCAGGAGTCGGTGCTGGCAGCAGCAGCGGCGTCGTCGGCGAAGACGATCGTCTCGGCTGTGCCGCGCGCGGCGGCGGCCGGGGCGGTCTCCGGGTCGGCGCCGGAGCGGATCAGCGCGACGGCCTCGGACTTGTCGGCGCCGGCGACGACGAGCCAGACGCGCTTGGAGGCGTTGATGATGGGCAGCGTGAAGGTCACGCGCTCGGACGGCGGCTTCGGCGATTCCCTGATGGGCAGCACCGTCGCCGATTCGACGTGGATCTCATCGCGCCCGGGGAAGAGCGACGCGATGTGCGCGTCGGGGCCGACGCCGAGGAATGTCACGTCGAAGATGGGGGCAGAGGCGTCCGCTGCTGCGAAGCGCTCGAGCTCGCTCGCGTAGGCCAGTGCGGCATCGTCGAGGTCGCCGTCCTCCGTCGACCACGGCTCGTGCACGTGCGCGTCCGGAAGCGCGTCGAGCAGCGCCGCGCGCGCCTGCAGCGTGTTGCGGTCGCCGTCGACGCGGGCGACGAAGCGCTCGTCGCTGAACCAGAAGTGCACGCGCGACCAGTCCACGGTGCGGAGATCGTCATGTCCGGCGATCGCGGCGAGGCTGGCGATCCCCATGGATCCGCCCGTGAGCGAGACGTGGACGTCGCGTGCCTCCGTCAGCGGCGCGACGACCTCGATGAACCGGGAGGCGACGGCGTCCGCGAGCGCGGACTTGTCGGCGCGGGTGACGAACGTGGCGGAGCTCATGCGTCGTTCTCCTTCTCGGCGGCGCCCGCGGGGACCGGGGCGTATCCGTGCGTCTGCACCGGAGCGGGCAGCGCATTCCACCCGTCCGTGATGACGCGGCCGTAGAGCGGGTCCGGGTCGAGCCGGCGTAGCTCCTCGGCGATGCACTCGCGCAGTGTGCGACGGGGCAGGAGCAGCTCGTGGTCGGGCTGCCCGGGCTGCGTCAGGACCGCGTGCGTCGGCGTCTTGCGCTCGAGCACGATGTCGCCTGACGCGCGCGTCAGACGCACCGAGCGCATGCCGTTGTTCCACTCGGCGGGATCCTCGTACTGCCACGAGACGGGGGCGTCGAGCGCGAGCCCGAGCCAGGCCGCGAGCAGCGCGGTGGAGGGCGACGGGCTCGCGCCGCGCACCTCGATCGCGGTGACGGGCTCGTACGGTGGCTGGTCGAGAACGGCGGCGAGCTGCTCGCGCCAGGTCGTCAGCCGCGTCCACGCGAGGTCGGTGTCGCCGGGTCGGTACGTCTCGTCGAGACGCTGAAGGCGCTCGGATGCCGCCTGTGACGTCGACGAATCGGTGATGCGCCGCTGCGCGATGCGTCCTAGTGGATCGAGCGCCGGTGCCTCCGGGGGAGTGTCCGGCCACCACACGACGACGGGCGCGTCGGGCAGGAGCAGGCCGGTGACGAGTGACTCGGGATTGTTCGCCGCTTCGCCGTGCGCGCGCAGGATGATGACCTCGCTCGCGCCGGCGTCGCCGCCGATGCGGATCTGGGCGTCGAGGCGCGAGGCGTCCTCCGGGTGCGTGACGAGCACGATCACGCGCATCGGGTGCTCGCGGGACGCGTCGTTGGCGGCTTCGATCGCGCGCTCCGCGGGCCGGTGATCGCTCTTGATGATGAGGGTGAGCACGCGACCGAGGGCGACCGCGCCGCCCTCTTCGCGGACGGACACGAGCTTCTTCGCGACGGTCGAGACGGTGGTCTCGTTGAGGTCGATGATCACGGGCGCCTCCAAACGCGGCCGTCCTGCGCGAGCAGGGCATCGGCGGATTCGGGTCCCCAGGATCCGGGTTCGTACTGCTCGACGGGCGTGTCGAGCGATGCCCAGTACTTCTCGACGGGATCGAGGATGCGCCAGGACAGCTCGACTTCCTCGTGGCGGGGGAAGAGCGGCGGGTCGCCGAGCAGCACGTCGAGGATCAGTCGCTCGTATGCCTCGGGGCTCGCCTCGGTGAAGGCGTGGCCGTAGCCGAAGTCCATCGTGACGTCGCGCACGTGCGTTCCGTTGCCGGGCACCTTCGAGCCGAATCGCAGCGTCACGCCCTCATCGGGCTGCACGCGGATCACGAGCGCATTCTGGCCGAGCTCCGACCGGTCGCGGCCGCGTTCGAAGAGGTACTCGGGGGCGCGCTTGAAGACGATCGCGATCTCTGTCACGCGGCGACCGAGGCGCTTGCCGGTGCGCAGATAGAACGGCACGCCCTCCCAGCGGCGGGTCTCGATCCCGACCTTGATCGCGGCGTACGTCTCGGTTGCCGAGCGCGGGTTCATCCCCTCCTCATCGCGGAAGCCGGTGACCTGCTCGCCCCCCTGCCAGCCGCCCGCGTACTGGCCGCGGGCGGTGGCCGTGGAGAGGTCCTCGGGGAGGCGCACGGCCTCGAGTACCTTCTCCTTCTCGGCGCGGAGGTGGTCAGCGGACAGGCTGATCGGCTCCTCCATCGCGGTGAGCGCGAGCAGCTGCAGCAGGTGATTCTGGATCACGTCGCGCGCCGCACCGACGCCGTCGTAGTAGCCGGCGCGGCCGCCGACGCCGATGTCCTCGGCCATCGTGATCTGCACGTGGTCGATGTGGTTCTTGTTCCACAGCGGCTCGTAGAGCTCGTTGGCGAAGCGCAGGGCCAGGATGTTCTGGACCGTCTCCTTGCCGAGGTAGTGGTCGATGCGGAAGATCGCATCGCTCGGGAAGGCGGCCTCGAGCGAGTTGTTCAGCTCGCGCGCCGACTCGAGATCGTGGCCGAAGGGCTTCTCGATGACGACGCGACGCCAGCGATCCTCGTCCACCTTCTCGTCGACGAGGCCCGAACGCAGCAGCTGTTGCGCGACGACGTCGAATGCGTTCGGCGGAATCGACAGGTAGAACGCGTGGTTGCCCATCGTTCCACGCTCGCGGTCCAGCGTGTCGACGGTCTCACGGAGACGCGCGAACGCGTCGTCGTCGTCGAAGGTGCCCTCGACGAAGCGGATCCCCTCCGCGAGCTGCTGCCACGTCTCCTCGCGGAACTCTGTGCGGGCGTGGTTCCTCACAGCATCGCGGACGACCTCCGCGAAGTCCTGATCGTCCCACTCGCGACGGGCGAAGCCGACGAGGGCGAATCCGGGGGGAAGGAGGCCGCGGTTGGCGAGGTCGTACACGGCCGGCATCAGCTTCTTGCGTGACAGGTCGCCTGTCACGCCGAAGATCACGAGGGCACTGGGCCCGGCGATGCGATTGAGGCGACGGTCGTCGCTGTCGCGCAGCGGATTGACGCCGCGCTGGATGGGAGCAGGCATGGGTTCCTTCGTCGGGTCAGAGGCGAAGCCTGATGCCGGGGAGCGGACGCGGCGCGCTCCCCGGCACGGGGCGTCGTCAGCGAGCGGCCTCGAGGGCCTCAGTGACCGTCTTCTGCAGGTCTCGCCACGAGGCGTCGAACTTCTCGACACCCTCGTCCTCGAGGACCTGCGTGACGTCGGCGAAGTCGACGCCGACGGCGGCGAGCTGCGCGAACACCTCGCGGGCGTCTTCGTAGTTCACGGTGACGGTGTCGCCGCGGACCTCGGCGTGATCGAAAGTGGCCTCGAGCGTCTTCTCCGGCATCGTGTTCACGGTGCCCTCGGCGACGAGCTCGGTCACGTAGAGCGTGTCCGGCAGCGCGGGATCCTTCACACCCGTCGACGCCCACAGCGGACGCTGCACGTTGGCGCCCGCGGCGAGAAGGTCGGTCGCGCGCTTCTCGGCGAAGCGCTTCTCGAAGAGTTCGTAGGCGAGGCGCGCGTTGGCGATGCCGGCGCGCGACTTCAGAGCGGTGGCCTCGTCGGATCCGATCGCGGTGAGACGCTTATCGACCTCCGTGTCGACGCGCGACACGAAGAATGACGCGACGGAACGCAGCTTCGACAGGTCGTGACCCGCGTCGCGCGCCTTCTCAAGGCCCGCGAGGTACGCGTCGATGACCTCGCCGTAGCGCTCGAGGCTGAAGATCAGCGTGACGTTGACGCTGATGCCCGCGCCGATCGTCTCGGTGATGGCGGGCAGGCCGCCCCGGGTCGCCGGGATCTTGATGAGGGCGTTCTCGCGGTCGACGCGCTCCCAGAGATCCTTCGCCTGCGCGACGGTACCCGCCGTGTCGTGGGCGAGGTCAGGGGAGACCTCGATCGAGACGCGCCCGTCGACGCCGTCGGTCGCGTCGTAGACGGGACGGAACACGTCGCACGCGTCTTGCACGTCGCGCGTCGTGATGGAGAAGATCGCCTGGTCGGTCGTCGCATCCTGTGCGGCGAGTTCGGCCACGGAATCCGCGTAGGCGGCGCCGTTCGAGAGCGCACCGGCGAAGATCGTCGGGTTCGTCGTCACTCCCGTGACGTCGCGCGTCGTGATGAGCTCGGCGAGGTTGCCGCTCGTGATGCGCTCACGGGAGAGATCGTCGAGCCAGATGCTGACGCCGGCCGACGAGAGCTGTGCGGTGGGGGAGGTCATGCGTTCTCCTTGAGGGTCTCGCGTGCGGCCTCGACGACCGCCTCGGTGGTGATACCGAACTTCTGGAACAGGGTCTTGTAGTCGGCGGAGGCGCCGAAGTGCTCGATCGAGATCGAGCGGCCGCGGTCGCCGACGATGTCGCGCCACGACAGGGCGATGCCCGCCTCGACGGAGACACGTGCCGTGACAGTGGACGGCAGGACGCTCTCGCGGTACTCCTCGCTCTGCTCGGCGAACCATTCGAGCGACGGCGCGGAGACGACCCGGGCGTTGACGCCCTCGGCCTTGAGCTGCTCGCGGGCCTCGACGGCGAGCTGAACCTCGGAGCCGGTGCCGATGAGGATGACGTCTGGCGTTCCGCCAGGAGCCTCCTGCAGGACGTAGGCGCCCTTCGCGGTGAGTGCGGCGGAGGCGAAGTCGTCGCCCGATGCCGCGCCCTCAGCGCGCGCGAAGGTCGGCACGCCCTGGCGGGTGAGTGCGAAGCCCGTCGGACCGCCGCGGCGCGTGAGCGTCTCGAGCCATGCGTACGCCGTCTCGTTGGCGTCCGCCGGACGAACGACCGCGAGGTTCGGGATCGCGCGCAGGGCAGCGAGGTGCTCGATCGGCTGGTGCGTCGGGCCGTCCTCGCCGAGCGCGACCGAGTCGTGCGTCCACACGAAGATGCTCGGGATGTCCATGAGTGCCGCGAGGCGCACCGACGGCCGCATGTAGTCCGAGAACTGCAGGAACGTGCCGCCGTACGCGCGCGTCTTGCCGTGTAGCACGATGCCGTTGAGGATCGCGCCCATCGCGTGCTCGCGGATGCCGAAGTGCAGGACGCGGCCGTACGGCGTGCCGGAGAACTTCGCGGTGGAGCGGGCGGGGACGTTGAACGAGTCAGCGTCATCGATGGTTGTGTTGTTCGAGCCGGCGAGGTCGGCGGACCCGCCCCACAGCTCCGGCAGCTCGGCCGCGAGCGCGTTGATGACCTTGCCCGAGGCGGCGCGGGTCGCGATCGATCCGCCGTCTTCGAAGTCGGGCAGGGCGGTCTCGAGACCGTCGGGCAGCTCGCCGGCCTCGAGCCGGTCGAACAGCGCCTTGCGCTCGGGGTTTGCGGTGGCCCACGCGTCGAACTTCTTCTGCCAGTCGGCGCGGACGCCCGCGCCCCGCTCGCTGAGGGAGCGCGTGTGGGCGATGACCTCGTCGGAGACCTCGAAGGTCTGCTCCGGGTCGAAACCGAGGATCTGCTTCGTCGCCGCGAGTTCCTCGCTGCCGAGCGCCGAGCCGTGGATGCCGCCCGTGTCCTTCTTGTTCGGAGCCGGCCAGCCGATGATGGTCTTGAGCACGATGAGCGACGGCTTGTCGGTCGTCTGCTTCGCCGCTTCGATCGCGGCGGAGAGCTCGGCGATGTCCTCGACGTAGTCGCCGGTCTTCTTCCAGTCGACCGTCAGGACCTGCCAGCCGTACGCCTCGTAGCGTGCCTGCACGTCTTCGGTGAAGGCGACGTCCGTGTCATCCTCGATCGAGATCTGGTTCGCGTCGTAGAGCACGACGAGGTTGCCGAGCTGCTGGTGCCCGGCGAGCGACGAGGCCTCGCTCGTGACGCCTTCCTGCAGGTCGCCATCGCTCGCGATGACGTACACGAAGTGGTCGAACGGGCTCTCGCCGGCGGCCGCCTCGGGGTCGAACAGCCCGCGCTCGTAGCGCGCCGCATACGCGAATCCGACGGACGAGGCGAGACCCTGGCCGAGCGGGCCTGTCGTGATCTCGACGCCCTCGGTCTCGCGGAACTCGGGGTGGCCGGGCGTCTTCGATCCCCAGGTGCGCAGCGCCTTGAGGTCGTCGAGTTCGAGCCCGAAGCCGCCGAGGTACAGCTGCACGTACTGCGTCAGCGAGGAGTGGCCGGCCGAGAGGATGAAGCGGTCGCGTCCCACCCAGTGTGCGTCAGCGGGGTCGTGGTTCATCACGCGCTGGTACAGCAGGTACGCCGCTGGCGCGAGGCTCATAGCGGTGCCCGGATGCCCGTTGCCCACCTTCTCGACGGCATCCGCCGCAAGCACTCGTGCCGTGTCGACCGCACGCTGATCGATCTCGTCCCAACGCAGTTCCGCCACGGGGACCGCCCTTTCTTCGTCGGTTATGCGCCGCGGACGTTCGGGGCCCGAGCCGCGCCGGAAACGTCCGACACGGCGTCGACGCGCGTTTCGCCGCCCAGCTTAGTGACTCCTGAGCCCTCGCGCGTCATCCGGGCGTCATCTGCGTCATGTGTGTGGGAGGATCCTGGTCGTCGCCGCGCGGAGCCCCGATAGACTGCTCGTATTGCATATCGAGCGGATACTACGGAGGGTTCAGCGGTGTCGATGACTTCTCACCCCGAGCGTGCGTCGGCCGCAGGGCACACCGACACAGTGCGCACGGGGCGGCGGGGCGTGCGCCGCACGATCGCCGCATACGTTGCGCTCACGAAGCCGCGCGTGCTCGAGCTGCTGCTGGTGTCGACCATCCCGGTGATGTTCCTCGCCGCGCAGGGACTGCCGAATCTCTGGCTCGTCGTCGCGACCGTGATCGGCGGCTCGCTGAGCGCCGGGTCCGCCGCCTCGTTCAACATGTATCTCGATCGCGACATCGATCGCGTGATGAAGCGCACGCAGAACCGTCCGCTCGTCACGGGCGAGGTCACCGCGCGCGAGACCCTCATCTTCTCGTGGGTGCTCGCCGTCGTGCAGGCCGTGTGGCTGCTGGCCTTCACGAACGTGCTGACCGCGTTCCTGTCGTCGTTCGCCATCTTCTTCTACGTCGTGATCTACACGATGTTGCTCAAGCGGCACACCGAGCAGAACATCGTGTGGGGCGGCATCGCCGGCTGCTTCCCCGTGCTCATCGGCTGGACCGCCGTGACGAACTCGCTCGCCTGGGCGCCGTTCGTGCTGTTCGTGCTCGTCTTCCTCTGGACGCCGCCGCACTACTGGCCGCTCTCGATGAAGTACGCGGGCGACTACGACGAGACCGACGTGCCGATGCTCGGCGCGACGCGCTCGGGCGCGCAGGTCGGCCTGCAGGTGGTCCTCTACGCGTGGGCCACGGTCGCGTGCTCGCTCCTGCTGATCCCCGTCGCGCAGATGGGCATCGTCTACTCGGCCTGCGCGGTGGTGTTCGGCGGCTGGTTCATCTATGAGTCGCACCGGATGTACACGATGTCCGTGCGCGCCGAGGCGGGTGTCGAACAGGGCTCGGAGGCACGACCGATGCGCGTCTTCCACGCGTCGATCACGTACCTCACTCTCGTCTTCCTTGCCGTCGCCGTCGACCCGTTGCTGCCGTTCTGACCGGCTCGCGCGTAACGCCGTGACCGACGCCGGAGACGACCCTCCGATCACCCGCAGCATCACTCTGAGCGCTGCTGGTCGCTGGCGCGCGTTCGGCGCGAGCGTGACCGTCGCAGCCCTGACGATCATGGACATCTCCAAGGTCAACGTCGGGCTCGCGTCCATCGAGAGCGCGCTCGGCGGCGGATCCACGGAGCTGCAGCTGGTCGTGTCCGGCTACATCCTCGCGTTCGGGCTCGTGCTCGTCCCCGCGGGGCGCATCGGCGACCAGCGGTCGCGGCGCACGCTCATGATCGGCGGACTGGCCGGCTTCACGCTCGCGAGCGGCCTCGGCGCACTCGCGCCGAACATCTGGGTGCTCGTCGTGGCGCGTTTCCTGCAGGGAGTCGCGGCCGGCGTGCAGATGCCGCAGGTCATGGGTACGATCCAACAGCTCTTCACCGGCACCGAGCGCGCGCGAGCGTTCGGCATCTTCGGCGCGATCGTGGGGCTGTCGACGGCGCTCGGGCCGACGCTCGGGGGACTGGTGATCGCGCTCGGCGGCGAGACCGATGGGTGGCGATGGATCTTCGGGATGAACGTCCCGCTCGGCGTGATCGTCATCGCGGTCATGGTGCGCGTCCTTCCCGAGGTGAGGCGCCCCTCGGGCGAACGGCTCTCGCTGGATCCGGTCGGCCTCGCGATCTTCGCGGTGGTCGTCGTGACGCTCATGATCCCGTTCCTCCTGACGACCGGGTCGCCCGATGACGTCGCGCTGCGCTGGTGGCTGCTCGTGCCCGCCGTGCTGTTCGCGGCCGGATTCGTCGCATGGGAGCGCCACTATGCGCGCAGCGGACGTCCGCCGCTCGTTCCCCTGCGACTCTTCCGCATCACCTCGTGGCGCAACGGCACGATGCTCCAAGCGTTCTACTTCGCGGCGATGCCGTCGATCTTCCTGCTGATGGCGCTGTATCTGCAGACAGGGCTCGGACACTCGGCCCTCGTCGCCGGCGTCGTGACGATCGGCTTCGCCCTGCTCAGCGCGGCCTCGTCCTGGTACAGCGGACGCCTCGTCGCGCGGTTCGGCAGGGCACTGGTGATCGTCGGGCTCCTCATCGTGCTCGCCTCCATCGTGGCGCTCGTCCTCGTCGCGCGTTTCGCGAGCGATGACGCGACGCCGTGGGTCATGGCCGGCATCATGGTCGTCGGCGGTGTCGGCGGCGGCATCGTGATCTCGCCAAACCAGACGCTGACGCTTGCCGAGATCCCGCGCTCGGAGGGCGGCCTCGCCGGATCCGTCGGCCAACTCGCGCAACGCGTCGGCAATGCGATCGGCGCGGCGATCGCGCTGTCGCTGTTCTACTCGAC